>ERZ808028.879-NODE-879-length-21007-cov-3.532489_pt1 | contig 21007 bp, 15 predicted proteins | sample MGYA00380184_ERZ808028 | MGnify/ENA primary metagenome ERZ808028 (study PRJEB31490, sample SAMN06133397) | mouse gut metagenome | isolation source: J8_1 | host: mice | place: China: Chengdu | collected 2015-05 ...
ACCGCAGGGGGAATGCCGCTCAGCCTTGAAAGCCATGCCTGATAAATCGGCGTCGGCGAGAGTGCATGTCTTGCGTCCAAAGAATAACTGTAGCCCGTGTACGCATCCCGAAGATACATTGTATCAAAGGCATCCGTAAGAACGGAAGTCGCGATATAATATGCGTCATCACCGTCGTAATACTCATAAAACACCGCCATATAAAGCTGCAGCCCAATCAGTACATATGCCGTCAGCCATCCGATCTTTACAAGCAATGGCTGCTGCTTAAACGCACCCCTGATATTTTTTGCAAAATCCGCCCAAACCGTTTTTGATGCCCAAACCCCATACGCAAAAAGCGCGAAAATCACCGCCGAATAAGCAATCACAAACGATGTAAACCGCTTCTCCAGCAAAATAAACGGCACCGCAGTCAGCTCAAACACAAAAAAGCTCACAAACCACCCGCAGACATACGTCATCGCGGGTGTTCTTTGTAAGCTGTTCATATATTTTACCGGTATCATTCCCAAAAAAAACGGAAGTAAAAGCACAAGCGCAAGCAAAATGCACCATTGTAATATTTCCACTGTCACTCTCCTAATTATCTCTCCATTAATTTCCTTCCTTTTGTCCGAAGTAAAGCGACAGCTCGGCAGCGATATGCTCTCCTAAGGCAATGCTTCCGCTGTCCTTAGGGTGAAGCCCGTCGCGCAGGTAATAGTCGGACGCTTCTTTGGTAGAGCAGTCCATAAAGCCTGTCCCCTGCAAATCAATAATATGGAAGCCAAACTCCTTTGCCAGCTTGCGCTCCGCCTCCATAAAGTCGGCAAGCGTCGGCTGTCCGTTGAAGTCCACATACGTGCAGTTGGGTTTTTTGTTAATATCATACATAGTGACAAAGAAAATCTCCCTGTCTCCGTAATACTCCTTCAGCTGCTTCATAAAGTAACGCACCGCGCCGCAGAAATTTCCGGTCGTCATCGTATCGGTGACGCTTCCGAAATGCTTATTGGGCGGTGTACACAGATAATCGTTAACGCCTGCAAACACGACAATCACATCCGAATTGACGTTCGTCACATTTTCAAAATTCATGGCAAGCGAAAGCTCGTCACCGCCGTACTGCGCAAACATTCTGCCGCCCATGCCGTGATTGAGCACATTGCCAAAATGGAGATACGAATTTACGTATGTAACGTAACTGATATAATTTCCGTTTTGGTCCACGGAACTTGTAATCCCCTCCGTGATGCTGTCGCCGATAAATACAACGGTCTTGTCACTGAAATCATACGCATTATTTGCAAGAATCTGCTTATCCAGCTGATTGATTTTAGTTGTTTTATCAAGCGAATCCCCGGCTTTGTAAAGTGACTCCCTTGCTTTTGCCAAATTCGCCTGCTGCTCGCGTCTTGCCGCAAGCTCACCCTCGGTAAGCTCCACTACCATTCCGCCTTCCGTCTCGTTTGTTTCCTGTGTCTCGCCTGGCGGTGTCTGCGTCTGCGTTTCCGTTGCAGATGCCGTCTGTGTTTCCGGCACCGTCTGCGTTGACGCTGCCGCACTTGTTTCCGGCACCGTCTCTGTTGACGCTGCACCATCACAGAAGCAGTTACTGCACCCACATCCACAGTCCGCCGCACAACCGGCAATCGTTGCAGGTTCACTCTCCCGCACAATCACATTTTCATCTTCCTGCACACGCTCTGCACATGCCGAAAGAGACAGCGCCATCGCAAACGCCGTAATTACTGCTGTTACTGATCTTTTTTTCATAATATTACTCCTCTTTACTTTGCTGTCAATCTAATGCGTCGGACGGGCACATTGACTTTTCAGCATTTTTAAACATTCCGCCTCAAAAAAACGGTTGTCCGACATATAAAATTCCCGCAGCTCTCCTCGTCTTTTGTCCAAAAGCTCATAATCCGCCGTAAGATTCCCGGGATGAAACATCAGTTCGAGCGAAGTTCCTTTCGCGTTTGCACATTTCTTATATGCCGGAAACAGAGCCTTCACAATCTCCCATTTCATCTCACACGTATAAAATATACCAAAAAATACCGGAATTTCAATCCCCTTTTGCTGTAAAAGTTTTCTGTTTCTCCCCGATGAAGTCTTGAGGATCAGCCATTTTACAAGATTGACCGCCGGAACTCTTTTCGGCTTTTTTCCTGCAAGCACAGGTTTTATCGGGTCTGTCGGTATCCGAATCTGCCGGATTTTAAGCTGTGCAAACTCCTCCTCGTCTAAAACCGCAAGCAGACAGTCAAAAATCATCGGTATCATATGGTAGTGCTGGTGTGAATCAACTGCCGTAATGCGAAAATCATGCTCCGCCGTTACGGCACGAAGCTGTGCCCGAATCTCTTCCCGAATCTGCGCTTTGAGTTTCGCGCGCCTGCGCCCGCACGCCGTATAGTTCCAAAGGAAAAAACGGATAAACGACTTATCAAAGTATCCTTCCTTATCCGCCAAAAGCGGTACCTTATTGGCTCCTGCAAGCGGCTTTCCCTCGACAAAATTCAAGTGCAGCACACGCCGTATGACACCCTTAGCGTCAATCCTGTCCAAAAGCGCAAGCGCGCCGCCCAAATCGGGAACATTTGCAAGAATGCTGATACTGTTTAGGGCGCCTTCCTGATAACAGGAGAGGATTTTCTCGGACTGCTCCAAACTGACGCCAAAGTCATCCGCATGATACCATGTTACCTTATCTACCATTTTTTGCCTCTTTTCGAATATATCTCATAAACTTAAAATTTGTCGTGACATACCGCTTCCAAAGCCGCTTCGGGTCCTGTAAAAGCCTGTAAAGCCACTCCAAACAAAGCTTCTGCATTATTTGGGGCGCTCTCTTAATATCGCCCGCAAGATAATGAAACCCCGCACCCACGCCGACGGACACACCGCAAAGCCGCCCCTTATGCGCAGCCATCCACTGCTCCTGCTTCGGCGCTCCAAGTCCTACCCATATAAAATCCGGTTCTGCCTGATTGATAAGGCTTATCACTGCCTCATCTTCCTCTGGACAAAGCGGGCGAAACGGCGGCGCATACATTCCCGCAATGCACGCACCGGGGTACTCCTTTTCAATCACATGCCGCATTGCCTCAAGCGTCTCCTGCGTCGCGCCGTAAAAAAAGTGCCGGTACCCTGTATCCTTGGATTGTTTCAGCAGCTCCACCATTAAATCCGGTCCCGTGACACGCCGTGCATCCGCAAAACCATGTTTTCTGCTGTATACCGAAAGCGGTGCGCCGTCTGGAAGCGCCATTGCGCCGCCGTTTTGTATCCTTTGGTAATCCGCGTCCTCATATGCCATTACGGTCGTATGGACATTTGACACACAGATATAATTGCCCCGCAGTTCATCCAAATAATTGTTCAGAAAGCGAAGTGTCTGTTCCATGCTTGTAACGTTAATCCGCGTCCCTAAAATCTCACAATACTGCAATTCCTCCATCACTTTGAACCCTTTCTGCCTAGCACTGTAAACACGGTCATAAACAGGATTTTGATGTCAAGCCCCAAAGACCAGTTGTCGATATATTCCAAATCAAGCTTGACAATCTCTTCAAAATCGCGAATGTCGCTTCTGCCGCTCACCTGCCACATGCCGGTCAGCCCCGGCGTAATGCTCATGCGCCTCCTGTAATAGCCGTTGTACTGCTCAAACTCGTCCTCCGTAGGCGGGCGCGTCCCCACAAGGCTCATATCGCCCACCAGTATGTTTAAAAACTGCGGTGTCTCGTCGATGCTCGTCTTTCGGATAAATTTCCCCACCCGTGTAATCCGAGGGTCATCCTCCATTTTGAACATCAGCCCTTTCACCTCATTCTTTTCCTCCAGTTCTTTTTTGCGCGCCTCCGCGTCAATATACATGGAACGGAATTTCCATATTTGAAAACGCCTGCCGTTTTTCCCTACCCGCGTCTGTGAAAAAAACACGGGTCCCGGCGAGTCCAGCTTAATCGCAAGCGCCACAAACGGTGTGATAACACCCGTTATGATAAGTCCTGCCGCCGCTCCCAAAATATCAATCAGACGCTTTACCAACAGTCTTCTCGAATCCATCGTCTTTAATGCAAACGAAATGACGCTGTACCCCGCCATCTTCTGTACGTACGTGTTTGGATTGGAGCGGCTGAAAATATCCACATTGTAATGGCATACCAGCCCCATCTCCTCAAAACGCTGTATCATATCGCGTATCTCAAGCGTCGGCACGCCGGGCAGACAGATAAACACCTCATCCACAAGCATCTGCACGACAACCTCGTAAAGCCGTTCCTTCGACGCCACCACCGGCACGCTTTGAATGCTGCTTCCCACCCTGTCGGCGTCGTAAACCGCCGCCGCCGTGATGTCATAGTACCATTCCTTCCCCTTCATCAGACTGTCAATCACTTCGTCCGCCGTAATGTCAAGCGTTACCACCAGCATTTTCGTGCTGCTCTCGCTTTTTCTGTAGTATTTCCACATCGCCTTCTTAAACGCCATATGCACCGCATACGTAATCAGGATGTTCAATACCAAAAAGATACCGTAGATTAACCGGGAGAAATCATATGCCTGCTGCGTGAGGTAAAGCACAACCACAAGCCCTACGACGAGAATCAGCGTATAGCGCACCGTATAGTAGAGCTCGCGCAGCCACCCCCGATAGAAAAAATTGCTGTTCGCATCCAAAAACAGACTGTACAAAAGGCAGATCACTATGATATAGGCGCCTACGGTAATATGAAAATCCCTCGGATACCGCTCCGCGTGAATAACATGAAACCGGATATACACAGAACAGGCATAGGAAACAATCACACAGAACAGGTCCATGATTAAAACGCTGTATGTCTCTATCATTTTGTTTTTTCTTCTGACATTTTCCATTGCTACAACCGTGTCCTTTTCTCAGTCTGCCTCCTGCCTGTACAAATCCGGTTACAGATCGGCAAACTGCCTGATGCTTCCCAATATCTCACTTTTCGTGCATATGTAATTCCCGCTGCCGCCAAACTTAGAGGCATGCACCGACATCACATCATGCGTTTTCAGCGTTCTCTTTAAAGTGTCTTTCGCCGTTCCGGAATGAAGCTCTTTTCCGGTCAGGCAACGATATAGTTCTCCTGCCGTTATCGGCTCCGATGTAAAGTTCACAAGCGTCAGTCGTTCCGCAAGCGCCGTCTGAATATCCTCCCAAATGCGGCTGAGCGGGTAAAACTGATACGTACTTGTACTGTCAATCTCCTGCATCGCGCGCTCATCGGCAAACTTCTTAATCCGGTTATGCTTGAAATTCAGTCCATACGGCGTCGCAAGCCGCAGAATCAGCGCATTCGGATAATATTTGCGCGCCCATTCCTCAAAATAATACCGGTTTAAGTTGTACGGCAGAACTTCCTTTTTATCTACCTTATCGCTTCCGACCGCAAACACCGAGTTTTCCTCGTCCACACCGACCGGATTTTTGTATACTTCCGTACTCGAAATCAGCACAAGCTTATACGGATTAATCTTTTTAATCGTCTCCTGCGCCGCAAGCACCATCTCCAAATGCTGGTACGGCGCCCGCTCCGCAAGCCTTCTGTCGGGCTTGAGTCCTGCAAAAATCAGCACATCCGGTTCCAAGCCGTATGCCTTTTCTATATTTTGTGTATTAAAGATGCCGTCTATACGGTTACTGGCACGCACATAAATATTGCTGCCTACAAATCCCGTGTATCCTGCCAATGCGATCATAAGTTTTCTCCTCCTTCTGATTGTGTATTATCGTGCGAAAGCACATCCCAAAAATAATACCGCGGTCTGCGTTTTGTTTCCAAATAATTTCGCCCCACATATTCCCCGATAATGCCAAGCGACAGCAGAACTGCCCCGCCAAGCACCCAAATAGACATCAGAATGGATGACCAGCCGTCAATCGTATATCCGAAATAATGTTCGTACACAATGTGGATAACCATGCCAAATCCCACAAGCAGCGCCAAAATGCCCATACCAAACACCATCCGGATCGGCTTAATGCTAAAAGACGTAACGCCGTCCGCCGCCAGGGTCATCATCTTTGACAGCGAATACTTCGATGTTCCCTGCATTCTAGGAAACACGTCAAAATGCACGACAGAGGACTTCAGACCAATGTCCGGTATAATCCCCCTGAGAAATAAGTTAACCTCACCGTACTCGGAAAGCGCATCAAGCGCCTTCGCACTCATAAGACGGTAGTCTGCTGAATTTTCATAAATATTCGCGCCCATAAACCGCATTACTTTATAAAACACCGTCGCGGAAAACCGCTTAAAAAAGCCGTCCGTGTTTCTCGAATTGCGGACTCCAAAAACGACCTCGCTCCCGTTCTCATATTCCTCTATAAACAATGAAAGCGCATTAATGTCCTGCTGTAAATCCGCGTCAATGGTAATCGTGTAATCACAGTAATCCTTCGCGTACATCATGCCCGCAAGAATAGCGTTTTGATGACCTCTGTTGTGTGCAAACCGCAGCCCCGTTATCTCCCAATGCTCATGATACAGCTGCGTAATCAGCTCCCACGTCTTGTCTCTTGAACCGTCATCCACAAAAACGATACGGCTTTTCTCCGAAACAATCCCGCTCTCCCTAAGTGCACCCAGCTTGTCCAAAAGGGACTTTGCCGAGGTCAAAAGCGCCTCCTCCTCATTGTAACAGGGCACTACAATGTAAAGGATCCCTTTTTTTCTGTTTTCTTCCACTGTTTCACCCCTTCTGTCGGTAATCTTTTGCTCTTCTTCTATCATAATACAATCCCGTCCCAAATGACAACAGAATTTATTCGCACAGCTTTACGACCCATACGCCGTCAATCTTCTTCACGCTGCCCTCCGACGGGTAAACGCTCATTTCCTGATAATCCTGCGTCTCCATAATCGCCTTTTTCTCGCCGTCACTTAACAGCGCCGTTTCATAGCCTACAAAAATCTTGATAAAATTGTCCCGCACGCCTGACGTAATCAGACCGTTTTCCAACGCCACGCCATCCAAAGAGCGCAAATCCTCCGAATCGAGCACATCAATCTCAACACTGCTCGGATTGTCTTTATAATAAAACTCGCCGAGTATTGTAAGCGCGTCCCCCTCCGCAAAGCCCTCTGTTGTCTCCGCAAAAGCAATCACACGGTTAAAGTACGACGCAACCCGCTGTGACGCCAAATCCGTCCGCAGATATGCCTTGTTCGTCAGCAGGTAATCCGTATAACAGCTTAGCGCAACTGCGGCAACAGTTGCCGTTGTCAATAAATAACACATGTATTTTTTTATTTTCTCCATGCGAAGCGCACTTCCCCACTCCTTTAGGCAATACTCCAAAAGCGCAAGCACAAGCACATCAATCAATGCATACGCATAAAGCATCAGCATCGAATAATCTACATCAGGTGCCATAAAATAGACGAATGCCGCCGCAAGCGGCACAAAACCGCACACCACAACCAAAAGCACAAGCTTTAAAATGTCCTGGTACAGTTTCTTTTTTATAACAAGTGTTATGAATAAAATTACTGCAAGCGCACAGACTGCAATGTTTGACGCCTGCTTTGTACCCGTCATAAACGCGAACGGCTTCCAAAGGAAAAATTCAAGAAACCGCTTATAGCAGCGCGCAATCAGTACAGGCATCTGCGCAGGCGCAATCTGTCCCATATTCCCAACGCCGCCGTATGTTTCATTGTCAAGGTTGGGATAAATCACATGCGACAGCCACATATACAGCGCCACACTCACCCCAAGCACAATCACACAGAGAATGCCTTCCCATAAAACCTCCCGAAACGTCTTTTCGTTGTTGATTAAATCATGAATCATGCCCATAAGCATCAGCGTAATCGCAAAGCTGACATAGCTTTGATACGTGCCAAGCACGCATATCAGCAGCACCCCGCACGCGACGCCTCCGTACCGGTACCTGCGCAGCAGATACACCGCAAGACAAACCATGAAAATCCCCAAACCTGACGTATGTGCCATAAACATAAACGTCATCGTGCTTGCCATGCTCGGAAAGGTCATCAGCGCCACCGGAACAAGGATCGCCCCCGTTGTGCTCTTAATTCCCGCAATCTCAAGAATGAGGCACGCCGAGACCGCAATCAGCAGTATAAACAGCACACCGTGCACCGCCGGAATGCTGTGCACGCTTCCCAAAGGATGAATATATTTCAAAAACCACCGTCCAAGATAGTCTCCGCTTCCGTACGCGCTCATGTTGTTCGCATCATCCCAGTTTACAAGCTTGTGCGTCAGCATATAAAAATGCGTCACCCAGCCCGCAATCAGTCCCGTCAGCAGGCAGATTTTCGTGTGCTTCGGGATTTTTTTATACAAAACCGCCAAAATATCAAACTTCATCAAACAGCACCTCTCTGTATTTTTCTCCCGTCTTATCCCAGTTGAAACGCTCCGCGTTGCGCAATCCCTTTTCCACAAGCGTCTTTGCGTATGCACTGTCCGTTGTGACCCTGATAAGCGCCTGTGCCACCTCCTGCACATCATGCGGATTCACCAAAAGCGCCGCATCCCCGACTACCTCCGGAAGAGAACTCATATTCGAGCACACCACCGGCGTCTCCAACTGCATCGCCTCAATCGGCGGAAACCCAAACCCCTCCGCGACCGAAAGGAACAAAAACGCCTTTGCGTTGTGCAGAAGCCTGTGAAGCTCCTCATCCCGCTCCACGTATCCAATCCATGTAATGCCTTGCAGCTCCTTGTCAATACCCTCAAGCTGTGCGCCGTCCGTACCGATTACGACAAGCGGCAGCGGATGCTGCGCAATTTTACGGTAATGCATATATGCCTTTGCAATTCCAACGGCGTTTTTGTGCGGAAGCTTTGAAGTGACCGCTATGATGTAATCCTCCCCGTCCGCAGCATAAACCTCCCTTTTGATTGGAGTATAACCATTATGAATCACTGTAATCCGTTTTTCGTCCGCATGCGCATATTTCATAATATCACGCTTTGACGCCTCCGATATGGTAATCACCTTGTCCGCATGTTTGGCAGACGCTTTGAGCCGCCGCATAATATAAAAGTTTTCCAAACGGTTAAAATAACCTTTAAAATGCTCATGGTAATAAAACGGTATCATGTCGTGGATAATCACGTATTCCTTCGTCAAATGCAGCATCGACGCATATCCGCGCACAAAAAGCACCTTGTCCGCTCCCAGCTTTCTTGCAAACAGGGACACGTCAAAAAGCTCCCACCTGATACAGGTAAGCTTACTGAGCGGATTTTTTTTGATTTCGATATACGTTACGCCCGCAACGTCAAAATCCTTCCGGTTGTAGGAATTTCCCAACACGATAATCTCGTTTTGACTGGATTGCTTTGCATTTTGCTTTCCTGCAAGCTCCCACACGAGATGACGTGCAAGATTGTATATGCCGATGCTCTTCCCGGCTCCTTTTACCTGCTTAAAACAGTCGATTACCAGCTTCATCTGTCCCTCCATCTGACCTTTTTAGTCAATCTCATTCACCGTTCCGACAATATATTCATCTGCCTCATATAAATACAGTCCATAGTCCTCAATTTTCTGCGTCTCATCGCGCCGGAAGATAAAAATACAGTCTGCATCCTTACGCGCAAGGCTTTTTTCCGTATTCTCATTGACATTGATGCCGCGCGCAAAGTAATAATTATTCATCGTCATCCCGTTATCATAGGCAAACTTTGCTATATGCATTATACCATTGTTGTCAATATTATGCGACACCCACACGATATGGGCAAACGCGCCGCTCTTTGAAAGCCGCGTCCAAACATCACTTTTGAGCGGTGATTCGTATGTCACCGCACCCGCAAAGGTCTTGTGCTGCGCCGCAAGCTTCCCGCTGATGTCAAACATCTGTAAGCAAACACACACTGCAAGCACTGCCGCCGCTATGCGCTTTTGAGAAAACAGCCTGTCACAGCAGACAACCGCACCAATCATGATCAGATAACATACCGGCCACACAATTCTGCCCGATGAGCGGAACATCCCCCAATAGTGTGTCAGCGTACTGCTGTCCGTCAGCACAAACAAAAGTTTATCGCCAAACGTCACCTTGGGCGAAGCCGCAAACAAAATCAGCCCGACAGACATCAGAATATATACCGTTCCATATAAAATAAAATCCGCCTTATCCTTGCGCTGTGCAAACTGCACACGTTTTAAAGCCAAACACACAATAAAGACGAGCGCCGCCGCAAGCAGCAAATACACGCCAAGCCCTAAATACGCAAAGCCCTCATACTGTCCGTCGCAATACGTCGCAAGCGCCGGAAAAAAACGCGAATACCCCTTCGCATTGAAAAATCCGTTTAAATTAAAACTGAATTCCCCCAAATCATTGCTTCCCGCATCTGCCCGCGTGGAAAAGCCGCCAAGCAGATACGTACAGGCAAACAGTCCCAGCCCAAATGACGCGCCGGGCAGCAGATAGCTTATTTTCGTTTTAAGCCGCGCCTTTTTTAACAGACTGCAAAGCACAAAACCGCACAGAAACGCACCGCACATCGGCAGCAGATACATATGGACCGAACCGATATACGCACCCATAAGCCCCCAGTACAGCGCCGTTCGTTTCACATCCGCATAGATTTTGCGATGACGTATAAACAGATAAATCGCCGCAAGGATAATCCAGTGTCCGCCAAGCGCCGTATGACGGAACATTTTCTCAATTACAACAGGAGACAGGATAAAAAAGACACTGCTGATAAGCGTTTGCAGCTTTCCTACCCCAAGCTCCCGCAAAATCTTCGCCGCAAACAACCCCTGAAGCATAAAGCACGCAAGACCCCACCATCCAAAATACTGAAACGTCTGCGGCAAAACAGGCGACAGCAACTTAAAAAACACGGCAAAAAGCGGTATTGAATCCGTAAAGATTACCGAACTGCAGTCAGGATACGCTAACCTGTCCGTCAGACCAAACGGAAACCGCCAGGCGCCTTCGCGGAAAAAACACCAGCCCAAATAATGCTGCGTCAAATCTCCCCTGTTTAAAAGCCAATCGTCATAAAGCGGGTTGAGGACACGAAAACCGTAAACTGCAAGAAAGCAGAACGCGCCGATAAGCATAGCGACTGCATATAAAGTATTTGTATTGGATTTGTATTTCATAGCGCCACCTTTCCCTCAAGCCTCTGTTTCCACACCGTGAACGAAATCCCGGTAATACACAAGCGCAAGCAGCACAGGAACCATACACATCGTCGGCATTGCATACCTGATACACGTATTCACCGGCGAAATCAAACATACTAAGATATTGACCGCAGGAGGTATCACCACTGTCAACAGCCGGTACCTCTTTTTTGCAATCAGGTACATCCCTGCAAAAACCACACACCACGTATAGAAACCGCAGCGATATAAAAGCCCAATCCCTGGCAGATACTCCGCCTTGCTCACCTGCTGAAACAAAAACCGCGCAGGCTTCAGCTGCTTAATCTGCCTGTAGGCATGCATCCCGCTTGTCAGCATATTGCGTTCACTCTCGTAAAAGCCCGTTCCCTCCTTGTACGGCTTTGCTTCCGGATAATAATAACCGTACGAACACTCGAGGAACGTCCTGACATAAGACATCGGATGCCGCAAAAACTGCGCAAACCATACTTTAAAGTAATCCCCCTTTACCGCGGAGAATTCTTTGTTGGTGTGATCCGCTGAATGGTACTCCGAGAGCTTTAAGCAGTTTTTCACCCAATCCGCCAGCTGCGGATTGTATACCTTCACCATCTCATCATAATCAAACACCGTGTTTAACAGCGCCCGCTCCTCGTCCGTCACATCCTCAGGGTAATCCTGCCCGTATTTTGCCGTCTGCTGAAACAAAATACAATACGTGTCCTCCTTTGTTTCAAGACGTATCACACCAAGCGCCGGATACAGCAAATTATTGAGCCCCATATTGACAAGCAGCATCACACACGCTCCCATAATCAATAACGCTCGTTTTCTTTTCACAAAACACGCCGCAAACGGAACGGCAAACAGCACCACGAACACACCGTTGTTTCTCGTCTGCATCATCAGCACGGCATAGACAATCATCCATACCAAATTGCTCTTTTTACGCCAAAACAGCGCACCATCCACTACACAGGAAATCAACTGCAAGGTAAATAATAGCGTCAGCGGATAGTAGAGCGTATCCTTTATAACCGTCACATCAAAGATACACCATACCGTAAATACCGCATAATAGATCAAACTTCCCCACCGAACCCAATAAGGTGTCCTAAGGCGTTTAAAAAGCACACAGACCTGCGAAACCGCAAATGCCGAAAGCAGCGTCTGCATTACTGGAATTAAAAACATGCCGATATTCGGAATCCCCCACTCCTGCGAATACCACGCAATCGCACCGTACAGATAACTAATCAGCGGCGGATGATGGTCGGTAAACGGCTCCGTTCCGAAACAGCAGCAAATCTGCGCACCGCCGTCCCACGACATCGAGCATGGGTAAAACGCCAAAAGATACGGCAGACGGCACAAAATAACCGCAAGCATCACACCTGCCGTCACATGTTTTTCAAAAAGCCACTCTGTAAGTGCACCTGCCTTGGCAGCCGCCTGCGGCTTGGAATGCACATCAATGATATGCATCAAAAATACTACCGATAAATAAAATAACGGTATATACCCAAAGAACAGCAAAACGGCAAAGAATCCGTATTTTAAATCCGGCTCCGCGGTCTGTGCTTTTCCGATAAGCATAAACACCGTAAACATCAGTGCTGTTATTGCGGCGCACTTTTTTTCGCGCAGGCTTGTCCTCTGCAGGCGTACCTTTTCCACAATCCATTTATGGTAAATTGTCCAAACTACAGCAAACGCAATAAGCTGTGGTATCCCATCGCCATTTAATGCCATTGACAGATTTCCGGTAGATTCCACATCCGCAAAAAGCGCCGTCGTTGTAAGCATTGCCGCTGCCAAAGCAAGCATCTCATGGAACCACTTTTTTACAATTCTTTTCATATCAATACTCCATTACCCTTTGCCATCCTCTGGTACCATCAATAGTACAAAAACTCATGATATTCGTCTGTAGCGCTCCAATTGTCAAAATTTAATGAACTTCCTCTGATTTCATATGTCCTTGTTTTTGTCTGCTCTGTATTTTCAACTACTGTATAATAATGGCGCCTTATCCTATTCTTATCATCAATCGAAGCGTCAAACAGATCCAGCCCCATATCCGCGTCTACCTTCACGCCAAGTATCGGAGCAAGCGTAGGAAGCATATCATTTTGCGATGCACAAATATCCGATATCTCCAACTCCTCTTTATAACGTCCGGCGGGTTTAATAAACAGAATCGGATTGGTATTCTGTTCCAGCGCTTCCGTGACATAATTTTCGCCGTGGTCAGCAGTGATAATGATTGTGGCGTTTTCATAAAGCCCAAGTCTTTTCAGTTCATCCATATAGTGGTACACCATATTCATCGCACCCATATACTGTGCCATCTTATCCCCATGCGTTTCACTTACCGCTTTACCGGTTTCATTCATGGTATACGGCGCATGCGCCCCGTTAAAATGATAAAACCGCACTGCCTTTTCATCGCTGTTTACCGTCAGCCCTGATTCTTTCAATCCCGCGTAAACTGCCGCATCATCAACCCAAAATCTTGTCCTGTCCCAAATCCTTTGCTTCACTACAAGCGAATTGATTTTTCCCGCAGTATATAAAAAATAGTCTTTCACCACATACGGTCCCCCCCTGTACCCGCCAATCCTGCACATTGCCTCAAACACGCCCGCAAGCGATATTTTTGTATCAATGACATGTCCCTCAGCAACATAATTACTGGCTTTTCTCCGCAGGCTGCTGCCAACATACTCGCTGCTTTCCTCATAAAAATAAAGCTCGTATCCGTTATTATGTACTTTATCCCAAAAATCACATTTTATATATGCTTCATCACAATATTCCACATATGGCTTCTCATAAAAATAAAGCTCGTTGGTCAACATATACGGTATTGACGGAAAGGTTCTTGAAAACTGGCTCACGGTATCCGGAAAATACGTAAATCCTTTCAGCGGTTCCAAAAAATCCGGATGTTCCTGCAACACTTCATGCAGATAATCAATGTCATATGTATCCAATACAAAGATCATGATATTCTCATCAGACGCCGCCTCATATATGCCGTCCGTAGAGAAATAGTCCGTTGTAGTTTTACTCTTTATTGCCTTATCTCCCGCATTTGACACGACAAGTGATATGATACCTGCAAGCTGCATGAGCGTCAGCGCACATGCCGTCCATTTCACTGCATGCATCATTTTTTCACCAAACCAGCGCCACAGTAGAAAAATGATTGCAAAAATCAAAAACCATATGACGATATTCGAGAGCTTTAACCCGATGCCCCATCTGTTTTTTCCTCCATCCATCAAAAACAGCTGCCCGTTCAGAAACATCTGCTGAATATATGCCGCTATGGAAAATACAAACAGTGCAACCGCATAAAGCATATGATACCGAAACAAAAAGCCAAGCAGTATGAGTATTCCATACATAATCAATACCGCACCGGCGGCATATACTGTTGTACTTCCTGTTTGGAATGCAAACTCCTTTTTATTTGACAGCAACGTTTCCATAAAAGGATATATCATCACTGTTATCAGCAAATTAATTATTACAGGCTGATGAATCATCTGTTTCTTTTTCCCCGTCATGCTATTTCTTTCCCCCGTAAAAAAATTATCAAAATTATCCAATTAATTATACATCATTTTTTCCTTTTATGCTATTATGTAATTATTAAATATAATAATGCCGTGGACAGCATCATAGTTGATACTTTTGAACTCAGCATTATACAACCCCTCTATAAACCATTATTAGGTATTAATATGCGAAAAAAAATATTTATTATACTTTTGACATTTGCCCTTACTCTGTATATTTCCCGAAACTTTTATCAGCTAAACCTAATTCAGGGAGACTCCATGTCCCCAACTTATAAAAATATGCAGTTTACCCTGATAGACAAGCGTGCTTCGGACTTTCAGCGCGGCGATGTCATTGTTTTTTACTGCCCCTCTTTTGACTGCACAATGGTGAAACGGATTATCGCGCTCCCCGGGGATACGGTTTGGATTTTTGACGGAGATGTGCTTGTAAACGGCGTTAAAAGTCCGTTTATAAACGGAAAAGTGGCTTTTGAGGGCACTGCATCCCAAAAGCTTTTGCTTGATGACGCGCATTTTTTTGTAATGGGGGATAATCATGCCCTGAGTAAAGACAGCCGATATGAAGAAATTGGATGTATCCTGTATGAAAATATTACAGGACGGCTTATTCCAAGCCGCCCTGTTGTTGACACATAGCACTCTGCTTTCATTTATTATTTTTATAATATGATGCCAAACACTGCAGCAAATACTCATTTTCTTCCTTTTTCCTGACTGCCAAACGGATGTACTGTTTTCCATTTCCAATCTTTGACGATAAATCCTTAATTAAAATGTTCTTTCGCAGTAAATCGTACGCCAAGGCATCGCTCTTTATCCCGTCCAAAAGCTCACACATAATATAGTTTGCCTGTGATGGCAGTGCTTTCACAAACGGCAGCCTTTCCAGTTCCTCCACAAATTCCCTGCGTACCTCTTTTATTTTAGCAATTGCATTCACATAATCTTTTTGGTACTTTTCCGCTATCTGCATATAAAATTCACCAAATGAATTAATATTCCAAATGGATACACACTGCTTTATCATCTTTATCATCTCTTTATCCGCACTTGCCAAAACGCCAAGCCTTACCCCCGGAATACCGTACGACTTTGATATGCTTTTTATCACATACAATCCCGGATAAGTCTCCAAAATCTCGTTTGAGATCAGCGTCAGTTCCTTCAACGTATCCCCGTTGTCCACAAAATCCACAAAACTTTCATCAATAACCAGCTTCATGCCGCGCTGCCTGCACCATGCAATTAGCCGCTCCAGTTCGGATTTTGCAATATAATTTCCGCTCGGATTGTCCGGATTGATCACGGTCAAAATCTCCACCGGATTCTGTGTGAAAAATTCCATAATATCATCCACACAATAAGAGAATTCCTTATCCCCGGCATTCATGTATACACTGTTCTCTTCAGCGTACCGATTCGGATACTCCTCGAATGTCGGGCGAATAAACCCTGCCTTTCCGGTTAGGCTTTCCATCAATGCCGAAATCAGCTCCGCCGCCCCGTTTCCGATAACAATGTACTCCTGATTCACGCCAAAATTCTTTGCCGCAATCAGGCTATTAACCTGCATGCCCGACGGATACTGCGTCAGCAGCGTTTCAAAATTTGCTTTCATTTCTTCCGTCATCTTCTCAGGCGGATAATACGGATTAACTAAATAGCAAAAGTCCAGCAGCTTAGGATAACGCCAGTATCCGCCATAACGTTGTGATATTGCCTTGTACTTCTTTTCATCCGTTTCTGCAAAAAGGCTGCTTGCAATATCCAAATCCTGAATATCATCAATCTCATACCATGTCTGCCCGTCCAAACGTTTTGCCCGAATCTCCTTTGTATCCAGCATCGCAATCAACTTAATAACGGATTCATAGTATTCGTTGTTCCCCATCGCCGTCTCGTATGCCTCCAAAAACGGCACATACGTGTTTTTTGAAAAATGCTGGCTAAATTTGTATATATTTACTGTTTTATAATACTTTTCCTTTTCGCTGAATTTCAGATATTTTCCGGGAATGAAATCACAAATACAGTCCTCATCATCCAAAACCATACACGTTCCATCCATCCAGCTCTCAAATTTATCCGATAAAACAAGCGTCGCACGTTCATCCTGAAGCAGTACATCAATCACTTCCTCCTCAAAAATCAAGTCTGATTCTAAAATCATGGTATCTTCCGATACAAGATAATCCTTCGCCAGCGCCAATGAATAAATATTGTTTGTTTTATGGTATACTGCATTATCAATATAGTGAACAGGCGTTCCTATGTTCAGTGAATCGATATATTCCGTCAGCTTCTTCCCCTCATATCCGACAACAACTACGATTTTGGTAAGTCCCTTTTTGTCAAGAATGCGCAGTGCACGTTCTATCAGCGTAACACCGTTTACTTCAACCATGCACTTTGTATTATTCCGTGTTAAATTCTTTAGCCGTTTCCCCATTCCTGCCGCTAAAATCACTGCTTGCATCGTGTGCTCTCCTTTTAATACCGCCTATTTTTCGTGTTTTACCCTTCTTTTATCCGAAGCTTCTGTCTTTTCTTACTTGATTTCTATATCATCGGATTCCACTTCTTTATTTTTGTTTTCATCAATACCAAGTTTATCATTAAGCTTTCTCTTTGCCCTTCTGAAATAGATGCCCGCTACCGCGCCAATTGCAATCACAATCCCCGCGACTGCCTGAATTGCATAGGTTGCAACGGATGGATCAATATACGCCTGTGAACTCGTGCCAAACAAAAGCATTCCGCATATGCACAAATACCCTGCACCAAATATTTTTAAAATTCCTTTTTTCATAACTGTTCTCCTTTTCATCCTTTCTTCTTTGCCTCAATTCTCTTCTGTATCTGCGAGACAAGATAGGTTGCCCCCACCTGTGCGCTCGTACCATTATGATATACATACTCTTCCACAAAGTGCCCGATTTTCTCATAATATGCTCCACTGTTCTCCAAAAGCATTCGTACAGACTCCGCAATCCGGTCAAGCCTGTCCAAATCAATCGAACATCCAATTTCATCCCGAAGGAGAATATTAAGCGGTACCGTATCGATTTTCTGATATTCCGGGTTCATTACCTTCATGGGCGTATTTACAAACAATACGGGCTTTCTCGTAGTGTATGCATACTCATAAGCGATACCCGACCAATCCGTAATCATAAGATCTGCCTCAAAAACCGTGCTGTTTGAAGAAAAATCCGTCTGTATCTCAATATCCGCATCCTGCTCATACTGCTTTTTCAACTGCTCCATCAGCTCCGCCCTATGGCGCACATGCTGGGGATGCGGGCGTACCGTTACATAATACCCCTGTCCCTTTAAATTATCAAGTATTTTTTCCAAACAGCTGTCAACAATATTGTCCGGTTGCCATGACGGCGCAATTAAAATACGCTTTTTGCCACAAACAGACGGTTCTGAACGCCCATAATCCGCACGCATCTCATCAAGTAGGGAATATCCCCACTCAACAAGCTTTTTTTGAGGAAGCTTGTACACTGCCTCTGTCTTTTCGATTTCCTCCTTTTGATGCTTTCCTACACAAAATACGGTGTCATAGTGATCCATAGAGCCGGTCCGCATCGTAAGATTTAAGCTGTCCATACCATGCGGTATATACACGTACTCAATCTTTTTATCCACATAGCTTCGCTTGATATGATAAGTCTCAAGGTCCGGCATCGTCATTACCATAATATCCGCCTCAAGCTTCATCATCAGCGTAATCAGCTTCTTTTCACCGATATAATACGGTCTTATCTGCGTTTTTTCTTTGGCAAGCTCAAAAATTGCATCCTTAGGATCACTTGTAATATAATGGATTGTCAAATTGGTATTATCCAACAGATACTCAATAAGTCCCTTATAATATTTATAAAATCCGCTGCCCTCGGAGTAAAACACAAGATGCTTATTGACCACGGAAAAGAACCTTTTGTAATCCTGCCGTTCCCGCTTCGCATCCGGATCACGAAAGCGCCTGCGCTTTTCCCCGCCTATTTTTCCGAGGCTTTCAAGCTCCTTTTTACTTTTTTCAAGGGCATCGTAATCTATATATTTTTTCGGATTAATCGCCCAATTTAAAAGATATAGCTGTATAATCGCAAACAAATTGCTTGCCGTCCAATAAAACGCCACACCGACAGATACAAACCAGCCTAAATAGAGCGACAATCCCACAGAAAATGCCATCAGACCGTATTTATTGAGCTTTGACTGCTCCGCCTGGAGCACATTGCTTGCATTTTGCGCTATGCACAAAAGCCATGCGGAAAAGCCTGCCACTGCCGGCGACCATATCAGACCGATTCCTTTGGCACTTGGGACAAAGCTTAAATCAACGCCTAAAAACCGCATATCAATCAGCGGGTTATTCATTCCCCGCTTAATCACTTCAATAACGCACATCAACAGCACAAGCTGGATAATCAGCGGAAACACGGATGCCATCGGATGGTACTTTTCCCGCTTATAAACAGCCGCCTGTTCCTCTGCAATCATATCCTTATCGCCAAAATGCTTTACCATGATTAAATTGATTTCAGGCTGCATTTTTACCATTTTTATGGAATTTTTCTGTACCCATACGGATACTGGAAGCAGTACGATTTTGCTGATTAATGTAAATAGCAAAATCGCCGCTCCGTAATTTTTGCAAAGCTGATAGCAGACGTTCATGACTGCCTCAAATGTAATATATAAAATCTCCATTTCCAACCTTTCCTCTCAGGCATTCTCCAATTGGATTTATCTGTTTTTAGAAGGCTCTGTCTTGCACAGGACATTATGAAAAAGCGGTGAAGGGGTATTCCTAATACCAAAAAACATAGCTGTGCTGCTCTATTATTCCTCAGTTAGCATCCAAGCAGATGCATCATTTGCATCTCCCCTGATAACATATTTTTTGTATTTTTTGTCAGGCGGCACAACATAGGTAAACTCTCTGTTTCTTTCCTCATTCTCTACTATCTGTTCAAAAGTCTTTCCATAATCTTGTGCATCTGCTCCAACTGCCTGCGCAACAGTAGCCATAAACTCTGTATGTGATACCGGTGCCGTAGATTTTTCAGGTCCTTTTTCGTGATGTTCCCCTGGAAGCTTCACATACAAAATCGGCGTAGATGTCATACCATAGGAACCGGCAATTTCCGTTTTCTTCATAACACTTCTGTTCTGACCATGATCCGCCGTGATAATAATTGTTGCTGAATCATACACTCCCAGCTTTTTCATTTCTTCCAAATACTGATAAACCAGTTTTACGGCTCCCCTTGACTGTGACAGCTGTGTCCCATTCTCTTTGACCTCCTCAAACGCCTCATTCATGGTAAACAAGGGGTGTGCACCTTTAAGATGATAAAATCGGAACGCCCCATTATACTTGTCTGAGGCATCCACTGACAATTTATTATGACTCAACTCATTATGAAATATAATATCATTATCAATTGAATATTCACCGCTGTTAATTACAATCTGACTTATATCATCCGTAGTATAAAAATAAAATTGCTTCACGGCAAACGGTGCCATCTTATATTTTGAAGCATTATTCATCGCCTCAAAAGCCTTTTTATATCCGAGGGTTTGTGTAAAAACATTTGAATAGTTCAAAATCATATGCTTGACAGAATATCCTACATACTCGCTTCCTGTATATATCCCAATGCTATAATTTTCATTTTGAATATCATGCAAAAGTCTGCTGTTTTCATATGCGTAATCGCAGTATGTTTTCGCATCCATACCATATTCCCATTCTACACCTGTAAGCAGATATGGCACTGCCAATGATGTATAAGCGTAACAGCTTGTCGTATTAGTATAATCTGTAAAGTCCGTAAGCTTGTCCGTAAACTGTGGATCCTGTGCCAAAATATCGGTCATAATCTGTCGGTCAAACCAGTCCAACACAAACACAACAACATTATTTTTCGAATCCAGTTCCAACATTCCGGTTGTGGTAAGTACAAATTCATCCTCTTTCTTCGGAAAATCCGTAGTTACAATCATGAAAATTAGCGACAATATCTGCATTAGACTAATATAAATACATACACCCTGTACAATCCATTTACAGACCGTTCTATGATGTACATTGTAATTTATGAAAAACGCTGCCGCAATGATCGCAATCCAAAGGATACTGTTCATGATCTTCTGCATATTAGTCCATGTCTGAACGGTTCCATCCATCATCAGCAGTTCCCCGTTCAAAAAATTCCCTTGAATATAACCTGCTATACAAACGCTGAATATAATT
>ERZ808028.881-NODE-881-length-20986-cov-8.516094_pt1 | contig 20986 bp, 20 predicted proteins | sample MGYA00380184_ERZ808028 | MGnify/ENA primary metagenome ERZ808028 (study PRJEB31490, sample SAMN06133397) | mouse gut metagenome | isolation source: J8_1 | host: mice | place: China: Chengdu | collected 2015-05 ...
GATGTCTCCTAGCTCTGGCAGCGGGGTTGTGATATCGTGGGAACTATATGTAAAACATGTATCATTCCAGTATGCGTCAAAGCGTTTTCTCGCTTTCTGCTCAGAACGGCTTATGGCGATAATATGTATTTTCTCACATTCTTGTGTCGTATTTCTATTCCGATACATGAAGATGTCAATTATGACCGAGGCAATCATACCTGTTGCACCAGTAATAAGAAGCGTCTTACTATTAAATTTTTCCCATGACAGCTTCATATTGGCTGACTGAATTATATCTGGCTGGTATATCCGATTATTTATTAAATGATTCAACTTACATCACCTCCTTATTTTTAACACATGAACCTCTAAATACAACCTTAGAAACAAGAAGTAAGCGTCATAGTATTCAACTCTACAAACTCAAGTCAGCCATATCTTCCCTGCATGAACCATTTTTAATTTGTCTCTATTCGCCATAAAATATAAAGTCGTTAGATTTTCTCCCAAATATCCAGCAAATCGATCTGCACGTTCCCAGCCTTTCGGAAAGGTCAGCGCTTCTGTCCTTTCAAGTACGGAAAAAATAAAACTGCAATAATCATCATACACTTCTTTTCTAGCAATCAGCATATTATAATTATAAAAATATGGTCCAGAAAATATCTCTCTAAACTTTTCATAATACGCTGGCGCAGTTTCCTTTAATGCACAACACATTGCCTCCCAATCTGATTCGTTTATATACCTAGAATGCTGCCCTGAGATATTAGGGTAATGTATTGAAGGATACGGTAACACTACATCCCACTTAGATTTCTTTTCAATTAACCTCTGTATCTGTTGATCACTGATATCAAAAATACGGCGGTAATGACAGATTCCCTTATAGTCTGCACTGCTGTGTTTCCATGCATAATAAGTAGCTGTCAGCTCGCAGTAATTTTTATTTTTTAGAGAAATATTATCCCCCTCATTATCTCTCCTGTCCAATATCAACTGATCTGTCAGTTCGGCACCTACTTGGATAGGACACACATAGTTTGGAATATTTACATGATTCTGTAAAGTATGATCAACGTGGCTCTTTGCTTGGAAAACTTCAATGACAGGCTTTTTTATCGCCAACATCTGCTGTACTGTCATAAATAATGGCATCTCCGAATAAAAGTCTCCCATGATTTTGTTCTCCAACTTATTCCCCACAAATATGATCTGTTCACTGTCGATTTTATGCTCAAAAAGCAGCCCTGCAATTACTGCATGATGAGATTCCGGTACTGCAATCAGATACATCATCTCCTTATTTGATGTACTCCACTCTGTCAATATTTTTACAGGAATACCGTCTATTTCTAATGGGTTGGCTCCCCGTTCCGATATCAGGAAAGCTGAGGGTATACAATTATATGTAGTTTTAAGTGCTGTATAGATGCTGACCGCAACAATCCCTGCACCGTAAATACAGAACGGATACATATTTCGTCCCCCTCCCTTATCTGTCGAGTCTTGCCAGTACCTTTCTGCACTCTGTTTTATCATATGGATTAATCTTATGATTGGCAAAAGTATTCTTCGTATAATCGTCATAAAGCCCTATCACACCCTCTGGCATTAAAACCTCTCTAGGGAAACATGATATGCCATTGATCTTCTGGTACTTATTGCAAAGCACGAATCCTTTTTGTATCATATACTTCGTTTCGTAAAATGTATTGTAGGATAAATTCAGACTTCCATCACTGTTTACAAATGCCATATGATCATATAGCTCAAGCAGTTCTCTGATTGCCGGATGTCCTTTTACCGCCCCTAAACCAGACCCGGAATTTAACTGTCCTCCATCATCTATGCCAATAAATGCTTCATTGTATAGAAGGTCATCTATAGGTCTTAAAAGTTCTACATCTGTATCAAAATAAATTCCCCCATAAGTATACAACACATCCTTTCTAGCCAAATCCGTTGCATACATATACTGCCCCTTCTCCATTGCTTCCTTTGTATACTTATACCTTGTAAAATCATAATTTGACTCATCCCACCGAATAATTTCGTAGTCTGGACAAAATTTTCTCCAAGTCTCTATATTTTTCTTATCGTCATCTGGAAGATCTGATCCACCTAACCAAAAATAGTGAAGCTTTTTCGGTATTACTGGAATAGATGTTTCTTTTAAATCAAATACTGTTGAAGTCTTCTTATTCGCTATTAGCGAAAAAATATAGGTCTCAACGCCATCTAACTCACAAAACTCTTCTAATTGATGTACTAAATCAAGGGAATAATATGGTGTAAGCAAAAGTGTAAATTCCTGCATCTTCTCCTTAAATTCCCTACAAAAATGTTTCAAAGAGATAATTCTTATTCGAAGCCCTTCATCAATCACGCAATCCGAACCATCCAAAGCCTCATTACCATCCACAATAAACCTAAGACAATTCTTCATCCCTCTATTATAATATGACGCAACGAGCAGCTTTGCAGAAGCTCCCGCTCCATATAATACAAGCTGTTTTCGGTTTTGAAACAGCGCTGTAATATCATCCACGTCATTATGTAAAGCAAGCATATTTCCTATCTCCTTCACTGCTGAAACTCCGTGCCTTGAACCAATAGCATTCTTTATAATGCATAAAGAACTGTCTCTGCATCTCTGAATGAATAATGTCTCAGATAAAACTTGTACTCAGGATTTATCTCAAGCAACAGTTTTGGAAGTTCCCATATATCCTCTCTTTTGTGATAGATGCTCACTGCCATTTTGGGCTGGTATCTGGCTATGATATTACTCGCCCCAAGGATTGCTTCCTTCTCAGCACCCTCTATGTCCATCTTAATAAAACTGACACGCCTGTCATACGCGATATCATCCAGCCTTCCAACTTTTATCTGTGTCTCACCGGCTGCATCAATCCTAGAATCTGATGCCCCTGTTCCATGAAAACACAGCACATCCTCCTTGTTCCACAAACCGATGTTTTCCAGTGTAAGATTCTTTACATCCTTCAATTTCTCCCCACACTCTCTATAACATTTTGCATCAGGTTCAAAATACAGGATCTCTTTATAGTTTCTGCCACTCCACCGAATAAAATTACGCACTGTCATGCCATCAAAACACCCTGCATCGACAAAGACCTCCTCATCGTCATGGTTCAGATACGGCAGGTCAAAATACTGGGCATCAAACAGGTCGCACATCATCCCTCCGGCATCAATGATCCTGTCTTTGCTGATTCCAGCAGCTAAAAGCTGGTGATAGATTTCGTTATGGAAAAATGTTGTCGCAATGACAATGCTCGGATTCTCATATTCTGATAAGAAGTCTACAGATTTATATACCGGAAGTCCGTTCATAACCGAACAACGAGGCGCATTGTCGGCATACCCGCTCCAATTGATATCCGGGAAACTTTTCAGCATCCAATTTCCCCAGAAACCTGTGCCCCAAAGTATGACCTGTTTACTGCCAGAAATATTCACCTTGTTCCGAAGCGCTTTTGCAGAATCTGTATCTGCCACAATTCTTCGGATTTCGTCATAATCTCCTGTCAAACTATAGAGCAGCCTAGACTTATAGATCGCTCTTGATTTCTGATCCATCAGTTTTGAATAAATTTCCTCCAACATACACATCTCCCAACACCTATCTGACAAATTCTATCCAATTAGCAATCCTGGCAGCCTCACTATCAATCCATACAATCTGGTCTGGTTTTACGCCTTCACTTACCAGACTTTTATGAATGGACTGATATGCCCCTTGGCTAAACACCGCTACAACAACTTTGTCGGATTTCTGAATCACTGTTTCCTCTAATGTACATACTTTCATTCCTATACGCTGATAATATCCTGCATTCCGATCTACCAATACCCTCACTTGCAATTTTTCACATGACATAGCATATTGATATACAGCTCTGCCCAGAGCACCTGCCCCATATATAACAATAGAATCGCCTTCATTTACTTCATTAAATGGAAATAATATATGATTCCCATCTATTTGCACAATCTTTCTATAAGCCCTGACCATCAGATTATTGATTGTATACTTGTCTAACTGCCTGTTGACTAACAGATCGATTCCAAGCTCTTTAAATGACTTTATAAGCCAAGAATGCAATAGAACAGCATTGTCATATTCCCTGTTTTCATTCCTGTTTCCCATCATCATAGAATTTGTATGATGGCAATAATGATAGTGCACTGTATCCAAAATCACAATGCTCTTTGCCATTGCCAGCATCGGATAAACAGCCGCCGCATCCTCCCCCACCTGAACGGACAATGGTATCTTAGTCATGTGCTTGACAACGATTTCCCTACGAAATATCTTATTGCATAGATATGGTTGAATACCAATTCCAAAAAACTCCATACAACAAATCATATTCTCGTATAGTTTTTCCCGTTCATCTTGTGTTTGATATACACCCGCTTCAACTTGGTTTAAAACCGTTATACAATTACCACCAAAATCATCAATAATTCCCTCTGCAACGATATCTGCATTTTCACATTTTGCAGCATCACATAATGTCTGATACATATCTGGTTCTATCCAGTCATCGGCATCGACAAAGCCGATATATTCACCTGATGCGATCTGAATACCTGCCTGTCTCGCACTTACCAGTCCACCATTTTTTTTATGTAATACTTTTATTCTTGAATCTTTTAGGGCATACTCATCACATATCTTTCTCGAACAATCTATCGATCCATCATCAACGAATATAATTTCCAGATCTTTATATGTCTGAGAGACTATACTTTGTATACATTGAGACAAATATTTTTCCATATTATAAACAGGTATTACAATGCTGATCTTCATATTTTTCATCCTTATTTTTGCATATATTTTGCAAAATTATATGGTACTATACAACGCACTTATATAATAAGTCTTTTAACAATATATCATAATGACTGAAAATAAGAATGTTTTCTTCCTGAATTCCGTACTGTTTCAATTGCTCTTTCATCTCCTGAAATGAAGCAACACTCGCAACCAGATAGATGGCATCTGGATATCTCTTGATACATTCCTGTGGAGATAATACACTCATTCCATTCCAAATTGTATTCCATTTCGCTTTGTCATTATCAATACTTACAGATGCCTTTTTATCATTCATACCAAGACAGGAATTGACTAATTCCCCAAGATTCCCTGTCCCGAAAATTACAATATCACAACAAGGATTTATTTCTCTTATGCTTTGCGCTTCCTTTTCATAGGCATTATCATATTCTTTCCAAAAGTTCCTGAACCCATCATATGATTGCAAAACTGCTGTATGAAGTTCATGAGTTCTTCTATCCAATTCTGTTCCTTGATAATTTTCTGTATCTATATCCTGACGTAAACTTTCATACAAAAATGAAATATATTCTGGCCTCAATACAGTCGATACGATGTCATAAAACCAAAAATGACTGCCTAAGCAAAACTTCCAATATCGTTCTTTACTTGCTTCCCATAAACCACGCTGTTTTAATTGCTGTTTTAATAACCGATACTCTTCGCTGATCAGTGTTATTTTTTTTGGACTGTTTACTGATGATTTTGGATTATCCATACGATAAAAATAAAAGGCATGTTTCATTACATATGCCCTATCTGCATACATCTCTGTCAGAAATGAAAAAGCCGCATCTTGATAAGCTGCCCCTTCTGTTTCATTCATAAATAATTGATTTTTAAGCAGAAATTCCCTATTATATAATCCTGTCCAAAAACCATTCACTCCTAATTCCATAAATTTCCGATTTTCGTGTGAACAAAGCAATGTATCATACATTGACGGCTGTGCTGCCACCGAGAGCGGAAACAAATATGTCTTATCTCCTTTTTCTAAAAATCTAACATAGTCTGCTCGCAGCACATCTAATTGGTACTGTTCTGCAATCTCATACTGACGTTCATACATATCTGGCAGTATATAATCATCCGATTCACAGATACCAATATATTTTCCTGACGCCAATTTCAATCCTGTATTAAACTGTTTCCCTACGCCGGTATCGCTGTGGATCAGCTTGATCCTAGAATCTTCTTCGGAAAATTTTTCCAGCATCTCTAGCGTTTTATCTGTACTGCCGCCGTCAATTAGAAGAATTTCCAATTCCTTCAGTGTCTGTGACATGACGCTGCGCACACATCGTTCTATATGAGCAGCATCGTTTAGAACATACGTTAGAACAGATACTTTTACGTCATTCATTTTATGTTATTCCTTTCTTCCTCCTAATACAGTAAAATTTTCTTTATGTACCACCAATGCTAACTACATACCTCATTAATTAAAGAATCTATGTTTTTTATTACTTTCTCCCATGAATAATTGTCCTCTACAAACTTTCTTCCATTTCTCCCCATGTCATTTCTCAAAGCATCATTTTCCAGAAGTAGTATCAACTCTTTTTCAAATTCCCTGTAATTCGTATAATATAAACCTGCATTACTTCGTATACACTGCCCTTTCAATACTTCGCACCACCCACTCACCAATACAGGAACACTACATGCAAGACTTTCTAATACTATTATAGACAAACTTTCATGTCTCGATGGTAAGATTGTGACTAACGCATTTCTAATATAACGATTCTTTTCTACATCGGAAACAAAACCTTTGAATATTATGTCCTGATGATTTATGATCTCCATACCTTCATCAATCTCTCCCAGAACAACCAACTTCAATTCTGAAGGATTTCTTTCCTTATATTTTATAAAATATTTATTTAACTCTTTAAAATTTTTACTATTGCTTACCCTACCAGCATATAGGACATAATCCACATCATCACATTCAAAATTATTATCTTTTTCATACATATGTACGTCTAAGCCAAAGCAACCAATTCTTGATGGTATATTATCAACTTGAAAAATTGATTCAATCAGATGTTTTTCCTCCAACGTATTATAAAGAATTCCTTTAGGATACGAAAAAATGTCACTATACTTTTCAGACCATATGGCATTATCATCATGTGCTGTTGGCAAAAAAATAGAGTTATCCAAGTTTAGTCTTAGTCCAGCACAAGCTGTATAATAATTTAGTGTAAAAAAAATAACTGCCGTATATTCTTTGTAATGTTTGCTTATATATTGCATCATGGCTGGACAATATGGTCCTGTCTGTTCAATAGAATCAGCAGAAAATTCAGATACATCCTCCACTTCAAAACGAAGAATTCTTATTTTATCAGTTTCCTGTTCAGCTTTGTCATATTGGTTATCCCACGGAAAAATACCTTTAGATTTGGAAGTCAAAACATCTACAAAATAGCTCGATGCCATATGCACAGCTATCATTCTGCAATGATACTCTGCGCCACCATTAACGTCAACTCCATACCTATGTACTACTAAAGCAAGTTTCTTCATTTCTGTTCCTCCGCCTTTATATCTCCATTCCAGTATTCGCCACTACAAAGCAGTCAATCTGATCCAGAGTAACACAAAGCTCTGCTAACTGCCTTATCAATTCCATAATATAACATTGCGGAGTAACAACAAAATAAGCATTCATATTTTGTTTAACTGCATCGGCAAGCGCTAATACCTTTTTTCCGTACACTCCACTTGCATACTGATCACATGAATTATCTGCAAAGCATGTCACGGTATAGATATTATTTTGTTCCAATATTTTATATAAATATCTACCATAATTTCCTGCACCCACTATTATAATTTGATCAGCCTTCCTCATCCGTTCTATAAATGTAAAATAATAAGACGTTAAAAAGGGATCCTCTCGTCTTTTCATTGTTTCTGTTCTGATATCCGCTACAATCTTTTCCACACAATAATCACTATTCACAATCCGTATCTAACTCCTTTATGATAATCTTTGAATACTGAACCCCTTTATCTGTCAATTCATTTCTAACCTGTTTTGCAATTTCCATTTTTTCAATTGCAACGACAACATAATCAAATGTTATACTTGTTATAATATCAGGAGACTCAACTCCCCTTTTTCGAAGTTCTTCCACTTGCCAATTTTTATCTACCCATGCTACCAAGCTACAATATCCTGTTCTTTGAATCTGAGATTGATACCGCCTTCCAATATTTCCGGCAGCATATAGTACAATAGAAGAACCTTTCTGTACCTGTTCAAACGGAAATACATTTTCATCAGCTTCAATAAAATTTTTCGGATTTCCATTCCATACCATCATCCGCATATACTGATCTAGTTGTTCCAACATGCATCTTGGAAATGCAGAAAGATGAAACATTTCATAAAGATATAAATATAATTTTGCAACATTCTTGTAGTAATCCTGCTTTTTATATGCTGTCATTGATGCACTATGTATACGGTAATGATATTTTGCGTTATTGTTGATGACTACTCTATATGATTGTAATAAGTATGGAAATACAACAGCAACATCTTCCCCATCATATATATCTGTGTCAATATGCTTATAACATTCTATTAATTTATCCCTTTGGTACATTTTATTCCACATATAAGGAAGAACACCAAATTCAAAAAATCCTTGATAATAAAGCATCTTAGGAAAAATCTTTTTCTCTAAGTCCTCCCTTTCATAAACGCCATTTGTAAATTTATTAACAATCAACTGGGCTTTATTTTTTTCTTCCTTTATGCATCCTGTAATTACAATATCCGCCTGAGCAAATTCCATTTGTGATAAGAGCAATTCTAAAAAATCAGCTTCTACCCAATCATCTGCATCAACAAATGAAATATAATAGCCAGATGCCCTTCGCAAACCATCTATCCTCGCTAAAATCAACCCAGCATTATTCTTATGAATAATACTAACAGAACGAAACTTCTCAATAAACATTTCACATATTTCAATTGAGCGGTCCGTTGAACCATCATTTACAATGATTAGTTCAAAATCCTTATATGTTTGATTCGCAAGTGATTCAATACATTTTCCTATATATTTTTCTGCATTATATACTGGAACAATAACGGATAATTTTACCTGTTTTTTATTCACACCTGTCAACTCTCTTAAATCTCATATAATATATCTTCAAAATTTAAAATAGGGCAATCCACTTTATCTCGCAAACTTTCCTCTATCACATCAAAATAATAATTAGATGTCACAACAACTGCATCTACCTTGTCAAGCACATCTTCTGGAGATACCACATCTACATCTGCATAAATATGATCTGCATTTTTATCTATTGCATATTGAACTATAATATCAGAATCTTTTAATTCATCCAGCAATCGTTCACCTACATAGCTCATCCCATATATTGCTATGTTGTTATAACCTTTTTCTTTAAAGAATGTAACAACCGACTTTCCTTCCTGTTTCGTGACAAGCCACTGATTGTACATAAGCATAATAGACAAATGCTTATCTGAGAATTCCCTAGCTAATGCTTCTTTTTTTCCTTTGGTTTTCCACACTGCCGCTGCTCCTGCGACTACTCCCGCCAATGTAGTAGCAACCATAACCATTCTTTTTTTCATAAAACATCACCTTTCCTTCATTTTTTTCATCATTTTATATGCAATCTTGTCCCATGTAAAATGATGCAATACTTTTCTTTTTGCTTCATTGCCCATTTGAATCCGTTTTTCTGAATGATTAATCAGATATTCGATATCTGCCGCCCAACGTTCGATATCATAATTGTTTTCCAATATTCCATTTTTCTGATCATCTATAACAGTTTTGGGTCCAGCAACAGCATGCGCTATGCATGGAACCCCAAAATACATAGATTCTAAAACAACCATACCAAATATTTCTTCATCAGATGCTAACACAGAACACAAAGCGTTCCCATAAATATCTGCCATCATCGTATTACGAACTCTTCCCAGAAATTCTATATTTTGTCTATACTGTGGACTTACCATTTTCATGAGTTGGATTTTTCTGTTCCTGTCAATGTTTCCTACAATCGTTAGATGCACTTCTTTCTTTTTTTCACATAATGCCTGAAATACTTTCATAATATATCCAATCCGTTTCCTTGGCTCATCTGTGCCTACATACAGGATATTATTTGTCCTTAATAAATGCAAAAATTCTAATTGTCTTTTTTCGAACTTATCAATATCCAATCCAACCCCCACACATATTACATTCTTTAATCCTTTTTTGCGTAAAAAATGTGCCGCATCGTCCGTCTTTGCAAAAATTCCTTTTACAAAACGATTACATATGGGAACATTAATCCAATCATATACCTTCATCTGCACATCCATCTCAAAAGTATTAAAATATGGTCCATGATAGATATACACATTTCTATGAAGAAGAGTTAAGAAAATACTCATAATCTGGTTATACTCGTTAGAAATAATAATATCATACGTTTTAAGTCTTAATGGATTTAGATATTCTGGAAAAATTGCCATTGTTCCAATTGTTATTCCTTTCTTCCAGATTAATGTTACCTTATTTTTACTATTACAAAACACTTTCTCAGAACGATTTACTCTTGAAAAATATACAATATCACAATCATACCCATATTTACAAAATGCTTTGCATAGTCCTATCTCCTGAGAATTATAACTTTGAATATTCATTACATTTGCAAATGGTCTGACTAATAATAGCTTTCTCATTTACTCCTCCTAAATCGTCTTACTGCATACTTATACAATTTTTCATAACTATCACCCATCTTCTGCTCAGAATATTCTTCCATACATTTCATATACGCTTTCTCTGCTACTTTATTCCGTTGTTCATCATCTGTCAGAGCCGTTCTTATTCCATCTGCTAATGCTGTCGCTGATATCTCATTGATCAGATAACCTGTCCCATCGTTAAGCTGTTCTGTAATTCCTCCTACAGCAAACGCAATAACAGGTGTTCCAGATGCCATTGCTTCCAATGTTGTACATGGAAAATTGTCTTCTATACTCGGCAATACAAATAAATCTGCTGCTGCATACAATTCATTTGCCATTTTCTTATCTGAAATATACCCAAACTGTTTAACTGGTATCCTGCCTTTGGCAATCATTTTGCAGCTCTCTCCGATTATTAACATCTGTAATTCCTTTATATCTTCCAACATTTTCAATGCAGTCATCAGATAATCCATACCTTTTTTCTTATTATCCAATGACGCCGCAACAAACAATATATATTTTTTATCCTCATCCAGCCCACAATCTTTTCTCGCTTTTTTCTTGTCTATGCGTCTAAATGTACTACATTCCACGCCATTTGGTATATGAAATAGATTCCTTTTACCCATACCACTTTCTACAACCATGTTGTATAGCCATTCAGAAGGGCAAACTCGAAATATATTTTTGTTTCTATATAAATTCATCTTACTCTGAAACAGTTTTAGAGTACAATCACGCTCCAAAGAAGGATATTCTAATAAATTATTACAAGTTTGACACCCCTTTTTCCATTTGGTACATTTTGAAGAATATGCACAATGTCCTGTCATTCCCCACATATCATGAAATGTCCAAACGATAGGGACAAATTGTAAAAGAATATCTATACCTTTTGTACTAATTAAGAAATCGTGTGTATTATGCAAATGTATTATATCTATCTTATGTAAAATGACTAGACTCAAAATATGCACAAATACCCATATCCTAACCAATTTTTTAAACCAAATTGAATGTTCTATTATATATTGATATCTCATAAAAATATCTTTTGACATTACACTATATATATTATTGTCCTTATCCCTATCACCTGCGAGTACTAGACGAAAACAATTATTATTCTTTACACTCTGTTCATAGCACAAATTAAATATTGTTTCCGCCCCTCCTCGATTGTCATAGAGATTTAGAAATAAAATGTTCACTTTTTCTCCTTTTTCACAAATGTAATTTCTTCATATGATTGTGATAATGCTGCAATATAATATCCATAATTGTTTAATATTTTTCGGAGTTTATACAATTTATAGTATCTATTTTTTCTCCAGAATCTATAATGAACTTCGATACATAACTGTCTAAACTTAAACCCGCTTTTTAAGATATCTGGTATAACTGCTAATTCCGTTCCCTCAATATCAAGCTTCAAGATATCAACCTGTTTTATTTTTAATTCATTCATAATAGTATTTATATTTTTGAATGGAACTTGTATCTTTCTTCTAGTATTTGTATTTTTTTCTAATGAACCTGATACATCCTTTGGATTTTTGGGCAAATAAAAATTTTGTAATCCATCATGAATTGAAATTCCATATGGAAAGAACATGAAATTTTCAATATTTTTACATCTTTCAGCTACCCACTTACATGATTTTGGCGTTGGATCAAAACCATATATTTTAATATCTTTATATAAATTTATTAATTTTTCATCAAACGAAATATCCTCACCAATTCCAAATGAAAATACAATTCCATTTCTTAGACTTTTCATTGGAACTACATAGAAACCTCCATATGCTGATCCCGCCCACATTTTTTGAGGAACACGAACTTGTTGTCGTAGAATAGATCGTAAAAGACACTTAGACAGTTTTTCAGAAACTTTCATGTTGTACATTTATTTAAAGCCTTTCACTTATTATATTAATTTTTTACTTTATTGTTCTAAAATAAGATGCCAGTTTATTTCACGTGCTTCATATTTATCATACAATGTAAATATCTTTAATTTAACTCCTAGTTCCTCTATATTTTTAACCATCCTATCTTGATATCGAAAACTAGATATTATAACCAAAGATAACTCTTTTATTTTGTCTTTCATGCAGTATATTTGCTGATTTCTGTATTTCTTTTCTTCTCCAACCCTAGTTTCCATAAAAACAATACCACACTTTATTTTCCCTATATAGGTTTCATATGCTTCCATTAAATTATCTGTATGCTTACCTACACCATATATTCCAATCACTAAATTCTCATCATGTAATGGTAATTTGTATAATAAGTTTATAACATTATTTTTATATCTATCTTTTATCTCTTTGTATTCTTTATTATCAATCTTAATTCCCATTTTATTTAAATATTCTAAAATCAAATAGTGTTCGCTTATTATAGATAAGCTTTCTTCGGTAATCTGCATATCTGTCAAAAGTTTTCTGCTTTCTTTGTATCTTTCATAAATAATATTTCCCCAACGTTCTTTATCTGGGAGATCTTTTCTGTCAATACATTCATACAAAAAATCTCCAAATAAATTCCAATAATATGATAAATACATAGAATTACCATTATGTTTTTCTAATATTGTCCTTAGCAATACATCTTGTACTTGTTCGATCATCATTAACTTATCAGTTATTTTCTTATTATTTATTGGGCTATTTATTGTAGATCCTAGTCTATATCTTCTATAATAGAGTTTTTTTTCAATATACCTTATTTTTACTGCCTTTATAATCGCCTTTATAAAAAAAACATTATCTTCATAATACACGCCTGTTGGAAATTGAATCTGATATTTTATCAAAAAATCCGTTCTAACAATCATTAAATATGGAGGAACTACATGCATTTTCGGATATGTTGTAACAAAATACTCCTCACCTGTCATCAAATCTCCATATAAAATCCAACTTCTGTCATAAGGATTTATTTCCGATTTATAGCCATCTTCATATATACAAGATGCATCAAATAATCCAATTTCTATATTTTGTTTTTCGAACCTATTATGCATTTCTTCACAAGCGTAAATATCAAGATAATCATCTGCATCGCAAAACATAATATATTCTGACTTAGCGACTTCTAATCCAACATTCCTAGCTTTTCCTTGTCCCTCATTTTCCTGATGTATTAAAATAATATTCATGAATGCGTCAGCATATTTTTTACAAATATAATAGCTATTATCTGTCGATCCATCATCAATCAAAATTATTTCATCAAAAGGGACTGTTTGTTCCACTATACTATCCAGACATTGTTCAATATACTTTTCAACATTAAATAATGGAACTATTAAAGTTATTGTCATACTTATCCTCCCATTGTTGACAATCTATTTTAAAAGGCGTTTCGTATTTTATCTATAATAAGCTGTAACCGAAATAAAACAGGAAAATTTCTTTTTAAAATGATCTCAGATTCCTGCTTCATATATTTTCTGTTTTTTTTGTCAGATGTCAAACCTGTATTATCATACTTACAAATCATACAATCTGTATTTATCATCTGATATCCAGCTTTGTAACATCTAATAAGCCAGTCAAAATCTGCACAATACTTAAATTCTTCTTTAAAATAAAAATTTTTTAAACTGTCAGCTGGAGCTATAATTCCCTGATGACATGGCATTTCTTTATTTAAAAATCCCTGTAAGGGACTTCTTGCAATTTGCGAAAAATCCTTTATTTTATCGCCCTTTTTACTATGAACTCTATATACTTTTCCATATAATATGCATTTATCTTTTTTATCTACAAATTTACGGATCTCATTCAATACAAGTTCATTATAAAATTGGTCTCCTGCATTCATAAAAATCACATAATCACCTGATATTCTTGTAATTCCTCTGTTCATAGCATTATATACTCCAAAATCAGGTTCACAATATATCTTAATTTTTTTATTCTCAGTATACTTATCCAGAATTTCCAATGTTTTATCTGTTGATTCACCATCAATTATAATATACTCAATATTTTTGTATGTCTGATTCAGAACACTTAATACTGTGTTTTCTATGCTTTTTTCCGCATTATAACATATTGTAATAATTGATATTTTCATATTTCCGCAATCTATTAAAATACACCTACCTTTATAGTAATTTTCCTTTATTCATTTGCGCTATTAACACTTCAATTACTTCCCTTACTGCACCTTGTCCCCCTGATTTACAAGCAACATATTTTGCAGCAGCTTTTACTTCCTGTAATCCATTCATAACACTACATCCAAATCCTACAGCTTTTATTACATCAAGATCATTAATATCATCACCAACATATGCCACATTCTGTAAATCAATATTATATTTGTGACATAATTTATTTACTATAGCAAGCTTATCCTTTACTCCTGCTTCATAAATATCCAAATTAAGTTTTTTACTCCTTCGACGATTTAACTCTCTATCCTCACTTGTAATAATACCTGTCAACACACCTCTCTCTCTAAGCATTTGCATCCCCATGCCATCTAATGTATTGAACTTTTTCAGTTCGTCTCCATTCTCAGAATAATACATACCTCCATCTGTCAAACATCCATCACAATCAGATAAAAACATTTTAATATCAGGAAATATGTTATACCTATTCTTCTCTCTATTTTCTAATTGTTTTTCGATAATAATCCAATCACTTTGCTCATCTATTTCAAAATATGACGATTCGTCCATTTCATATGCACGAATATTCCCCGAAAGGCGACTTTTTGATTTCAGAAGATCTTTTTTTCTTGTAATGTAAAATGCACCGTTTTCTATCAAAAATCCATTGAACTCCTGTCGTCTCGGCCTATGATACACATCATAGTTTGCAGCTACAACAAATCCTTTGTCATCTACATTCCACTGAAATCTCTTCTGTCTTACAACGGACAACACACTATCTGTATCTGGCATGCTAAATTCTGCCAAACCTCCAGTAATATCTTCCGCAGTAAGCAATGGCGAAGTTGCCTGAATTAGAATAATCGTATCAAATTCATAGTTTGCGGCAAATTCAAGCATGGCAGACTCTGTAGATGCAGTATCTGAAGCGTTGTCTTTATTTCTTCCAATAACACTAACTTTGCTCAAATTAAAACTTTCTACAATTTCCTTTATCCTGTCACTATCTGTGGCTACAAAAACTTTATCAATCCCCACGCAGTCATTAGCCGCTTTAGCCGTCCAATATACCAGTGGTTTCCCGGCTATCTCTCGGATATTCTTTAATGGGATTGATTTACTTCCCCCTCGAACTGGAATAAATGCTACATTCATTGTATGTCCTCTAACATTCTCTATATTTCAATTTTTCCCGCTGTACTACTTCAATATCTAAAATTTCTTTTTCTTTATATCTAAGCGCTGAATATGTTGCCATCAAATTTCTTTTCAGTTTCCTTACACCATCTGGTTCTAAAGAAGCAGCATGATCTGTTCCCTTCCATGTCCTGTTTAACGTATAATGTCTTTCTATAATTGACGCGCCTAATGTATAAGCCGCCACATCTACAGCAATTCCATTATGATGCCCGGAAAAACCAATTTGCTTCACCTTACTCTCATACGCATCTTTGATTCGATTAATTTCTAACAGACATACATCCTCAAATGGTACTGGATACCCTGATGTACAAACATAAATTACTAAATCTCTATTTCTTTTTCTGTCCTCAAATAGTTTGATAAGTTTTTCTTCCTCTTCACATGTTGTCATGCCGAGAGAAACATGTATTTCCCCGCCATAATGGCCACACAGCCATTCTAACATTTTATAGTGATTATTACATGCAGAAGGAACTTTGATAAATTTAGGATTTAATTTTGTAATTTCTTTTGCCGATGTTAAATCCCATACAGAAGTACTATAAATAATATTCATTTGTTCACAAAAATCCTTCAATTCCTTATGCTGCTCAACAGTAAATTCTAAAAACTCCCTATGCTCACCATATGTTTTTCCATAAGAATTCGCAATATTTGGGTGTGGTGCATTATACTGTTCTAATGTCAGCAATTCATGATTGCACCTCTTTTGAAACTTTACGGCATCAGCTTTACAAAAGGACGCCGCTGTCTCTATCATTTCTTTTGCTATAAGTATGTCTCCTTTATGGTTACACCCTATTTCCGCCACAATAAAGGGTTTTAAGTACTTCATGACTTTTATCTCCATTTTGCTTTTGATATGTTATAACTCATTAAAAAATTTTGTATAATTATATTCTGCATTGTTTTCAAAAATGTAATCTGACACTCTTTTCATTCTTTTCTCAATATTCTGTTTTTCTCTATCATAATTAAATTTTATTTCCAGTTGCTTCAAATTTGTAATTCTTCCAAAACGGATTCCCTTGCAGACATCTGTTTTTTGTTCCTGCTCTGGTATAAAGCGGTAACACATTTTCCCATAATATAACGATTCCGCAAATGCTGATGTATTCCCACAGATATTAAATTCTACTTTTCCTATGAAATCCAATAATGTGTCCTTTCGGTTTCCTGCTATGTATATATCTTTATCCACATATTTCAGATAATCCTTAATATGCACGTCTGATGGATGAACTCTCAATATGTACTTATACCCATATTTATGTGCAAATATATTTGCCATACAAATCATTTCTATATTTTCATCTACATATTTGTTTCCACTTGTACAACGCGTTAATACACCAAATACCCTTTCACTTAGAATCTTTGCATGTATTTCTGTTTCTCCTATTTTATTTATTGGTCCAAGCACCTTAATCCGGTTCTCATCCATACCATTTCGAATCGCAACGTCGCGAGTATAATTTCCCCACGCTAGAAAAAAATCTGCCACAGAATACCGATATTCAATATATTTATAAAACCCATTGATAATAGCATGATGAAAGGTTACTGTTTTTAATCCTATGTTCTTGCACATCTGTACAACCATATTATCAATTGGAAATATATCATCAAATACCGCAACTACCTTAATATTGTTTTTTCTTTGAGTAATTTTCGAAAAAATAAATTTAGCCTCACAATAATATAAATACATAGATAATAATATGATTTTCTTCTGTAATAATGTTATATTTAATTTCCTCATTTGCAAAAACCAAATTGCTAATATACACAAATTTATATCATAAGAATTTTCCCTGTTTTTTACAGCTTCTATTACATATTTTGTGTTGAACAATTCTGTTAATTTCTCAAACATTTCTGTTTGATCTGTACGAATTATATTGTAACTGGTCAAAACAAAGCATGGTACATTATTTGCTTTTTCATCAAATATCAGTTTATATTTTCCAATGTTACCTAAACTGCGCTTTAGATATTCATATCTTCCTTGATTCCAATCTTTATATAAAACAAGAATGGCACATAGTGCTGTTCCCATCTTTAATTCTTTACATCCCCAAAAATTGATTTTGTCCAATTCCTGAATGAGCAGATCTTCCTGATTTTTTTCAATTCCTTTCCCCATAATTTTCCTGCTCCATAATGCTACTGTCAGACTTATCTCCTATATACCATAACGTGTCAGCAATTTTTAGTTTCACCAATTCTGATGCATAAAAATAATTCAGGTCATTTCCATTAAATTCTGACCACTTCATATGTCCACCAGCTTTACCCTTTGCCAGCCAATACAAATGATTTGACAAAGAGTATCTCTGAATTTGTGTATTTAACCTTGTTTTAAATCCATTTCTTGTTATTATCCGCTCTAACGTATTTGAATTAAACAGAATGACATGTTTACTCCAATACGTAAAATTTTCAAACGCTCTACACTCATATTTTGAAATTAATGCATCATTCGCATTTGGTGTTTCGCAAATAAATATTCCGTCAGGATTTAAAATTTTGTGGATTTTCTTTAACACCTCATCAGGATTATTTAAGTGTTCAATAACCATAAACATACATACCACATCATAATTTTTCTCTATTGCGTCTATAGCTTGATACACCTTAATTCCATCTGATTTTGTAATATACTCTCTCGCCTCCTCCATTAGTTCAATACCAGCCACATTAGATGCAACATTTTTTATCTTTCTTAAAAAGCCACCATTTCCACAACCAAATTCTAATACACTTTTTCCTGCACAAATATGCTTCAAAGTTTTATATCTACGATTATCATCCTGCTCTGTTTCCAAGAGCCATGTTTTCCATTCCTTGTTTTCTGTTTTATCTGTCGTTATACTATATGATTTTTTTAACATGCCGCCTTTTGAATAGTCTTGTTCTGTATTGTACTTATTATTATCTAACTGAACCATTCCACATTCTGTACACCGAATTACATCAATTTCTGGAATATCTCTTGTTCCATTATGAATACAGTCAAATCGACTATTACCACATATCAAACATTTCATAATACTATCTACCAACGTACCCTTTCACCCATTAATCACTTGTATAAGTCAATAATCATAGTCCCTATCCCATAGATCGGAGTTTCTACTCGATGAACATGTCCTTTCGTATAATCAATATTTTTCATATTTAATTTACCATTTTCATCATAAAAACATAGAAAATCAAAACAATCAAATTTTGACGATTCTAATATATTACGAACCTTTTCATACGTAGGAAACCATACATGCCCTCCTCCTATCACTTTCCCGTTTTCATATACCCCCCCCCCGCTTGGGTCGTACAAAATTTTTCCTTCTAAATCTGTCATTACTCCACAATCGTAAATATCAGGTCTTCCATAATCAGGCATTGATAGTCTGAATAAGGCATCTGGTTTTAAAATTCTCCAAATTTCATTCAAAACTTTGGGAATATCTTCAAATGGTATATGCTCAAAAACATCTTCTGCCTCATAAAAATCAACACAACTATCCGGTATTGGGTATGGTTTTGTTATATCATGATGGATATGTTTGATATCAGGTCCATTAATAGATAATCCATATGTACAATCATCAATCATTCTCAAGTCATCATAAATATTTCCTGCATATAATCTAACTGGTTTCTCAAATTTTATTTTGTCAAATGTTAGTGATGAAACATACTTCTCCAAATGTCCATTCACCCATATAGCTTTTACTGGAATTTTTCTTCGTTCCAATTCTATACCCACTTCTCTCCACGCATTACACGCTATAACCACAAAAATATCCTCTTTATTTATCTGTTGAAGTTCATCCATAGACAAAATCGGATATCCAAATGCTAACTTTCCTTGTTTAGAAATCGAATTATCAGCAAACCCTATTAATTTATAATCACCTAACGCTTTTAATTTCATATAACATTGCCAGCCATTATATCCGAACCCAAAGACTATAACTTTTTTCAACTGTGTCTCTCCCCTTCCTATTTATTTCACAATATAAGACGGTTTATGATGCGACAAAGGTAACTTCGATATTATATAATCTTTATCAGCCAAAAATTCATCTACCGCTATCGTCTCTCCCTCAATTGTTGCATAATCATCAAATATAATGATTCCTCCTTTGACCACTCTATCAAATAGTTTTTCAAGTCCAACTTTAGCAGGTTCATATGTATCTGTATCAATATGCAGTAATGCAATTCTTGTATGCGGGTTTTGAAATAAATATTCATCAATTGTATTGTCTATATTTCCTTGCACTAATTCCACATTACTGATTCCTTTGTGTTCTAAGCTACTATATATATCCTGTTTAGACACAAAGTCCTTTTCAAACTTATTGTTCCAATCATTAACAAATTTCACATCGCTTGCCACTTTTTGAGCTGATGGAAATTCTCCAAACACATCAAATCCGATTATTTTTCTTGAGTTTTCATTTTCTAATAATTCTCGAAATGTAGCAAACTGAATTAACGAAGAACCTTTAAAAACTCCCAGTTCAACTACATCTCCCGGAAGGTTAATTATTTTTTTATATAATTCATAATGCGTCAACAAATTTCCCATTCTATATAGTTCTGATGTTAAGAAAAAGCCATTCTCATAAAAAAACGCAGTTTTTTCGTCAAAATCTGCTATCATATCTATATTTACCTCCAATAATTACACTTTTATCTAATATTTTTACTGTTCCTATCTGCTAAACTATTATAAATACATATTTATATACCTAACCCGGATAAACCGGAAAAGATTTTGCAATTCCTCCACATTTCAAGTACAATAAAGAAAAACGTTAGAGGATGTGTTCATGTTACTTACAGATAAATACGCTGACAAAATTTATGGTACGATCACCTGCTATGACCGCATGATCATCCAGGGGTATATCCCTGGATGGAGCCATGCCGAAGGCATGACAGGCTATCTGAATGCCAACAACATCCGTATTTTTGATTTTTCAAATTTCTCCCAGCCTCTTACGGAACAAATCCGCGC
>ERZ808028.884-NODE-884-length-20935-cov-4.606290_pt1 | contig 20935 bp, 23 predicted proteins | sample MGYA00380184_ERZ808028 | MGnify/ENA primary metagenome ERZ808028 (study PRJEB31490, sample SAMN06133397) | mouse gut metagenome | isolation source: J8_1 | host: mice | place: China: Chengdu | collected 2015-05 ...
CAGGATGAGTACCTGTAAGAACCACAGCGCTACCCATCTTCTGCAGAAAGCTCTGCGGGAAGTGCTGGGCGAACATGTGGAGCAGGCGGGGTCCTACAATGATCCGGACAGGCTCCGGTTTGACTTCAGCCATTTCTCCGCCATGACAGCGGAGGAGATCGCGAAGGTGGAAGCCCTCGTCAATGCGCAGATCAGTGCAAACGTACCGGTAGTGACGAAGATCATGACGGTGGAGGAAGCGAAGAAAACCGGCGCGATGGCGCTTTTCGGTGAAAAGTACGGCGAGACGGTCCGGGTCGTGGAGATGGGAGAGTCCAAAGAATTCTGCGGCGGTACCCATGTGAAGGATACCGGTGTGATCTCCGCCTTTAAGATCGTTTCCGAGAGCGGCGTGGCGGCGGGCGTCCGCAGGATCGAAGCGCTCACCGGCAGCAACGTGCTCGCCTATTACGCGGAGATGGAAGAGCGGCTGCATCAGGCGGCGAAGGTGCTGAAGACGTCCCCCGCGGACATTGTGGAGAAGTGTCATCATCTGATGGCGGATATCAAGGCGCTGCAGAGTGAGAACGAGTCCTTGAAGAGCAAGGCGGCGAAGGAAGCCCTCGGCGATGTGATGGACAGCGTGACGGAAGTGAAGGGCGTGAAGCTCCTCGCCGTGAGCGTGGCGGATGTGGATATGAACGGGCTGCGCGATCTGGGCGATTCGCTGAAGGAAAAGCTGGGAGAGGGCGTCGTGATGCTTGCCTCCGCGAAGGACGGCAAGGTAAACCTCGTGGCGATGGCGACGGAGGAAGCCCTGAAGAAGGGCGCCCATGCGGGCAATCTGATCAAAGGCGTGGCCGGCCTTGTAGGCGGTGGCGGCGGCGGCCGTCCTAACATGGCGCAGGCAGGCGGCAAGAATCCGGATGGCATTCCTGCGGCGATCGCGGAAGCGGCGAAGGTGCTGGAAGGACAGATAAAGTGAAAAGATGACCGCGGAGCACCGGTGCAGGGAATATAAGAGAGATATGATTTATGGCTATTCTAAAATCTGGGTTTAGAATAGCCATATTTTTGAATAAGTTTTTCAAAGTTGCACATAATATTCCAAACAAATACGCAGATATTGCGTAAAATATTTTTAAATAATACACAAAAATTGCGTGTTTCTGTTGCGCATTTCTGCGCTTTATGGTATGATGAGTGTCGAGGTGATAAGATGACGCTGAGAGAACTTCGTAAGCAAAAGAAAATGACACAGGTAGAATGTGCCAAATATCTCGGTATTCCTGTTCGTACTTATCAAAATTACGAAACAGACGAATCTAAATCTTCTACGATGAAATATGCATTTATGATGCAGAAGTTGGAACAGTATGGATTTATTGATGAAACCCATGGAATATTGACTGTTCAACAGATTAAAAGTATCTGTAGTGAGATTTTTGCTGATTTCGATATAGAATATTGTTATTTATTCGGTTCATATGCAAAAGGCAAAGCGACTGAAACAAGTGACGTGGATTTATTGATTTCCACATCGATTTCGGGTATGCGCTTTTTTGACCTGGTAGAAACAATTCGGGAGGGCTTAAAGAAAAAAGTTGATGTTTTGAATCGTGAACAGTTAAATAACAATCCTGATTTAATGAACGAAATACTGAAGGTTGGTGTAAAGATATATGGATAACAAAAAAGATAATTCCTATTACATCAAAAAGATTGTCACAGACCTGGCTTTCATTCTTGAACATACAAAAGGTCTGACACAGGCTGAATTGGAAGATAACGAAATACTAATAGACTCTGTTATGTTCAGATTAATCCAGGTGTCAGAAAACTCTGATAAGCTGTCTGCCGAATTCAAAGCATACTATAAAACTATTCCGTGGAGAGCAATGAAAGGTATGCGAAACAAAATTGTTCATGAATACGGCAACGTGGATCTGGCTGTGGTATATGATACTATTGTTAATGACATTCCGGAGCTTCTTGAGTTGCTTCAAGAGATTGTAGAATAAAGTATGAAGTACTATGTAACTGCTGATGTCCACGGCTACTTCAGTGAATTAAAAGAAGCACAGGCTTTGCAAGATTTTGTTCTCGATTTGCTTTCTGAGGATCAGGTAATCCTTATACGCGGAAATCATGAAGATTTGGCGTTGGAGTTATTACACAACTGGCATTTAGGAAGTGATTTTTTAGTTACTTTTCGGAGATATTATCAGCTTTAGCCGCAGATATGGAGGTGGCTTCGGAACCGGCCGCCCTGATATCTCTGCTCGGAATGGCTGAGCCGGCTGCCGGATACAGTCCGTTTATCTTAACCTCAAAAAATGCGGATCTGATTGCCGGTGAAGTTGTTTTGGCGGAATTTTTGATACCCGCTTTTATCTCTGTCGTTTTAACCGTTTTCGGTTTGATGGCTGCTGTTTTTCTTTTCCATAAAAAGAAGCTTTGAACAGATATTCTGAAATTTTCGGGAAACAGATGATTTTGTGCGCAAAGTATGGTAGAATAAAGCATCAAAAGAGAAAGAAGGGCAGAGAACGAGATGAATTTTAACTGGATAGACAACCCGATCATGCGGGGGATGGGCAGGCTGGCAGATTTTATCATACTGAATATACTCTGGGTGATATGTTCCATACCGATCATCACGATAGGAGCATCGACCACGGCGCTGTATACGGTGATGCTGAAGCTTGTCAAAAACGAAGAGGGATATATCGCGAGAGGTTTTTTTAAGGCGTTTAAAGAGAATTTTAAACAGAGCACGATCATGTGGCTCATTTTTCTGCTGCTGGGCATCATCTTTGCGGTCGATTTCGCGTCGATCAAACTGATGCCGGATAAAACAGGGGGCATTCTGCAGATATTGTTCCTGTTCATGGGGGCGCTGTTATCCGCATGGATGGTTTATGCATTTGCGCTTCAGGCGAGATTCGTCAATTCGGTAAAAAATACGTTGAAAAATGCCCTGATCCTGGTGTTTGCAAAGCTGCCCTTTACGGTGCTGATCGTCATCATATCGATCGGGCCGGTGCTGGCAACTTTTCTGACGTTCCAGACCCTTGTGATCGGTATCATGGTCTGGTTTTTTGCCGGTGTTTCGCTGGTGGCGTGGCTCAACTCCCTTCTTCTGCGGATCGTATTTAAGAAACTGGAAGAGAGCGGGGAACAGGAGAGTGCGAAGCAGGGGGATGCGGAGGAGATATCATAGTGGAGGGGATATCATAGAGATAATGTCCGCGGGCAGCCATCTGACACGTTGTGCACGGGAATCGGGCTTGCCTGCAGTACATATAAAAGCATATAAAAAACTGCCGCGGCATGAAAAAGATGATGCCCGCGGCAGTTTATTGTTTTGATTAGTTGTATTTCCGTTTTCTTGCTGCTTCGGATTTTTTCTTACGCCTTACGCTGGGTTTCTCGTAATGCTCTCTCTTACGGATCTCCTGCTGGATACCTGCTTTAGCGCAGCTTCTCTTGAAACGGCGTAATGCACTGTCCAAAGATTCATTTTCTTTTACGATAACGTTAGACATTAAATCACCCTGACCTCCCTTCAGTCCCTTCGGCTCTTACGACTGAATGGGTTATTCTTGTGTATATACTGTTGCACAAAGGTTCCACCGTCGTATACACTTTAAATATTATAGCATAAATTTCCTGTTCGTCAACCGTATTTTGGCATTTTTTTCACTGGATGGGGCAAAAAAGCCCGAAAATAAAAGAAAATTTATGAAGAAGGGACTTTGTGGGGCTAAAATGCGGGAATATATCGTGACAGATCCGGCATTTTGGGGTCAAACTTAACGGCTTTGAAGATTATCGAAAATTTTCCTTGCAAAGAGTAAGGCTCTGTGGTAAAATACTAGCGTTGCGATAAGGAGATGGTCCTCTGTTACAGAAGTATTAAGAACATCCGATCAAATAAGGAGGCACAGATAAATGAACGAACTGATCAAAGAGATTGAGCAGGCCCAGTTAAAAGAGAATGTGGGCGATTTTAACGTAGGTGACACCGTAAGGGTACACGGCAGGATCAAAGAGGGAAACCGCGAGAGGATCCAGATTTTTGAAGGTACCGTGATCAAGAGACAGAACGGCGGAAACCGTGAGACATTTACGGTAAGAAAATCTTCCGGCGGTATCGGCGTAGAAAAGACATGGCCGCTTCACTCTCCCAACGTAGAGAAAGTTGAAGTAGTGAGAAGGGGTAAAGTGAGAAGGGCGAAACTGTTCTACTTAAGAAAACTTTCCGGTAAGAAAGCAAAAGTAAAAGAGGTTATTCGGTAATATTTTCAAGGCTGAAAAGAAGAGGGGACTGTTACGATTGTAATGGTCCCTTTTATTTGGTATAATGTAGCTTATGAGAAGATGCTGCGAGAGGAAATTATGCCCAGAAGAAATAAAGGACTTCATTTTTATAAAAGGCGAAAGACGATCAGTGTGGGATTGTTAAAAGAGATCGGAAGCTGGGGCTTCTTTTTTGTGCTTGCGGTTCTGATCGCTTTTGTGTTTGTCTATTCGGTCGGACAAAAGACCAGCGTGATCGGTGCGTCCATGGAGCCCTGTCTGTATAACGGCCAGAGTGTTCTGATCAATAAGATCAGTTACAGTTTCGGGGAGCCGAAGCGGGGGGATGTTATCGTCTTTCTGCCGAACGGGAACGAAAATACGCATTACTATATTAAGCGGGTGATAGGGCTTCCGGGGGAGACGGTTACGATCAGCGACGGCAGGATATATCTGGACGGTTATTTTTATGAGGAAAGCGACAGCTACGACACGATCGAGGACGGCGGTATTGCAGAAAAAGGCATCACATTGGGTGAGGAAGAATATTTTGTGCTCGGGGATAACCGGAATAACAGTGAGGACAGCCGTTCCGCCAATGTGGGGGCGGTGAAGGAGGATACGATCGCCGGAAAGGCATGGTTTAAGCTGGGCAACAGTATTGATATGATAGGATTTATTGAGTGATGGTGAATTATCAATGGTATCCGGGGCATATGACAAAGGCCAGGCGGATGATGGAAGAAAATATAAAACTGATCGATCTGGTGATCGAGCTGGTGGATGCACGGATCCCGCTCTCCAGCAGAAACCCTGATATCGATGCGCTGGGAAAAAACAAGTCCCGGCTGATCCTTTTGAATAAATCGGATCTGGCGGATGAGCGTGCCGGTAAGATGTGGAAAGAATATTTTAAAGGAAAGGGATTCCATGTTCTGGAGGTGAATTCCCAGAGCGGCAGCGGAATAAAGCAGATACATGCGCTCGTGCAGGAAGCCTGTAAAGAGAAGATCGAGCGGGATCGGAAAAGAGGGATCTTAAACAGGCCTGTCCGCGCTATGGTGGTCGGGATACCCAACGTGGGGAAGTCCACTTTTATCAATTCCTTTGCGGGAAAAGCCTGTACAAAGACCGGGAATAAACCGGGCGTCACAAAGGGAAAGCAGTGGATCAGGCTGAATAAATCCCTGGAACTTTTAGACACGCCGGGCATTTTGTGGCCGAAGTTTGAAAATCAGGAGACAGGGCTGAAACTGGCGCTGATCGGTTCCATGAATGATACGGTCGTCTCCGTGGATGAGATGGCAATGGATCTGATCGTAATGCTGAGAGAGCGCTATGGCGGCGTGCTGAAAAAACGCTACGAGATCGATGAGGAGCAGGAAGCTTTTGAGGTTTTGAGAGATATCGCAAAAAAACGCGGTTGTCTTCTGAAGGGGGAAGAACTGGACACAGGAAAGGCGGCGGCGCTGCTGATGGATGATTTCAGGAGCGGGAAGCTGGGCAGGATCACGCTGGAGATGCCGCCTGTGTAGACGGCGGACGCAGGTAAGGGCATAAAATACTACGTCGCCACGCTTGCGTTGGCTCTGTTTTTCAAAGGGCATATTAAGCATTTTATGTTCTAATCTGTTGATTAAGATGTTAATGGACGACAGTGCGGCTGAATTATTATATATGTAAGCGGTATAGAAATGAGGAAGAAAAGATGAAGAAGAGTGTTGTGAAAGAGATATTGAGTACCAGTGTTTATCTGTTGTGTGTGCTGATAGCGACTTACCTGATCATCCATTATGTGGGACAGAGGACGGAAGTGCAGGGGAGCTCCATGGAGCCCACTCTGCAGGATGCGGATAATCTGATCGTCGATAAGATCACGTACCGTTTCCGTGAGCCGCAGCGGTTTGATATCATTGTTTTTCCATTCCAGTATGAGGAAGATACATACTATATTAAAAGGATCATCGGCATGCCGGGCGAGCGTGTGCGGATCGACTGGGACGGCACGATCTACATTGACGGCGAGGTGCTGGAAGAAAACTATGGGCTGGAGGTCATTCAGGATCCGGGCTGGGCGGCGGATGAAATATTTTTGGGGGAAGATGAATATTTTGTATTGGGGGATAACCGGAATAACAGCACCGACAGCAGGGCGGAGCTGGTAGGGAATATTCACAAGGATGACATCATCGGCAGGGCGTGGGTGAGGATCTATCCGTTTGAAAAGTTCGGGAAGCTGAAGCATCAGTAGGGGGATGGATCGGGATGGAGAAGATAGCGGAGATAAAAAAAAGATTTTCAACGGGTAATGTGACAGAACTGTCAGAACTTATTTCTCTGTATGAGGGAGATGAGCGGAGCGGCGTGCAGGCGGCAGTGGCGGGGGCGAGAAAGCGGATCGCGGCTTATGAGAAAGAAGTTCTGCGCACCGAGGGGATGAAGCGGTATGAGAAGGAGTACGGGGCGTATTCGTATATCTGCGGCATCGACGAGGTGGGCAGGGGACCGCTCGCAGGGCCTGTGGTGGCGGGGGCGGTCATTTTGCCAAAAGATTGCAGTCTTTTATATCTAAATGATTCCAAGAAATTATCCGAAAAAAAGAGAGAAGAGTTATATGCCGAGATCATGGAGACGGCCGTGGCGGTGGGGATAGGATACAATACGCCGGCGCGGATCGATGAGATCAACATCCTGCAGGCCACCTACGAGGCGATGCGGGAAGCGGTGGGCTCCCTTGCGGTAAAGCCGGATCTGCTCTTAAATGATGCGGTGACGATCCCGAAGATCGATATCAGGCAGGTGCCGATCATCAAGGGGGATGCAAAGAGCATTTCCATCGCGGCGGCCAGTATCGTGGCGAAGGTGACCAGAGACAGGCTGATGGTGAAGTACGATGAGGTCTATCCGGAATACGGCTTTGCCTCCAACAAGGGATATGGTTCTTCGATGCATATGGATGCGATCAGAAAATACGGGCCGACGCCCATTCACAGGAAGAGTTTCATTAAAAATCTATGAATATCACACTGACGGATGTTTTATCAAGAGTAAACGGGGCAAACCAGTCAGGCGCGGCAAATGCGGCGTCTGTTTCCGCTGTGGCAAAACAGCTTCAGGCGAGCGCGGTCTTAAATTCCCTGGTGACCGGGCAGACCATCGGCGGGCAGATCCGCTCCATGGACGGCAGCCAGATCCTGCTGGATATGGGAAGCGGCGTGGAGATCAATGCCAGGCTGGACGGAGATATCAAAGCTTCCATCGGGCAGCACATGCTGTTTGAGGTAAAGGGGAATTCGGATGACAAACTGATGCTAAGCCCTCTGTACACGAATCTTTCGGCGGGAAAGAGCGCCGCTATGGGCGCGCTGAATGCGGCGGGCATGCCGCTTACGGCTGAAAACGTGGCGATGGTGAAGAGCATGATGGAGGAGGGGCTTCCCATTGACAAAAACAGCCTCTGGCAGATGGGAAAGGCTGTGGCGGATTTTCCGCAGGCATCTGCCGACACGATCGTCAGGCTGACGGCGATGGGTATGGAGATCGACGAGACGAACGTCATGCAGTATGAAGCCACGAAAAACATGCAGCACCAGCTTCTGCATACAATGGAGGATATCACGGGAGGGCTGCCGCAGGTGCTTTCTTCTTTCGGGAAAGAGGGACAACAGCTTTCCGGGCTGCAGTTTATGAAAGATATGCTGGAGGTGCTTCAGGGGACGGAAGCTGCGGAGGGCGAAGCCGCAAAAGGGGGCGTTTCGGTAAAAGGGCTGCTGCAGGAGATCGACGGTCTGATGAAGGAGATCGCAGAGGGAAAGGGCGGTGTCCCGGAAAAAGGGGCGGCAGGCACGCCGGAGGAAGCGGTGCGGCAGTTGGCGGATGAGGACGGTACGGTGCTGCTCAAGGACGGCGCAAAGGCGGCGGAGCATGGGCGGATGAGACTGCCGGATGCGCTGGAGGAGCGCCTTGCGGATCTGCAGAAAGATTTTACAGGGCAGATCAAGAACCTGCTGTCGGAGAAGTGGACGATAAAGCCTGAGAGCTTTTCGGACAAGGAAGAGGTGAAAGACTTCTATCAGAAGATAAAAAGCCAGTCGGGGCAGCTTCAGGAACTGTTTTCCGCTGTGGGAAAGGCGGATACGCAGGCAGGGCAGGCGGTACAGCAGATGAACCAGAATCTGGAATTTATGCAGAATCTGAACCAGATGTTCCCTTATCTGCAGATACCGTTGAAAGCCTCCATGGAAAATGCCCACGGAGAGCTGTATGTATATCAGAAAAAGAAGGGGAAGGTTTCCGAGGACGGCTCGACCAGCGCGCTGCTGCATTTGGAGATGGAGCATCTGGGCAATATGGATATCTATGTGAAGATGAAGGATTACAACGTCTCCACGCAGTTTACGCTGGCAAATGAGGCGGTGCTGGACTTTCTGGGCGATCATATCCACATCCTGAATGAGCGGCTGGAGAAAAAGGGCTACCATATGCAGGCGGAGATGAAATACAAAGAGGAGGCGCAGGATGAGAACGTGATGTCACGCATCCGCGGCATCGAAGAGAACGACACGGTGATCTCCTACACCGCTTTTGACGTGAGGGCATAGAGCATGGCACAGGAAAAAGACAGGATAAAAAAACCGAAAACAGCGGTGGCGCTGGAATACGACCCGAACGATGAAGCGCCCCGGATCATTGCCACCGGCAAGGGCGCGCTGGCGGAAAGAATCATAGAGAAAGCACAGGAGGCCAATGTGCCGCTGCATCAGGACAATGAGCTGGCGGATACGCTTTCCCGGCTGGATATCGGGGAGATGATCCCGCCGGAGCTCTACGAGGTGGTGGCGGAGATACTGGTCTTTGTGGACGCGATGGATAAGATCAGGGCGAAGATGAAAAAGTAGAGGGGAATAGAGAAGGATGCCCTGTCCGGAGAGTGGAAAGGGTTTATATGAATAAGAGGGAAGTGGGAACTGCTTATGAAAAGAAGGCGGCTTTGTTTTTGGAGGAGCAGGGGCTGAAGATCTTGTGCTGCAATTTTCGGAACCGGTACGGGGAGATCGATATTGTGGCGAAGGACGGGGAGGTTACTGTCTTTGCGGAGGTGAAGTACCGCAGGGACGCGGATAAGGGGATGCCGGAGGAGGCGGTGGACTATCGGAAGAAACGGCGGATCTGCAGGGTGGCGGATTATTACAGGATGATGCACCATATGGGGGATTTTTCGCCGGTGCGGTTTGATGTGGTGGCGATCTGCGGGGAAGAGATCAGGTGGTATCGGAATGCCTTTGATTATGTATCACGGTGAGCGGCAGGCCGGAGGCTGAAGCGGATCACAGAGCAAAGGAGAGAGAATAGCATGATGGAAATAAAAAGAAAGGGCAGTCAGGAAGTTTTAGGACTGCATCGGGCGGCAAATGGCGTAACCTATCTCACTTTTCCGGGGCTGGAAAGGACGGGAGCGGTGCGCCATCTTTTTTCCACGAGGGAGGGCGGCGTCAGCGAGGGGATCTATGCCTCCATGAATCTCAGCTATACCAGAGGGGATAAGAAGGAGGCGGTGGATGAGAACTACCGCCGGATCGCGGCGGTTCTCGAGTGCAGAACAGAGGATATGGTCTGCTCGGATCAGACCCATACGGATCATATCAGGCTGGTGACGGACAAAGACCGGGGAAAAGGGGTTGTGAGGCCGAAAGATTACAGGGATGTGGACGGGCTGATCACACAGGAGAGGGGAATCGTACTCTGTACCTTTTTCGCGGACTGTGTGCCGTTATTTTTTGTGGATCCGGTGAGACGGGCGATCGGTTTATCCCATTCGGGCTGGCGGGGAACCGTGCAGAAGATCGGGAAAAAGACGGTGGAGGAGATGGGAAAGGCTTTCGGAACAAAGCCGGAGGAGATCCATGCGGCGATAGGGCCGTCCATCTGTCAGGACTGCTATGAGGTGAGTGAGGATGTGATCGGGGAATTTCGGAGGGCTTTTCCGAATACAGAAGAAGATATCGGTAATTCGAGTTCGCGGAGCGAATCTCGTGAGCGAGCTTGCTCGCTCTGGTTTCCGACAAAACCGGGGAAATATCAGCTTGATCTGTGGGAGGCAAACCGACAGGTCATGCTGGAGGCAGGAATTCCTGCGGAGCAGATCGAGGTGACGGATATTTGTACGTGTTGTAATCCGGAACTTCTGTTTTCCCACCGGGCGAGCCACGGGCAGAGGGGAAATCTGGGCGCTTTTATGATGCTGGTGTGAGGAAATTTTGATCTTCCGTAAAAAATACGGAAGAAAACAGGGCACGCGTATCATGTAAGTGCAGGGGCGACGCTCCGCGCGCAGAAAGCAGATGCAGAGCAAAGCGGAGCCGCTGTTCTGGCTTCCGTAAAAAATACGGAAGAAAACGGTGCGTGCGTATCATGTAGGTATAGAGGCGGCTGAGAAAGGAGACGCGGCTGCCTCTCACAGAAAACGAAACACGGCAAGATTACAGAATGAAAAGGAGGAACGGAAAATGAGTATTGACTGGGAAGAACTTCTTGACGCAGAGGGAGAAGACCTTGGCGACGCTTATGACGAGGCGGTGGACGACGCAGTCAGGTGGATGGAGGGGTACGATGACTGAGAGAGAAGCCGGAACTTCAGGCGAAGGAAGTCCGGCTGTCCGGGGAGGCAGCGTGAAATATAAAATTTCACGATCCTGACTTGAGCGCCCGCCGAAGCGGGCAAACGGAAGTCAGCGTGTAAAAATAACTGCATAAGAGATGCTTACACCGAAAAGGCGCATGGAAAAACGGCGGACAGTCCGTAATATAAACCATGCGCCTTTTTTGATGCACAAAGAAAGGAGAAGAGCAAGATGGGCAGAACAGGCAAAAGAAACATTAAAAGAGGAGACGTTTTATTGGCAGACCTCGGCGCACCGGGACATGGGAGCGAGCAGGCGGGAAAACGTCCGGTGGTCGTTGTGAGCAATGACTGGGTGAACTGCCACAACCATGTATATACCGTAGTGCCGCTGACGACACAGATAAACAGGCTTGATCTGCCGACGAACGTCCTCATCCCTGCAAACAGAGAGGAGGGAGTGACACGGGATGCGGTTGCCCTGTGTGCACAGACGAGGTCGCTTGACGCCGTGAGGATACTCAGAAAGCAGGGAAGACTCAACAAAGATACTCTGGAGCGCATCACAAAAGGCGTCCTGATACAGATAGGAATTGAACCTATAATCCTTTTATCATAGGAAACAACAGGGCGCAGAGAAAGGAGATTTCACAATGCAGTACGATAACCGGACAGCGGGAAAAAGGCTGTGGTATGACGAAAGTTTTTATGAGCCTGACGATCTTGACGACTTTGACGTTGATGAGGAATTCGATAAAGAATTCGATGAGGAGTCAGATCTGCTGAGGCAGTTTGACAGAGGAGAGAAGCTGTATGATTATCTCGACAAGCGTATCTGGAAGCAAAACGAAGCGAAGCGGGCAGCTTCCATCATACTCTTTAACTGTCTGCACCGTAACAGGCGCTCCAACGCAATGTTCATAGGACCGAGCGGCTGCGGCAAAACATATATCTGGAGATGCTTACAGGAACTTTTTCCCGAGAGGATCGAGATCGTCGATGGGAGCAATATCACCCCGGACGGCTGGAAAGGGGATAAAAAATGGGCGAGCCTGCTGCTTTCCGACAAATTTCTGGGAAGCGGCCAGACCATTCTCGTCATAGACGAAGCGGATAAGATGTTCATGCCAAAGACAAATTCCAGGGGGGAAAACTGGAGTGAAGTCATCCAGGGCGAGGTTTTAAAGATGCTGGAGGGAACACGGATAGATTTAGGAAGCGGCGTCTGGGTTGATACGTCCAGGATCAGTTTTATATTCTGCGGCGCATTTTCCGTGAAATCGGAAGAAATCGCGGAGAAAAGGCGGGGCTGCAATATTGGTTTTGGAAAGAGCAGCCGGGAGGTGAGGGCGTATGACGCGCCGATCGGGAGGAAGAATCTGCACGATTTTGGGGTCATGACGGAAATTCTGGGCAGGATCCGCCGGATCGTCAATTTAAATCCCATGACAGAAGAGGATTTCTTATATATGATGGATGCCGCCTGCAGCCCGGTCAGGAAACTGGAGAAAGAGTTTGGCGTTGAGATCAGCCTGATGCCGGAAACCTGTAAAAAGCTGGTCGCGGAGGCGGCAGAAGACGGGGAGGGGATCCGGGGGATGGAGAATAAACTCTGTGTTATGCTGGAGGATGCGCTGTATGAAGAGGAAGAAAGACGGCACTTTGTTTTTTGAGTAGGAGGGGATCTTATGAAAATGAATTACAGTTTTACGAAAAACTTTCGCATGGAAGATGTCTCGTTTGAGGGGCTGAGCGGACAGGAGTTCGCCGGTTCCTTAAAAGAGGCGTTAGGCATCCTGAAGATTGAAGATCCTGTGGTGAGCCTGCGCGAAGACATAAAAAAGGGGCGCTATAAGGACGAGGAACTGGAGCCGGTGATCGAGGTGGTGAAACTGATCAGTTCGCTTTGGGATGATACGGAAATGAATGTCTTAATGCTTCTTGCAGCATCGTTTGAACTAATCAGCAGGATGCATGCAGCGTTGAAACGTGTAAGATAAAAGGAGAAACGCATATGGAACAGGAAAAAACAGGCAGAGAGATGATGGAAGAGATCCGCAACCGGAGGTTATATATGAACGATATGCTCCGGGCGGCCGCGGATGTGGCAGATGGTTATGATTACGATTATTCACGGCCTCTTGAAACGGATCGTGATGGAAGTTGGCTGGAAGGGCTGATCGAGGAGCTGCTTGCGTCAACGCAGAAGGAGTATGAGCCTGAGAAAAGAGAACTATATTACAGTTTCCTCTATTGTACGCTGCCAGGGATCAAATGGGACTGGAATCTGTGCCATCTGTCCATGGATTATGGCGGGTATGAGCCGGCGGGGGTATTGGGGGATGTGGTACGCATGGCGCGCGATACGTGCATATCGACGCCGAAGCGCAAGGAGGATCTGCTCTATATGGAGAGCGTAAATTATACGGATGAAATACGGGGATTTTTCGGATATATGCCGGAAGTGTGTTTTCTGCTGCGCGGAGAGAAAGTGTATTCTCTGTATACCGAGGAGGAAAAGGCGTTTGTCGGGAAAGACAGGATAACGCTGGAAAAAAAGCGGGAGGAAACAGCATGTCCGACGATCTGTGAGGAGCAGCATGTGACGGCGGATGAGGATGAATCCGACACTCTGTCCGGGGCGGAAGCAGGCAGCGCAGTAGAACGCGCGAAAAAGCGTATTGTGAGGCGCATCCATGATCCCGAAAAATATATCCGAAATTATTTGCGTTTTCGGGAACTGTCTTATACAGACGCTGTAAAGGGAGAGCTTATCTGGAACAGGGAGAAATTTCTGAGCGAGATAGAAGAGATGGCAGACTGCTATCTATACAGAAACGGGTGTTGTGCTTATTCGCTTGAGGAGCTTTACGGGATGGTGACGAAATGTCTGGGGCAGATGGCAACAGAGCTGCGCCAAACGATGCGGAGAGGAAAGAAGTATAAACATTGGCTGGAAACCGGAAACAGCCTGCGGAACTAAAATAGAAAGGTGATAAAAATGCGCAGAAAAATATCAGGCCCACGCGGACAGCCGGAATGGATAAATTTTGACGCAAGATGGGCTGTATGTTACAATGAAACAATGTACCGCGGACGAAAAGAGAGACTGTCTGCGACCGATGAAAAGGAGAAAAAGCATGAATCAGAATGAAATCAGAGAGGAAAAAAGAACACTTTATGAGCGTCAGACACGTATGGAAGATCTGTTAGGGCAGGTGGGAGACGTGATAAGCGGATATAGTAAAACCTATGAAAATAAGATCATAAACGACGAGGGGGTTGTGGATGATGCGCGCCTCGAGGAGCTGATCACACAGATCATGTCCGCCGCGCATAAAGACTACAGCCCGGAAAAAGAGGAACTGTACCGCAGTTTTCTCTACTGCACGATACTTGGGATCGCGTGGAAGAGTTATATTTCTTCTGCGGATTATTTTGAGAGGGAACCGTATGAACCGGCGCAGGCCTACGGCGACATCGTCCGCATGGCGCGCGATACAGGGCGGTCGGCATACAAAGACAGGGCGGATCTGCTGAAAGCGGAGTGCGGGTATTTTTCGTACAGCTTCCACAACTTTTTTGCGTATGCACAGGAAGTGTTCTCTTTGCTGGGCGGAGACGTGGCGGGTTCTCTTTTTACGGAGGAGGAAAAAGCGTTTCTTAAGCGGGAAATAGAGCTTTTCAATGAAAAAAACTTCAAAGCGACAGAAGAATTTTATGCGAAAGAAGAAGAGATGAAAAAAGCCCGGATGGCGGCGGATCCTGTCTATGCGGAAGAGGCCAGGCAGCAGAAAGAGCTCTTGGACGCTGCGAATGAGGCGCTGGCGGCCAGACTGGAAAGCGGAGAGGATGCGTATGATATTCTTTACGGTGACCAGGAAGAGTATGAAGATCCGTGGTGGGAGGAATTAGCCAGGGAGCGCGAAATGGGGGAGGCGATGGTCCTGCACCGCATTCCGGACGCCGAAAAGTATAAGAGGTATTATCTGCGTTTCAGGGAACTGTCCTACACGGAGGGCGCAGAGGGGAAACTCACCTGGGACGGGGAGGCGTTTGCCGGCGCGATAGAGGAGATGGTGGATCTCTATCTCTATGAACAGAGGCTGTCCGCCTATTCGCTGGAGGAGACATACGGGCTTGTGACCGACAGCGTAAAGCAGCTGCCCGGTATTGTGCGGGAGGCGGTGCGGAAAGCGAGGAGGTACGATAAATGATAGAGAGCCGTGAAGAACTGGGGAGGAAGCTGGTGGAGGAGTATGAGACGCACAGGGCTGACGAGTCTTATGAAAAAAGCCTGCTCTACCGGTATTTTAAGGAGAGGGAAGAGCGCCGCGCGAGGGGAAAACTGCAGTCGGAGAAATCCGTGCGGGAATTTCTGGCGGATAAAGAGGAAGAAAAGGAGTATTATCTGCGTCTGAGGGTCGCGTATCTGGCTATGGGTGATGAATACCGGTATATTACCGGAGAGGAGTATCAGGCGGCCAGGGATGCGCTGGTGGATCAGCTGCTCAGGCAGAAAAAGATGTCGGCAAAGACAAAGGCAAGCCTGCCCGGCGAGTCACAGGAGGAGTTGGAGGATCGCCTGCTGAAAAAGCAGGCGGCCGACTTTGCCTACAATGAAAAAAGGGAACGCAGTTCAAAGAAAGAGAGTGACGACATCAGGCTGTTGCGATTTTTTGAACAAAACAGCGGGCAGGGGTATATCCCTGCCCGGGATGCGGGCATGCCGGAGGCGCAGGCAGGGAGAAAGTTTGACGAAGCGTTTATAAAGAAGTGCGAAAAGGTATGCCGCCTGCTGCGGGACGATATGCAGAAAAAGGAGCAGACCAGAGTCATTTTGCCGCTGTTTGCGGAGGAAAGCACGGGCGCTGGGCTCTATCTTATGGGACGCGACAATATCCCGGAGACGGAGATCCCGAAAGCGCACAACGGGTTTCCCTGTTATCCCTGTGTCGTCTGCTATGAGGAATGCGCCAGAGAGAGAAAGATCAAATGGGGCAGCGCCAGAATAAAAGGGATCCCGATGGACGATCGCCGGATGGTCTTTTACATGTCGGTAAAAGGCTTTTTCACGGTGGGGGAAGCTGTAGAGTATTTAAAGAGCCTGAAAGAAAACGGCGGCCTGAAAAACGGTTACCGGATGGATAATGCGGCGATGGGATATGATGCGCCGCCGAAGGAGCTGGACACAGAGTTTTCTTCTTTCTTCTATGCGGAAAAGAGTCCGCAGATTCTGAGCAAAGAAGATTTGGGCGAAGAGGAGCGGGAGATCATAGAAAGAGAAGACAGGGAAGAAGAGGCTATAAGGCGCAGAGAAAAAGCACGCCGGGGAAGATCCGGAGGACCGGGCGGCCGATAGGAGAGGAGATCGTTTCAGATATGGAACCGGAAGTAATAAAGGTTGAAGCAGGGATAGCTGATAAAGATGCCCGCAACAGAGAGTTGGTCAGGCGGTATCGGGAAGGCGATAAGGAAGCAGGGAATCTTCTGCTGGAAGAGAATGAGGGGCTGTTAAAGAAGGCTGTCAACAGCCTGAAAGGGTTCCGGCACATGGAGGAGGATCTTCTGCAGGAAGCCAGGCTGAAAATGATCACGGAGATAGCGGAGAAGTTTGATCTGCAGCAGAATAAGGTCAGGTTCAGTACATATGCTTTTCAGTGTTTATCCCGGATGGTGAGAGATATTGTACGCAAAGAATCGAAAGAAGAAGTATCGTTGGACAAGCCGGTCAGCGAAGACGGAGAGACGCTGCTGGATTTTATACCGATAGACATAAACAGTATATCGGCGGAGAAGGGAGGAAATCCGGAGAATACTGTGCTGCGCAGGGAATACTACGCGGAACTGGAAAAATTTATAAGCAGCGGTTTTCTGACCGCAGGTGAACAGGCGGTGATAAGGGGGATCGTGAGAGGGAAGGAAAATAAGGAGATCGGCGCCGGGCTGTACCGAAAAGAGGGGGAGATAGAGAAGATGAAAAAGCGGGCGCTTGAAAAGGTGATGTACGCCGGAGAGAGGGAAGAGTTGTTTCCGAAATACGCCGCCGGGTATATCTTCGATCTGTCTTTTGGAGACAAAGGCGGCACAAAATGTAACGCGGCGCTGGAAGAATTTTTGACGGACAGCGGATTTCTGACAGCGAGTGAACAGGCGGTGATGAGAGGAATCGCGGCTGGGGACGGATATGATGAAATCGGCGAGAGATTGCACCGCGAAGCGTGGGAGATAGAAAAGATTGAAAAGAGAGCGTGTGAAAAAATGATGTACGCCCGGGACAGAGAGGAGTTGTTCCCGAGAGGGTTTCTGGGTTGACTGATGAGGCCAACCCATATTGTCATACGTGCGCGGCGTCTGCCGTTTCCATCAGTTTCAGGTTATGCTCCTCCATCAGCCTGCGGATCTTGTCGGTGGGCGTCCGCACGAAGTTCATGGACACGTTATGATTCATAAAGTCAATGATAGAGGCCAGGAACTTGTTCATATCGGCGGTCACATAGTAGGGACGCTTCAGGAGTTCCGGCGGCTGATAGGTCAGGTTTGTGGTGATCAGCTTATCGAAATACCCTTTCTCGAAAGCCTCGTCAAAGAGAGCTATCCCGTTTGTAAAGAGGCCGAAAGTCGTGCAGATAAATACCCGTTTTACCTTAAATTCCTTTAAGATGCGGGCGGTATCGATCATGCTCTCCCCGGAGGAGATCATGTCATCCACGATGATGGCGTCCTTGCCGGCGATATTGTCCCCCAAAAATTCATGTGCCACAATGGGATTTTTTCCGTTTACGATGGTGGAATAATCCCTTCTTTTATAGAACATTCCCACATCCACGCCCAGCACGCTGGCAAAATAGATGGCGCGGTCCAACGCCCCCTCATCCGGGCTTAGGACGATCGTGTGATCTTTGTCGATGATGATATCAGGCTCGGACTCAAGCAGAGCTTTTGTGAACTGGTATGTGGGCATGAAACTGTCGAAACCGCACAGTGGCACGGAGTTCTGTACCCTCGGATCATGGGCATCGAAGGTGACGATATTGCTGACACCCATGTCAGAAAGCTCTCTCAGGGCATAGGCGCAGTCGAGGGATTCCCTGCCGCTTCGCTTGTGCTGTCTGCTCTCATACAGAAAAGGCATGATGACCGTGATGCGGTAGGCTTTTCCGCCCGCCGCCGCGATGACCCTTTTTAAGTCCTGATAGTGGTCGTCCGGCGATTTATGGTTTGTATAACCGTTCATCTGGTAGGTGATACTGTGATTGCAGACATCAAGCAGGATGTAGAGGTCCTTGCCGCGGATGGATTCTTTGAAGATCCCCTTGCTTTCGCCGGTGCCGAAACGCGGGCATTCCACTTCAGCAAGAAAATTGTCCTCATGGTATCCCTGAAAGGCGGGATCATTTGTCAGATCTTTATGGGTTTCCCTTCGAAAAGCTGCAAGATAATCATTGATAACTTTACCCATTTCTGCGGCAGAGTCCAGAGCTGCAATCTTTAAAGGCGCTACCGGAAGCGCCTGTTCGAGTTTTGATGCGTCGGCCATGTAATGTATCTCCTATGACGGCTGAAAATGTCGAAATTTGTTTTACATATCTCAATTTATAACATTCTTCGTGACACGTCAAGGAAATTCTTGTAGAATGAAGGGAAACACAGATCAATAAAAGGAACGGGGCATTGAACATGAAAAAAAGGGGACATGTCATTCAGAAGGTGTTGCCGGGCAGCATTGCGGAGGAGATGGGGCTGGAGCCCGGGGATGCCGTTTTAAGGATAAATGAACAGGAAATAGAAGATATTTTTGATTACCAGTATCTGGTGCAGGATGATTATATCGAGGTGGCCGTTCTGGCAAAGAGCGGGGAAGAGTGCATTCTGGAGATCGAGAAAGAGCCCGGGGAAGATCTGGGGCTGGAGTTTGAGAACGGGCTTATGGACGAGTACAGGAGCTGCCATAATAAGTGTATCTTCTGCTTTATCGACCAGATGCCGAAAGGGATGCGGGATACGCTGTATTTTAAGGACGATGACTCCAGGCTGTCTTTTCTGCAGGGGAATTATGTGACGCTGACCAATATGTCAGAGCACGATATCGACAGGATCATCCGGTATCGGTTAGAGCCCATCAATATTTCTTTCCAGACCACGAATCCGGGGCTGCGGTGCATGATGCTGCACAACCGTTTTGCGGGGGAGGCGCTGAAAAAGGCGGACAGGCTCTTTGAGGCGGGGATCGGGATGAACGGACAGATCGTGCTCTGCAGGGGGATCAATGACGGCGCGGAACTTAAGCGGAGTATTTCGGATCTGACAAAGTACCTGCCATATCTGACAAGCGTGTCAGTTGTGCCGGTGGGGCTCTCGGATTTCCGGGAGGGGCTGTATCCGCTTGAGCCTTTTACGAAGGAGGATGCGGCGGCGGTCATCGACTGTATAGAACGTTTTCAAAAGGAAATTGTCGAAAAGCACGGGCTGCATTTTGTGCATGCTTCCGACGAGTGGTATCTGCTGGCGGAGAGAGAACTTCCCGAGGCGGAGCGCTATGACGGCTATCTGCAGCTGGAAAACGGCGTGGGGATGCTGCGGCTTCTGGAAGATGAGTTTCAGGAGGCACTGCAGGAGGAAAAGCAAAGAAGATGCGGAAAAAAGGGGGTGGAAATTTCGGTTGCCACCGGGAAGCTTGCGTTTCCTGTGATCAAAAAGATGGCGTGTCAGGCGGAGGAACTGTATCCGAATCTGAAAATACATGTCTATGAGATTGTCAACCGCTTTTTCGGGGAAAAGATCACGGTGTCCGGGCTTTTGACGGGGCAGGACATTATGGGACAGCTGCGGGGAAAAAAGCTGGGGGAGAGGCTGCTTTTGCCCGTCAATATGCTGCGCAGCGGGACGGATGTATTTCTGGACGACGTGACGGTGGGGGAAGTGGAAAAAACTTTACAAGTGCCGGTAGATATTGTAAAATCAAGCGGGTACGATCTGCTCTCCTGCATGTTGGGAGAGGGAGGAAATGTATAGGAGAAGTTTAAACTGATTATTATTCCCGCGGCGTTCGGCTGCGTCAATGCGGCGACATTGATTTTGAACCGCATATCGGATAGAATACAGTATGGAGGCAGTTTATGGCAAAGAAAAGAGGAAAGCCGGTGGTGGCGGTGGTGGGCAGGCCCAATGTGGGAAAGTCCACGCTGTTCAATGTGCTTGCCGGGGAGAGAATATCGATCGTGAAAGATACGCCGGGGATCACCAGGGACCGGATCTACGCGGATGCGGAATGGCTGAATTACAGATTTACACTGGTGGATACAGGCGGTATCGAGCCGGAGAGCAAGGATATCCTGCTCTCCCAGATGCGGGAGCAGGCGCAGATCGCCATCGATACGGCGGATGTGATCCTGTTCATGGTGGATGTGAAGCAAGGGCTTCTGGATTCCGATTCCAAGGTGGCGGACATGCTGCGCAAGGCGGGAAAGCCGGTGGTGCTCGTGGTAAATAAAGTGGATTCCCTGGAGCGGGACATGCTTGCAGTCTACGAGTTTTACAATCTGGGCATCGGGGAGCCCCTTGCGATCTCCGCGGCCAACAGGACCGGGCTCGGCGACATGCTGGATGTGGTCGTATCGCATTTTCCGGAGGCCGCGGGCGATGAGGAGGAGGATGACAAGATCAGGGTTGCCATCGTGGGGAAACCCAATGTGGGGAAATCTTCCATCATCAACAGGCTGCTCGGGGAAAACCGCCTGATCGTTTCGGATATCGCGGGAACCACAAGAGACGCGGTGGATACGGAAGTGACCTATAACGGCAAGGAGTATGTGTTTATCGATACGGCGGGGCTGCGCCGGAAAAATAAGATCAAAGAGGAACTGGAGCGTTTCATGATCATCCGCACGGTCAGCGCGGTGGAGCGGGCGGATATCGTGGTGCTTGTGATCGATGCGGTGGACGGCGTCACGGAGCAGGATGCCAAGATCGCAGGGATCGCCCACGACCGCGGGAAGGGCATGATCATCGCGGTCAACAAGTGGGACGCCATCG
>ERZ808028.886-NODE-886-length-20853-cov-3.618213_pt1 | contig 20853 bp, 17 predicted proteins | sample MGYA00380184_ERZ808028 | MGnify/ENA primary metagenome ERZ808028 (study PRJEB31490, sample SAMN06133397) | mouse gut metagenome | isolation source: J8_1 | host: mice | place: China: Chengdu | collected 2015-05 ...
TCACATTTTTGTTCGCCTTTACTGCAATCCGCACTTTATCCGCGTCATAATCCGGCGTTATGCGAAGTCCTTTTATGTAAACATCAGGAACCCACTCATACCAAACCGTCTGCCATAAGCCGCTTTGTGCCGTATAAAACATGCCGCCGTTTTTCAGGCACTGTTTCCCCCGTCCGTGATACGACGTATCGCTCCTGTCCTGGACACATACCAAAACGCGGTTGTTCCCCGTCCGCACATACTCCGTAATATCAAGTGAAAATGCCTGATAGCCGCCCGAATGGCGCCCCGCCTCCTTATCATTGACATACACCTTGCACCGCTCGTCACATGCCCCAAAATGCAAAAGCAGACGTCCGTTTAACTGGTCAATCTGAAAATCACGCGCATACCACAGATATTCGTTTGGCATAAGCTGCCGCTCCACGCCCGACAGCACGGTTTCCGGTGAAAACGGCACAAGAATTTCACCGTCCCACGCAGACGGCTGCCCGGAAGTTTCCGTAATTGCATACCGCCAATATCCGTTTAATATCGTATAATTATCACGCACAAGCTGCGGTCTTGGATATTCTGAAAGCGGCTTGGGATGTTTGCTCTCTAAAAGCGCCTCCCCCCACTTCGTCATAAGTTGTTTCGGCTCTGCCTTATCCTCTCCGAACAACCGCTCCGCTCCGATTGCCGTTAATACTTCCTTTACTTTCATCCCTGACCTCCATGCGTTAACAATTCCGTTCCTTGTTTCCTTTTACTTTTATTTTTTCAAAATACTGCCATTATTCCAAATCAGCGTATTGTACGCAAACAAAATATCCGCGTTTTCAAACTCCACATACCTGTCAATCAGACTTGCACTGATATAACGCAAATCCACCAGTACAACCTCATCATACTGCTCCAAAAGCAACGGCGCCAGGCTGCTCCCAAACGAATCGCGAAATACAATTAGCCGCCTGCCGTCTCCACCACCAAACACATTTTTGATCACAAGCACTGCCCGCGCACCGCCAAGATATATGTCGTATGCGTCAAGACTTTTTTCATCCAAAAGCAACTCCGTCTGATAAACCGCCTTAATACTGTTGCTCTCCACATCGTAGACCTGCGCATTGTCCGTCGTCTCGTTGGTAAGATACACAATCTCCTCCGCAGGAAACGGCAGCGCCGCCTGACCACGATAAACCCCGTTGAAATTCTCAATTTTATGCTGCTCATACGAAGCAATGTCAAACTCCGTCCTCTCACCCCCCATGCCGACCAACAAACGTTCCGCAACGCCGCCAATGCACTCCTGCCGCCAATGTGCGTCCGTGCGGTAATAGCTGTCAATCGTGAGCGCCGGAGCAATATCAATATAATCCGCCTCCCTGTCAAGCCCGTCCGAAAGCAGCGCGGACAGCTTTTCATAATCCATATGCGGATACCCGTTTTCGGCTGCGAGAAAATAATTCTTGTCCGGTATCACTGTATAGAACACGCGGTTGTCCGAAAAATATGTTTCCTTCAAAGACCGCACCATCTGCACTGTCCGCTCTACCCCCGTTTCATTCAAGGGATACTCCAGTTTTGACGCATGTCCCTGCGCAATATAAATCCCATTGTTTTCTTTCTGCTGCAAAACAGTGACGGCAAAATTCGCCTTCATTCCCCGATACGTCTCCCGCAGCGGGAAATGGTCCAGCAGATACGTCTCCAATTTGCCCGTATAACTCCCGTCCAAAAGACTGTTCGCGGAAAGTTTTGGCATCCCCGCAAGCCGCCTGCGCTCCGACGCGGAATACATCTGTTTCGGGCACAGTATAAATGCCGCGGCGCTTCCAAGCACAAGCACCGTTAATAAAATCAAAGTCACTCGTTTCATATCCTAATGATATTCCCTCCCTATCTTTGCGAATTTGCGCCTCTGCGCAAATTTGCCGGTTGAAAATCCTTGATTTTCAACCTTAAAACCGAAAATACAAAAACGGATTAAACGAACCGTCAATCAGATACGCAGTACAAAGCAACAGCAGCATGACCGCAAAAACACATTCCAAAAATCCGACCGCAGCAACGCCTGCCCGCGTCTGCGACACCCTGCCGCAAAAAACGCTCCACAATTTTTTCGGCAGCGGCGTCGCCCCAATCACGCCAATTGCCAGTATGCCAATCCTATTTTGGAGCAAATACCCACTGACCGTCCTGTCAAACTCTGCTGCCGCCGGCACACGCCAAAGCCCCGCAATATCCTGCCATGCTCCGCTAAGCTGCGTGTTATGAAACAGCAAAAAGGTTGCCAAAATCACAAAAACCATATACACATGTCCGATAATGTCCGTGCAAAAATTGCGCTGTTTCACCAAATTTTTGAGCGCCTTTTCCAACACAAGCAGCACGGCAAAACTAAGTCCCCAAAGCACAAAATTCCACTCCGCGCCGTGCCACAGCCCCGTAAACATCCATACGACAAGGACATTAAAGAACCACCGCGGCATCCCTTTCCTGTTTCCGCCAAGCGGAATATAGACATAATCCCGAAACCATCCGCCAAGCGTCATATGCCACCGCCGCCAAAATTCACTCACGCTCTTTGCAATAAACGGATAGTTAAAGTTCTCGGGAAACGAAAATCCAAGCATTCTCCCAAGCCCGATTGCCATATCGGAATACCCTGAAAAATCAAAATACAGCTGTAAGCAAACTGCCGCCGCATAAGCCCACGCCAGCAAAAGCCCGCGCTGCGCATGCGGCAACGCTGACACCTCTGTCACAAATTCACCAAGCACGTTTGCAATCAGTACCTTCTTTGCAAGTCCTACAAGAAACCGCACCGCGCCCTGCTCAAAACTGACACACCTGTCACTTTTATTTACTCCGCTGCCGTCTGTTTCCCCTGTGCCGTCAATTACCGCCGCAACATCCTCATACCGCACAATCGGTCCTGCCACAAGCTGCGGGAACAGCGTCACATACGTCGCAAGCTTCAGCAGACTTTTTTGCAGCTCCACACGTCCCCTGCGCACGTCAATACAATAGCTCACAATCTGAAACGTATAAAACGAAATCCCAATCGGCAGCGACGGGCTGAATTTAAAATAAAAAAGCAGCACAAAAGGAAAAAGGACAGACAAAGCATAGAACACTCTGCCTGCCAAAGAATCCCTCAAACGCTGCATTGCGATTGTCAACCCATACGCCGCCAAAATTTCCGCCAGCATTAAAAACACATACACAGGCTCTCCCCATGCGTAAAACAAAACGGACATTACAAACAGCACGAGATTTCGCGCTTTTTTGGGTACAATATAATAGAAAAAAACGGTAAGCGGTAAAAAGAAATATAAAAACGTAATGCTCGAAAAAAGCATATCTTCACCTGTTCCTTTTACATCGGATTATTTTTTTCCATCATTTCAGACACATTGAAACCGCGCCCCTGCGCCGCTGCCGCTGCATTTTTGTAAACCTCGTCCGCCGTATCCGCAGAACCCATCACGAAAAAGACATCGTTTCCAAACAACGCGCCAACCTGTTTTTCCGCCGACACGCAGACCCACTTTGCAGGATTAATATTGTCCATCAAATTCTGCAAAATTGCCTTTGCATCTCCTTCGTCATTTGTACGGATGTATACGGCGCTGTATGCCGTAGAGCTCATCATGGACTCAGAAAGATATACGCCCTCTATTCCCGTAAGATCTGTCAGTCCGGTATGATACGAAAGCATATCCGCATCATTTAAATCCAGCTCCGTCGTCTGTACTTCATAAGGGAGCAGATCTTCCGCCACTCCCCCGTATGTCTCATCAAAAAATGCAGACACTTCGTCAACGCTTTCAAGATGTACCATTCCCGAAGGGTCTAACGCTTCGTCCCCCGTCACTTCATCGGAATTTCTGTCACTTTTGGAGCCGCAGCCTGTCAGCATACCAAAAGACAAGACCGCCGCCAAACATAAAACTGTAAATTTTTTCATAGCAATAACAATGCTCCTTTCATACTCTACTGCTTTGTTACATTCCTATCCTAACCAATCTTATTACATTTATGCGTTTCCAATTACCGTTTTCTCCTGTCAAGCTTATTCGAAATAAACATACCAATCGTCTGAAAAATCTGAACAAGCACAATCAGAAGAATCACCGTCACAATCATAATATCCGCCTGATAGCGGTGATACCCGTATCGGATTGCAATATCGCCAAGTCCGCCGCCGCCGACCGTTCCCGCCATTGCGGAATATCCTAAAATCGTACCGATTGCAATGGTCGCGCCCACCAAAATCGAAGTCCGCGCCTCCACCAGCAGCACGCGGAAAATAATCGTAAAATTGCCTGCGCCCATCGACTGCGCCGCCTCAATCACACCGCCGTCCACTTCCCTAAGAGACGATTCCACCATACGCCCGATAAACGGCGTCGCTGCCACCACAAGCGGTACAATTGTCGCTGTCGAGCCGTAGCTCTTTCCGACAATCATTCTTGTAAACGGAATGAGCACAATCAACAAAATCAAAAACGGAACACTCCTTACAATGTTGGAAACAAAATCAAGGATTTTATAAACCACCGCGTTTGGTCTGATACCGTCCTTGTCCGTCACACGAAGCGCCACGCCAAGCGGAAGCCCGAACACATATCCGAAAAGAGTTGACACGAGTGTCATATACAGCGTCTCACCGATACCCGCAATAATCATATCAATGACTGCCTTATCCCACATATCCCGTCACCTCCTCAACCGCCAAATTCCTGTCCCTTAAATAGTCACGCATTTCATCCGCCACAGTCCTGTCCTCGGGAAGCCCTAAAATCATTTCCCCATGCGCAATGCCGCTTACATTCTTTGTGTCCGCTTTCAAAATATTAACGGGCATACCGAATTTCAGAACCATATTTGCAATAACCGGCTCATAAGACGAATTTTCGGAAAAGACAATCCGGACACAGTTCTTTGTCTCAAGGCTCTCCACCAATTCATAGTTCTCGCCGTGATTGCGCAACACCAGCTCCTTTGCCTCATCAGACTGCGGGTGGCTGAACACATCTATCACATTTCCGTGTTCCACCAGTTCCCCGTTTCCGATAATCCCCACGCGCGTACAAATCTCACGCACCACCGCCATCTCATGCGTAATAATCACAATCGTAATGCCGTATTTCTGATTAATTTCCTTTAACAGTGCGAGAATGGATTTTGTCGTCTGCGGGTCAAGTGCGCTCGTCGCCTCGTCACAGAGTAAAATCTTCGGATTTGTGGCAAGCGCACGCGCAATCGCTACACGCTGCTTCTGCCCGCCGGAAAGCTGAATCGGATACGCTTTCGCCTTGTCGGTCAGCCCTACAATCTCCAACAGCTCATTGGCGCGCGCACGCGCCTTGTCTTTTGGCATTCCCGCTATTTTTAACGGAAAGCAGATATTATCGGTTACGTTTTTTTGCATCAGCAGATTAAAATGCTGAAAAATCATGCCGATACCGCGCCGCTCCTCCTTCAATTCCTTTTCGGAAAGTTTTGACAAATCCTTCCCGTCCACCATCACGGTCCCCGACGTGGGCTTTTCCAAAAAATTGAGCGTTCTGACAAGCGTACTCTTTCCCGCCCCGCTCATTCCGATAATGCCGAAGATGTCGCCCTTTTCAATGGTCAGACTCACGTTTTTTAATGCCTGCACGGTCCCGTCTTTTGTATTGTAAATCTTTGATACGTTATTTAAACTAATCACATTTTTTCCTCCACGCCGGTACATATTTATTGCCGATTTTCTCTATTATATAGATGTTTCCATATCCTGACAACCCTTTTCGCCCAAAAATCTGATCAGGATACGCCGCAGGTCCTCAATTTCAATAGGCTTCGAAAGGAAATCATCAAAGCCTGCTTCAAGCATTTCTTCCTTCACACCGGTCACCGCATTTGCCGTCAGAAGCACCACCGGAACCTCTGCAATCGCACCCGTAAACTTCCGAATGTTCTTCATCGTCTCAAGTCCGTCCATCTCAGGCATCATATAATCCATAAAGATAATATCGGGCGTTTCACCGTCTTCCAATAGCTCCAAACACTTTATTCCTGATTCCGCAGTCTGCGTCGTCATTCCCATAAGCTCCATAATGCCCGATGCCACGTCCAAATTCAGCTCATTGTCGTCCACAATCAAGACACGTCCGCTGTTAATCTCCGCTTCCTGCGGTTCTTCTGGCACAAACGCCTGCGCAGTCTGCATTCCGCTTTCTTTGTCCGCACCCGGATTATCCGCACTGCCGCTTTCCTTGTCCGCCGCCTTATCCTTGGCGTGCACTCCCTCACCGTCCGAAGCCAAAACAGCCGCACTCTGCACAGGCAGACCGTCCGCCGCTTCCTCCTGCGCGTCATGGTCCAGCTCCTGCCAAATATTAACGACAAACCGCGTGCCCTTTCCGACTTCACTCTCATAGAAAACCGTACCGTCCATCATATCCACAAAGCTTTTCACAATCGAAAGTCCCAAGCCCGAACCCTGTACGTGGTAATTATTTTTCCGGTCAACCCGCTCGAACTTCGCAAACGCCGTATCGCTGTCCGCCTCGCTCATGCCGATACCCGTATCCTCGACTTCAATACAAATGAGCGCTCTTTGGTTAACAATCTCTTTCAAATGCACCCGCAGAAGAACGCTGCCCTCCGGCGTATACTTGATACTGTTTGAAACAAGGTTTAAAATAATCTCCTGAACCTTCACCCTATCGTCATAAAACCGAGCCGGAAGCTCACTGTCAAGCTGCACCAAAAAAGCAAGCCCCGCATACCCTGCCGGTATCTCCACCATGTGGCGGATTTCGTCAATCAGATCATTAAAACGGTACTTTACTTTAACGAGCTTCATTTTCCCGCTCTCGATTTTTGTAATGTCAATCAAATCATTAATGATATGCAGCAGAATATCCGACGATTTCTTGATTTTGCGAAGATACCCATTCACAATCTGCGTATCATGGTTTTTTAGCGCAAGCTCCGCGTATCCTACAATCGAGTTCATCGGCGTACGGATTTCGTGTGAGATATTTGCAAGGAAGTCCGTCTTCGCCTGGTTGGCGTTCTCCGCCTCCTCCTTTAAGCGAATCATCTCACTTGTGTACTCATCGATAAACGTCATGTCAAAAATCCATACCACGTACCCCTGTATCTCATTGCTGTCCGCGCTCTGCATTAAATCCGACAAGCGGAACTCATAGTGCCTGCCGTCAATTTCGTACACATGTTCCCTCACTTTGACAAACTGCTCCAAATCAAAACTCCCGTTTGTCTCCATAATCCGCGTAATCAATTTCTCCGCCGCCTGATTTTGGTAGAGCAGCGTCGTTTTCGTATTATCCACAACCGCAATCCCATGCTGTGTATCCTCAATAATCCGTTCCTGTGCCAGCTCCAGCGTATCCAAAAGACCGTAGCGCCGCACCGCAATCAAAAAACAGACTTCCGTCGTGGTAATCGCGAACGTGGCAGCGTCAAAATAAACCGGGCTGGTCAGAAGAAACACAACTACCACCGCCATAGGAATTGCCACCGCCATAAAAACTGCCGTCATTCGAAGCTTTGCAATGCGTTCACTGCGTGTCAGTTCACGAATTGCAATCATCAGATAGATTCCTGCGCCCAAAAACAAAAGCGCCATCCACACATAATAAAACGGACCGTGTGCTAAAAGCATTGCAGCCCTGCCATTTGAACGGATTTCATAATCAACTGCCGTATAAAACAGACCGTGCCGCTCACATGTCATTACCGCCGCAAGCACTGCCGTATTGGCAGCTCCCAAAAACTGCACCAATCCTCTTGGCAGCTTCATACTGCCATAACTGCTCACAAAAATCAATGCGGACGTCACAATATAGCATTTGCCGATATATGCCACCTTAATCGCTGTTATCGCCGCCTCCGGGGATGTCGCGAAAACCTCCATGACATTTCCAAACGTTGCCGTAAGCCCCAAGATGCATGTTATCAGCAGCTTTTGCTGAATGCGCGACGGCTTTGCCATCGTCACGCTGACACAGCACAGCAGGCTGACAAGCATACCAATGACTTCAAAAATTCTGTAAAACGTTTCCATATCCCGTTATTCCTTTTGATAAATTTTAATCTGTTCAAAAGCTTCCCGCGCCGTCTGCGCATCCGCCGCATACAGCCGAACAGCCGCCTGCAGCGCAATGTCGGAAGCCTGCATGATAACTTTCCTGTCAAAATTGTCCGCCTCAATTGTCTGCACATACTCTGCCTTGGGCTTATTTTCCGCCGTACGGTTTACCGCCGCACGCTTCACATACTCTGCCGCCGCCTTGTTCAACTGCCGAAAATATCCAATCACTGCATCATAATCGTTCATTTGCTCCAAAAAACAGTGCCCATACTCCGCCAGCTCAAGATTTGCCGTCGAAACAGCCTGCAGGCAAAGCTTGCATTCCCCTGTAATATCCGACGCCTCCATAATCACATCGGGACGCTTTTTTAAATACTGCGCAAAATATTCTTTTGCTCCTGCCGCATCCCGCTGCGCAAAAAAACGCCGCATCTGCGTAATAATCTCGTTCGTCTCTTTCTTCTCCCCAATAATCGCAACCCTGCACTCATAGGCACGAAGCCCCTTTGCCGTAACCCACACATACAGTAAAAACTCCGAAATAAACCCGAAAACGCGCTTGTGATAGTCGTCCGCAAACGTCAAATCGACGCGCCTTTGCAGTTCAAAAAAGATGTCAAAAAGCCATGCGCAGTATTCGTCGTAAACGTCTTTTTTTGCCACCATCATATTCCCAAAATACGTCTTATTCTGATTTACCAAATTGACATACGTGTCATAAAATTCCGGATGACGCTCCTTGATAATGTTCCCCGTTTCGTCAAGCATTTCCACATTATGGTGCGCCCCAAAGCCATAACGGTATGAATTTGGCAGCTCCAACTGCTTTGTCGTCACAATATCGTACTGTCCAAGAATTTCCTCATATTCCTTTTGGGTAAACGCATATCCGTTCTCATCCGTCAAAAACCGTCTGTAATGACACACGCCCACATAGTCCGCCTCGTCAAAATTTTTCCACACCCAGTAAACGCCGGAAAGTTCCGCATAGTAACAGTTCAAATCCGAAATGTTGTCACCCGTATCATCCCCCATATATCCAAAATCCTTCTGCGCCTTCGCATGCCCCACATGCAGCGGAACATACATCGGATCGCCCGGAACATCAAATTCTTTATGTGTCATTGCAAATATTTTTACCATTAATCCCCCTCATTTCTACATAATCTGAAAGTTTGGTACAAATTATGAAAATTTTTTCACAATAAAATCCCCTTTACATATAGAATACAACTTTTTACTCTATACATAAAGGGGAAAATGTGAAGAACAGCGTTTTTCATATTGATTAGAACAATTTACAATTTCTCAATATTTATCGCGCAAACCTTATATTCCGGTATTCTCGCATATTTGTCAAGCGCCGCATTCGTCAGCACATTCGCATTTCCGTCAGGGAAGTGGAACGGCATCCACGTCTCTCTCGGGGAAACCTTATCACCAATTCTTGCAGTAGAAACGATTGCTCCGCGCCTTGAGCTAACCCTTACCTTCTCGCCGTTCTTAATGCCTAAACGAATCGCGTCTTCCGTATTGATTTCAATAAACGAATGACCCTCGCGCTCCATCAGTCCTGGCGTTTTTCCCGTCATCGCCCTCGTATTGTAGTGATACAGCACGCGTCCCGTCATCAGGATAAACGGATACTCTTCGTCCGGCAGCTCCGCGCTCGGCGTATACTGTGCCGGATAGAACCATCCCAAACCCCTTGAGAACTGTCCGACGTGCAAAATCGGCGTACCCGGGTGCTTCTTGTCAGGACACGGCCACTGGATACTCTCGCCGTGGTCAAGCCTTCTATGGCTGATACCACCGAAAATCGGCGTTACCGATGCAATCTCGTCCATGATTTCCTCCGACGTAAGCTGCGGCTGCGGATAACCCATACGGTTCATCAAGTCAATAAAAATATCCGTGTCAAGACGCATCTCGCCGTCAAGCTGCACTGCCTTTCTCACCCTCTGCACACGGCGTTCCGTGTTGCTGAAGGTTCCTTCCTTCTCCGCATAGCTTGTTCCCGGAAGAATAACGTCCGCATACTGCGCCGTTTCTGTCATAAACAAATCCGAGAGCACAAAGAAGTCAAGGCTCTTTAATGCCTTCTTAATATGATTTTGGTCAGCGTCCGTCACAATCGGGTCCTCACCGAAAATAAACAGTCCGCGGATTTCCTTCTTGATTGCCGCCGGGAACACATCCGTCGCATGCATACCGGGCTTCGTATTAAGCTTCACGCCCCATGCCTTCTCGAATTTCTCAATCACCTCCGGATTGGTAACCTTCTGATAACCGGGGAAATCGCCTGGCATTGCGCCCATATCGCACGCGCCCTGCACGTTGTTCTGTCCTCTAAGCGGATTCACGCCGCAGCCTGACTTGCCAAGCTTGCCCACAAGCATCGCCATGTTGGACATCGACATTACACCCTCCGTACCCGTCGAGTGCTCTGTCACGCCAAGACAATAGATAATCGGCGCCTTCTTTGCCGTCGCATACATCAGCGCAGCCTCTCTCAAATGGTCCGGGTCAATATGACAGATTTCCGCAACCTTCTCCGGTGTATATTCCTTGACAATCTCCCGAAGCTCCTCAAAGCCTTCCGTTCTTGTCTTGATAAACTCTTCATCCGCAAGCCCTTCGTTGATAATGACATTCATCATACCGTTTGCAAATGCAACGTTCGTACCGGGCTTTAATTTCAGATGCACGTCCGCAGCCTTGGAAAGACCAATGTCTCTTGGGTCCACCACAATCAGTCTCGTTCCGCGCTCCACCGCCTGACGGATTTGCATACCGATTACAGGGTGTGCCTCCTCCGGGTTAGAACCAACTAACATAATCGCGTCCACATCATTTGTAATATCCGCAATCGGATTGGTCATCGCACCCGAGCCAAGCGTCATCGCAAGTCCCGCAACCGTCGCCGAATGGCAGACACGCGCGCAGTTGTCCACATTGTTGGTACCGAACGCGCAGCGCACCATCTTCTGCAGCATATAGCAGTCCTCATTCGGAGAACGTGAGCAGGCAAAACCTGCAAGCGCATCGGGACCGTACTGTTTTTTAATCTCATTAAACTTTGACGCAATCAGGTCAAGCGCCTCGTCCCATGTTGCGCGCTCAAACTCGCCCGTCTCTTTATTTTTAATCAAAGGATACTTCAACCGCTCCGGTGAATGCACAAAGTTGAACGAACCAAAACGTCCTTTTACACAGAGCAGATTTTTGTTTGACGGACCGTCCGCCGGCTTCACGTCAACAATTTTGTTATCCTTTACAATCAGATAATACTGGCAGCCCGTCGCGCAGTGCGGACACGTCGTCAGCACCTGTTTTACCGAACCAGCCTGATAATGCTTTCTGTTCTTTGCCACAAGCGCACCCGTCGGACATACATTCGCGCAGTTTCCGCACGATTCGCAGGTACTCGTCTTCCAATCCGGTCCAAACGGCGCGTCAATCAGCGTCCTTGTACCGATTTTTTCATTGTGCAGCGTACCGTTTCCCGTCACCTTGTTGCAGGTGCTCACGCAGCGCTGACAGTTAATGCAAAGCTCCGGATAATAAGTAAGAAACGGATTTTCCTTCTTCACCTCATAGCGCGCAAAACTTCCTTTATAGCACGATTCTTCAATGCCATACTCATTGGAAAGCTCCCGGAGCGTACACTCGCCCGACTTGCTACATGAAAAGCAGCGCACATCGTGATTCGCCAAAATCATATTCAAAACCTGTTTCCGGCTCTTTATGACACGCTCGGAATTGGTCGTCACAACCATGCCGTCCTGAACCTTTGTCGTACACGAGGTCACAAGATGGTCCCTGCCCTCCACTTCCACAACACACATTTTACATGCGCCGATTTCATTCACATCTTTTAAATAGCAAAGTGTGGGAATTTCAATGCCAGCTTCCCTTGCCGCCTCCAAAACCGTCTGATTTTTTGCAACCGAAAGCTCGATACCGTCTATTGTGATTTTAATCATCATAATCCTCCATTCTTAAACAGCCTGCAAATTTATGCCCTAAACACAAATCTGCCGTGTGAAATTTTAATTTCACACCAACTCCCATCTGCCTGCTTCAGCAGGCGTACAAATCAGGATGGTGAAATTTTATATTTCACACTATACTCTGCCTCCTTCCACGACACCGCAACCAAAGTGGTCGCACCGCAAACACTTATGACACTCCTGCATTGCCTCATCATAAGACATGCCGTTCTCTACGGGTTCAAAATTATGCTTTCTCTCCCGCGCCGAGCGGTCCGTCAGATGAACACGCCCATAGTGGGTTCTGTCATTTTCACGCGGTTCGGGAATGTGGATATCCTCAAGGTATTTATGATGATACCCGAGATATTCGTCAATGTTGAGCGCGGCAATCTTTCCGGCCCCAATCGCTTTAATCACCGTTGCAGGTCCAAACACGCAGTCACCGCCTGCAAATACTTTTTCATATCCCTTTACTCTTGTATCCTGATGCGTTTCAAAGGTTTTTCTCTTTGGATTCACACCGTACTTTTCAAACGGCTGTGATACAATATCCTGTCCGATTGCCATCAGAACAATCTCGCACGGCACTTCGATTTCCTCTTTGTTTGCCACCGTAACGCCGGGCTTACCCTGTCGGTCATACTTGCTGATAATCTGCGGCTGGCATACAAAGCCCTTGACGTTTCCGTTCTCGTCCGGTGTAATGCGAACGGGTGCATTCAGCGTCAAAAGCTCAACGCCCTCCTCAATCGCACCCTGAATTTCCGAAGGCAGCGCCGTCATATCAATCTGCCTTCTGCGGTAAATCACCGTCACTTCCTTTGCATTGCAGCGGATTGCAGAACGCGCGCAGTCCATCGCCACGTTTCCGCCGCCGACTACCACAACACGTTTTCCCGTATAATCCGGAATATTCCCGCGTCCGATTTCTCCAAGCATATCTACGGCAGAGTAAACGCCGTTGCTGTTCACGCCGTCAACCTTAACGCTCTTTCCAACCTGTGCGCCAATCGCTATGTAAACTGCATGAAATTCATCCAAAAGCTGCTCCATCGAAACATCTGTTCCAACGGCAACATTATATTTCACCTCTATATTTCCGGTTGCTAAAATTCCGTTGATGTCCTCGTCCAGCCTGTCCTTTGGCAGACGGTAATTCGGAATGCCGTATCGCAGCATGCCGCCAAGCGCCTCGCGCTCCTCATACACGACAACCTTATGCCCCATCAAAGAAAGGAAATAAGCCGTCGTCAGTCCCGACGGTCCGCCGCCGACAACCGCAACCCTCTTGCCTGTAGTAACATTGCATTCCGGCACTTTTACCTTGTCAACCGCAATTTGATCAACTGCAAACTTTTTCAATCCACGAATATTGACAGGGCTGTCCAATAAATCACGTCTGCACTTCTCCTCGCACGGGTGCTCACAGATAAACGCGCACGCCGTTGGGAACGGATTGTCCCTTCTGATTAAATTGATTGCATCCGCATAACGCTCCTCACCGATTAACGCGATGTATCCCGGAATGTCAACGTTCGCGGGACAATACGAAATACACGGCACCTTTTGCCCAATGTCTTCCTTACAGCGGTGGTCTCTAATGTGGCTCATGTACTCGTCATGGAACAGCTCCACGCTCTGTAACACGATATTCGCTGCCTCATAGCCAATCGCGCAGTCTGCCGTATCCTGTATCATTTTGGCAAGCTCTACCATATTTTCGAAGGTATCCATGTCCGCCTTTCCGTCAAGAATGGCACGCATCATGTTTTCCACCTGCTCCAAGCCATCCCGGCATGGCACACATTTGCCGCAGGTCTGACTTCTTGAACTCTGCAAAAAGGAAAGCTGCACCGCAATCGGACACACCCCGGGAGGATACGCTTTCACGCGCTTGACAAATTTATCTAAGAACTTTGTCGTTTTTTCGTTCATTTCGTTTTTGTGCAATACACTTTTTTTGTACATGAATAACCTCCTATCATTTTTACTTAATCACATACCTGATAAAATGATACTATAATTGTCGATATTCCACAATATAATTATTTTTTTAACAAAGTTTTTGACAGTATTTACCGATTGGACATGCCAAAAACATTGAAATATCGTTTTTGCACTGTTTATTTTCCTGAATTTGTGGTATGGTAGAGGTATAGATGATTTAAATAAAAATTAAAAATGGGATAAAGTGAAACAAATGACTGTTGCAAAGAAAGGACGTGTTTATATGGCATTACCACAAGAAAAAGGCTATACGGAAGAAGATTATTACAATCTTCCGAAAGATGTCAGGGCAGAATTGATTGACGGACAGTTTTACAATATGTCCTCCCCTAGCCGTGTACATCAGGAATTATTAGGTGCGATGTATGTTGCAATTGCAAATTATATCAAGGCAAAAGGCGGTTCCTGCCGCGTTTATCCTGCTCCGTTTGCCGTAAAACTGTTTAATGACAGGACAAATATTGTAGAGCCTGATATATCTGTTATCTGTGACCCCAAGAAGCTTACTGCAAAGGGCTGCAGCGGCGCGCCTGACTGGATTATCGAAATTGTATCACCGTCTAATCCCAGTCACGACTACATCACCAAGCTTGGCTTGTACCATGATGCCGGCGTTCGTGAATACTGGATTGTTGATCCGCAAAACAAGAACATTTATGTTTACAACATGGAGGCGGAAACATTTATATTAAATGCGTATTCCTTCCATGAAACCGTGAACGCGGGGATTTATGAAGATTTGTCAATTGATTTTTCAAGTTTTGACATTGATAGCTGAGTGTAAACTATCTTAATTACAAAGTTGCTTTTTAAAGAATTAAAGAAATGATATGACAGACCGCCGTACAGAATTTTTATACGGCGGTCTACGTTTATAGTCTGTTTCATGTCCCTCATGCAACCAATTGGCATTCCATTGACAATCAGAAAAATCATATTTTATTCCCGCATTGACACCTCTGCTATGGTCGCCCGCATTCCCCCGCATCCCCGCGCATAATTTCAATCCCATGCACCAGTGTCGGCAAAACATACGAAAGGCTCTCTTTCACCGCCTTTACACTCCCAGGCAGATTAATAATCAGCGTCTGACCGCGCATCACGCTTACTGCGCGGCTAAGCATCGCCCTTGGCGTAATCCCAAGACTATACTGCCTGATTGCCTCCACAATCCCCGGCGCATTCTTCGTCGCGGCGCGCATCGTTGCCTCAGGCGTGCAGTCCCTCGGAGAAAAGCCTGTCCCGCCCGTCGTAAACAGCACATCTACGTGATCCTCGTCGCAAAACCGCACCATCTCCTGATACAGCAACTCTTCCTCGTCGGGCAGAACCGCCGTGCGCACAATCTCATACCCGTTTTGGGCAAGCAATTCACAAACCGCCGGACCGCTCAAATCCTCGCGCTCCCCGCGGCTCCCCTTATCACTCGCCGTAATGACGCCCGCCCGAAACTTCGGCTTTTCCCGGATAACAAGTTCATCGCCCACGCTCACCGTGCCGCCGTGCAGCACTCTTGCAAACACACCCTCGCGCGGCATAATGCAATCGCCCACCTGGTGAAAAATTTCACATTCCGAATGACACTGCTTGCCAATCTGTGTAATCTCCAAGACAACCTCATTGCACACAAAAACCGTCCCCACCGGATACGTCTTAAAGTCAAACCCTTCCACCAAAAGATTCTCGCCGAACGCGCCGTCCTCAACCTTTGCCCCGCGCGCCCGAAACGCCTCAACCGCCTCATACGACAAAAGGCTCACCTGCCTGTGCCAGTTTCCCGCATGGGCATCATTTTCCAACCCGTGATTTGCAATCACCGCCGAAGTCCCGATATTGCGTTTCGCCGTTCCCTTTTTTTCACTGATACATACTGCCTTTATCATTCCCATTTTTCTCTACCTCCATAAAACCACTAATCTGCGGAATCTCAAATTCGTGCGGAGAATACCCTGTTTTGGGGCATTCTTCTGTGTGAAACTTCGTACTTCCCCACGAAACAGCCTTTGCTGTGAGCGGCTAGAACTTCTTTTCACCCTAACCTCCAATCTGTACCATCTTCCGTTTCTCTTCATGCTCCTGCGCTGTCTTGTCCGAAAACGAATGCGCCCGCGGCTTCTCCTTCACTGCTGCCACAATCCGCTCCCGTATTTCATCATCCTCCGCTCCCTGACGCAAAAGCGGTTTCAGCGCAAGTCCGTTATCATAATGCAGGCAAAGCTTTAACTGCCCGTCCACCGTCAGCCGCACACGATTGCACTCTCCGCAAAACTTGTGCGACATCGGACTGATAAACCCGATTTTTCCTTGAAAGCCGTCAAACACATAATGCTGCGCCGTCTCACTCTTCTTTTCCGGCGGCACATTCTGCGCCGCTCCATATTGCAGCTCCAGCCGCCTCAATATCTCCTCCGAGGAAATTCCGTGAAAATTCTTTCCGCACCCAATCGGCATCAGCTCAATAAAGCGCACATCCACGGCTTTTTCCCGCGCAAGCCCCGCAAGCTCCTCAATGCCGCCGTCATTGAGCTCCCGGCACGGCACGCAGTTTATCTTCACCTGCATCCCTCTGTCAAGCGCCGCATCAATCGCCGAAAGCACGCGCGCAAGTCCGTCATACCCCGTAATCTGCTCAAATACCGATGGATCAAGCGTATCCAAACTGATGTTTACCCTTTTCAGCCCCGCCTGTTTCAGCGCGTCAATATGCCCCTCCAAAAGCAGCCCGTTCGTCGTCATCGCAATGTCCGAAATCCCCGCAAGACCGTTTACGTCGCCAATCAGCTTTACAATATTTTTGCGTACCAGCGGCTCACCGCCCGTAAACCGGATTTTTTTCACGCCAAGCGATTCCATAATGCGCACCACCCTGAAAATCTCCTCCAATGTGAGCACCTCTTCATGCGGCAGAACCGCTACCCCTTGCTTGGGCATACAGTACCTGCACCGCAGATTGCACTTGTCCGTCACCGAAATCCGCAGATAATCAATTTCCCTGCCAAACCCGTCCTTCATCGACACACCTTATCCTTCACTATCTACTAACTCACAAATTTGTCGTGTGAAGTTTCACACTTATTTCTCCATTAAAATCACTTTATCCCGTGGAATCCTCAAGTACAGCGGCTTGCCCGCAATCCTGCGCCAGTCCTCTTTCGCGAGCTCATACGTCATCACCGCATACCCTGTTTTTTCCTTCACCGTCCTGTTCGTAAACAGCACGACAAACGAGAATGTATCCTCAATCACGCGCAAAATCTCGCACGCGATCACATTATCCGCATCTCTCTCATTCTCACTCACAAGCTCCAAAAAATGCGCACGCACACCCGCATACCGAAACGCTTTAGCCGACACATCCGCAAAATCCAAATCTCCGGAAACATCTGCAGCCGCCGGAACCGAGAGCATCATCCCCCAATCCAGCGCATAATACCCGTCTCCCCGCTTATCCAGCCGCGTAATATTCTTACACCCCGTAAGCAGCGTCGCCGCCAGCGTTTTCGGCGTATCAAAAAGCTCCTGCCTGCTCTGAATATCAACAATGCTGCCATTCTCCATCACCGCAATCCTGTCTGTCAGCCGATACACCTCGTTGCGGTCATGTGAAACAAAAATCCCGCCGTTCTCATACGTTTCCATGACATTCATCACCTCGCGCTCCAACTGCGTTTTCAGATAATTGTCAAGTGCCGAAAACGGCTCATCAAACAGCACAAACCGCGGATTTTGCGCCAGCATTCTCGCAAGCGCCGCGCGCTGTTTCTGCCCGCCCGAAAGCTGTGCGGGATAAAGCGCTTCCTTTCCCTCCAAAAAAAACCGTCCGACATACTCCTGCGCCTTCTTTTTATCTTTTGCACCGCACAGAATATTCTGAAAAACCGTCATATGCGGAAACAGCGCGTAATCCTGAAATAAATACCCGATATTACGCTTTCTTGCCGGAACATTCACTTTTTTTCCGGCGTCAAACAGTACCTCGCCGTCCAATTTTATGACACCCGTGTCAGGTTTTTCGATTCCTGCAATGCATTTAAGCGTCAGACTTTTTCCGCATCCCGACGCACCCAATATCGCAAACATTTCCCGCTGTGTCTCAAAACAAACGCGCAGGCAAAAATCCCCGTACCGCTTTTCAATATCCACATAAAGCGCCATCAGAAACCGTTCCCCCCTTCGCGCATACTCATCCTGTTCTGACGGCTCAGGCAATAATTCATCAGAACAATCGTAAGAAACGAAATCGTCATGATAACCGCCACCCAACGGTACGCAAGCTCTCTGCTGCCGCTCTGCATCGCCGTATAAACCGCGACCGACATCGTCTGCGTCCTGCCGGGAATGTTGCCCGCAAGCATGATTGTCGCGCCAAATTCCCCCAAAGCCCGCGCAAACGCCAAGGTTGTCGCCGCCGCAACCCCCGGCAGCGACGCGGGCAAAAGCACCTTAAAAAACAGCGTCCACTCCGACATTCCAAGCGTCCTTGCCGCGTAAATCAGGTTTTTATCTACCTGTTCAAACGCCCCAAGCGACGTGCGGTACATAATCGGAAACGAAACCGCCGCAGCCGCGATTGCCGCTCCCTGCCATGTAAACACTACATTGATTCCCAACCGCATAAGAAACTGCCCGACCGCAGAGTTTTTTCCAAACATAAGCAGCAGAAAAAAACCCACCACCGTCGGCGGCAGCACCATCGGCAGCGAAAAGATACCGTCCGCCAAAAGCCGCAGCCTGTTTAGGGAAAGCACCAAACGCGCCGCCAAAAGCCCCAAAACAAACGTGACGCTTGTAGCGGTCAACGCCACCTTCATAGAAATCCACAACGGTGAATAGTCCATTTATATCCTTGCTCCTCTCAAAATCCCTGCCCAAAACACGCACATCAGTTCTGCATGTTTGTCCCATATCTCATTTCCATCTCTTAATCCCGCGCATCGGAAAATCCATACTCCTCAAACAGCGCCATCGACTCCTCACTCTGCAAAAACGAAACCCACACCGCAGCCTCATCAGGATGCGCCCCTGCCTTCACAACGCCGACCGGATAAACCACCCGCTCACAAGAGCCCTTTGGCGCCTCGCAAACAATCGTGACATCTTCTGACGTATATGCGTCCGTCGCATAGACAACGCCGCAATCCACCGCCGCAGTTTCCACCCATGAGAGCACCGTGCGCACATCGGAACCGTAATTTGCCTTCGCCTTCACCGCATCCAAAATGCCAAGACTTGTAAAAATCTCCTCCGAATACTGCCCCACCGGCACGCTCCCCGGCTCACCCAGTCCAATCATTGTTACCGCGTCCGTCGCCGCGTCCTCAAAAGAACTGACACGCGTGTCACTTTCTTTCGGCACAATCAAAACTACCTTGTTTTCCAAAAGCTGCACAATTGATTCGGAGTTCACCAGTCCCTCCTCCTCCAAAGCCGTCATTTGCTTCGTCGCCGCAGAAATAAACACGTCCGCAGGCGCACCCTCCTCTATCTGCGTCTGCAATGCCCCCGAACCGCCATACGAAAGCGTCACGCGAATGTTTGGATACAACGCCTCAAACCGCGCCTTCAATTCATTGCACACATCTGTCAGAGACGCCGCGGCAAGAACTGTCAACTCCACACACTCCTGCGGTATTTCCTCCTGCGGCACCTCTTCCAAAGACCCGCCGGAAACGCCGCAGCTGATACCCGTCGTTTCCTGTACAGGATAATCCCCGCCTGCCTCCTTTTGCTCCTTTCCAGGCAGGAGCGATGCAAGCACCGCAATCAGCATTGCAACAGCTAACAAAACTGCTGTCATCTTTAAAAATTCGTTATTCATCTCTATAACCCTGTTCCTCTCATAACCTGCCGGCTAAAGCTGCGCCGCACAGACTTGCAAACTTGAAATCATTCCTTTTCAGGCTTCACTCAAGAGGACGGTTCCGCAATAAAATGCCCGCTCTTTCCGCCCGTTTTTTCAACCAGATGAATATCCGAAATCCGCATACTCCGGTCCAGCGCCTTGCACATATCATAAATCGTCAAAAGCGCCACACTCACCCCGGTAAGCGCTTCCATCTCCACTCCGGTTTTTCCCGAAAGCTTTGCGGTACAAATACATTTTATCTGCCGTTTCTCATCCTCATATGCGAAATTACCCGTTACCTTCGTCAGCATCCGCGTATGGCACATCGCAATCAAATCAGCAGTCTTTTTCGCCGCCATAATGCCCGCAATGCGCGCCGTCCCAAGCACGTCGCCCTTTTTCGCCGTACCGTCCTTAATTGCCGCATAAACCTCCTCGTTCACCGCAATCCTTCCTGCTGCCACCGCCACGCGCTCCGTAACCTCCTTGTCCGTCACGTCCACCATCATGGCGTTGCCCCTGCTGTCAAAATGCGTTAATTTTCCCATGTTCCCATCCTCTACTTTCCAAAACTGCAATGTGGGAAACGGCATTCCTCACAGCCAAGGCACAGTCCGCCCTCGCCGTAACGCCACAAATCCGCCCCCGTCACATGCTCTCCCGCGACAATCCTTGGCAGCGCCAAATCAAAAATCGTCCGTTTCGCATACATCACGCACCCCGGCAGTCCCATCACCGGAACCGTACGCCCTTCGTGCGCATAATACCCAAGCAGAAACATCGCCCCCGGAAGCACCGGCGCACCATAGCTTTCTATCTTAGCTCCAAACGCCTTAATCGCCCCCGGCGTACAGTCGTCCGGATCAACACTCATGCCGCCCGTACAGACAAGCAAATCCGCTCCCTGC
>ERZ808028.888-NODE-888-length-20817-cov-4.530810_pt1 | contig 20817 bp, 25 predicted proteins | sample MGYA00380184_ERZ808028 | MGnify/ENA primary metagenome ERZ808028 (study PRJEB31490, sample SAMN06133397) | mouse gut metagenome | isolation source: J8_1 | host: mice | place: China: Chengdu | collected 2015-05 ...
CATAAATTATGGAAACGCTCAACCGATTTAGGGAAAATTGTAAAAACTAAGAAATTCTTTGAAACTTTTGAAGAATTTGAGAATTTACTATACAGAAAAGAAAATTATATATATGGAAAGCTGAATATAGAACTTGAAAGGGAATATTATGAATCTAAAAAAGATGAATTGTTAATCAGTTTTCTTGATAAATCTTTTACGGACGAATACAGGAATGCGCTTGAATTAAAAACTCCAAAAGGGCGCATAGCAAGAATTGACCACTGGTTTATGGTTATGGATTATTATAAACAGTATCTAACTCCAAATGCTTTGACAGTATTAGAAGCACTAGAAAAAAAGTGGACTGGTGAACTGATGCCTAATTTATTGGAAAGTAAAGAGTAAAAACTGAATATTGAGAGAAAAGGGCAGGGAATGAAAAAATTTCTGCTCTTTTTCTATTTTAGGCATTGACTTATGCGTACTCATATGTTAATATTTATGCGTACTCATAAATAAGGAGGTGATACGGTGTCGCCTAGAACGGGCAGACCACCCTTGCAAAGCACTTCTAGGAATGAACATTTGAGTATTAGGCTGACAAAACAGGAAAAAGAAGAAATAAATGATTGTTCTGAAAAACTTGGAATGTCAAGAACTGATACAATAATGAAAGGAATAGGGCTTGTAAGGAAAGAAATTGAAAAAGAGTAGCCGCTTAACTTTGGCGAGTGTCGGCTACTCAATACACCAATCCCATAAGAGATTGATAAAATCATTATATCAGCCTCTTATGGGAAAATCAACATATTTTTCATAGGAGGTATTATTATGTCTAAAATCGGACAAGTTCTTACATCTATTGAGGTAGCGCAAATGGTTGGCAAGGAGCATAAAGGATTGCTTCGAGATATTCGCAGATATTGTGAGCAGTTAGGAGAGAGCAAGATTGCGCTTACCGATTTCTTTTCAGAATCCACATACACAACGGCACAGAATAAGACAATGCCTTGCTACCTTGTCACCAAGAAAGGCTGCGAATTTATCGCCCACAAGCTGACAGGGCAGAAAGGGACGGAGTTTACAGCGCGGTACATCAACAGATTTCATGAGATGGAGTATGAACTGATAAACGCAAGCCCCTGCGAAATTCCCCTGGGCGAACTTGCCAGTTACCTGAAAGTAATCGACAAAGCCGCCGTCCGCCAGAACACGCCGCCACACAAGATTATGGAGGCCTTGAAGATGGTGTCGGAGCAGTTCGGAGTTCGCCTGCCGGAGGATTTTGTTAAGGTGCCGGAGTATGAGCAGTTGACTATCAGCAACATGATTCCTAAAAATTAGTAGGAGGTACTATTTTTATGGCAAAAACAGAAGATTTGTTAAAACCATTAAGGGAGCAAATTTATGAAAAAATGAGAAGAATGGACTGGTCGCTGCTGCACCTTTCTGTTGTTTGCGGAATATCTGATCAGACATTAAGAAATGTGCTTTGCAGGAAAAATAACAATATCTCTTTTTCCACCATTGTAAAATTATCAGAAGGAACAGGTATTCCTGTTACCACATTGATTTCTGGGGAAAAGCATCAAAGGAAGAAAGGAAGGTGCAAGCATGAATGAGATAATTATTCGAGAAAAGAAAAACAAAGAGCCTATGAGTTTTGAGCGTTTGAAATTTCTGTGTTACTTTGCGGCCGGTATAATCGCAGAAATTCTTGGTTTTGCCTTGGGATTCGTGGTTGTTTTGGCTATGGCTGGCGTGTTTAAGTAGAATGGTACAAATTATTTATGGTTCTATGATACGATATTTTCAAGGCAAGGATAGGGAGCGCAACCGAAAAGCAGTTTTGTTACCGCCTTACTGCTTTCTTGCCAATTTGATACAAAGGCGGATATTTCAGAAAGGCGGTATGCTTATGAACGAAATTATCAAGATTAACAACCATGATGTGGCCGCAAAAGAATATAACGGATTGCGGATTGTAACTTTTAAAGACATTGATACAGTACATGAGAGGGCAGACGGTACAGCGAAGCGGAATTTCAACGCCAATAAAAAGCATTTTGTTGAGGGAGTGGATTTCTTCACAGTCTGTGCGGACGAAATTCGTACTAACAAGATAATGGATATTTCAGAAAAAGCACATCAAGATATGGTGCTTGTTACCGAAAGCGGCTATCTCATGTTGGTAAAGTCCTTTACAGATGATTTGGCTTGGGAGGTTCAGCGGCAGTTGGTAAACTCCTATTTCAAGACAGTAAAGCCGCTGTCACAAGTGGATATGATGCGGATTCAGCTTGGCATGATTGACAACCACGAGGACAGAATAACCGACCTCGAAAACAACATGACGATTGACTACGGACAGCAACGCGTGCTGGAAGATACGGTCAACAAAACCGTTATTGATGTTCTTGGCGGCAAAGGCTCATATGCCTATGAGGAAATCGGCAGAAAGGTATTTGCAGAGTGCAACAGAGATTTGAAACACTACTTCAACGTGAACGCAAGGAACAACGTTCCGAAAAAGCGGTTTGACGAAGCTGTGGAGTACGCGAAAAACTGGAAGCCTTGCACAAATACAATGATGTTGATTTGCAATTACAACGCACAGCAGAGATTAGCAGTATAAGGAGGGCGGCATGGATAAGGAAAAAATGTATAAAGATATGATAGAAACCTTAAAAGAAACCCTGAAAGAAGTGTGTGAAAAGCATGATTGCATGGAGCATTACGATGGGTGCATGATGGTTTTGGAGGACATAGCGGAGGACGCACAGCAGACTTTAGAAGTATGACAATTCCATATTTTCAAATTTAGAAACTATCAGCTATCCAGTTGGTAGTTTCTTTTAACTTGGTACAAATCAACTTAAAAAGTATGCTACCATTAATTTGTAAAGGCGAAATGCCAGTTCATAGAGGGTGAGTCATGGCAGGGTATGCTCCTGCTACCCTCTACAGTGGAAAGTAGAGGTAAATTTTATGAACGATGTAAAGATTTTTAACAATGAAGAATTTGGGCAGATTAGGTCAATTATGATTGACGGCGAACCTTAGTTTGTTGGTAGGGATATTGCACTGAAACTTGGGTATGCAAAACCGCAAAATGCCTTGAAGGATAACGTTGATGAGGGAGATGCCCGTAAATGGGGCATCCCAGATTCCAATAATCACATACAGCAAATGGTGATTGTGAATGAAGCTGGATTGTATTCTCTGATTTTCGGGAGCAAACTGGAATCTACAAAGAAATTCAAGCACTGGGTTACAAGTGAGGTTATTCCATCAATCAGAAAGACGGGTACTTATTCAAATACGGATATCCCAAAAGAAAGTATTCCGGTGGGAGAGGTTGCCCGGCTGTCAACGGTCATGGACAGGGTAATGGTGCGGCAGAACTCCAAACCTCACGATATTGCGAGGGCGTTTGAAATGCTGTGTGGACAGTTTGGAATCATGTTGCCGGATAACTTTGTAAATGTGCCGGAATACGAACAAATGACATTAATGAACATATAAAGAAATGGGGCGGCATCCACCGTCCTTTTCATTTTAATTTGGTACAAATTTATTTTTGAACGATGGTATAATAAAAGAAAAGGATTGGAGGGTGTTGAATATGTCGGAGAAATGCAGATCAGAACGTATCATCAATATAGAAGAACTGGAAGCAATCCATAGAAGACTTTTTATGGACGCTTCCAGATTGAGAACAGAACTTGAAGCAGAAAATCCTAATATGCTCTGCATTAAGGAATTGGCAAAGTCAATACATATGGAATCGCACAAGGCTGTTGATTTTGAATTTTACATAGAGCAAAGGGTTGTACATGTTTCTAACGAAGAGTAATTTCTTTTGGAAATCCCCTTAGATTGGGACAATCATCATGATTGCAATAGCGATACATTTCAAGCTCCTTATTTTGTTTGCTTTTGGGAAGTCGTAAATTGCGGACGATTTCACATTCCGTTACGGTTAGATGTGCGCTTTGGTTGGAATTCTCATGTATTCGATATTTGGCAGTGATTGTTACATTCGTTAGCCATAATGGGCATTGGCAAGTTTTGGTTTTGGTAGTATAAAAGCTATTGAACATATGAATTTTCTCCTTTCTTCTGTACTCGGCATGGCAGTGCCTGTAGATATAGTATAGGAGAAATTGTAATTATTTTCAAACTAAATTATCGGCACGCCGCTAACTAGGGCGGTGGAAGGACTAAAAGGTGTCATGGATGCGTGTAAGTGCGTCTGTGGCACTTTTTTTATTTTACAGGTGGTTTTATGGCGCAGTATGACGGAAGTATAAGGATAAATACGGAAATAGATACAAATGGAATCAGGCGTGGGGAATCAGTGGTAAGAGGTTCTTTAAATCGAATTAGCGAAGCTGCAAGAAGCACTGCTACTCTTCTTGCTTCTGTTTTTGCTGTAAAAAAACTTATCCAGTTTGGAAAAGAAGCAATAGAATTAGGCTCCGATTTGGAAGAAGTGCAAAACGTGGTAGATGTAACCTTTACTACCATGTCTGAAAAAGTAAATGAATTTGCAAAAAATGCCGCTGTATCTGCTGGATTATCTGAAACCATGGCAAAGCGGTATGTCGGAACCTTTGGTGCAATGTCAAAATCTTTCGGTTTTGCAGAAGATGAAGCCTATAAAATGTCCACTGCCCTCACGCAGTTATCAGGTGATGTAGCATCCTTTTATAACATATCGCAGGATGAAGCCTATGTAAAACTGAAATCCGTATTTACAGGAGAGACAGAAACATTAAAAGACCTTGGTGTTGTTATGACACAGGCGGCTTTAGACCAATATGCACTTGCGAACGGGTTCGGTAAAACCACAAGCAAAATGACGGAGCAGGAAAAGGTTGCTTTAAGGTATCGATTTGTTATGGAACAACTTGCCGGCGCATCAGGGGATTTTATCCGCACATCGGATAGCTGGGCAAATCAAACAAGGATTTTAAAACTGCAAGTTGAGAGTTTGATGGCAACCATAGGACAGGGTCTTATCAATATTTTTACCCCTGTCATAAAAGTGATTAACATATTGTTAGGGAAACTTGCAACGGTGGCCAATGCTTTTAAATCATTTACAGAGTTAATCACAGGAAAAAAATCTTCTGCTGGAAGCGGAGGTGCGGCAGGAGCCGGAATCGTTAGCGGTGGATTGGGTGATTCCATTGACGGATATAACGATGCGGCAGACGCGGCAGATAATTTGGCTATATCAACTGAAAAAGTCGCTGATGCAACTGAAGACGCAGAAAAGGCGGCAGAAGGATATCTAAGCCCATTAGATGAAATAAATAAATTCAGAAAAAATGAAGAACTTGCTGATTTAAAGGAACCGGAAGCAGGGATAAACATTGGCGATATCAGTGGTATTGAAAATATAGATTATGGTAAGGTCGCGGAGGGTGAAAATGTATTAGATAAGGTAAGTGAATCGGCAAACGGATTAATCGGAAAATTAAAGGAACTGGCAGGAATTTTTAAACAGGGATTTTTTGACGGTTTAGGGGATTGGGAATACAGATGGGATTCAATAAAAGATAGTATTCAATCTATTAAGGATAGTCTTAAAGACATTTTCACAGACCCTGCTGTTATTTCTGCCGCTGATAGTTTTGTAAAATCCGTGGCTTATATGCTGGGAAGCCTTGTTGGGGCTACGGCAAGCATAGGATTGACAATCGCAACGAATATTGTGGGCGGAATTGCAAAATACCTAGAAGAAAACAAGGACAGGATAAAGGAGCATCTTGTTTCCATGTTTAATATATGGGAAGAAGTCAATTACCTGCTGTCTGATCTTTTCCAGTCTTTTGCTTATGTTTTTGAGGCATTTGCAAGCGAAGACGGACAACGGCTTACTGCAAACCTAATTGGCATCTTTACGGACGCTTTTATGGGGGTTGCGGAGCTTGCATCAAAACTGATAAGGGATGTTCTGAATATTTTTATACAGCCGTTTGTTGATAACAAAGAGGGATTTCGCACAGCGTTGGAAGGATTCCTTAGCGTTTTAGCAGATGTGGCTGGAACTATAAAAGATGCAATAGATGCTACGTTTGATAAATTGAATGAGGTATATGATAAGCACTTTAAACCGTTTTTTGATTCGGTTGCGCAAGGGCTTTCTGATTTAGTGGGAGAATTCTTGGAATTTTGGAATGGTGATGTTCAACCGCTTCTTAAATATATAGCTTCTGGATTTGATGAGCTATGGAAATCGCATATTCAACCGCTTATAAATCACGCTATAGAACTTTTGGGAAAGTTTGCCGACTTTTTAAAAATGATATGGGAAGAAATAGTTAAACCTTTTATATCTTGGATTATTCAAAATGTTTTACCTAAAATTCTTCCAATTATTCAAGGTATATGGGATGCGTTAAAAGAAGCATGTGCATGGGTGATTGATATATTTGATGCAATAATAAATAAGTTGGGTGAATTTATTGATTGGTTGACAGAACATAAAGGTGTTGTTGAGGATTTTATAATTATTATTGGTTCTTTCATTGCTGCTTTTGAAGTGGCAAAAATTGCAACATCTATAGCTGGCATAGTGAGTGCGTTATCCACATTTGTAACAAGCGGTGGACTTGCAACCGCAGCAGCAACGGCATTAAGTGGAGCGCTTACTGCTCTTGGAAGTGTCATAGCTTTTTTAACATCCCCAATAGGTCTTATAACTGTTGCTGTCGGAACGCTTATAGCTGGATTTGTTCTTTTGTATAAGCATAGTGAGGGGTTCAGAAATTTCATCAATGGAATTGTTGAAGGAGCAAAGCAATTGATTCCAGGAATTATAGAGGGAATAAAATCTGGCTGGACAGCATTTACAGATTGGTTGGGCAGCTTGTGGCAAGGCATAGTCGATGGATTTAAAAACTTTTTCGGAATCCATAGTCCCTCAACTGTCATGGCAGAGTTGGGAAAATATATCATAGAAGGATTGCTAAACGGCATAAAGAGCCTTGTCCCTAACGTGCAGGAAATATGGGAGGGGATGAAAGAAGCTGCCGTAAATATCTGGAATAGCATGAAAGATTCCTTGGCAGATACCTGGGAGAGCATAAAGCAGACGGCATCGCAAGTTTGGGATGGAATAAAACAAAATCTTTCCGAAAAATGGAATAATATAAAATCCGGCGCAAAAACCACGTTTGATAATGTCAAAAACGGGATTAAAGAATCATGGACAAATATCAAGTCCAACGTAAAAGAGTCAGCAGAAAATGTAAAAACAAATATTACGAATGCATGGGCAAAGGCCAAAGAAACAACGGCATCCGCATGGAACAATATAAAAGAAAAGGCGGTATCATCCGCACAATCCATGGCCGGGGGCGTTAGAGACAAATTTTCTGGGATGCAAAGCGCCGTCAGCAATTTTTCTTCCAGCGCGCAGTCTATTTGGTCTAGAGCCTGGGAGGGGATGCAGGGGAAAGTCGGTTCTGTGCTTGATTCCGTAAAAAATACAGTAAGTTCCGTATTTGGATGGATTTCCAGCACAATCGGTTCTCTTGGTAATTCCTTAAGGAACCTTACTTCCCGGGTGATTTCCTCCAGAAGCACAAGTTCTTATTCCTATGGGAGAAATTACTCTTTTGCGCCAGCTTCCGCCCTGGTTTACCAATCCTTTGCATTTGATCCGCTTAAGAATGCTCCAATACCCAAGCTGGCCACCGGCGCAGTCATTCCGGCAAACAAAGAGTTTCTTGCAGTGCTGGGAGATCAGAAACATGGTACAAATGTGGAGGCTCCGCTTGATACAATAAAACAGGCGCAAAGAGAATCTATTTTAGAGGTGCTGTCAGAACTTGGAGTAACCGGAAATAGAGGAAGCAGCAATCAGCAGACAATTATTATAAAGCAATATCTTGACGGAAAACAAGTTGCAGAGTCAGTGGTAAAAGAAGGAAAAATTCAGCAGATGGCAACAGGAAACAATATGTTTGCGCTTGGAACAACATAGGAGGGAGGTATCATGAACAGGCCATTTGAATTTAATGGAATAAAAGTCAAAACGCCAGATACCTTCCAGCCATCCATGGCAACGACATCAACGGAAGATTCGGACAGGACGCAAGACTTGGTAATGCACAACACGCCCATGGGAACGATAGAAAGCTATGCGTTTGAATGGCGGTACATAGAGCCGGAGGAAGTGGCTAAAATCATCGGGCAAATACTAAACAGGAGCGGCTACACCATGCGGTATTTAAGCCCGGTAACAGGCGGTTGGAAAACGGGCCAGTTTTACACATCAAATTACAGTTTGGGAACTTTAAGGGTATCAAACAGCTATTTTGTTTGGGAATCATTATCATTTAATGCAGTGGGGATAAATCCAGTATGATAAATGCAAGTAAAGAATTTAAGGAAAAACTGAAAAACGGCGCGGCGGTCGTAAATTATGCAGACGTGACTCTGTCAGACGGTACCGTCCTGCACTTGGAACCAAAGGATTTCATGATAGGAGGATGCAACATAGAAGACAAGACCACGGATGGTAAGTTCGGTGTAGGTTTTGTGGTTGGGAAGACATTGGCAATAAAGATTGCAAACCATGATGAACGGTTTTCCATATACGACTTCTATAACTCCATAATTCGCGTTTATGTCGCAATGGCCATGGATGATGGAACCATAGAAAAAATCCGCAAAGGAGTGTATTATGCCACGGTTCCGTCTACAAAAGGGGAAATCATAGAAATCAATGCAGTAGATGGAATGTTTCTTTTGGACAAGGATTATTCCGCCAATAAGACAGCGTACCCCGCATCATTACAGACAATACTCACGGATGCTTGCCTTGACTGCGGGATACCTATCGGCTTCCGGCAGTTTGATAATATGTCTTTTGTGGTGCAGGAAAAACCGGAAACAGGGACTTATCGGCAAATCGTATCCTACGCCTGTCAGATAGCCGGATATAATGCGCACATTGACAACGATGGGTACATGCAGTTAATTTGGTACAACTCCGCATTATTGGAGCAGTATAATTATGTTGGTGGGGATTTTAAGACATACCCCCATGATACCATACTTGATGGCGGTGATTTTGATGATTACAGCGCAAATACTATTATTTCTGGTGGAACTTTTTCGGATGTCATGCCAGAACATATCTTCCGGGTAAAATCTTTGGATGTGCATACGGACGATGTGCAGATAACAGGCGTGCGAGTTATTGGAGAGGATGATAAAACTTTTTTATTTGGCGAAGAAGGCTATTTAATCGAAGTAAAAAATCCTTTTGCAAACGGAAAAGAACAGGCGGTTGCCAATTATTTAGGTGGGCGATTGGTCGGAATGGTATTTAGGCCTTTTACCGCACAAGTGCTTAACAATCCTCTTTATGAGCCTTTCGAGGTAGTTAGAGTGTCCGACCGCAAAGGCAATGTTTATAACTCGGTGATCAATTCGGTGTCCTATAAAATCGGCGGTTATACAAAAATTTCTTGCGAAGCGGAAGACCCAGTAAGGAACGGGAGTGTATATTATTCGGAAGCTGCGGCTGCTGTTGTGGAGGCCAGAAGGAAATTTGACAAGCAATTATCTACTTATGACAAGGCTGTACAGAACATGAACCAGCTGGCCGGCAATGCCATGGGATTTCATACAACCTATGAGGAACAGTCAGACGGGAGCCGGATTACATATCTGCATGACAAGCCTATTTTGGAAGAAAGTAAGACAATCTATAAGCAGACCATTGATGGATTTTTTATATCAACTGACGGAGGAAAAACATATACGGCCGGATTTGATAAGAACGGCAATGCGGTAGTCAATATCCTTTATGCGATTGGAATTGTTGCGGATTGGATAAAAGGAGGAACTCTTACTCTTGGGGGAGATAACAATATTAATGGATCATGCGTTATTTATGATGCAAGAGGAAAAGAAGTAGGGAGATTTGATAAAGATGGAGTTTGGGCCCAAAATGGATATTTTAAAGGAACAATAGAATCAAGTAGTGCAAAAATCACGGGTGGATCGATTAATATTAATACCGGAAATAAAGAAGAATCTCTTATAGTGTTAAACAGTTATGGCACTTGGAGTACAAAAATTTCCCCTATTGATCTTATTTTGACTTGGGACTATGAGATAACTCCTTATAAATTGGTGGTTAATGCTCTGGGTTTAAATATCCATGCATATAAAACTATAACATCAATAGGCCATAATTTATTTGTAATTAAAGATACTAATAACAATGTAATTTTAAGTTTTTCAGTATATGATGGGAATGGAAATCCGGATCTAAGTTCCAAAAAAAGTTTTTATGCGTCTTTTTTAGGAAAAAATTTTTTTGCAATTCATGAAGACGGAACAAATTCTTCAGAAATTGGTGACATAAAAATTTCAAAAGTCACTACTGGAACTGATACGATTTTTAAAATTGGAAGTAGATTTAAAATAACTGGAGGAAATTATACTGGTAGAGCGTATTTAGATATTGGTGATTCTATATATATATATGATAATGGACAATCAAAATTATGCCATTTTGAAAATATTTCAGTAAAAGGCTATTTGCTTGTTGATGGAACTAAATCTCGCCTTGCAAAAACAAAAAATTACTCCGACCGCCTATTATACTGCTATGAAACCACAAAACCATACTTTGGCGACATAGGGGAAGCTGTACTGGATGGAACCGGAGTATGCTACATATTAATAGATGATATATTCTACGAAACCATAAATACAGATTGCCAATACCAAGTATTCCTGCAAAAATACGGGCAGGGGGATGTATGGGTAGAGGAAAGAAATCCGAATTACTTTATAGCAAAGGGAACGCCGAATCTTAAATTTGGATGGGAGATAAAAGCAAGGCAGATAGGATTTGAAACAGATAGGATGGAAAATTTTGTGCAGGAAGACCCGGAAGAATTTATCAATTATGAAAAGGAAGCACAAAATTATATAGAGAATTTTTATAAGGAGGTTTTGAAAATATGAAAAAAGTAACCAGCATGACGGTTTTGACAACGGCAGAAGGAAAAAGATTAAGTATCACATTTTCCGAAATTGACAATGACGGGAATATTATAAAGGAAAACGAAAGGGTGAACAAAGTTGTGGTGGACCATAGCGTCCTTGGATATATCGCAGAGCTGGAAGAATTTGCGCAAAGTATTGCAGAAGGGGCGTAAAAGCATGGCAATCAATACTATAGAAGCAACGATACAGATGCGCCGCGGGGAAGAGGACAAGTTTGACCCGGACCAGATGACTGCTGGGGAGTGGGCGGTATCCACGAACTCCAAAAAGGTGTGGATGTGTTTTGCGCCTGGTATCGTCCGGCGGATGGCTACATACGAAGCCTTTGAGCAGGATATGAAAGAAATACAGCTTATCCTTGCGACATGCCAAGATATCCAAGAAGCAGTAGAACGGTTTAAGCAGTTGGCCGAGCAACATGCATCACAGGCAGAAGAATGGTCAGTCACATCAAAATCTTGGGCAATAGGCGGAACAGGAACTCGGGAAGGAGAAGATACCGATAACAGCAAGTATTACAGCGAACAGTCAAAGAACGAGGCGGACAGGGCGAAGAACGAAGCAGACAGGGCGGCGGCTATTGCTGGCATTGATATTGATTCGGAACTTAGCGAAACGTCCGCCAATCCAGTACAAAATAAAGTTATAGCAAAGGTGCTTGCAAAATTAAAAGAAGTCGCTTTCTCTGGGAGCTATACTGATTTATCCAACAAGCCAACAATACCAACAAATATGACAGGTGCAACGGCATCTGCGGCAGGGGAAACCGGGCTAGTCCCGGCACCTGGTGCAGGAAAACAAAATGCATACCTGCGCGGCGATGGCACATGGGTCACACCGGCAACCACCCTTGCAGGAACGGTGGAAGGTATTCCGCTAGACCAGACGATGGGGAAGGTGCTGGATGATAAGATTAGTGCGATAAACAGCAATTTGATGGAAATATCGTCCGCACAGGAACTCGTGAATAATTACATACGGGCTTTTTACTCCAAAAAAGGGCAGACAGTAAGCCTATACATTGAGCAAAACAAGACAAATCTTTCCTATGATACTGCGTGCAATCTTGGCACATTGCCTATCGGATACCGCCCATTACGTAGCTTTGCAAATATGGTTGCATTAGGGCGTAACACCCCGATTATGGCCTACCTATCGGTTGGAAGTGGCGGTGATGTCACCCTGCGCCCATACGGAGATTTGCCAGTCGGAGGCTATACGTACTGCTATATTACCTTTGTCTGCAAATAGCTCCAAACATTAATCTCTTATAGATGCAAACGGTTGGACGCGCAAAATTAGCAGTCTATTTTCATGTCCTCCTCTGGTGAAAGTAATTCCATTACGGTTTATGATGGTTTAGCAAAGACTCCAATATATATGCAGAGATTTTTTATTTTTGTAAAAAATAAATTGCTATTTATTTAAGAAAAGAAACAAAAATAACCGGGAGACTCCGGAGAAAGAAGGTAAAGAAATATGAAAAACATTTTGGTTTTAAAAGACGGCTCCGAAATAAAGCTTGAAACAGGTGCCAGCCTGTCAGATATGAAAGTCCTGTCGGATACAAAGCAGGATATGGTATCTGTATGGAACAAACTCACGGAAGCTAATCTGTCAGAGATACAGATAAAAGATGGCACCGGGCTGACAGTATCTGCATACAATGACCTTGTTCTGGATTCAGAGACATCCGTGGAAAATAAAGACGGGACGGTTCTTACCAGTTTTAGGCTTCGCGGGAAAACGGAAGTTGAGTTTTTGATGGAAATGGTTGAATCATTAGAAAACAGACAAGAAGTGCAAGATGGGGCCATCACAGATTTAGGCGCAGCAGTGAGCGGACTGGCAGAAGAGGGAGGACTCGCGTAATGGGAAGATTTTATGGGATTAAGATTTTGAGCGGTGATTTGACGATTGATGATGTGCCGCGTTTATGGAGGAAAACAACGCAGGACTGGCTGTCTAAAAATGGTACAACATCTGGGCTTTCGTAGTTTATTATATACATAAGAAATGTTTGCGAGGTGTGTATATGTCAAACGAATTACTTGTCGCCATAGTCGGCCTAATCGGAAGTTTGTGTGGCTCCGTCCTTGGCGTGGTCGGTAGCGCGAAAGTGCTTACATATCGTGTTGCCCAGCTCGAAGAAAAGATGAGAAAGCAGTGCGAAAACTGTTCCGTCATGGATGGACGCGTGGACAGGATTGAGGAAAAACAGGCCGTAATGGAAGAAAAAATCAAGGTTGTCAATCATAGGATTGAGAATTTGGAAAAGAAAGGATAAAAAAATGAAAAAGAAAATTGAAAAAGGAACTATTGTGAGAACAGCAGTGTTGGCGTTTGCGCTTATTAATCAGGTATTGACAATCAGCGGGTATAACCCTTTACCTTTTACGGATGATGAATTCGGACAGGCTGTATCTATGATTTTAACGGTCGGAGCATCTTTGTGGGCGTGGTGGAAAAACAATAGTTTTACACAGGCGTCCATTACGGCGGACGAGCATTTAAAGAACTTAAGAAAGTAGAGGCGGTCGGATGAAAGGAATTGATGTATCATACCATAATGGAAAAATTGACTGGAAAAAAACAAGCCAGTCAATAGATTTTGCGATTATCCGCGCCGGATACGGAAAGTCGCAGATGGACAAACAGTTTATTAACAATATTTGTGGAGCAAATACAGCCGGGCTGAAAATCGGTATTTACTGGTTTATCTATGCTGCTAATACAGAAGACGCCATTCTCAATGCAAAAATGTGTGAAAAATGCATTGATGGCTATAAGGATATCATCACCATGCGAGTATGGGCTGACTGGGAATATGATTCCGACAAACGCAACCCACAGACAAAAGAAAGCCGGACGGCCATTGTAAAAGCGTTCTGCGATTATCTGGCCAGTAAGGGATATGAGGTTGGAGTTTATTCCAATGTGGATTACCTGACGAGTAAATTTGGGGATTTAAGCAGTTATCCTTTATGGCTTGCAAAGTATTCGTCCAGCAAGGGGAACTACAACCCTTTTATGTGGCAGCATTCCTCCAAAGGCAGAGTTTCTGGAATATCAACAAATGTGGATTTGAATATATACTACGGAAACATGCAAGAAGTTTTAGGAAAACGCAGCACTGTTAAATTCGGAAGCCGGGGAAAGGATGTGATTTATTTACAGCAGCGACTTGTAGCAAAAGGTTATGGAGTCGGAAATATTGATGGTGTTTTTGGAAAAAAGACTCTAGAGTCGGTAAAAGCGTTTCAGGCAAAAAACAACTTAATTGTTGATGGGATTGTAGGTGCGAAAACATGGACGGCGATTAATTAATTCGTGTTGCATTTCGTGTTGCATATTTTTATTTTTAATTATATTTCTGTATATTTAATTTAACTTTTGTATTAATTATAATACTTAAAAACCCAGTATTTAAAAGCGTTTCCGATCATTAATGATAAATGCTGGGTTTTTTGTTTTTGTTCGTATCGGGGTTCGAGTCCCGTTATCTCCATAAAAAAGAGTTTGCCGGACGGGTAGGCTCTTTTTTGTACGCAGGATTGAATATTTTATAGATGCGTATTTGCTTATCTCAAACTAAAACCAGATGAAAGGGAGATGACACATGAAGTCGATCAAATCAAAAATTCAGATTAGTATGTTGTTGGTGGTGCTAGTCAGCTCTGTGCTGATCGGTGTGATTACAGCCCTATTGAACGCCAGCGGAATTGATGATGTTATGACAAAGACTTTAGGACCGGCTACGCAGATGGCTGCGGACGCCGTGGAATGGAAGATGGGAAACTACTGGACGGCGCTCCAGGAGGCGGCCTCATCTGATATTTTTCGGGAATCTGATCCTGCTGCTCCGGAACTAATTCCAATTCGGGAAGATATTGCTCAGCGCAACGGCTTTCTTTACATTGGAAAAATGGATGCCGGCGGGTTTTCTTCTACGGGGTATAACTACGCCGGGGAAGATTATTTTCAACAGTGCAAGTCCACAATGAAACCTTATATTTCGGATATTATGAACGACGGCCAGCAGATGATCTTTCTGCTGGAGGTACCTATCATTACCAATGACCGCTTTGACGGCGTGGTTTACGGCGGGATCAGTGCTGATTTTCTGTCAGACATTGTGGTCGATTTGGCTATGGGCAGCGACGGTGTGGCCTATGTGCTTGACAACAAAGGTAATGTAATTGGCCATCGGGAAGTTTCTATCGTGGAGGAAGGCTCCAACATGATTGAAGCTGCAAAAACGAACCCGGATGTAGCGGATGTAGCTGCCGTGAACCAGCGTATGATCCAGGGAGAAAGCGGCTTTGGAGCATATAATTTTTATGGCGACAACAAATTTGTGGGATTTGCCCCTATTGGCGGCAATCAAGAGTGGAGCATCGCTATTGAGGCCAGCAAGAGGGAGTTTAAAACTTCTTTGGATCGAAGCATTATGCTGACAGTTCTGGTAGTAGTTCTTGTTGTACTCGTTACGTTCCCTGTGGCAGTTAAAGTAGGCAGGTCTATCTCCCGCCCAATTCAATCCTGTGTTGTCCGGCTGGAGAAGATGGCTGACGGAGATTTGCGCACACCGTCTCCGCAAGTGAAGTCTAAGGATGAAACCGCCCAGCTGGCAAGGGCTTTGGAAACCATGCTATGCCGTTTAAATGATGTGGCGCAGGATGTGTCCCATCACTTAGGCAAAATGGCACAGGGGGATTTTCACGAAACTATCACCCGTACATATTGGGGCGATTTTGTGGCCATGGAGCAGTCCATTAAGGCAATCCACAGTTCTTTGAAAGATACGCTTTCCCAAATAAGCAAATCCGCAGGAACCGTGGCCAGTGGCGCCGTTCAGGTATCCAGCGGCGCTCAATCTTTGAGCCAGGGAGCTACAGAGCAGGCCAGTGCGATCCAGGAACTTTCCGCTACGGCCGACAGCATTGCGGAGAACGCCAGACAGACGGCATCTGCGGCAGAAGAAGCCGGGCATTTTGTGGAGCAAGCAGGCGCACAACTGGGAGTCAGTATGGATTATGTCCAGGAACTGAACTCCGCTATGGAAAAAATCTCCAGTTCCTCTACGGAAATCAGCAAGATTATCGATACCATTGAAAGTATTGCGTTCCAGACTAATATTTTGGCATTGAACGCCGCCGTGGAAGCTGCCCGGGCAGGCAGTGCGGGAAAAGGCTTTGCAGTGGTGGCCGAAGAGGTACGCGATTTGGCATCCAAGTCCGATGAGGCTGCCAAAGCCACTAAGGAGCTGATAGAGGGTTCTATCACTGCTGTTGTGGAAGGCGGCCAAGTGGTTGCTAAAGTAACGGAATCGCTGGATAAGACCAGCTCCATTGCGGAAAATGTAACTATTAAAGTGGATGCGGTCGTAGGAGCGATAGAAAATCAGACTACCGCAATCTCCCAAATCACCGAAGGAATTGACCAAATATCTTCCGTTATCCAAAATACTTCCGCCACTTCGGAGCAAGATGCTGCTACCGCACAGGAGTTGTCGGAACAATCCCTGTTGATGAATCATTTAGTACGCAAGTTCCGGCTGAATTAAAAATGAGCATGGCACCACCCGCATATGATATTGGTATCATATGCGGGTGGTTTTGGCTTTCTGTGACTCTATAGCGCCTTTAGAAACTGCGGGCAGAACCATTCAGCAGAAGACAATAATTCTTTCCGGTGTGGTTTGAGGGGGGATGCTTCTCGTGGTGGCGCTATAGTAGACCATCAGAAGATTATTGCCGATGCCGCAGACATAACGCTGGCCGTTGGCCGTAGTAACACGGGTATTGGGGCTGATATTCAACTGCAGCGGGTTTTCGGAGGAAAGAAGCCTTTCATTAAAGTAAGCGACCATAACATTTTCTCCGGGCTCTGTACGTGCAATAAAGGCCGCCTGGTATTGCGGAGGATAGATCAGGGGAACCGGCTGGTTCATATCATAGAAAGCGGTTACGCGCATACCGGCGCGCAAAGGAGTATTATCCGTGACATAAGTGCCGGGGGAGAGGACGAAGTTGATCATTCCATCTATGGTGCGGAGGGATATCATCTGGTTGCAGCATTCGCTGCGCAGAGGTTCGATCCGTTCAATAATGCCCGTAATTCCGGTATAATAAGTAGAAGGTTTCATAGAGATTTCCTGATTAATTTTATTATAAAATATGCATTTGCATGGAATATGTGTGGATATGGCCTTAAGGAACCGAAAGGATAAGCGGCAAGAATACCCCCATAAGAGAGCTGGCGATAGGTTGCCGGAATGCTTATGGCTGAGAAATACATTTACTTAGATATTTCACAGAGAGGGGCTTGTAAATTTGAGTCAAACGGGTATATTTAGATTAAACAAATCAGTCAAACCAAAATGGTTGGAGGTGGCAGAATGAGTGAAAGATTTCAAGAACTTTCGGAAGAAAAGCAGCTTGCTATTTTGCGGGCAGCAACGGAAGTTTTTGCGAAATATGAATATAAAAAAGCATCTACCGATCTGATTGCTTCTAAAGCTGGCGTTTCTAAGGGACTGCTTTTTTATTATTTTCATAACAAAAAAGACTTGTATTTGACAGTATATGAGTATGTAAGGAAAATAGTTACGGAGGGAGTCGCTGATCCCGGGCTTTTTGAAATTACGGACTTTTTTGAGCTTATCACTTACGCTACTATGAAAAAAATCGAAATACTGGCGGAAAATCCATATATTGTAGAGTTTTCAGTGCGCTCTTTCTACTCCGATAAGGAAGAAATCTCCGATGATTTGAAGACGAAAACCACGGAAGGCATAGAGCAGAATTATAAGCAATATTTCAGTAAAGTAGATTTCAATAAATTTAAAGAAAATGTAGATCCATCGGAAATATTCAAAATGATGTATTGGATCGTTGACGGTTATATCCATGAGCAGCAAATGAAAAATGCACCGCTATGTTTAGAGACCATCAGCAAAGCATTTGCAAATTGGACTGAAATGTTTAAACAAATTGCATATAAGGAGGAGTATTTATGAACGCCATTCAAATCGAAAACCTTGCACGCGACTATGGAGGCGGAAAAGGCGTATTTGATCTGTCTTTCCATGTGAACCGGGGGGAAGCTTTTGGCTTCCTTGGCCCGAATGGGGCCGGAAAGACGACGACGATACGTCATTTGATGGGATTTTTAAAACCGGAATCCGGAAAATGTACGATTGATGGTCTGGATTGCTGGAGCGAAAGGGATAAAGTACAGGCAAGACTTGGTTATATTCCCGGTGAAATCAGCTTTTTTGATGATATGTCGGGTACGGAGTTTTTGAAATTTATCGCAGAATATCGTAAGACCGGCGCGCAGAGCCGTCAGAAGGAACTGCTGGAACGCTTTGAATTAGATCCCAAAAGCAAAATTAAAAAAATGAGCAAAGGGATGAAACAAAAGCTTGGAATTGTCGCCGCGTTTATGCACAACCCTGATATCCTCATTTTGGATGAACCGACCAGCGGACTTGATCCGTTAATGCAAAGCAGGTTTGTTCATTTAGTTGCGGAAGAAAAGAAAAATGGCAAAACGGTTTTGATGTCAAGCCATATGTTCGAAGAAGTGGAACGTACTTGCGACCGTATCGGCATTATACGGGAAGGCAGGATGATCGACGTTGATTCTGCCGAAAGGCTGCATGAACGGCATACCCGCAGTTATACGGTAACGCTTGAAGATGAAACTGCCGCTAAAGCGTTTGCCGCGGATTTTGGCGGTATATGCTTTGGGGAAAAAGTGACTGTTACAACGAAACAAAGTCTGGAAGAAATTTTCATGAATTATTATGGAGGCAAAAATGATTAGTATGGCGCTATATAAACGTGAAATGAAGGGAAGCATAAAGCTGCTTATAATTTTTGGCGCAATTATTACCCTGTACGTTTCCATTATCATCAATATGTATGACCCTCAAATGATGGAAACATTGGATAGTTTTGTGGAAGCTATGCCGGAGCTGATGGCGTCCGTTGGTATGAAAGCAGCTGCTGCGAACCTTTTGGGATTTATGGTATCTTATCTCTATGGATTTATACTGCTGATTTTCCCGATGCTGTTCTGCATATTGCGCGGAAATGCCCTTATTGCAAAATACGTGGATAAGGGCTCTATGGCTTCGTTGGTTGCCGCGCCTGTGAAACGTAGTGTCATCGCATTTACACAGATGAAAGTACTCGTAAGTGGAACTTTTCTGCTCGTTTTTTATGCAACGCTGGTAGAATTGATTTGCGCCGGAAGTGGTTTTCCGGGAGAACTGGATATAAAAACATTGCTTATATTGAACGGAGGGCTATTGTGTCTGCATTTGTTTATTGGAGGAATATGTTTTCTTTCTTCCTGCATATTTTCGGATACGAAATACAGCATTGCATTCGGAGCGGGGATTCCGGCGTTTATGTATGTATTGCAGATGCTTGCAAATGTTGGCGGGGATGCGGAAAAAGCAAAGTATTTTACCTTTTTTACTCTGTTCAATCCAGATGGCATTATTGCCGGCGAAGGCAGTGCGGTAGTTGGCATATTTGTTCTTTTGGCAGGGGCCGTTCTTTTGTATGCATCGGGAATTATGGTGTTTGAAAGAAAAGATTTGCATATTTAAGTATGGTTGAGACAGGACGGAAAAAGTCATCCTTACCGATGGAGGAGAAGGCAAGGATGACTTTTTTCGTCTGCCCTGTTCCAATTATTTTTAAGAGGAAGAACCCGAGATTCGGAAAGCAGAAATTGCTTTTCAAAAAATTTACTTGTGAATAACAGGAATGATAAATTCATTCCTATTGTGCAAAAATAATGTTATAATCTTTAAAATAATAGAGTATAGAAAGGGAAAAATAATGAGAATAGGAACAGGGTATGATGTGCATAGATTGACGGCAGGAAGAGATCTGGTGATCGGAGGGGTCAGAATACCTTATGAAAAAGGACTGCTCGGCCATTCCGATGCGGATGTGCTGCTGCACGCTATTATGGATGCGTTGCTTGGTGCGGCGGCTCTCGGCGATATCGGCAAGCATTTTCCGGACACGGATATGGCTTATCAGGGGATATCATCGGTAAAACTGCTGGAACATGTAAGAGAGTTGTTAGAAGAGCAATGCTTTTTGATCGAAAATATCGATGCGACCATCATCGCACAGGCGCCGAAGATGCGTCCGCATATTGATACGATGAGGGAGAATATTGCAAAGGCGCTGGAGATTGAAATATCTCAGGTGAATATAAAAGCCACGACGGAAGAGGGGCTTGGATTTACCGGGAGAGGGGAAGGGATTTCTGCTCAGGCGGTCTGTTTATTGACCAGTCCGGTTAATTATTATACGGAAGATGTGACGGATCAGGGAAAATGCGCAGGATGCGGAGGATGCCCGAAAAAGTAAGAAAAGGGAACGGGAAATGGAAGAGATGATTAAGATCGAGGAACTGGAAGGGGAGGACTGCCTGAAACTGCGGGATCTCTGGGAAGAGGTGTTTTGGGAGGATTCCCAGGCATTTACGGATTACTATTTCCAGGAAAAAGCGGTGCGCAACCATGCTTTTGCATTGAAGAACGGACAGGAATATGTTGCGATGCTCTATTTGTCCCCTTATCCGGTGATGCTTCGGGCAGGGAAGCAATTCGTATGCCGGGAGATCAATTATATAGTAGGGGTGGCTACGAAAAAAGAATACCGCCACAGAGGTTATATGGACAGGCTTTTAAAGGAAGCGCTTGCTTTTATAAAAGTCAAAGGTCAGCCGTTTGTTTTTCTGATGCACGCAGAT
>ERZ808028.891-NODE-891-length-20748-cov-9.789222_pt1 | contig 20748 bp, 23 predicted proteins | sample MGYA00380184_ERZ808028 | MGnify/ENA primary metagenome ERZ808028 (study PRJEB31490, sample SAMN06133397) | mouse gut metagenome | isolation source: J8_1 | host: mice | place: China: Chengdu | collected 2015-05 ...
AACCTAATAGGGCCGGTCTAAGTGTGATTTCCTATGAGGACAATAAAAGCCTTATCGAATATTTTGGTAGATGGGAAACGATACAGATCAAGCTTCCAGCTATTGCTGAAGTCATAGGAACGATGGCGAATAAAGAACATGTGATGATTGCTAAAATGGATAGCTATGTTAAAGACTTGATCGATAAAGGCATATACCGCTTTACGATTGATAAGCAGGGAGAAATCCTTCCGACAATCAGAGATGCTGATGGCTTTGTAAAGCAGGTTCGCTTGGAAGACATGGCTCTTACGCCCAGTTTGACACAATCACTGAGTAATCTCTCTACGCATGCAGTTATGGCACAGATATTAGATGAGATTGAATATGTTGGAGACGCTATTAGAGAAATCCATATTGAACTACAGAATGATCGCCTGGCTATGGCAGAAAGTTCCAGTGATAAATTGAAACAGGCACGAATGATACAGGATGCAAAATTGAGAGAAATCGCTTTAATAGGTGTGGTAAACAGTGCTACAGATGCAAAGAGAATTCTTATGCGAAATTTTTCTCAGAATATGAATTATATTATCGAGCATTCTCATAAAAGTGATCTTCAGCTGATATTATATCCAAAGGGTGAAAGAGATGTCAGCCAAAAAGCTATTGATTCCTTCCAAGCCCTTGTGTATATAGCGAATGCTGTTCAAATAGAATGCGAAGGTTATGCAATGCTTGGGGAGTATGAGCCGTGTCGCGAATGTTTAAGTGAGTTCAAAACATTTATTGAAGACAATGGTCTTAATAAGAGGGATACATTGCTTCTGCTCAATGAAAATTCTTCACAGAAAAGAATTGAGATTGTAGATGAGTTTTCAAATATAGCTATAAGAATATCGTCGCTTGATACATCTTCAGGGCAGATAGAGTTTCAGATGCGGGATTTGTTGACAGCAACAGACGACAGAGGTGAAAATGATGACCAAGAATGAGACTGCTAATAATAGTGAAATAAGGTATTGTAAGAAGTGCGGATGCGAGCTTTCGAGTACAAATAAGCATAAGCTCTGTGATAACTGCAGGAGAGAACGCGCGGTAAAAATCAGATATGGTGCTGGTGCAGTTGGAACCGTGGGCAGCATCGCGCTCTTCGTCATAACCAGAGGAAAATACGGTGGCGGAGGAACGAAGGCATAATAATTGTAAATAATGATTTCAGCGGCTCACCAGTGATAAACTGGGAACTGCTATTTTTTATGTTAGTCTTTTTAAAAAAAAGTCATGTATTTCCTTCAAAAAGGGGTTAGGGGAATATATCCCTTAGTAACCAAAAGTGAGCAGATTTTTAGCCTGTGGACGTCCATAGGCAGTGCTTGCTATTTCAGAAATGGAATACAAACGAGTTTAGTTTGCATAGGCAGATTGTTCCAAAACAAATACAGGCGTTACCGCCCATACTGATTGAAAAAATTCTAAAAAATTTTTGTAAATAGGAAGGAATTTTGCACCTTTATCATTTACTATCATAAGGGGCTAAACGAAGGGAGGAAAGTATATGATCGCCACAGACCGCAGAATGGGAATTGTCAGTATTCTTGGGGTTAGCGGTTACGTTACATCAAGGGATTTGGCGTATGATTTTGGTGTTTGCGTTCGCATGATACGTAACGACATTGTAGCTCTCACCTATGGTTATCCCATATACACAAAGTAGGGAGCAGGTGGTGGAATTTTTATTATGGGCAGTTATAAGCCGTACAACAATACACTTACATGATACGAGCAGGAAAACTCAAAAAATGTATGATGGGGCGGAGGGGAAGATAAAAAAATCCTGGAACGTGTTTTCTAAAAAAATGGGGCTTATAAGCTGAAATTTTAGTACAAGCATATCAAAAACTGAATACATAATCCCATATATGATTCTGCAATTCTTCCCAATTGTTTGCAGATGTTTTTATGGGATTTTGAATTATTATCATTAACACAGCGAAAGGGCAGTTACAGATCTATGGGAAAGGTCTGGGCTGTCCTTTTTGTGCGTTTAAGGAGGCATTTATGGCAAAGAGATGTTACTGGCTAAAGCTGAAAGCAGATTGGTTTTTAGACAAGCGCATCAAGAAATTACGCTCCATAGCGGGCGGCGACACGCATACGATTATCTACCTGAAAATGATGCTGCTATCACTAAAGGATGAGGGGAAACTTTATTTTGAGGGAGTGGAGGATAACTTCGCTTCGGAGATTGCGAAGCCACTGATTGCGACAACAAACCTCACGCTGCAGCAGATACAGCACCCACAGGACACAGCCCACGCACGCATTTATGACAGGCTGCTTGAAATGTGCGTACCTGTCTGCTTTACGGGTGGGAACTTCCGCAGAGTGACCGCACAGCAGAAAATGAATCGGTTAAAGAAACTCATGGAGGGAGGCAAAAGCCAATGAAAGAAGTTCCTATTTGGGAAAAGAGTAACCTGAGTCTGGAAGAAGCGGCGGCTTATTCCGGAATTGGCATTAATAAACTGCGCGAACTTACAAATGAGAAGAACTGCCGGTTTGTCCTGTGGGTTGTAAACGGTAGATAGTCCGTACCTTTACAAAACTGGAGCAAATCTGTATGATAGAAACAGATTTGCTCCAGTCTTATTATTTCACTTCATCTTTACCGGGCTTATGACAATTCACAGGCAGGTTCGGTGACCAGGGGAGCATGTCATCCAGAAAATTTCGGTCAGTATCATCCAGGTGTTTTGGGATCTCGGTAAGCAGATATTCCAAATAATCATATGGTTTCAGGTTGTTTGCTTTTGCTGTTTCTGCAACACTATATATAATGGCGCTGGACTTTGCACCTGCAACCGTATCGATCATCACCCAGTTTTTCTTCCCGATACAGAATCCCCGAATCGACTGCTCTGCCGCATTATTATCCATCGGGACTTCACCATCATCCAGAAATACTTTAAGGTATTTTTCCTGGTTAAGTGAATAGCTGAAACCTTCCCATGTCTTACTTTTCTGTGGCACTTTTGAAAGATTTTCACGCACCCATACGAAATAAGCCTCCACCAGGGGTTTTACATTCAACTGGCGGCGGTTCTGACGCTCCTGTGCAGGAAGTTCCTTCAGCTGTTTTTCTTCCCGGTAGACTGCCTGGATCATGGTCAGCGCAAGGTATGCGCGGCTGTCCTTCTGCTTTGCCTTTGGCAGCGCCTTTACTGCCTCGTCAAACCTGCGCCTCGCATGGGACCAGCATCCGGCAATCACCAGGTCTTCACGCTCGTTTTCGATTGTATGGTAGACCTGGTACCCGTCTGTGACGCATATCCCGCTGAAATCCTTCAGGAATTCCCTCGGATGGCTGGCGTTTCGTGTCCGCTGGTATTCGTACAAGACAATCTGTCGGTCCGTGTACATCCTTCCGGTGCGGTATACCCACATATAGCTTTTACTCCCGGCAGGACGGCCATCCCTATTTACCAGCACGGGCGTTTCATCCGCCTGCAGTACATGGTAATCATACATTTTTTCATGCAGGTAATCATAAAGGACTGCAAGGTAGCGATCCGCACACTGAATCGTCCAGTTCGCCATGTTCTGCCTGGAAATGTGCAGACCGTAACGTTCAAACTCCTGCTCCTGGCGGTAAAGAGGCACCGCATTGACATATTTGGCGTTCATTATGGCCGCTTCCAGCGAGGGGGACACGAGGCTTCCCCTTAACAGGCACTCCGGATGCGGCGACTTTACGATCTCATCCGTCTTCTTCCCTGCATATACTTTCACATGATGTTCCTCTACTTCGACTTTTGCCGGGGTAAAACCATATCTGCGGTACACTTCGTCAGGGAGCTGCTTCCAGCCTTCTTTTCCGAACAATCCTTCCAATTCTGCTTCCGTCATGGAATGTTCGACCATCACGACCGGCAATCCTTCCAGATCTTCTTCCCGCTTTCCCTGTTTCTTTTTCGATTTCCGGCGGGGTACGGTCTCTGAGGTTTCACCGGTCTCTTCGTCAGCCACGGCTTCGGGTTCGTTAAAAAATACAATCTTTCCGTCCATTTCCATGAAGGAGATCTGTTCATCAGGTTCGTGCTTCTCAGATGAACTGCCGAAACGGTGCCTTTTTAAATCCGCTACCTGCTCCAGCACCAGCTGGAGGTTGTGGTCGATCTGCTTAAGCTGCTCCTGCTGTGACAGGAACAGCTGGATGATTGTTTCCTTGTCAAGGCTGTTCAGTTTTTCTTCCGTATATTCCAAAGCCATGCCGCTGCCTCCTGATATTCATGCCCCTATTATACCAGAAATCCGCATTTTTTGCGAATCGGTTCCCCAGCGGCATCCGTCATAATGCCCATGCCTCTGGCTGCGGGTTATGGCTTGTGATGAGCAGATTTTTATGGAGGCTTTCAAATGACATGAATCTATATGATGCCCGCCTGGCATGCTTTTCCTCCGTTCACGGCTGGTTGTATACTGCCGGAATGCACAAGCCCCGGAAATGGCGGAACCGTCCAGAAATTTCTCTGTTTTGCACAATGTTAGCCCATATATTCCGGTGGTTCCACCTGCCTGACAGACTTCTTTGGGGTGATTGTTAATCCTTCCATCAGCCAGCGGAACTGCTGACGCGTCAATGAGCATACTTCCTCCGGACTGCGGGGCCATTGGAACCGGCTATCTGAAAGTCTCTTATATAATAAGAGCCATCCGTCCCCTTCCCATACGAGACCTTTGATGCGGTCCGTGCGCCGTCCGCAGAAAAGGTAAAGGGTATCCGGCACGTAGGGCCTGTTGCCAGTCTGTGCCTCCACCAGCGCTGCCAGCCGATCCATTCCCGCCCGCAGATCCGTGTACCCGCAGACGATATAAACGGCTTTAAAACACGTGGCGTCATTCAGCATGCCGCACCACCTTAAGAACATCTGCCAGAAGGGACATGGACGTGGATTCTGCCACATGGATGGAGAACCCTTTTATGGAAATATCCAGTCCCGGCCGTAGGTTTCTGCCAATCTGTTCCTGGTGTTGTAAAAGTTCGGGCTGAACAGGAACCATCTGCTGTGCAGGCATTTCCGCCTGGACAGCTTCCAGGCAGGCCTTTCTTACACGGCGGAGCCGGTAATAATAATTCGCTTTTGTAATGCCGTGACAGGCGCACCAGCTGACAATGCTCATGCCGGCCGGGCGACTCTGGCAGTCCTGGATCTGTGCGGCCCATTCCCGGAGGCGGCACTGCTCAGCCACCACGCTTGTTTCTGAACTCATAGACTTACCTCCTGATAGCGGTATCAAAAGTTGAAACTTAACTTTTGATACTCGTGATACAAATATAGTCTATTATCACACATTTTTCCCTTGCAGTCGAGGTACGTACTATCTACCGTTTACTGTGGGTTGGCAATAAGCGGTTAATCAAACGCCGCTTGTTCGATCAGTATATTGAGCAGGAATATTCTATCTGACAGTGGCAGCTATCTTATTTCTTGCAGTTTTTGTGAAACTTGTGGTGTAAAATCAGCTTTGATATGGTACAATGAATGAGTCATATCAAGGCTCTTTCCATCACGGAAAGGAGTTTGACAATGTCCGAGAAGAGAAAAGACAATAAAGGAAGAATCCTGCGGACAAGAGAGAGCCAAAGAAAAGACCTGATTTATCAATATCGTTATACCAATACCCGTGGCAAGCGCCAGACCATTTATTCCTCTGATTTGAAAGAGCTGCGGGAAAAGGAAAAGATGATCCAGAAGCAGCTTGACGAAGGGATTGACTATGCCGCCGGCGAAGTTACCGTTATTGCCCTCTTGGAACGCTATATCAGTTTGAAACAGGGTGTACGCTACAATACCAAAGTCGGATACAATTTTGTGCTGAATCTGATTAAGAAAGAAGATTTCGGCTACCGAAAGATAAGGGATATTAAGGTATCGGATGCCCAGCAGTGGATTATGAAGCTGCATAATGACGGAAAAGGATATAGTACCATTACAAGTGTCAGAGGCGTTGTAAAACCTGCTTTTCAGATGGCATATAATGAGGACATTATCCGCAGGAATCCATTTGATTTTAAGCTGGTGGATGTTGTGCCAAACGATTCACAAAAACGTATCGCCATGACAGAGGAACAGCAGGAACTATGGATGGGGTTTATCCGTGAAGATAAAACCTATACAAAGTATTTTGATGAATTTGTTGTGCTGTTGGGAACAGGAATGCGTGTCAGCGAATTTTGTGGCTTGACAAAAAGTGATTTGGATTTTGAAAGCCGGAAAATCCGTGTGGATCATCAGCTTGTCAGAGAACGTGGCGGGAAGTATTATGTTGAGAAAACAAAGACTGAGAGTGGATGCCGCTTTATTCCTATGACAGAAGAAGTCTATCGAAGCCTGAAAAATATCCTTACCCGTCGTAAGAGCTTAAAAACAGAAATGATTGTAGACGGATACAGTGGCTTTCTCCTGCTGGACAAGGATGATAAACCGAAAGTAGCGTTGCATATTGAAAATGAAATGCGTTGGGTAATGAAGAAATACAAGAAGCTATATCCAGATAAACCGTTGCCACATATCACGCCTCATGTATTCCGGCACCCGTATGTCAAGCACAAGACAAAAAGTTTTTTAAGAAATTCCAGAGTTTTTAAGGCCGATTTTTGCGCCCCCATCACATTCCCTCTGTACAGAAGTCTTTCATTTTCCAGACAATATCAACCTGATTTCCGGGGTGAATATCCACACGTTCAATCAGTGCGTCAGCCAGGGCGGTATTTAATCCGCTGGCGGCTGAAATTTCCTGCGCCAGTTCCAGTCTGGCGTTTTTTGTTTTTGCATCCATTTTCGCTTGGGCGATTTCAGCGGAGAGTGCGCCCTGGACTTGCCGCAGCCGTTCCAGCTCCGCATCCACATCGGCTTTCTGTGCCTTGTAGTCCTCCAGGGTAATCTCTTTCAGTAAAACCTGCTCATATAGCACCCGTTTCCGGTCAAGACAGCTTTCTACGCGCTGGCTGTATTCCGTATGCGTTGCAATCTTAGTATCCAGCAGGCTGGCATTTGAAAGGTTCTCCACGTTCAAAATCACCTGCGCCTGCCTGGAAATAATCTCATAGAGGATTGCTTCCAAGTCCTTTTCAGCAATCCGCAGGCCGTGGCAGGCAGCAGACTGATCCACCTCTGTATGCTTGCAGACAAAGAAATGGCTTTTACTTGGATTGCGCGGCATTGCGTGTCCGCAGCAGCCGCAAAAGACCTTGCCGCGCAGGGGGTACAGATGGACGTTTTTCTTTATGCAGCGTTTCTTCGGCTTTAATTCCTGCACCCGCTGGAACAGCTCTTTGCTGATGATGGCCGGATGGTGGTCGGGAATCCTGAACCATTCGCTTTCATCACGGTTCCGTACCCGGCTGCTCCCCACCTCGACCACCTGTTTCCTGCCCATGACATAAGTGCCAATGTAGCGTTCATCCAGCAAGATGTTCCGAATGGTCGATCTCTGCCAAATCTGATGGGTTCTGGAAATATCGTGAATCTTTCTTCCCTTGGATGCTTTGTATTCGCCTGGTGTGGGGATTTTGCGCTCGTACAGTTCCTGAATGATTTCGCTGGAAGTACAGCCGCGCCCTGCCAGTTCAAAGATAAGCCGGACATTGGGGGCTGTTTCCTCATCCGGCTCCATGCGCCCGTCCGTGCCTTTCTGGTAGCCGTAGGGACATAATACGCTCTGGTATTCTCCCCGCCGGAATTTCACATACTTGGCGGTTTTGTACTTGATGGAGAGGTCACGGCTGTAAAATTCGCTGATCAGGTACTGAAACGCCACATTGATACCGCCCGTGTCGCCATGCAGCATATCGCTGTCAAAGCCGTCATTCAGGGAAATAAACCGTACCCCATACAGCGGAAAGACGCGCTCCATAAAATATCCGACCTCAATGCTGTTGCGCCCAAAACGGGTAAAGTCCTTGACGATGATGCAGTTGACCGCGCCCTCGCGTACCTTGTCCAGAAGTTCCTGCACGGCGGGCCGTTCAAAGTTCGTCCCGCTGTAACCGTTGTCTACAAATTCCAATACCTCCGCATGGGCGGCATCCTCCATCGCATCGGCGTACTGGTGAAGCGCCCGCTTCTGGTTCTCAATGCTGAAACTCCCCACCTTGCTGTCCTCGGAGGAAAGCCGGATATAAAGGCCAATCACATAGGGTTTATACATCTTCCAGCACCTCCATCAGCCGCTCAAAGCCGCTCTCAAATTTGAATTTCACATGAATGTCCTCTGCGCTGTTGACGGTAACGCAGTCAATCAACTGGTTTACCAGCAGGGCGGATAAGGCGGTATCTTCGCTGACTGCCGCCAGCCGTTTGGCTATATCCGTATAGCGTTCCATTTGATTTTCCAGCGCTTTCTGCTTACTTTGAAGCTGCTGCACACGCAGGACTGCCGTTTCGATTTTCTGTGTATAGTCGGCTTTCATTTCGTGATACTCTGTGCCGGTCAGGATGCCGGTAACGAAGTTCTCATACAGGCTGGTTAAGAATACCCGGTTGCGTTCCGTTTCCTGCTGTAACTTAGAGATTTCGGCGGTCATTTCCGCCTTTTTCGCAGTGATTTTGTAATCCTGCTGTTTCAGCTTTGCGTGGGTTCCCACCACAACCTCGGCGTGTTTGCGGATAATGGCTAAAAGCGCGTCAAACAGCCTCTTTTCCGGCAGATGGGTAACACCACCCGGACAATACTGAACGCCCATCCGGTCATTGGCAATACAGCGGTAGGAGTATATCCCCCGTGACCTCTGCCGGTGCAGGTTCTTCCCGCAGCAGCCACAGAAAATACGTCCCCGGAGAATGTTCTCCGTGTAGGGGATTTTTTCCGTCCCCTGCTTTGCCGCCGCACGTTCCCGGACAGCCTGCACCCTTTCGTACAGTTCGCGAGCAATCAGCGGTTCATGGGTTCCCCGCACGACAATCCATTCAGAGCGGTCAGTGGGAACCTGCTTGTGGCCGACCGTTTTCGATTTTCCCTGCACCATATCGCCCGTGTAGACTTCATCCGCTAAAATCTTGGAAACTGTCCATGTCTGCCATTTTCCGCTGCCCATGAGCCGCTTATTGGTAATCAGGCCGGTTTGAGCCAGATAGTGACCGGGCGTAGGATAGCCGCTTTGATTGAGCCGTTTTACCACCTCATTGAGCGATATGCCGTCAACCGTCCACTGGAAAATCTGCCGGACGATGGGGGCGGTATCTTCATTGACAAGCAGCTTGTGGCAGTTATCCGGCGCTTTTTTATAGCCAAAGGGCGGACGCGCCCCCACAAACTCCCCGTCCTGCATCGCCTGCCGCTGCTGGGCTTTTACCTTTTTGCTGATGTCGGCGGCATAAGCTTCATTTATCATATTTTTCAGGGGAACAATCAGATGGCTGCCGCTGTTTTCCTTGTTTTCGCTGTCAAACTGGTCGTTGACTGCAATAAACCGAACCTGATGCAGCGGGAAATACTTTTCGATATAGTAGCCGCTGTCAATCGCGTTCCGCCCCAGCCGGGAAAGGTCTTTGACGACCACGCAGTTGATTCTGCCGTGCTCCACATCGTCCAGCATCCGCTGAAAGGCTTCGCGCTCAAAGGTGCGCCCCGTTGTGCCGTTGTCGGTGTAAACCGCCACGATTTCAATATCCGGGCACAGGGCAAGATAGGCTTCCATGATCTGCTGCTGGGTTTCCAGCGAATCGCCGCGCCTGCCGTTAAATTCCACGGACAAACGGATATAGAGGGCCGCTTTCCAGACTTTCATCCCCACATGGGCGGGCTTTTCCTGCACAATGGGGTTTTTCCTGCTTTTCCTTGCCATATTAAACCGCCTCCTTTGTGGTTTCCAGCCTTGCCTTTGCCTGCTGGTATTCAAGCTGGTAACGGAATGTGATTTTCAGATTGTTCTTGCCCTCCACATGGATACACTGGATCAGGGTGATAACGGCCCGTCTGTCCAGGGATGTCATGGTGGAAAACTCCTTGAAATGCTGTGTCCAGCGCAGCCGGTCATTGGTGTTGGCGCTGGCCTGCTCCATTTCTTTCCGCAGGCTTTCAATGGCTTCCCGCCGCTGTTCTATCTGTGCGGTATACTGGTTTTTCAGGTCGCGGTATTCCTTTTTGTCAAGAAAGCCGCTGACGAAGTTTTCATACAAAGGCGCCTTAAACTGCATAGCCTTTTCAAGCTGCACCTCATTTTCCGCAATCTGTGATTTGAAACCGGCAATCAGTTCCTGATTGATCTGTTCCTCACTGATGCTGTCCAACAGCTTTTCCAGCGATACCACGTTGCGGATATGGGCTTGCAGGCTTTCCAGGACGCAGGCGGTCAGTTCATCTTCCCGCAGCATGGTAGGGTGTTCGCAGCCGTGCTTTTTTCCGGTGGGACAGTGATAATAAATATACTTTTTACCCTTGACGGTATTGGTTTTTCGCGTCATACGTCCGCCGCAGGAGCGACAGATTAAGATGCCGGAAAACAGATAAACCGCATCCCCGTCCGGTGCTGTCCGGGTGTCCAGCCCCATGATTTTCTGCACCAGTTCATAGTCCTGTTTGCGGATAATCGGGGAATGGGCATTTTCGGTGCGTATCCATTCTTCGGCAGGCTTTTCAATGATGTCCTTGATTTTGTGGTTATGGGTGCTTTGTTTGCCTTGCAATAGGACACCGGTATAGGTTTCGTCCTGCAAGATACGCAGGACAGTGTGGGCTGACCATTGTGCTTTCTGGCTGTCCGCATAGCCATTTTTCGGGTGGGGCAGGCCACGGCTGATTTTATAAGCCAGCGGGGAGGGGATGCCCAAGCGGTTCAGTTCGTCCGCGATCCGTTTGGCACTGGCCCCGTCAATGCGGCGACGGAAAATGTCCCGCACGACCCGCGCCGTGTCCTCGTCAATTACAAGCTGGTTTTTGTTTTCCTGGTCTTTCCGGTAGCCGTACACCGGGCAGGCACCCACATATTCCCCGTTTTTGCGCTTGCTCAGTAAAGCGCTGCGCGTTTTCACCGAAATGTCACGACAATAGGTGTCGTTCAAAAGGTTTTTCAGGGAAATGTTCAAATCATCGCCATTATGCTCATTGGCGGTGTCAATGCCGTCGTTGATGGCGATAAACCGTACCCCGTAGGCGGGGAAAATCTGGCGCAGGTAACGCCCGGTTTCGATGTATTCACGCCCCAGGCGGGACAGGTCTTTGACAATCACGCAGTTAATGGTTCCCTGGGTGATGTCCTGCATCATTTCCTGAAATGCGGGCCGGTCGAACAGAACGCCGCTGTAACCGTCGTCCACTCGCTCGTTTACCAGCGTAATGTCAGGGTGGGCGGCTACAAAGTCCTCCACCAGTTTTTTCTGGTTGGTAATGCTGTCGCTTTCCTCGCTCTGGTCAGCCGTATAGGAAAGCCGCAGGTATGCCGTTGCATCGTATTTTGCCATAAAAAAATCACTCCTTTGAAATTTACGGACTTTCCCCATAAATCAAAGAGTGATTCGGATTTACCTGATGCAATTCTTTTTCCACTGTCAGTATAGCACAGGCAGGCGGGGAAGTCAACACGTTAAAGTGCTAAATCAAAACTTGTTTCAGGCAGTCCTCCAAAGATACGCCGTTTTCCGCAAACTGCGCGCGGACAGTAAATTTGCCGCACTTGAAATGGCAGGGGTTCTTAATCTGGCGGAGAAATTCTGCCACCCGTTCTTCCCTGGGCAGGCTCTGATCCACGGATATGTCACGAATATCGACCAGAGCAGTATCGGGCTGGTTGTTTGCTGTGTCCTGCATCGTCATGGTTTGCTCCTCCTCTATGAATGAAAAGGGCCGCAGACGGGATAGTCTGCGGCTCCTATGTACGTTTTCCCATCAGCCCTTGAAGCGGTAGGGCAGCTTGCGCCCGCCGCGCTGCTGGCTGTTATACTTTTCCAGAATGACGCGGGCAAAGCGGAGGGCGGCTTTATTGGTGGAGAAGTCCATCTTGCCGCGCCGGATGATTTCTTCCGGGTCAACCGCAGACAGCCGCTTGATAAAAGAACGGTCGTCCAGTTCGGTTTCATAGGTTTTCAGAAACAGCGCCATGCCGGAGAGCATAGACGCACGGAGGGAGATGGACGCGCCGTGCCATGTGCTGTCCAGTAATACCAGCAGGCGGGAAAAAGCCGCTCCGCCCAGCAGCCGGTAGGCGTTGATGATGGCGCGGGTAGAGAGGATTTCATAAGCGTCGCCGCTTTTCTTATCCAGCACCCACACAAAACCCGCCGCCTCCACCAGCCGCTTGATTTCCAGCACCTCGGCATCCGTGCCGGACTCCAGCAGGGCTTTTGTGGCATGGGAGAGCCGCAGCCGGCCTTTGGACTGATCCAGCTTGAAATACAGTTCGGCTTCCTGCTCGTAACTCAAACCGGTGTAAATCAGGCAGGGGACGGTTACATTGCCGCCGTCTGCCATCTTCCGCATGGCGGCGATCCGGTGCTGCCCGTCCACTACGTTAAATTTGCCGTCCCGGAAGCTGACTACCAGAGGGGTCAGCAGGCGGTCGTCCCACTTGGCGATCAGGCGGTCAACGTCCTCCGGCTCCACGGGCCGCTGGTAGGGCAGGCCGGAAGTAAGCTGGTTGCTGGATAAGTCGCGCTGTACGCCGGGGTTCGCATACTGTGTTTCTGTTAAAAGGTTCTGCTGTTCCGTGCGCTCCGTACCGGGCGGACGGCGTTTTTTTCGATAACTGCTCATACATTTATTGTCCTTTCCATTTGATTTAATAAGTCCGCCATTGCGGAAGAAATGCTTTCAAAACGCTGCCGGACAAACTCAAACTGCACTTTGGAGATGTGGGGGAACACGATAGTACAAAAGGGGTCGTGATACCACGCGAAGCCTTTATGAAAGGTCTGCACAAAGCCGTCAATGTCTGCCAGGAGCGTATCCGGCGTGTAGCTGCAATCCTTGTCGGGATTTTTCAGGTCGGCTATGGATTCCTCCAGGGTGTCATAGTGCTTGTCGCCCAGCGAATAGGGGACAGTGGGCGGCGCTTCTATGACCGGCTCAGAGGGGTGTTCCGGCTCCTGCGCCGGTTTGGTCTGCCTGGGAGGTGCCAATGGCTGAATTTTATCTTCTGGTTTGATTTCCTCAGCCGCCTGCTGTATAATTCCGTGTCCCCGCTGTTCAGCCTCCTGCATCGGTTCAGGTTGTCTGTAAAGTTCTGCCGGCTGAAATTCATCAACAGACTTAATTTTTCCGGCGGCCAATTCATCTGCTGCCTGTCCTTGATATTCCGGTTTTAGACGGGATAATTTCAAGGCGTTCTGCTTTGTGATTTTGCTTCCCGACTTCTGGATAATATCTTTTGCTTCTTCTGTCAGGTTTTTTGCGGTTTGAATTTGCCGCCTGACGGTACTTGGGGCAACTCCTAACTTTTCTGCTGTGTCATCCACAAAAGATTTGGAAAAATCAGATGTGCATTTTGCACATCTGATTTTTTCGCTTTTCCGGTCGCCGCCGTTTTTTGCATATGGATTGAGCATTTCATAGATTTCCTTGCGCCGCAGAAGCAGCTTTCCAAACTCCAGGGTTTCCAGATCAGCCCGCACAAAGTTCTCGTCTATCTCGGCAAGTTCCGCCTGCAAGCCCTCCAAACTGCTGACATTGCACTCGATTTCCGCCCAGCCAAGCAGCTTCCCCTTGTTGCCAGCAGGCACAATTCCGCATTGGCGCGTGTCCAGTGTCCCAGCCCCCAAAAGAGGGAGGGGGATTTCCGGTTCTGCTTCACCCATACAAACGCCACGGTTTTATAAGTGAAGCCCCACGCCTTAATGACAGAAAAGGCTTCCAGCAGCGTAGGCATTGTGACCCATAAAAACAGCGCACAGTCTTTTGCCGCCAGCCTGCCCACTGGCAAAGTCTGAATGTCTTTGATGTGCATGGTGGGGTAGTGGTTTTCTGCCGTGCGTCCCATGCCTTTTTTTGCCCATACCTTGTAGGCCCACGGAGGGTCGGCAAGGATGATGCTGTATTCTTTCAATCCGTTCCCACCTCCTCAATGTGCGTTAAAGATCGATTTACTGACCGCGCCGGTTTTGAACAGCGAGAAGCACAGCAGCACGGTATAGCCCGCGCACTGCCAGATAGCGATGTGGATGTTGTCAGCGCTCCCAATCTGTCCCACCAGTACGGCGTAAATCGCAACACAGATCATAATGAAAAAGCCTTGCAGCCCAAGCGCCACAAGACCGCGCAGATAGTTGTTGCCCATTTGCCCCCAATCCCGGTTTGCCATCGTTGCAAAGGGGATTGCGCCCACCGAGCAATAGATGTAAATTTCAATCATGCGCCCAATCAGTACCAGCATGACGCAGAACGACAGCACCGGCATGGTGATTTTTAACAGCATGGTTTCCACCAGCAGGCCGAAAAGCTCCCCAATCTCCATCGTTTCCAGTTGGGCGGCAACATCGCCCAGCGCAGCCGCAAAATCTATGCTGGTCGTGCCGGTAATCACACCGGCGCTTTGCTGTACTACTGTTTGCCTGTGCCGACATTTCCCCTCTATTACCTACTACGGGAAAAAATGAAAATTTGGCAATGTTTTGAAAAACCTTTTGAAATTTTTTAGTGCGGCGTAAAATTTCCCCCGCTTTTGGACGCAAAAAAACAGGAAACCTTTTCTTGATTTCCTGCTTCTGTGTTGCCGTTAATAGCGGCGGTTATTCAGTTGTCATTCCCCAGAAGCAAACTTGTAGCCCATGCCTAAAACGGTTTTTATGTAGGTGGGGTTTTGGCTGTCCGGCTCTATCTTTTTCCGCAAGTTGTAAATCACATTTGTCACGCTTGACTGGCAGCTATCGCTTTCCATGCTCCATACGGCTTCAAAAATCTGTGCCTTTGTGAATACTCGCCCCGGACTGGCGGCAAGGTAGCAGAGTGCGCCGTATTCCAAACGGGTTAGGCTTATGTCTGCACCGCCTTTCAGTACCCGGCGTTGGTGTGGTCTGATTTCCAATCCCGGAAAAATCAGCATAGGGGAATGTGGCGGCTGTATGGCTTCCAGTGGTATCATATCGGCAAGGGCGGCTATGGCTTCCTCGACTGCTTTTTCTTCTGCGTCATTGAACGTGAGTATGATTATTTTAGCGACAATTTCCACCTCCTGTTATTGAAAACATACATGATATGTTCTTTGTATTCGTATGAACATATCATAGAAAATTTTTTCTAACGACATAAAGAGTGTTGCTTTTTATTATTCGGAGGAGTATAACATTTTAGACTATCACTTCTCATTTACTACCTCAAAATAATACTTATTTATTAGCTTGACTTGTTTTGTTACTTGATTGGTCTTTTTGAAATTCTAATATATCTCCCGGTTGACAATCCAATACATCACATATTGCATTTAATGTAGAAAATCGAATAGCACTTACCTTTCCAGTTTTTATTTTAGATAAGTTTACATTTGCAATTCCTACTTGTTCAGCTAAGTCATTCAATGAAATTTTTCTATCTGCCATAACTCTATCTAATCTTAAAATAATAGCCATATTTATCACACCTATAATGTTTCGTCTACTTGATTTTGTAATTCGCACCCATACTCATAAAGTTCTATGATCCCCCAAAATGTAAAACCAGAAATAATGCCTAATCCGATACTGTTTTTTAAAATTAGTAATGTAGTTAATAACAAAACAATTTTTATATCTTTTACAATTTCGGGTAAAAATGGCGAATAATCATTACAAATTTTTTTGAATATTTTGACAATAAAGTGCATGATTATTGTCAAAATTAACGAAAACAATATTCCTGATATTAAAAACACAATACTGGCTTCCGCTACCTTACCTTCACTTGCTAATTTTTTAGTCCAATACCCCATATTGCTAAAATCAAAACTTGTTTGAGATTCAACAATCATCGTATTGAGTGTACTACGCAGTACAAACAGTATGATAAGAGAAATCAAAAACATTCCTGTAAATATTCCAAATACTATTTGAAATACTTTTCCTACTTTTCCAATGAGATAGCTTGCTTTTTTAATGTTTTCTATCCTATCCATAATTGATACTCCTTTATTTTGTTTTTTATATTATATCACATAATGGAATGCTTGTCATTATATTTTTGATGTTTTTCGTTAAATATTATATAAAATAGATAAATTAGAGTAACGCCATAGTCGGCATTCGTGGAAATGTGTATAACTGGCTATGGACATTTCCATAATGCTTGTCTTTTGGTCTTTGGTTCGGAATAGTGTGGTGCTGGCGGTTTATCTCTTGTTTTCGGTTGCTTGCTTCTTTACCGTACATGAGCATTCGCGCCAGGGTTGTCGTTGCCGTAACCTTCCAGCAGGTTGATAACGCCCCACACGCCAAGGCCAGCGCCCAGCGCGATAACCAGTACCTTCAAAGTGTCGATTGCGCTCGTAAAAAATTCCATACATTTTCCTCCTTAAATTTGTTGTGATTGGTTGGATAGGGACAAAAAAAGCCCGCCGGTTGAAAAGTCAATCGGCGGGTGCATCAGACGCGGGCGGCGCTTCGAGTTCACAGCTTTCAAAAACGTCGTCCGGTCGGACGGTCAATCTCCGGCTCAGATATTTTGCAATATCAAAAGCGTTCTTCTTGCTGGAATCCAGCAGGTATTTATATTGCGGATGTTTGGTAATGTCAAATTTGTCGCTGAAAAACGGCCTTACGCCCTGCACCTGCAAGATGCACTTGCCGCCGTCCATCACCGCCAATTCATCGGTTGACATCAGTTCTTTTCCGAGTTTCTGGTAATTTACCCCCATGCTGCGCTGGCTTCCCCGCGTGTCGGAGGTGTTGAAAAGGTCGATGGTTTCCTTTCCCAGCGTTTCCGAAATCTCTTTCAGGGTGCTGCGCTCCTTGCCGCCCAAAAACAGGACGCAGGAGCAGTTGCCGATGATGGTTTCCGCATGGTCTTTGTAGACGGCCTTTAACTGGCTTTGCGTCTGCACCACGATATGGGCGGAAATCTCGCGGCTTCGGATAACGGAAATCAGGTGCTGGAAGTTGGGGATTTTCTGGTTGGCAAACTCGTCCAGCAGGCAGGTAACATGGGTTTTCAGTGCGCCGCCGTTTTCCAGCGCCTTGTCGCACAGGACGTTGAACATCTGCGTATAAACCATCGCAGAAATGAAATTGAATGTCATATCCGTGTCGGACACGATACAGAACAGCGCCGTCTTGCGGTCGCCAATCTTTTCAAGTTCCAGTTCGTCGCCCTCCATCAGTTCCCGCACCTCCCGGATGTCAAAGGGAGCCATTCTTGCGCCGCAGCTAATCAGGATCGATTTTGCTGTTTTGCCCGCCGCCATTTTGTATTTCTTATACTGGCGCACCGCAAAATGTTGTGGGTCGCGTTTTTCCAGCGCGTCAAACATCAGGTCAACGGCGTTTTTGAAGTTTTCATCATCCTCCCGCACCTCGGACGCATTGAGCATTTCCAGCAGGGTGGTCATGTTTTTTTCTTCCTCCGGCGCTTCGTACCAGATGTAGGCGATCAGCGCCTGATAGTAGAGGGCTTCGGCTTTTGTCCAAAAATCTTCACCGCCCTTGCTGTCCTCGCCCTTGGTGTTCTCCATAATGCAGTTGACCAGCTTCAAAATGTCGTTCTCGCAGTAGATATAGCGGAATGGGTTGTACTTCATGGACTGCTTAAAATCAATCGTATTGAGTATTTTTATCTCATACCCGCCGCGCTGAAGCATTTTCCCACATTCCAGAACGACCGTGCCTTTTGGGTCAGTCACGATATAGCTGGCGTTCATCTGCATGAGGTTGGGCTTAATGTGGAAGCGGGTCTTGCCGGAGCCGGAACCGCCGATCACCAGCACATTTTTGTTGATATTGTACTTGGGGATTTTGTTTCTCCCCACCATGACGCGCTCTGTCTGCGTCAGGAGAATGTTCTGGTCGAATTGGGGATTGATGAAAGGCTTAATATCGTCGGAATTTCCCCAACGCGCCGAACCATACTCAACTCCGTGGCGGTATTTCTTGGCGTTTTTCGCCTTGAAATAAACCACGGCCCGGATAATGACTGCGCCGGCAGCGCCAAACAGCAGGTCGCGGGGGTGGAAGCTGGGCAGCGGGTTTTTGGAAATCAGCGCCCCCAGGCCCGATACCGCGCCCATTGCCTTTGTCACCATATCCGCGCCCTCTGCCAGCCGGCAGCCCTCCGCCACACGGTTGAAAAACCAGAAGATGAACACATAAGGCAGGTTAGGGAGCAGGATTTTCTTTACATCCAGTTTCACAGTTCAACGCCCCCTTTCTCCCGGTTTTTGGCGGTATCCCGCGTCAGGTTCTTTGCAATCTCCTTGAAATGGGAAAGCTGGCCTAACAGCGACGGCTTTTTCTGCGCGGAGCGGTTCAGGCTTTTCCCGGCATACTCGGCAAAGGCGGCGTTCAGTGCGTCCGCGTCCCGTGCCTTGAAAAAGACAAGGTATTTCCCCTGCGCGGGGTCTTTTTTCAGCGCAAAGTCCACCCCGTATTTCCGTGCCACACGCTCAAAGGACTTGATATTTTTGCCGGTGATCTCGATGTTTTGAACACCTGCGCCCTGGCTTACAAGCTGCTTTACGGTCTGCTTGCCGTGGTGGATTTTGGGGTTTTGGGCCTGCGCCAGATACTTCCGAATGGCCCATTTCAGCAGGCCGGCGGTCAGCCTGCCGCCTGCTTTGCCGACCTTGATGGTGAGAGCCACAGATTTTTCGCGTACTTCATCCTGCATGATGCGTTACCTCCTTTCCTGCAAGCGGCAGGCTGTTTCATCGGGCCTCGCCGCCTTTTGCCCGTTCCTCCGGGGCGGGATGCTGGCGGGCTTCTTTCATAGCGGCGCGGAGCTGTTCCCGCACGGACAGTTTTGCCGGCGGTTCCGGCTTTGCCAGTTCAAAGATTTCCCGCGCCCTGGTTTCCCGCAGCAGGTCGCAGATTGGGAAACTGTATTCATGCTCATTCATTTCCCAGCAGTAGCGGGCTGCTTCCAGCGGGTCGGCAAATTGCAGCAGGGCGTCCACCTCGGCGGGGTCAAACTGGTGCGCTGTTTTCAGGTAGCAGTGAACCTCTGCCAGCCCTTGCAGTTGGTACACATCCACAATCTGCGGGCCGTTCCCGTCTGCCAGTTTCGCGGCATGATCCAGCAGGTTCTTGTCCAGCTTTTCCATAAGCTGTTGTTTCGCTTCAACTTCGATTGTTCTCACCTCTTTTCGTTTGGGATTTTTCTTCAAAAGCTGCTGAAAACGCTAAGGCGGAACCAGCAGGCGGTGAAGCAGGTATTTCATGCGCCGTCCTCCATTTCCTCACGGGCAAACCGGGCGTCTAACTGTTCGATGCTCCAACGCTCCTTAAACTGTCCAAGGGGGCCTGCGCCAAACTGCGCCCGCGCCCGGTTGTCCATATCCCACAGCCGCGCCCACAGTTCCGGGTGGTGCTGGCGCAGCTTGCGGAGTTCACCAATCCGCTGTAAGGGACAGCACCAGCAGGAAGCGCGGTGATAGATTTTGTAAAGCCCGCCAAAATCAAAGCCCCGGTCATAACAGATTTGTAAAGCCTGCGCTTCGGTGATGTCCCATTCCACCAGCGGATAGCGGTGGTTCGGGTCGTCCTTGCAGCGCTGGGATTCATCGGCGGCGATGCCGATGTAGTGCAGGGCGTTCTTTTCTTTTTTCAGCCGGTTGACCTCTTTGGCGATCAGGTGGGTTTTAAGCTGGCCCGTACACCAGCGAACCTTAATCCCCGGCCAGCCGTTCCCATATGGCGGTACGCCTAACCGGGCGCGGCGTTCCAGACAACTCGGCTTCTGTTTCGGTTCATCAAACATTAGCCACTCAAAACCGTGCGGGTGTCGTAGCGTGGTAATGTGGATGCCCCGTTCACGGTACAGAAGCGCGTCCAGCTTGGCGATATGCGCCGCCATTTCGGGAAAGTCCATGCCGGTATCCGCAAATATCACGCTGTCAATCGGCATCCCCTTTTCCAGCATCAGCAACAATAAAGCGGACGAATCCTTGCCGCCGCTCAGCCCGACCGAATGGTATTCTGCCGATGAAAAACCGCCGCAGTCCTGCAAACTGCGACGGTCAGTATTGGTATTTTGTTTTGCCATTTTTACGCCCCACTTTCCGTGCCGCCCCACTTGGTCAGCACCACGGACTCGCCGCTTGCCATGCCGCCCCAAAGCCTGCCAGCGGTTTCGGCAAACTCGGCAGGCGAAGCGCAGATGTGGTCTGCCCCCAGCATCATAAACTCGCCGGAGCTGGCAAAAAGGCGCTGAAACTCGGCTTGCTGGGCAGGGGAAAGGGAGCAGAAGCCCTCCCCGTCGGAAAGCCCGCACAGCAAGAATGTACCGCTGATGCACTCATTCACAAACGGATTGCAGCGGTTGGGCGGCAGTCCCTGACGGCTGGCGTCCTCGTTGTAAAGCAGCATGACCCGCTGGGGCAGGAAACAGCCCATCGCCAATTCGCCGCCGACAATCTGCGAAAGGTTTTCCAGAGAGTAGTCCACCCGCGCCGGCCTGGGCGCTTTGCCCGGTTCCACCACCAGAATGTTGATTTCATGTTCCATGCAAAAGTCCTCCTTTGGTTTGATTGGTATATTTTTAAGCGCTGGGCGGCTTAACCGTCCAGCAGCCCGTGCGCCATATCGTGGCTGACAAGGGATGTGTAATATTGCCCCATCGTGACAGGGGCGTTGTAGAGCGCCGCCAGCGTGTACG
>ERZ808028.893-NODE-893-length-20744-cov-4.865873_pt1 | contig 20744 bp, 16 predicted proteins | sample MGYA00380184_ERZ808028 | MGnify/ENA primary metagenome ERZ808028 (study PRJEB31490, sample SAMN06133397) | mouse gut metagenome | isolation source: J8_1 | host: mice | place: China: Chengdu | collected 2015-05 ...
ATCAAGATTTTATTGTGAAAGAAGTGTATACACAAGAGAACATTAATCGTGTATGCGATAAGTTTAACTTCGCTTCTGAAGAAGATATGTGTGCAGCTGTTGGTTTTAATGGCATTACTGCCGAACAACTTGTCAATCGAATGGCTGAACCATTGAAAAAAGAGCGTGTGGAGCAAGATAAAATTAATAAAATCAAATCAGACATGGAAGCACATCAAAAACCTCGTACGACAGAATCTGGTGTAGTTGTAAGAGGTTTGGAAAACTTATTAATTCGCTTATCTAAATGCTGTAACCCTGTTCCTGGTGATGAGATTATCGGCTTTATTACAAAAGGTCGCGGCGTATCGGTTCACCGTGCAGATTGTCCAAATGTCCAACAAACAGAAGAAGACGGCAATCGCTTGATTGATGTTGAGTGGGATGTTGGCGAAGATAATACGGTGAAAGAATATCAAGTAGATATCGAAGTTTCTGCTTTTGATCGCCAAGGTTTATTAAATGAAGTAATGATGATTGTAGCGGAAACGAAAACAGTCATGATTGCAGTAAGTGGCAAAGCGAATAAAGATGATATTGCAAAGATTCAAATGTCGATTAAAATTAAAAATACGGCTCATTTACACCGTGTCGTTGATCGTATTAAGCAAGTCCCAGATGTCTTTTCGGTAGAACGTGTCATTAATTAATAAAGGGTGATTGGTTCATGAGGGTTGTTTTACAACGTAGTAAAGCTGCAAAGGTAACAGTAGATGGTAAAGTTACAGGAGAAATTCCGAAAGGCTATGTACTTTTAGTCGGCATTACACATACTGATACAAAAGAAGATGTCGATTTCGTAGCGAATAAAGTTGTCAATTTACGCTTATGGGAAGACGAAAATGGTAAAATGAATCATTCCATTTTAGAAGCGGGCGGCGATATTTTATCAGTTTCTCAATTTACATTATATGCTGATACAAAAAAAGGTAGAAGGCCAAGTTTTATCGATGCCGCAAGACCTGAACAAGCTGAACCGTTATGGCTTTATTTCAATGAACGTTTAAAAGCGGAAGGTTTGCACGTAGAAACAGGGATTTTCGGTGCGATGATGAATGTTGATTTAGTAAATGATGGACCTGTCACAATTATTGTAGAATCAAAATAAATAAAAGACATTGCGAGCTGTTTTAAAGAGGCTGGCAGTGTCTTTTTAAATTTTAGTCGAATACGACAACTTCTGTAATGTCATATTTTTTTAATTTATAATAAAGCGTAGAGCGGCTAATATTTAATCGTTTAGCAGTTTCTGTTCGATTGCCGCCCATCTGTTTTAACGTATGAATGATAATTGCTTTCTCCGATTGTTCTAATGGATTGATAGTTGGTGGTGTTTCTTTTATCGGTTCATTTCGCTGTTGAATAAGCATGGAGTCATGCACAATATTCGGCCCCACTTGAATGTTTTGGGCTTCGATATAATTTGACTTGGAAAAATAAAAAGCACGTTCTAATGTGTTTTCCAATTCTCGAATATTCCCAGGCCAATGGTGACTTCTTAAAACGTCCAATGCTTCTTCCGTTATATTTTTAATTGTTCGTCCGTTTTTTTGATTTAATTTATGAATAAACAACTGACATAAAGGCTCTATATCTTCCAAGCGATCGCGAAGCGGAGGAATATGTAACTGAATGACATGTAAACGATAATATAAATCTTCACGAAATGTACCTTCTTGGACAAGTTCTAATAAGTTTTTATTGGTAGCCGCAAGTACGCGCACATCAATTTTTGTCGTTTGAGTCGCACCGATTCTTTCAAATTCTTTTTCTTGTAAGACGCGTAATAATTTTACTTGTAAAGCTAAAGGCATATCGCCAATTTCATCTAAAAAAATCGTACCGCCGTCCGCTAATTCGAATTTCCCCGGCTTACCACCTTTTCTAGCCCCAGTAAATGCGCCGTCTGCATAACCAAAAAACTCTGATTCTAATAATTCGTGTGGAATGGCACCACAATTTACTTTGACGAATGAACCAGGACGCCCTGAAGCAAGATGAATCCCATCCGCAAAAAGTTCTTTACCTGTGCCACTTTCCCCCGTAATTAAAATATTTGAAAAGGTTTGGGAAGCAATATACGCTTCATTCTTTAATTGTTCCATTTGATCATTCTGAGAAACTATAAAGCCGAAAGGATCATTTTCGTAAGAAACTTTCGTTAACTCACCACGATAATATGAAATTTCCTCTTCCAATTTATCCATATGTGCGATTAAATCTCTCCAAATGTCTAGTTGTTTGAAAATAAATTTAACAATCATTCCTAAATATTTCCCTTTTTCGATGATTGGCATTTGGCTATATAATGCAGTTTGCCCATTGATTTCAACGATTTCTCCAGTGATATTCGATTTGGTATTTTTTCGTGCCAAAGCTTGAACCGTAGGCAACACATTTACAATCCGCTGCCCTAATATTTGATCTTTTTCCTCGACATTTAAAAAATGTAAAAAGCTTTCATTGACTTTTGTAATGACTCCTTCAGCGTTTGTTATGCAAACACCGTCATACGCTAACTCAAGAGCGCTATCTAAAGTACGTTCGATTGTTTTAGTTGACTCTAGTTCACTAGCAATTTCTTCTAATTCAGTAATGTCTTTTAGTACAACCATTGCTCCTTTCAATTGCTGCCATTCTTTTACTGGAATAAAAGTTGCGATCATCGTCGTTTGGTCTAAATAAATTTTATTCACAGTTGTCTTTTCGTATTGCAATGTTTCTCTTAGTTGACTAGATAGTTTTGGGTAAAATTGTCCAATGGCTTGTCCGATAATTTGTTGATTTTCTGTAGTGAAGAACTTTTTAGCAACGGCATTATAAGATGTAATTTGTAAATTTAAATCTACAGAAATGATCGCTTCTTGTAAGTTATTAACTAAGGACTGTAGCTGAGAGGCAAAGTTTTCTGTCGTTGTAATCAACCCTTTAATGAGTTCAGATTTTGTTAAGACGCCAGTTACTTGTTGTTGATCATTCATCACAACTGCGTGGCCAATGTTTTTTGCGATTAATAAATCTTTTGCAGAAAAAGCAGATGCATTTTCATTTACGGTTACAACATCTTCGATAATGCTTTCGTTAATCGATGTGTTTACATTTTCATTTTGCAATAAAGAGCGGTATAAGCTGTATTTAGAAACAATACCGATTAGTTTTTCATGTTCAATTACACAAGCGATGTCTTGTTTGGCCATTAAAAATTTTTCAATGACTTGATAAATTGTCGCATTGGAACCAATTGAGATGAAATTAGAAGTTGCTAACTCACGTACAAACATTCAAATCCCTCCATTACAATAATTCGAATAATAGGACTAATTTGTATTTTACAATAATTGGAGCGAGAACTCAATACAACTGTGCAATTATTGCTACAGTTGTTCACTATTTATACAGTTTTGTACAAACTTTAAGTATGGGTACGAAAAATGAACATCTAAATCTTATTCAATGAAGTGAAGGACAATCTGCTTTTTTTTCAAAATAAAAAAGATTTTTCAAGAAAAGTTCAGTTTGGCATGCATCTTGCATATTAATTAGGTAGACCAAAGATAGTTGAAAGGATGGATAAAGATGCGTGAAGATTATAAGCGATTTTATGAAGAGAAAGACCGGATTTTAAAAGGAGGTCAAACGAAGTATCACGAACGCAATGCAGCTGTTGGAAAATTATTTGTGCGTGAGCGATTAGAAAAGATTTTCGATGCGCATACAATTATTGAAGATGGTATTTTTGCGAATGGGGAAGATCCTACGCTTCCAGCAGATGGTTGTATTACTGGAATTGGCGAAATTGATGGACGACCTGTTTGTTTTCTTGCGGCGGATTCCACAGTAAAAGCTGGTTCTTGGGGTCCGAAGTCTGTAGAAAAAAATATTCGAATTCAAGAAAAAGCAGCCGATTTGAAAATTCCAATTCTCTATTTAATTGATTCTGCTGGCGCTAGAATTACAGAACAACTGAATGTTTTCCCTGGAAAAAGACATGGCGGTAAAATATTTTACAATCAAATTCAAATGTCAGGGGTCGTACCACAAATTACGATTTTATTTGGACCATCTCCTGCAGGGGCTGCTTACGTACCCGCGTTTTCCGATCTTGTCATTATGATTGATCAAAATTCTAGTGCGTACTTAGGTTCACCGCGCATGGTTGAAATGGCAATTGGTGAAAAAACAACGATGGATGAAATGGGTGGAGCAAAAATGCATTGCTCAACAAGTGGATTAGGAGATGTTTTGGTTAACACCGAAGAAGAAGCGATTGAAGCTTGTAAAAAATATTTATCTTATATGCCGACGAATTGGCAAAGTGAGCTTCCTAAGCAAGAACCTAAAAATCCAACTGATGGACGTTCTTTGGACAAGATCATTCCACTGAATGCCAATACACCATTTGATATGTACGAATTAATTGATCAAGTGATTGATGAAGGATGTTGGTTTGAATATAAAAAATTATTCGCACCTGAACTAATTACAGGATTTGCCAGAATAAACGGAGCAGTGAAAGGCATTATTGCAAATCAATCGAAAGTAAAAGGCGGGACATTATTTGTCGATTCGCCGGATAAAGCTGCGAGATTCATTATGATTTGTAATGCATATAATATTCCATTGCTGTATTTATCGGATGTGCCTGGTTATATGATTGGTTCAAAAGTAGAACAAAGTGGTATTATCCGCCATGGTGCGAAAATGATTTCAGCATTATCTGAAGCAAGTGTGCCGATTATTTCAGTTATTGTTCGAAAATGTTTCGGTGCAGGTTTATATGCGATGGCAGGGCCCGCTTTTGGATCGGATGCTGTACTAGCATTACCGAGTGCACAAATTGCTGTGATGGGGCCAGAAGCTGCAGTAAATGCTGTTTATTTTAATAAAATCCAACAATTACCAGAAGATGAGCGTGCGAATTTTATTAATGAAAAAAGACAAGCGTACACGGAAGATATTGATATTTTCAAACTCGCTTCTGAACTTATTATTGATGATTTGGTCGGCTACAATGAACTGCGCCAAGCGGTCATTCAACGTTTTAAATTTTATGAAACAAAACAAGTTCAAAAGTATGCGAAACGTAATGCAATTCATCCAGTTTAGGAGGTGTGAAAGATGCAATATGAAACAATTTTGTATGAAGTAATAAACCAAGTCGCCTATATTACGTTAAATATTCCAGAAAAAAACAACCCATTAACGACACGTTCTACCAAAGAGTTAATTGATGCAGTGAAAAAAGCAGACGGAGACGCCGCTGTTCATGTCATCGTATTAACAGGAGCGGGAAAAAGTTTTTGCGCGGGTGGAGATTTAAAAGAGTTCTCACAAAACTTGGAGAAAACAGCTCCAAAATTGTATAAAGAAGGGCATGAAAGTACGGAGCTATTCAAGTTACCACTGCAAATCCGTACGCCGATTATCGGAGCGATTAATGGTGCTGCTTTAGGTGGGGGAACTGGAATTACAGCGATGTGTCATCTCGCGATTGCGTCAGATCGAGCGAGTTTTGGGTTAACTGAATTGAAGTTAGGGCTCGTGCCATTTGTTATTTTACCTTGGGTTAAAAAAGTAGTAGGAAGTCGTAAAATGATGGAATTGATGCTAACCGCGGACACATTTACTGCAGAACAAGCTTTAAAATATGGGCTTGTTCACCGAGTTGTTTCGCATGCGGAATTACAAAGCGAAGTGGAAAAGCTAGCACAGAAAATTGCAGCACATAGTCCATTGGCAGTTGAATTAGCATTAGAAAGTTTTTATAAAGCAGAACAAATGGATTTCAGCACTTCTTTAGACTTTTTAACGAACTTGAGGATGGTTTCTTTTCAAAGTGAAGATTTAAAAGAAGGCGCAACAGCATTTTTAGAAAAAAGACAACCCGTATGGCAAGGGAAATAGGAGGCGTTTAGGATGGAAATTGTATCGACGATGAGTGGGACAGTGTGGAAAATTACCGTTGCGGTTGGTGATGAAGTGAAAAAAGGAGATACAGTCGTTATTTTAGAATCAATGAAAATGGAAATTCCGATTGAATCAGCGTTTGATGGACAAGTTGAATTGATTGCAGTACAAGAAGGAGATTTTGTACAAGAAAATGACCTTGTTGTAAAACTTTCATGAAAGGAACTGTTGTAAATGAAAACAATTCGAATCGGTGCAGCGCAAGGTTTTTATGGGGATACAATCGAGCCAGCAGTTCAAACAGCTAAATACGGCAATGTCGATTATATCAGTTTTGATTGTTTGGCAGAACTTACGATGGCGATTTTAAAGAAAGATCAAATGAAAAATCCAGAACTTGGCTATACGCGTGATATTACAACTTCGATGCAAGCACTTTTACCGTTTGTGAAAGAAAAAGGCATTAAGTTATTAACGAATGCAGGTGGAATTAATCCGATTGGTGCACAAAAGGAAGTCATTCGTGTTGCACAAAAATTAGGAATGGCAGATTTAAAAGTTGCGGTTGTAACAGGAGATAATTTAATTGATGATATCGACAAGTATATCGAACAAGGTGTTTCTTTTCATCATATGGAAACGAATGCTAATTTTAAAGAAATCCAACATAAATTATTATTTGCCAATGCTTATTTAGGTGCAATGCCAATTGTAGAAGCATTGCGTCAAGGAGCAGATGTTGTTATTACTGGAAGAACAACAGACACTGCACAATTTTTAGCGCCATTAATCTATGAATATGGTTGGACGAAAACAGATTTGGATCAGTTAGCAAGTGGTGTTTTTATGGGACATTTATTGGAATGCTCTGCACAATCGACAGGTGGAAATTTTAGTGGCGATTGGGAAAGTGTTGAGCAACCAGAAAATATTGGCTATCCAATTGCAGAAGTCGATGTGAATGGCGATTTTTTCATTACGAAAGTGAAAGAATGCGGGGGACTGGTAACGACAGATACTGTTCGAGAACAAATGTTGTATGAAATTCATAATCCATCCGCCTATTTAACACCAGATGTTGTCGTAGATTTAACAGCAGTTAAGCTAACACAAGTTGAAGATAATAAAGTACAAGTAACAGGTGTTAAAGGAAAGCCGGCACCGAAAGATTTAAAGGTGGTCATGGGATATGAAGATGGCTATATGGGGCAAGCGATGATGGGCTTTTCATGGCCAGACGCTTTAAAGAAAGCGGAGCGGACGGATGGAATTATTCGAAAAATTATCGCTAATAAAGGATTAGAATATGAAAAAATTGATACGAGTTATTTAGGGTATAACTCCATTCATGGACCTTTAGCAAGTCCTCCGAGAGAGGAATTGAACGAAGTCTATCTAAGAATCGCAGTAAAAGCAACGTCTAAAAGAGATGCAGCGATGTTGTCGAAAGTATTTCCACCTGTATTTTTAAATGGGCCACCTGCTGCTGGAGCGTTTATTGGTAATATTCCTTCCCGCCAATTATTAGGAATGTGGTCAAGCTTAGTTCCAAGAGCTTTAGTGGAAGATAAAGTCCAAGTATCGGTCGTGGAGGTGGGGCATTATGTCTAAAGTACAATTAAGAGATATTGCACTCGTTCGATCTGGCGATAAAGGCAACACGGTCAATATTGCTTTGTTTGCAAAAGACGAGGAAATGTATGAACGATTTAAAGGGCAAGTGACAGCTGAAAAAGTAAAAGAACATTTTGCAGGACTGGTAACAGGTGAAGTGATTCGTTATGAAGTACCGAATGTACTGGGCTTTAATTTCATTTTAAAAGAAGCATTAGACGGCGGTGGCTCAGCTTCCTTACGTTTAGATAATTTAGGGAAATGTTTTAGTTCAAATTTATTACGCATGGAAATAACTTTGTGAAAATGGAGTGAATGAAATGGGATATCGACCATATTTTACGGAAGAACACGATGAGTTACGGAAAGTAGTTCGCCGTTTTGTAGAAAAAGAAGTAGCACCCTATGTGAACGAATGGGAACAACAAGGTGCATTTCCATTAGAAATATTAAAGCGAATGGGCGATCTTGGATTTTTAGGTCTTAAATATCCGGTTGAAATGGGCGGACAAGGTGGAGATTACTTTGCGGCAATCGTCTTTGCGGAAGAACTCGCAAAATGCGGTTGTGGTGGTGTGCCGATGGCAATCGCTGTCCAAACGGATATGGCGACACCACCTATTGCAGAATTTGGTAATGAAGATCAGATTAAAAGGTTTTTAACGCCAGCGATTAAAGGAGAGAAACTGGCTGCCATTGGCATTAGTGAGCCGAATCATGGTTCAGATGTTGCTTCGATTGAAACTAGAGCTGGACGAGACGGGGATGACTGGATTATTAATGGTTCTAAAATGTTTATTACGAATGGTCCTCGTGCAGATTTTGTTACGTTAGTCGTGAGAACATCCAATGAACCTGGCTATAAAGGGATTAGTATTTTTTTAGTAGAGTTAGATTCTCCAGGCGTTTCAGTTAGTAAAGAATTGAAAAAAGTCGGTATGCGTTCTTCGGATACGGCAGAGCTTATTTTTGACAATGTAAGAGTGCCACATGCCAATTTACTTGGTGAAGAAGGAAAAGGTTTCGCTTATATTATGTGGGAGCTGCAAGGAGAACGCATGATTTCCGCAGCTGGTTCGGTTGCGATGGCAGAATATATTTATGAGTATGCGGTGGATTATGCCAAGTCGAGAAAACAATTTGATCAATCGGTCATTGATTTTCAAGTGATTGCTCATTTATTAGCGGAAATGAAAACGGAAATTGAAGTATGTAAAGAATTAACGTATGCGACGGCTTATCAATTTTCACAAGGAAAAGTGTTAAGTAAAGAAATTTCTATGACGAAATTAGCAGCAGCTCAAATGGCACATTGGGTGGCGGATCGTGCATTGCAAATATTAGGCGGCAACGGTTATATGACAGAGTTCCCAATTGAAAGATTATGGCGAGATACTCGTTTACATCGCATTGGTGCAGGTGCAGATGAAGTGATGAAGGAAATTATTTCTAAACAATTAGGACTCGAAGTAAAGGAGCGTGTTAAACAATGAGCCATTGGATGTTTACAGAGGAACATGAAATTTTTCGTCAAGCAGTTCGAAAATTGGTCGAGCAAGATATTAAACCTTATGTGGAAAAGTGGGAAGAACAAGGTGAAACACCACGTACTTTATTTGAACAACTCGGGAAACTTGGTTATTTAGGGATCAAATTTCCAAGTGAGTACGGTGGGGCTGATGCTGATTTATTAATGGATACAGTTTTTATTGAAGAAGTTTCAAAATGTGGTTCTGGCGGAGTTGGTGCTGCAATTGTCGCTCATACTGGAATTGCCTTAACGCCGATTTGGCGATTTGGGACAGAAGTGCAAAAAGAAAAATATTTACAAGCAGGCATTGAAGGAAAAAGCATTGCTGCATTAGGGATTACGGAACCAAATGCTGGGAGTGATGTCGCTTCATTAAAAACGACAGCCGTAGATCTGGGAGATTATTACGAATTAAATGGTGCTAAAACATTTATTACGAATGGCGTAAATGCAGATTTTGTAGTCGTTGCCGCTAAAACTTCTGATGAACCTGGACATAAAAATATGAGTCTATTTATCGTGGAATCAGGATGGGAAGGTTTTAAAGTCGGTAAAAAGCTAGATAAACTCGGATGGCGAAGTTCTGACACGGGGGAATTGTATTTTGATCAAGTGAAAGTGCCAAAAGAAAATTTAATTGGCAACTTGAATGAAGGATTTAAGTATATTATGGTCAATTTCCAGTGGGAACGGCTAATTTTAGCATTAACAAGTGTGGCGCAGGCTGAAAAAGCACTTGAAGATGCGATTCAGTATAGTAAAGAACGGAAGCAATTTGGTGGGCCATTAGTTCAGTTTCAAGTATTGCGTCATAAAATGGTCGACATGGCAATTGATATTGAAAAAGCGAGGTATTTAACATACCGAACAATTTATCGTTACAACAATGGAGAAAATATAACGACTGAAGCAACAATGGCGAAAGCTTATGCGACAGAAATGGTCAGTAGAGTGTGTGATGAAGCTTTACAAATTCACGGCGGAAATGGCTATATGATGGAGTTTCCTGTGCAACGTTATTGGCGTGATGCTAGAATCCAAAGTATAGGCGGCGGCACGACAGAAATTATGAATGAAATTCTAGTCAAACAATTAAATTTATCAGGACAATGATACGAGGAGGAAAGAACATTGAAACAAGAAATTACGGTAATGAATCGAATTGCACTTGGTGATATGTTACGTCGGTCGGCTAGCTCATTTAAAGATAAACCTGCAATAATGGATGGTCAAATTACGTTGTCTTATCGAGAATTAAATGAAAAATGTAATCGTTTTGCACATTATTTACTAGACAAAGGATTTAAAAAAGGAGATGCGATTGCGACAGTCGCAACGAACTCTATTTGGCATGTGATTGCGATGTACGGCATTCAAAAAGCAGGGCTCGTTTGGGTACCGATTAACCCTGGCATTGGTGCTTCCGAGAAACAATATATTATGGAAGCTGCCGGCATTCAGTTAGTCATTGTTGATGATATGTTACGAGAAATGGATGCAGCAATTTATACGAATCAAAAAATTATTTTAATTTCAGCAGAAAGCACTGAAAATACACTTCAAAATATTGTAGAAGAAGGCTCTACAGAAGAACCCGACGTCCATATTGAAGATCGTGATATTTCACAAATTATGTTCACAAGTGGAACGACGGGCAATCCAAAAGGTGTTTGTATTAGTCATTTGGCAGTGCATATGGCAGGACTAGGAAATATTATTGATTTTAACATACAAGAAGATGAAGTTTTACTTGCAGTGATGCCTATGTTTCATTGCGCGCAACATTCTTTTATACACTCATTTTTAACAAGAGGGACAACAATCGTCGCAATCAATGGCTTTGATCCAGAAAACTTTATGGCAATGATTGAAAAACAACAGGCAACGTTTTTGTTTTTACTACCGATGATGTACCGCGCGATTATTCATCATCCTAATCGAAAAAATTATGATTTAACTTCTTTACGCACTTGTTTATACGCAATGGCACCAATGGATCGTACAACATTAGAAACCGGAATTCGTGAGTTAAATGTTGATTTCGTCCTTGGTACAGGTCAAACAGAAATGTATCCTGCAACGATGCTATTTAAACCAGAAGAGCAGTTGAAACGATTTGGTTCATACTGGGGCGTATCAGGTATTATTAATGAAACAGCGATTATGGATGACGCAGGAAATATATTACCAGACGGGCAAGTTGGCGAAATTGTGCATAGAGGACCAAATGTCATGTCCTATTATTTAAACAATGAAGAGGAAACGAAATTTGCTAAACAATATGACTGGCATCATACAGGAGATTTAGGTTATTGGGATGAAGACGGGCAAATGGTCTTTGTAGATCGTAAGAAAGATATGATTAAAACAGGTGGCGAAAATGTTGCTTCTATTAAAATTGAGCAAATCTTACTGAACCATCCGAAAGTGGAAAATGCGATTGTGATTGGGTTGCCTCATGAAAGATGGATTGAAGCTGTCACTGCATTCGTCCAACCAAAAGATAATGTGTCAGAAGAAGATGTGATTGGGTACTGTAAAGAGCATTTGGGTGGTTTCCAAGTACCGAAGAAAATTGTATTTGTGGAACAATTCCCGATGACTTCGACAGGGAAAATTCAAAAGCATAAATTACGCATTGATTATAAAACATTGTATGAAGAAAATCCAGAATATTCATAAAGGGGGGGGATTGTGAATGGTAAAAGGTATTGGGCAATGGTTAATACATCATAACAATCGTAGACCAGAGAAAACGGCACTCGTTTACAAAGATTTGCGCTTTACGTATCAACAGTTGAATGAGCGTGTCAATCGCCTTGCCAATAGTTTTAATGAATTAGGCGTTCGAAAAGGAGACCGTGTCCATGTTTTATTATTTAATCGTAATGAATTAATGGAAACTTTATTCGCGTGTGCGAAAATAGGTGCTATTTTTGTACCGATTAACTTTCGATTAAGCGCTGAAGAAGTTGCGTATATCGTCAATGATGCTGGCGGTTCAGTTTTTATTTATGAAGAACGTGTGAAACCTGTAGTTGATCAAATGAAAGCTCAAGTAACTTCTGTAAGACATTATGTGCAAGTTGACGGGGAGTTAGTAGACCAACGTTATGAATCACTTATTGAAAATGGCGAAAATCGCGAGCCAGCATTTGAAATATTATTAGACGAACCCCATATGATGATGTATACATCGGGAACGACAGGTAGACCAAAAGGTGCATTATTAACGCATGGCAATACACAATGGAATGCGTTAAATTGTATCGACGGTTTACCAATAGATGAACAAATGATTACGTTAACCGTTGCTCCTTTATTTCATATTGGTGGAATGAATATTTTTACGACACCGTTACTGTATCGAGGTGGGACCGTCATTTTAGAAGATGTGTTTCATCCGCGAACGACATTAGAAATTGTCCAAAAAGAGCGAGTAACCTCTTTATTTTTAGTGCCTGCGATGTGGTTAGCTGTCATGCAGTTTCCGAATATCGAGGAGTATAACTTGAGCAGTTTAACATTTTCTATTTCAGGCGGCGCGCCGTGCCCATTAACGATTATTGAGTTCTTTAATTCAAGAGGCGTGCCATTCTATGAAGGCTTTGGGTTAACGGAAACTGCACCAGTTGTCGCTATTTTAGATAGCGATCATATCGTTAGCAAAAGTGGTTCTGTCGGAAGACCGCCGATTCATGTAGAGACGGCAGTTGTCGATCCTTATGGACATCCAATTCCACCAAATGCAGTCGGTGAGTTAATTGTCAAAGGACCTCATATTTTTAAAGAGTATTGGAATAAGCCAGAAGCTACGAAAGAAGCGATTAAAGAAGGTTGGTTTTATACAGGAGACTTAGCGAAACAAGATGAAGATGGGTTTCTTTATATTGTTGATCGTAAAAAAGATATGATCATTACGGGTGGCGAAAATGTGTATCCAATTGAAGTGGAACAAATTTTATTTAGACATCCGAATGTTCGGGAAGCAGCGGTCATTGGCTTCCCAGATGAAAAATGGGGAGAATCAATCAAAGCAGTGATTGCCTTAAAAAATCCTGAAGAAGAGATGGATATCGATGTATTAAAAGTATTTTGTGATGGCAAATTGGCTTCATTTAAAATTCCTAAAGTGATTGAAATTGTCGATGAATTGCCGCGAAATGCGACAGGTAAAGTGTTGAAGACGGTATTAAGAAAAATGAATGGATAAACTGTGAAGGAGGCGATTGAATTGTTTAATAAAAAATTTGAACAGTTCACTGTTGGAGATACGTGGAAATCAAGAGGACGTACAATTACAGAAGCGGATCTTGTGATGTTTTCGGCATTTAGTGGAGATTGGTATCCGCTTCATACGGATAAAGAATATGCCGAGAAAAACACGCCATTTAAACAACGAATTGCACATGGCATGCTCGTTTTATCTGCTGCCACAGGACTACAGATTATGGAGCCAGATATTATAGTCGCATTTTACGGCATTGAAAAATTACGTTTTGTCACACCAACGTTTATTAACGATACCATTTACGTGGAAATCGAAGTATTGGAATTGGAAGATAAAGAAAATGGGACAGGTGTTGTGACTGCTAGACAAAATGTCGTCAAGCATACAGGAGAATTAGCGACGACAGGTATTTTGAAAATTTTAATTAAAAAAGAACAGGAGAATGAGGGATAAGTGGAATAGTAGAAAGAGAGGGGTTTGTATGACACAAACTTATGACTGGCAAAAAATTGTCAATGAACTAAGTATGTTATTACGTTTGAAAACAATTCCGATAGGGATGAAAATGTTTCCAAAAGTCGAGGAGATGGAAGCGGTAGAAAAAATCAGAAGACCTGAAGAGATTCATACGGCAGACCAAATTGTGGCACAAGCTTCAAGGCTTGGTTGGACTGTTGGCATTACTGCTGAAGATTTGGTCATGCAACAATGTGCTACTGTATTAGGTTTGGCACCGAGAGATGAAGAATGGTTGGAAGGAGAACCGATGGCAGGTATATGGTTTAAAACAAAAGAAGATTCGAGCGAGCATCAACAAGCAATGGATGTGCATATGTATGGACAACATCAAGCAATGGCGGTTTCACCTTTAGCTTCGGGACGTTTAAATCCACCTGATATATGTTTGTTTTACGCTACACCTGGACAAATGATTATTTTCATTAATGGATTACAATGGAGTGGTTATCAAAAATTGCAATGGGGAGCAGTCGGTGAATCAGCATGTGCCGATTCGTGGGGAAGAGCTTTAAAGACGGGTGAGCCAAGTCTTTCTATTCCGTGTTATGCAGAAAGAAGATACGGTGGCGTACTAGATGATGAATTATTAATGGCAATTAAACCAGATGACTTAGTAAAAGCGATCGAAGGGATGAAAAAATTAAGCCGTAATGGATTGCGCTATCCAATTCCACAATATGGCATTCAAATGGATGCCATAAAAGGGTTAGAAGCAAGTTACGGGAAGCAATAAAGATCCTTTTTGTTTTAGACCTTATAATGATAGAAAGGTGTGAAAGTAAAGCGTTCATATTAAAGTATTTTGTAAGTTGAAAAAGCCCCGAAACGCTATTTAAATGAGCAGTTTCGGGGCTTTATTTGTGGATGTCATTAAGTATTATACATTTAAAAAATTTCTCATCAATCCAACTGTGCATTAAAATAGTCTAAAATGCCTTTGTAAATCCCATAAGATGCTTGTTCACGGAAACTATGATTGACGATTGCGCCCTCTTCAAGCACATTTGATAAAAAGCCTAATTCAATTAACACGGCATTTCCAGGGTTTTCTCGTAAGACATAAAAATCAGCTGGTTGTACACCGCGGTTTTTTAAATTAACTGTAGAAGCTAATCCATCATTAATTTTTTCAGTTAACGCTCTTTGATTTTGATGTTGGTAATAAGTTGTAAAACCATTAATGGAACTGTCTAAGCTAGCATCATAATGAAGGCTAATAAATGCATCGGCATCCATTTGAAGCGCTGACCAAACACGGTTTTGTAAAGAAACATAAGAATCAGTTGATCTAGTTAAGTAGACATTGGCGCCTGCAGCTTTTAATTTATTTGCTAATAAATCAGCTGTTTTTAAAGTAATCGTCTTTTCATATGTCCCTCTCGCACCGATTGTTCCTTTGTCATTACCGCCATGTCCAGCATCGACGACAATTGTTAAGCCGTTTAATGTGCCAGCAATTCGATTTGCGGTAGGTTTTTTCTCAAATGCCGTCGTCGTTTCTCCCGAAGAGACTACCCATTCTGCAATAAATGCAGTAGCACCTGAAGATAAATGGATTTCATACCAATCGCCATGCTGTTTTTTTACTGAAAATTGCTCGCCAGCATCTGCACGTTGGACAATTGCTGATGAAGTGGATGCTTCAGCTCTAATGTTTGTCCCATTCGTTAAGACAGTAATGGTTTTTCCGCTTTCAGAATGGCTTTCTGAAGGGTTTGAGCTGTTGTTAACATGACCGTGGAATGAATACACCCAGCCTTGTTGTTTATCGTTGAGTTCGATTTTTAACCAATTGCCATCTTTTTTAACAATGTTATACGTTTCATTTTTATAAATGACAGCAACTTTTTTGGACGATTGATTTGCTTCTTTACGAACATTTAACGCATCTACCCCAACTTGGAAAGTTGCGGTTATATTTTCTTCAGAAGCCTTGCTTTTTTTATCAGAAGTTTCCGCTATTGTTGCATATTCCGAAAAAACCCAACCAGTTGTCCCATTAAATTCTATTTGTAACCAATCATTACTATTTTTAATTAAGCGTGCACGATCCCCACTATTCAATCTTGCTAATACAGTAGAGTCAGTGGATGGCGCTTCTCGGAAGTTTAAGCCGTCTACTTGCGCGATGACATCTTGTCCATCACTTTTTGTCGAACTTTCCGTTAACCAAGAGGCAATCCAACCATCATGACCTTTATAGGAAATTTTATACCAGTCATTATATGTATCTAAAATTTGTAGAGAATCGCCTTGTTTTAATGAACCGATAATGTCGTAAGAAAGTCCAGGACCTGAACGAACATTTAAGCTTTCAGCGGCTACATTTTTACTTTGAGCACTAGCTGGTTGAATAAAGTCACTGATTACTAAGGAAAAAATTAATATTAAAAGAATAGAAAGTAGTTTGTATTTCTTCATATTCGCCCTCCTTTCTGTCTAATTATATAGGAAACTGTCGAAAAAAACTATTATAAATATAGACTTCATAGTGTATATGGGAAAGAATGAGGGTGAAGTACTAGTTAGGTATGTTGCAAGTATGTCATTTTATATGAGGTCTTCATTTGTAATGGTTGACAGTTAAGTGAAATAGCCTTATGATAAGATGAAACTATTTATACAACTTGCCAAAGACGTGGAAAGTAGTCATAATGCAGTTTAAACAGAGAGGGATGGACTTGGCTGGAATCCAACCTATAAACGATTAAGATGAACAACACCACAGAGGCTTTTTATCGAAAAACGCTTGGTTTAGTAGGTAAAAACGGAATCGGCCGTTATCCGATCTACGAGTGGGCGTTTTATACGCCAATTAGGGTGGAACCGCGGAAGCTAATGTACAAGCTCTCGTCCCTTGCATATTGTATGCAAGGTGACGGGGGCTTTTTTATTTTGTTTCCGACAAACCGTTATTGAGAGGAGTTTTTATCATGAACTTTAAAGTACCTAGAGGCACACAAGATTTATTGCCGGATGTCACTTGGAAATGGCAAAAAGCGGAAGCAATTATGAGAGATGTTTGCGATCGTTATCGTTATGCGGAAATTCGCACACCTATTTTTGAACAAACTGAATTATTCCAACGTGCAGTTGGTGATACAACAGATATCGTGCAAAAAGAAATGTATACATTTACAGATCGTGGAGATCGTTCATTAACATTACGTCCTGAAGGAACAGCACCGGTTGTACGTTCTTTCGTCGAAAATAAAATGTTTGGTTATCCAGACCAACCTGTAAAATTGTATTATACTGGGCCGATGTTCCGTTATGAGCGTCAGCAAGCGGGACGTTACCGTCAATTCGTACAATTTGGTGTGGAAGCAATCGGTAGTGATGATCCAGCAATTGATGCAGAAGTTATTAGCTTAGCGATGGAAGTTTATAAAAAAGCAGGATTATCCAATTTAAAATTAGTCATTAACTCATTAGGTGATCCATCTTGTCGAGCAGCACATAGAGAAGCGTTAATTGCGCATTTCTCACCACATATCGACACATTTTGTTCAGATTGTCAAAATCGCTTAGAGAAAAATCCACTGCGTATTTTAGATTGTAAAGTGGATCATGAAAATCCATTAATCGCAACAGCGCCTTCATTGGCGGATTACCTAAATGAAGAATCAGTCCAGTATTTCGATACAGTGAAAATGTATTTGGAAGATGCAGGAATTGACTATGTAGTAGATGCGAATTTAGTGCGTGGACTTGATTATTATAACCACACTGCATTTGAAATTATGAGCACGGCATCAGGTTTTGGTGCAATTACGACACTTTGTGGTGGCGGACGATATGACGGTCTAACAGAAGAAATCGGTGGACCGGCCGCTGCAGGAATTGGCTTTGGAATGAGTATTGAAAGATTGCTTCTTGCGATGGAAGCCGAAAATGTTTCATTTGAAAACGATGCAACATTAGATGTTTATGTAGTAGCACTAGGCGACGAAGCTAAAAGAGTAGGGACGAATGTGTTAAGAATGCTTCGTGATCATGGCTTCCGTAGTGATATGGATTATATGAATCGTAAAATGAAAGCACAAATGAAGTCAGCAGACCGTTTAGCAGCAAAATATGTTGTGATTATCGGTGAAGATGAAGTAGCTGAAAATGCAGTGTTAGTAAGAAATATGGAAAATAGAGAACAAGAAAAAGTAACGTTAGAAAACTTAGTATCAAAAATTAAGTAATCGGTTAGAAAGGCTGATGTAAAATGCAACGTACACATTATTGTGGAGAAGTGACAGAACAACATATTGGGGAAACAGTAACATTAAAAGGTTGGGTGCAAATTCGCCGTGACTTAGGTGGTTTAATTTTCATCGATTTACGTGACCGTACTGGCATTATTCAAACGGTATTTAACCCAGCGATTTCGGAAGAAGCAATTCAAATTGCAGATAAAGTCCGAAATGAATTTGTTTTAAGCATTACAGGTAAAGTTATTGCGCGTGAAGAAAAGCAAATTAACCCGAACATGAAAACAGGTAAAATTGAAATTCAAGCAGAAACAATTGAAATTATTAATAAATCGAAAACACCTGCGTTCATTATTGAAGATGAGACAGATGTTAATGAAGAACTTCGTTTAAAATACCGTTATTTAGATTTAAGAAGACCTAAATTAGCACGCGTTTTCAAAATGCGTTCGGATATTACAAAAACAGTACGTAATTTCTTGGATGACGAAGGTTTCTTAGAAGTTGAAACACCAATTCTAACGAAATCAACTCCAGAAGGTGCGCGTGACTATTTAGTACCGAGCCGTGTGCATGAAGGTGAGTTTTATGCTTTACCACAATCACCACAATTATTTAAACAAATGTTAATGGTATCTGGTTTCGATCGCTATTACCAAATCGCACGTTGTTTCCGTGATGAAGATTTGCGTGCAGATCGTCAACCAGAATTTACACAAATTGATATGGAAATGAGTTTCATGTCAATGGAAGAAATTATTGAATTAAACGAACGTTTAATGAAAAAAGTGATGAAAAACGTTAAAGGTATCGATGTGGAAATTCCATTTAAGAGAATGCCTTATGCTGAAGCGATGGCACGTTTTGGTTCAGATAAACCAGATACGCGTTTTGCGATGGAATTAACGGATGTGTCTGAAGTTGTCAAAGAGGCGGCATTTAAAGTATTTAGTGGTGCAGTAGCTTCAGGTGGTCAAGTGAAATGTATTAACGTAAAAGATGCAGCAGCGGATTATTCTCGTAAAGACATCGACGCTTTGGGAGAATACGCGGCTAGATACGGTGCAAAAGGTTTAGCATGGGTGAAAGTAACGGCTGAAGGCTTTAACGGGCCAATTGCAAAGTTTTTAGAAGGCGATATTGCGACAGGACTTACAGAAGCAGCGCAAGCTGAAGAAGGCGATTTATTATTATTCGTAGCTGATTCTAAAAAAGTAGTGGCAGATGCATTAGGCGCACTGCGTTTGAAATTAGGAAAAGAGCGTAATTTAATCGATGAGTCAATCTTTAATTTCTTATGGGTAACGGATTGGCCATTATTCGAGTACGATGAAGAAGACGGACGTTATTATGCAGCTCACCATCCATTCACAATGCCACAAAATGTAGAAGAACTAGTGAATAACCCAGATCAAGTAAAAGCACAAGCTTATGACTTAGTATTAAACGGTTATGAACTTGGCGGAGGTTCGTTACGTATTTACGAACGTGATGTACAAGAGAAAATGTTTAAAGCACTTGGTTTCAGTGAAGAAAGTGCACGCGAACAATTCGGTTTCTTATTAGATGCATTTGATTATGGAACACCTCCTCACGGTGGAATTGCTTTTGGATTAGACCGTATCGTCATGATTTTATCTGGAGCAACGAACTTAAGAGATACCATTGCATTCCCGAAAACTGCGAGTGCGAGCGATTTATTAACAGATGCACCAGACGTAGTTGATCCAGCACAATTACAAGAGTTAGGCATTCAAGTAGTAGAAGAAACAAAATAACTCGTCTTCACGTGGAAGTAAGAGGGTTAATTTTGAATAAATGAAATTAAAAGATAATTTAGCATAAATTATTGAACTTTCATTTTAACTATGTTAAGCTATTATTAATACGAATCCTGAAGTGTTCGTTATTTGACATCAGTTTTGACCCAACATTTATATCGTAGGGAGTTTGAATTTTACATCGTATGACATGCCTCTCAGGGGACGTCAGAAAATGTTAAGAGAACACCCACCTGCCGAGAGCAGGTTCAAAACGATAACACAAAGACGGCACATTCGGGATTCGTCTAAATGAATGAGTATAAGACCTCTCTACATTAGAGAGGTTTTTTCGTGAAAATAAAGGTTTTGAAAGGCGGAATTTTTTTGTTACATCAGTTTTCAAGAAATGAATTAGCGATTGGTGTAGAAGGCGTCAATCGTATGAAAGACAAAACAGTTGCAATATTAGGTGTAGGTGGGGTTGGCTCATTTGCAGCGGAAGCTTGTGCGAGAAGTGGCATTGGGCGTATTGTTTTAGTCGATAAAGATGTTGTTGATATTACAAATATTAACCGTCAATTGGTTGCGAATCTCTCAACGATTGGTCGTGAAAAAGTAGAAGTGATGAAAGAGCGCATCGCGGATATTAATAAAGATTGTGAAGTTGTTGCGCTGAAAATGTTTTATACAGAAGAAACTGCAGAAGAATTTTTTGCGTTAAAACCTGATTATGTCATTGATGCATCTGATACAGTCAGTTATAAAATTCATATTGCCGAACAATGTATTAAAAGAAATATAAAAATTATTTCTAGTATGGGTGCAGCGAATAAAATGGATCCAACTCGTTTTCAAATTGCTGATATTTCGAAAACACATACTGATCCATTAGCGAAAGTCATTCGTCTACGTTTACGTAAATTAGGAATTAAAAAAGG
>ERZ808028.895-NODE-895-length-20688-cov-9.328902_pt1 | contig 20688 bp, 23 predicted proteins | sample MGYA00380184_ERZ808028 | MGnify/ENA primary metagenome ERZ808028 (study PRJEB31490, sample SAMN06133397) | mouse gut metagenome | isolation source: J8_1 | host: mice | place: China: Chengdu | collected 2015-05 ...
GAATGAACTGCCGCATAAAGCGTTCCCGTTTCGTCCCGGTCCAGCTCGATAAAATGATTGCCTCCGCCAAGGGTTCCTAGGCTTACCTCTGCCTTTTCTACAGAAATATGCTCGATGCAGTTTAATTGCAGTAAGTCAAACTCCCGAACATATCTATGCGGTTTGCTGCGAACGCAGAAACCGGACGGAACACGCTCCCGGATGACTTTGTCCAGTTTTTGAAATTCCGCCTTTTTCTGTTTTAATTTTACGAGCGTTACGCCGCAGCCAAGATCAATGCCGACCACCTGCGGAAGAATCCGGCGGCTCACCGTAGATGTAAACCCGATCGTTCCCACCTTTCCCGGATGCACGTCCGGCATTACCCTGATCCGGCATCCTTCAAACGCCGGATTGTCGCAGAGCAGCTGTATCTGCGATAACGCATAGTCTTCTATTGTATCTGTGAATATTTTTGCAAATGCATAGACTCCATGTATTGTTTTCATTGTATTTTGCTCTCCTGTCCGGTGTTTTTCCGCAAAATGAGCGCAAAAAAACACCTCTGTCTCACGCCAGAGATGCCGGACTGCCCAAACGGTCTTCGAAAACGCAAACTGGATGCAGAATCAATATAACCGAAGTCTTTCGACCTGAAATACCTGTGATACGCTCCGAACCCGAAAATCGGACAATCCGCCCTCCGCGAACATTCCTGTGTGCTGTTGTTGGTTTTGATCTATCTGTTTCATCATTGTCCTCCTTTCGTTCGTGCCAATCGCTTCTTCCATAGTAACCAAGAACCAAAGCAAACCGCTGTAAAACGGCAAAGCTTTGTTCTGTTGCATCATAGCAAAAACAATGCGCTGTGTCAATTATTTTGTATATAATTTGTCTGACAACAAAAAATTCTACACACAAGCCGAACTGAAATAATATCAAATAAAATTTATCTATTTTTCCTCAAATTCTCCAATATCGCCATAACGTCTGGCTGTGTTGGCGTGAATTTTATGCCGCGTTTCAACATACCCATGACTTTTCTCGCTTTCCGTTCAATTTCTTTAGCGGTATGCTCACTTGTCAACATCAGATGATTTCTAGCGATTGTGTATTCTCGTTCGATGTATTCTTCCGTTATCGGGAACATATCCTGTATCAGAAATGTGCTCTCCCGGCTGTCATCCAGTTTAACGATATGGAGAATATCGCAAGGCTTCCCGGCTTTTTCTTTTTTCTCCATAATTCGTTTGTATTTATCAATGCGGCTAGACAATGGTATCATCCAGTATATCCCGATACTTGTATCTTCCAAACAGTAATAATGTGGTCTGTTTCCCGCCTTATTTCCTTTGAGATACGGGTCTGGCATATCTTCAAAGAACTTATCCTTGATAATATAAAATCCTGTTTTCTTCATTTGCATGTCCTCATTACGTAAAAGTCCTCCGCCTTGCGGCGAAGGACTACACTTTCGACCCAACCATTTATATACCGCATATCGGTCAGCGGTAAACTTTCAACCCGACCATTTATATACCACATATCGGTCAGTGGTAAACTTTCTTTGTACCTATATTTTAGCAGGCACAAAGAAGAAAGTCAATAAGGCTTCCATTAAGATTTTATGCAAATGGTTGCTAATTATTCATATTCCGTTACTCGAACTCCTCGGCGGATAGCTTGAACTGACTGTTTTTTCTCTGATTTTTAATAGATTTATTATTATTATTCAAAAATCACTCTCGTTTTTATGCCAGTTAAAATTTTTAGAGCCAAAATAGAGCCATAAGTCAAATTTTTCTTAATGTAAGTCTCCATTTATTATGCACTTCATCAAACCCCAATACTTTCGCCTCACGGATATCACCCACAGAAACTTCCTCATCAACCTTAGCATTGAATTGTTCCGATAATTGACTAATGTGAATACTTCCCATATATTTTCCATCATCAATAGTAACTATAGCGTAATTAGGTACGATTCTCACAATAGTTACCTCTACCTTGTCCCCTACTCGCAAAAACATATTTTTATTACCATCGTTTGCCCTATCATGCTTTCTATTAACTGAAAGAGCATTTTGCAAAGCAACATGAATCATTATCTTCCATTCTTTAGATAAAACAAGCCCATCATCACCTTTATGTTGCCACCGATAAGACTTAGATATAGGGGAAAAATTCCCGATTATACCTAATCTATATAAATCATCTAATATTATATTTATTTTATTTTCAAGTATAGAATTACTATAATATCTCTTTATATGACATTTTAAATCATCTATCGTAAAAACCGCTCTAAATCCTGTAAGGCAACTAACAATAAGATTTATTTCTTCTGGCGAATATAGGGCTCTCATCTCTTCCTTTATCTCAACTAAACTGTCAGTTGAATATTTCTTATGGCATAAATCAATCGTAGCCTGCGAAAAACATGAATTACTACTCCCCAAGCAGTTTTGAGCAGCCAAAATAAGACGAACTATGTCTCTAGGTTTGCACCAACTATTATTCAATATATAATTTGCCGGTTCGCTGCCATTAATTCTTTCTGGAAACCACTTCTTAATCAGTTCCCTCTCATTTAAATTGTTTTTATTCTCTTTTTCTGCATACTCTATTCTTTTTGTTAATATTTTTAAAATAGGATGTCCAAACGAATTTGTATTTGTATAATCCCAAATAAGTGGTACTTCATAACCAGAAGTCACTTTATTCAATTCTTTTGTAATTACAAATCTATTGATTGCATTCAAAATCTCTGTTCTAACTGAACATATTACTTTGCTTGTTACACTTTTATCTTTTGCAAAAACAGAATTGATTTTTTTAACTGTAAAAATCAAATCTCTTATCAATCGCAAATCTCTTTTAAATACTTTCTCTTCTCCATAGTATGCCTCCAATTCATCTACAAAAATATAATATGGAATATCTGTTCTTTTTAATTTGCCAAAAAGTTCATCCGCCGAATCTATAATTTGTACAAACAAACGATAGCTCTTTGATTCTTGAACCTTTGCTGCCAAAAAATCTATCTCTGCCTTAGGTTCAACCTTTACCTGATGAATTGTATCAACATATGGAAGTGCTAAAGTTACTTTTGCTGGAATAGATAATAATTTCTTTTTCCTTTCTCCGCCTATTTGATTTATAGTTTTCTCAAACGAATCCCACCTATCATCCTTTACAAATATACCATAGTTATAATCTTTATTATCTTCTATTATCCTTTGATAAAACAACCATCTCCAAATATACTCGAAATCTTGCCCCTCTAAAACCACATCATTGCCTATAGATATAGCAGATATCAATCTTCTGGATAGCAATTCTAACTCCTGCTTTTGTAAATCCGAATAGTCGCCTTTAAAAAAAATGAATGATGAACATGTTACCATATCTCTTTTTTTACATAATCATCTATATAATACAAAAGAGCCGTTTTCCCCGTTCCTTTATATCCTGTTATAAAATAGTAACTACCATTAACTAATGATTCCAAGTTGAAATTATCTGGCATAATGTAATTTGCCAAAAAGGGCTCCAACCCCTCAGAATCTATTTCGTCTTTTGCATCTGGTTTGCCTGCATAAATATCTTTAATCTGAATATTCATTTAAAATTCACTTCCTTTACTAAAAGAAACCTTTCACTTACATCTTATTTTTGCAAATAGCAAAAATATAGCAAATGACTTATTTCATATAATTACCTATTCAAAAGCCATTGATTATAATATACCCACAAAATATCAAAAACCAAAAAGAACTGGCAATAACTGCAAAATTATCATTCTTGGTACATAATAATCAAGAATTATACCTTAACAACATAAGCATAAAATCATCTCTAATTCTCTTTTTATATAAATCAAGAAATATGAGACAATTGTTACCTGCCCCTATGTTTTTCTTTCCTTTTCTGCTGTTTCAGTTCAAACTGTCGCTGTTTCTCTGTTTCCCGTTGTTCCCGGCTCACAATTTTGCGTTCAGTTTTCAACTGCTCCTGTTGTAATTTCAAAGCCTGTTGCGATTTTGTCCCTATTCCGATATTCTTTACTGTTTCCGTACTTCACACTGAACCCGTTTAGGATTACGACCAAATTCTTTTACATCAGTTGCCACAGCTGGACTAAATCTTAACCGATAGTAATTTTTCAGAACGAAGTCATATACCTCATAGTCTTTGGGTTCTGCCCGTGTCAAGTAAAGGACAAAAAATTTTCCAACTTTTTTATTCCTCTATATCAAGACTTCCTTTATGCAATTTTCAATACTTCATATATTGCCTCTAAACAATCTTCTATTGTAAGTGCTTTACCGTTTTCAAAAAACACTGATGTAACAGCTCGATTTTTGCAACTCTCCTGAGTGGATAAAACATCATCAAAAATATCCCTAACCTCATCCAAATCTGCTCTGGAAATATCTAATGCATTTTTCCAATATCTAACAAAATGTTTCTTAAAAGATTCATAGTCCGAATAAAGCCCCATTGGATTATCCTGTAGGCCATATCGCATCGGCTGAAAAAGAGACGCTATATCCCTTACATATTCATATACCAACTTTTCTTTACCTCTGACATTTGACATATTTGCTGATGCCGAATTGAGATCAAGATTAAACTTCGTCCACATATGACTTTGAAACTGATTTCCTGTGATAAAATATTGTTGCATATTCCTACCCTCTTTCTAATATTTTTCATTAACTAATTATTGCCAACAACTCTCCACAATCCCCATACCGGTCCTCCAAATTTCCCGCCAGACACTTCATCACAATATTAATCTGCCTATCTGATAAATCCGGAACGGCATTGCCCAAATATGTCCTCATGTCGCTCCCATGGGGCGCTCTCCCACAAAGCAGCCAGTACCAGATTGCACCTATGGAATATATATCACTCCTGCAATCTCTCAATTTTGGATTTTCCTGCAATAAGGGATCAATAAAAGCACCGCCCGCCACAGCTTCACCCGTCTTGGTTAGTTTTGTATTATTTTCCGTATCTAAAAAGGCGCTAACTCCAAAATCAATAATCTTAAATATCTTCTCCTTTGTTGAAAACACCACATTGCTCGGTTTTAAGTCCCTATGTATAATCCCCTTTCCATGGGCATATTTTAATCCGTTCAAAATAGGCTTTATTACTTTTACACTATATTCAAAACTTAACATACCATACTTTTTCTGCAGTCCATTCAAATCATACCCCTCAATATACTCCATTCTTATAAACGGTCCTTCTGAAATCCTCCCCGCATCATATATTTTAACAATATTCATATGATTTAACTGAAACAGCATTTTAGCCTCTCTGAAAAAGCGCCTCTCCCCCTCTCTCTGCTCATCCGATGATACAAAAATAGGCGAATATACCTTCACAGCAAAATCCATATCCAAACAAGCATTGTGATATTTAAAAACAGAGCCAAAGCCCCCATATCCTATCTGTTCAACTCTTTTATACTGTTTTATCTGTGAAAACGGATCTGCTTCTTCATCAGAATGTTCCTCTATATATTCAATCAGACGATTTATGGAATCCGTAATCAACGTCCTTCTTCCCGCATAATTGCCGGACTCATTCTGCATATATCTTCTAAATTCATCTGCAGTCCTGCAGCTTCTTATAAATTTAGGAATCTGTTCTTTAATACTTACGTTTTCCAGCAAAGCATTTCTCGTCTGGATATAATATTTATCGTCAATCGTCCCATCTGTCGCTTTTGACAATAACCCCATCTTATATTCGTCCAGCATATCTATCAATTCTGTTTTTGTCACTGTCTCACCTCTCTCCTTAATCCAGCTTCTTTTCAGACAAAAACAATTACATTTTTCGCATCCACAGCTATTATACCCCAAAACCAACAAAGCCACAAGCACCCCGCTCATGGCTCCGTCAATCTTCCTAACAATTTTTACAAATCTCCCCCGCCAAACATATCCCCACCCTTCCAAACCACCTCAATCCGCCCTTCTCCAAACACCCTGATCCTCTCAATCCCCTTCCGCAGCACCCCCTTATCAAACTCCCGCAGGGCAGCTATCCCTTCCAGCACAGCCTCCCCTTCCTGGGAACCGCACCCTTTCAGTCTCTCAATCCCATCCTCTGCTTCCCCCATCTCCTTCCCAATTTCCTCAACCCGCACACCCATACTCCCCGTCCTTGCCTTAAACTGCTCCCGCGTCATACCCCCGGATCGGTACTTATCATACAAAAACATCTTCTCCGCCGAAAGCCGCTCCTTCTCCTTCCGCAAAGCGTCCAACTTCTTCCCCAGCGTCTCCCTCTCCGCTCCCACATCCTTCCTCCCGGAATTGCCCAGCATCACCTCCGCCGTCTTCCGCACATACTCCATAACGCTCCCTTCCAGCTTCTCCATATCCTCCACCGCCCTCCTGCACTCCGTATCAGTCCCACAGGTCCGGTAACGGCAGCAATACTTATGGTTCTTCTTCACCATAGACCGCCCGCAGTACCCGCACACAAACAGCACCTCCCGCTTAAAGCCGCTCATATCCACGCCGCTCCTGTCCCGCTTCTTCGGCTTCGTCCTCTCATTCGCCAAGGCAAACAGTTCCTCCGACACCAGCGGCTCATGCTGCCCGTCCACGACCACCCACTCCGAACGGTCATGCCACAGCATCTTCTTCCCCGTAGTAATTGACTTCTCCGAACGGTTCCACACCACCTTCCCGATATAAGTCTCATCCGACAGTATGGAACGCACCGACTGGGTTCCCCACAGCTTCTTCACCCCGCCGCCCGGATGCTGATACCTGCTGTTCTTTCTCTGCTTATACTCCACGCAGGTAAGCACACCGTTATCATTCAGATACCGCACAATCCCGGAAATCGTTACCCCTTCCGCCGCCATGGTAAATATCTTCCGCACCACCTCCGCCGCTTCCGGGTCAACCACCAGCCGGTGCTTGTCCTCCGGGGACTTCTCATACCCATACCTCGCAAAGCCGCCCAGATACTCCCCCTTCCGCGCCCTCGCCATCTGCGCGGACCGTATCTTCTTAGACAGGTCCCTGCTGTACAGCATATTGATCAGATTCTTAAACGCCACATTCAGTCCGCCCGCAGTCCCCAGCACACCTTCACTGTCATAATGGTCATTCACAGAAATACACCGCACCTCCATCAGCGGAAATATCTGTTCCAGATAACTCCCAACCTCAATATAATCCCTCCCCAGCCTGGAAAAATCCTTCACAATGATACAGCCCACCTCACCCCGCTTCACCGCCTCCATCATGTCCGCAAAACCGGGGGGGCGCCGGAAGTCAGTCCCACTGAACCCGTCATCACAAAATTCAATGATCCGGCACCTTCTAAGCCCCGCGTCCCCATCAATAAACCCGTCCAGAAGCCGCCTCTGGGACACAACACTGTCGCTCTCCTGCTTCACGCCCCTGCCGGTATCCACATCCTCATCCGACAGCCGGATATACTTTGCCACCACATCAGCCTTCACCATTCTCCGCCTCCCTTTCCCTCACGGCCTCCAAAAGCTCCGCAAGCATGTCATCATAGGCCAGGACCACCTCACAGTCCCCGTCCTTATCCACCGAAACCCTCGTCACAAATGCGTCCACCATCCCCTGGGTCAGCTCCCTCTCCCCCAAGAACCCACGCACCGTCTTCTCCCAGCCTTCCTCTATATGGAAATCCCTTGCGTACCTCTCCCGCTCTTCCAGCAGCTTCTCCAGTTCCGCAGAAAGCGCCTCCGCCTCCTTCGTATACCGCTCCGACAGTGCCGCATATTCCTCCCCGTCGATCAGCCGCTCCGCAAAATCCGCATACAGCCCCGCCTTCTTCCCTGCAGCCTGCCGAATCCGTTCCCTGATACGGTCCGCCTGCCTGGACATCAGCCTGTACCGCTCCGTCCCCTGCCTTCCGGCATTCAGCTTCCGAACCAGCCGCTCCGCATCCAGACAGGCATCCATATGGCTCCTGATAACCCCGAACACCGCAGCCTCCAGATCCTCCAGCATGACCTTATGCCGGTACGGGCACACCTTCCGGCTCCTGTTATGGGAACTGCAGCCATAAAAAAACTTATCCCCCTCCTGCGATACCGCCCGGAACAGATACATGGTCTTTCCACAGGCACTGCACACCACCTTCTTTTTAAACTTATTCCTCCCCGCCGCACAGCGCCTGCCCTCCGCACGTTTCCCGTTATAAACCTGCGCCTGCTCCGCCTTCATCTCCTGCACCCTGTCAAAATCAGCCCTGGAGACCAGCGCCTCATGGGTGTCCCTGACCACATACCCGGCAGAATCCTCCGCCCCGCCGGAACCGCCCCCAAACAGCTTCCCGCCGGTCTTCCCATGGACAGAATCCCCCGTATAATACTCATTCGACAACAGCCGCTTCACCACAATCCCGGTCCATTCCACACACCCCTTATGCCCCGTCACCGGAAGCCCCTTTGACTTCCGGTAAACCTCCGGGCATGGGATGCCTTCCCCGTTCAGGATTCCCGCGATCCTCCCATAGCCGTTCCCCTCCAGGAACAGCCGGAAAATACGCTTCACAACCCCCGCCGTATCTGCATCCACTACCAGGCTCTGCTTATCCTCCGGTGATTTCAGATACCACCGCATTTCCCTTAATAATGTTATCGCCTGCCAGCATTTGCGGGATACACGCCTGCACCGTAGGCGTTTCAAATGCCCCAAGAACAGAGAGTATCACCAGCAACACACTAATCACTACAACCGCATTGTCCCCGGACAAAAAGACCGCCGCGCATAAGACAGACATTCCCGTCAGCGTGTCCAGCGCCACCATGATATTCCTCCGGTCCGCCCTGTCAGCCAGGATTCCTCCAATGGGGGACAAAAGAATCGTCGGGATCGTCGCTATAGATAAAATACCCGCAAACACAGCCGCCGAACCCGTCACTTCCAAAACATACATAGACAACGCCAGGCGCAGGATATAATTGCCAAACAAAGAACTTGCCTGCCCCAGCACAAGGAGCGTAAAATTTTTCGTAAACAGTCTCTGCTCCATATGCTACTCCTTCCTTTCTTCCCTGTAACCTCCCAGTATCCTCTCTGTCCGCCCAACCATCTCATCCTCTATGATCGGAAGCCCCATTGCCGCAAGAACCTCCGCAACAAACCTGCACTTATGCCGGATTTCTTCCGCATCCGCCGGGAACACGGACGGAAGCAGCCAGAAATTGACAAGGGGCAACAGTTCAGAAAGCTCCTTTGCGTATTCCGTCCGGATCGAACCGTCACGCCGTCCTTCCTCGATCAGTTCCAGCCATAAAGGAGTCAGCACCCGCCGGTTCGCCTCCACAGCAGCCGCCAGAATGCGCGGGTCTTTCAGGATAGGAATTGCCTGCGTACTTATTTCTTCCCGTTCTCCATCAGCCCTGTCAAAAGCAAGCACTTCCCGGATCTTCTGCAGTCCGTTCAGGTCCGAACGCCCCCTGACCGCCTCAAAAGGATTATTCTCCAAAAACATCCGATCCCCCAAAGCGTGCATGACCTCTTCCTTACTCTGAAAAAACCGGTAAAACATCCCCTTTGCGCCGCCTGCCAGCTCCATAATATCCGTAATGGCAGTTTCCTCATAACCTTTCGATAAAAACAGCTCCTTTGCCGCATCCAAAATTTCTTTCTTCCATTGTTCCGGCTGTTTTTTCACTGGCCTTGCCAATTCCCACCGCCTCCTTCAATAGTTATTGACCCTAAGTCAATAACTATTATACAAAGAATTTACATCCATGTCAATCATTTCCGCAAATACTCTCTCAAATGCAAAAGAAATCCATGAAAAAAGAACCGAAAAATGCCTCCTCAGCATTTTCAGCCCTTTTTGTAAACTTGCAAAATTTTAACAATAAAATCCTGTTCTGGATTTTATGATATAATCCAACTTCCGCCCCTAAAATGATTCCAAATATTTCTGGAGCCTATCCACAAACTGTCCAATATGTATCCCATCCACAAAAGAATGATGAGCCTGGACAGATACGGGCATGACAATCTTACCATCCTTCTCATAATACTTCCCCCAGTCAAACAAAGGCGTCGCATTATCCTTTTTCCCAGAATTGGTATGTGAGATATGCGTATAGGTGACCCAGGGCATAGGCGAACACTGGAACACATCATTTCCAAGGGGGCCAGTAAAATATTCCTTCTGCTCCCTTGCAATCCTTCCCGCCATCTCCACATATTCCTGAATACTACCCCGAAGCGGCACATTGACCACTTTGAACAGCCCCGTATCCTGATTCAGATAAGTAAAGGCAGTATCAATATGCTCAAAAAGAACCACCTTCCCGTCCAGAAAACGATACCGGAACGCTTCAATCTCATCCGCACATTTACAAACCACATACACAAACGCAAGCGTAAAAGAGAGGTTCTGCGCCTTCACCTTCCGGCGGAAATTTGTGATATCCGCCTCAAATGTCACACAGAAAGCAGGCTCCACGCTTCCCCTGAAAACCATACAGTGCATGGCCCTCTCCCAATTTCTTTCGTCTATCACCTGATAAGTATTCACTCCAAATCCTCCCTTTCCATTTCCACACATTTCACTTTCTTTTTGCAAATTTCTCTTTTGCGTATTCATATGCTTCCCGGATATACGGCCTCAAAGCCTCAAAAGTCTCTTCCGACGGATTCAGCACACACATCCACCCCATCCACGCATAGACCGGAAGCGGCAAAAACAGTCCGCCGCAGAAAAATCATAATCCATTTCCACAACCCCGCCTGCCCCCGGACGTCTTGGCACAGCCCCAAACAGTTTCACAAACGTACCCTTACGGACACCCAGGTTCACCCGGTAAACCCCCGGCCTGTCCAGTTTAGAGCCTTTATCATTATCCCCGTCCTTCTCCTTGACCGTCAATATGTACACTCCCCTTTTCAGCACATGTCCGGGATTATAAAAAATCCCTTTTTCTCCCCAGCTCTCCACAAGGACGCTCCCTTCCAGCTCCTCCAGGCAATACTTCAATATCTCATCCGGCTTCATATCCCACCCCTATACTTTCCAGATTTCTTTTATAAATTTTCATATCTTTTAATGTATTTCACCCATTTAAGAACTCATTTTACAACTATTACAAAATCATTTCTTTCAACTCATCTATTTCGTTTTCGTATTTTTTACAATCAATATTTTCAATTAATTCCCTTGCATTCAAATCAACCAGCATACCATCCTCAAACGTTAAAAAATCTATATAATCATCTTTTATCATCATTGACAAATGGCGTGGAAGTCCAATATTTTGCAGTTCTATGATTATATCGTCAGTTGTTCCATATTCCACATATTCTGCCCAATTTGCACCTGCATTTTGTTTACCTACTTTTTCAGAAACAATCAAATAATAATTCAAAAAATAGTTTTTGATTTTAAACCTGAGAACATTATCAATGTCTGAAATCAAATTATTTATTATAAGATTAATTTGATTTCGATCATTAGGATTAAATATTACCATCTCATTCCTATCCCAGATTTCGCCTTTCCTTTTGTAATAATTAATAATATAAATAATCATCATATTTAGTGGTGTAGACCTCATCCATGAATACATTAAAACCGCAAAATATTGTAACCTTGTTCTTTGTTTAACCATCGGGTTTCTTCCCTTAGATTCTTCTTCACCCCAATTATAATAATCATACATCTTTTCCAATACTTCCAGACAAGTTTGAGTTGTGATTTCATTTGGAAATGCGCTTTCTGATTCTTTTATTTTTTCCCATACCTTATTTTGATATATAACTTTTATATTTGAACACTGCTCTAAAATATATAATGGAATGTGATTCTCTTTTTCCATTCGCTCTAATAATTTTTTTCCATCTGCATTTTTTCTCAAAAAATTACTCATTAAAATGGAATCTGTTTTTGATGCTTGATGAGAGAAAACGATATTAGCATAATGATCCCATACTTCTTTTTCTGTTTGACTGTAATTAGCTCTGGTAAAATCTTTATCTCTCAAAGAATAATCTAAATTTGTATAAAAATTTTTCTGTCCATTAATCACCAAAGGTTTAACAGCTTCTATCTTCCTATTCCTTACAACTTCTAAATCTTTGTTTGGATTATCCCATCTATTCTTTTTATCTTCTATTCGTACACAAATAATATTTCCACTCAATTCTTTACTCAATCTACCGGCTCTGCCTGCCAAATTCCAAAAATCAACATCTGAAAATTTAGAATTTCCGATAGCATTACTAAAAATAAAAATATTCTTTGCAGGAAGATTCACACCCTCTAAAAGAGTAGATGTACAAAACATATAGTCAATTACTTTTTCCTCAAATAGCCTTTCGATTCTTTCCCGTATACGTTGTGGTAATCTTCCAAAATGGAATGCAACTCCTTTTTTTAAACAATCAATTAAAAAATAATCTTTATGTATATATGATTTTATCAATTCAATAAGTGAATCAATCCTTGCATCATTTTGTTCAGGTAAACCCTTAGAAAATTTCAAAGCAAAGTCAATCGTATCCGCTACTGTATTGCAATATACAATATTTTTACAATTTTCCCCCAATTTCCGAAGAAGTTTCCCTACATAATCTTGTTCTTTCTTCCCCAAGTCTTGAAAAATAATATCTTCTCCTGTCTCCGTAAACATCCTGCCTTTTCCCTCAACATAGTCTATAAAAAATCTGTTTTGAGCAACCGGAGATTCCTTAATAATCATTTGTTCATCTATACTCTTTTCAAATAATTGTAAAAAGACATGTGCATTCGGAATATTAGGCGATGCAAAATACAATTTAATACTTTTTCTCTCCGCCAAAAGAATGGCATGGTAATACAAAGGTGATCTTGAATCTTTTTCAGCAATTATTTTATGTGCCTCATCGACAAACATATAATTGATTACAGGATTTTCCTTTTCACCTAAATATGAAATTAATCGCTCTGGAGTAAAAACAAATACATATTTTAACATCCTATTTCTATAAATCATAGGAACTACCGGATGTGCCAACACCTTATAATTTTTATTTGTGATAGTTTTCTTTAATCGTGCTGTGACCTGATTGATAAGGGCTCTCGTAGGTACTAAAATCACAATATTATCTATCCCATGTCTTTCAGTAATAATATATTGAATAAAAGCATCCATTATAAAAGATTTACCAAAAGAAGTTGGCCCCGAAAAACTATAATGATTACTATCTTTCATCGCTTCAAAGAGCTTGTACTGCGAATCTGTAAATACCAAATCATTGAAAGGCACTTTTTGATAAGTCTTTTTTATTTGCTTTTCCAATGCTGTCTCAATCGTGTCTACTATTTCCGAATTTCCAACTGCAATACTTAAAGACGCGAAATTTCCTAATTTTGTTAAAATTGAGTTGGCATAATACTGAAACTGCATATTGTCTTTATATACGTCATATAATAAACTAACAATTTTATATGCTTTATTTCTTCCGTCTGCTTTATCACTTCTCGATAAAATATCTGCAAATCGTAATACATCATCAAATTCTTTTTCAGTCAATAAAATATCATCTTTTTGGTATAAGAATATATGTGCATACTTGTATTCCAGTTTTCGTGTTAGTTCATCCAAATACGGATCGTTCAATGCCCGGCGAACCATAGCCTCCAACCATTTCATCGTGTAATGGCCTCCATTATCCTCTGTCTCTTTGAATTTATGTCAGTAAATGGCAAAACATATATGTAGAAATTATGACCTTGTAGCTTATTATCAATAATTTTCTGTTGTATACTCACAAGGTACTTACTAACCTCAATATCTACTCTCGATTTTATTAATTTCCTAAAATCTGATGTTGGCATTTCCTTTTCCTCATCGCTTATATCTATTTGGAAGCCAATAAAAATACCAAAGGCATCATCGACATCAAAATTTCTGTTCTTGGTAGGATAAATTAAACTTTCTAAGAGCTCTCTTTCTTCATCTGAAAAAGATTCCTTAAATAAGTTATCACTAATCAAACTTTTTTCATAACCTATTCCACTCTTCGCATTTCCTTTATCGTTTATACCATTTTTAAAATTATTTATAGACATGAACGCATCTCTTATAGCAGCATCTATTTTTTGGTAGGTTTTTGACTCTCCAAATATTAATTGATAATTTCCATCAGATAATTTCAGGAAGTGTACACCATCAGCTCCATTTACATAGTGGCTTGTTGATGTTTTCAGTTCCAATTTTGTAAGTATTTTGGGAGCTCCTAAATGTGTTTCTAAAAAGCAAAATAAAAGCAACTCTCCCAATTCTCCATTATTTCTTGTATACTCAACAAATTTTTCTCTTGCTTTTTTAGAAAGAGTTGCTGGTCTGTTTCTATATTTCTCTTTTACCTGCCTTGATATCGAGTAATCAATGACTGGATCAAGCAGCATTTCTATCAACAAATCATAATCAAACTCATTAGAATTAATCTTTAATACAAAAAGGTTCAATTTATTCTTTTTATACTTGTCCAAATCCTTTGACCACAGCAAATCGAATGATCCTAAGAAATCTGACTCCTTTAAACTTATTTCCATAATTCATTCTCCTTTGTACCAAAGCAATTTACTATATTTTACCACACTATTTCTCATTTTACTATCCAAAAGAGCCGATTGGGAATCAACATTCCTAACCGGCTCCTTGCTTCATCAGCATAAAACTTCTAAATCCGCTTCCTCCCATTCATCTGAAACACATCATGCCCCATAATGCTCCGTACCGCCTGCCCCAGACTCCTGGCCCTCCCATGCTGATGATACGGCTGGGAAGCCCTGTGCTTATGGAAAATAATACACTCCCCCTCCCCCGGATACTCCGGGTTATGGATATACCAGATATGCCCCGTATTCTTAGACTGGATCGTCACATCATAATTCTCCGCCAGGATAATGTTAAAATAGGACTTATCCAGCTTCTCTATCTCTTCCGTCCGGAACATCTGCATCCCCTCCCCTCCCTTCCCGAACCATGCCGCCAGCGCTTCCTCCACAATCCCCGCCACGTCCGCAGGTCTCACACCGGCAAAATACTTCTCATACACATCCGCCGGCAGCTTGACAGATTTTCCGGCAGAATCCTTCTTTCCTTTCCCGTCGTCAAGCGTTTCCAGCACCCTCTTCTCCGTCACACTCCCGGCCATGCCCCTGACGCACTTCGCCGTCTTCGCATCCAGCCTGATCTTCCCCTTCTCCGCCAGCCCGGACACCACCTTCTGCTCCTTCTCCGACAGATAAGACAGATCCACCGCCGCCACCAGAGGCAGCGTCCCCTCGTCCAGCCGCTCCTTCAAAGGTTCCTCCAACTGCTGCACCCGCATATACCTGGCAATATTCCTCCCGGTCATCCCATACTCTTCCCCAATAGCATCCCGGCTCTTCAACCTGTGGACATCATGTCCACAAGTCCCCGCCGTGTCCTGCCCGTTCAGCCTGGCGATCTCTTCCAGAATGTCATTCCGCCTCCCCTGGCTGCTGACCTTCTCATATCGCTCCGCCAGCACCGCCGCCTTCTCGGACGGCAGGAGCTCCGCAAAGCCCCTCTGTATCACATTGGTCTCGATCACATAGACATAGGCTTCCTCTTCCGTCAGGTCCGTCTTCACGATAGCCGGAATCTCCGCTAGCCCGGCCAGCTTCCCCGCCATCTGCCGGTTATGCCCGGCCAGCATCTCATACCCGTCCCCCTCCTGCCACACAATCACCGGATTCAGAACGCCATGCTCCCTAATGCTCTCCACCATGTCCTCCAGACGCTCCCCCTCATACAGCCGGAAAGGATGCTTCCGGAACGGGCGGATACTGTCAATGGGCAGCATCCTGATCCCGTTCTCCGGAGCGGAAACCTCTTCCGCCCCCGCCAGAAGGTCCACAGCGTCATTAAAAATCTTCCTCTTCGTCCCATTAGCCTTCATACGAAACCAACTCCTTTGCAAACTTCCTATAAGCCATCCCCGCGCTCGCCTTCGGGCTGTACTCCGCCACCGGCAGGCTGTAATAAATACTCTCCCCCACCTTCACCGTACTGGGAATCCTCGTCTCAAACACCCGTATCTGCTCCTGGAAGCTCTCTGTCACTTCCTCCGTCAGAACCCTGCACAGCTTCGTCCTGGACTCACACATGGTCATCAGGATGCCCGCAATGTCCAGCTTCGGATTGATCCGCTTCCTGATCTTCACCACCGTCCGCAAAAAATCCTGCATCCCCATCATGGCCAGAAGCTGGGGATTCACCGTGATGATCACCTCGTCCGCAACGGCCAGGGCATTGATCGTCAAAGTCCCCAGGGACGGGCAGGTATCAATCAGAATATAATCATACTTCTCCCGCAGCGGCTCCAGAATCCCGGACAGCATCCGCTCCGCCCCCATTTCCAGCCGCAGCTTCGCATCCACCACCGACAGATAAATAGACGATGGGATGAAATCCACCCCGTCTTTCGTCCGTATGTACTTCTTCGGGGACGGCATCTTCTCATCCTCAATCTGCGCCATCATCAGATGCCCGATAGTATCATCCAAAACCCCCGTATCCTCTACGCCGAAGCATGTTGTCAAATTTGCCTGGCTGTCAAAATCAACAGCCAGAACCCTCTTCCCCATCTTCCGCAGGCAGTACGCCAGATTGAACGTAGTTGTTGTCTTCGCCGTACCCCCTTTTTGCGAACCAATCATATAAATCTTTCCCATATATCAAAACCTCACTTTCCTCTCTGCCACCATGCTCAACTGCATTTCCTCAAACGCATCAATATAATCCGCTGACTCCCTCGGAACAATGACCAGCTTCCCTTCCTCACACCGGACTGTCAGGAGCGTCCCTGCCCCAAAGCCCAGTTCTTCCAGCCAAAGCCCCTTTAATGTGATTGTCGGCGTCGGCTTATAATTATGCCCGCTCTGCTCATATACTTTAAATTTTCTGACATCCTTCTTCATCTGTTCCCTATCCTTTCACCAGTCCGCAGACCGTATCTGCCACTGATCCTATGTTACCGAACTTCCTTTTGGGATTTTACAGGAACCGCTCCCAGGCGCACCGGCCCGTGCCTTTCCCTGTAAAAAAGAAATATTTGTTTCCGAACGAAACGATAAGCTAATCTATAAAAATCATCACAACAATATGGGCGCTGTAAGTTCCCCGGCTTTCCGTAGCTAAATCCCATTTATACCCATGGTACAGAAACACAGGTTTAACCCTCCCATGGCGCCCGGTTCACATTAAACCCGGCCGAAACCTGTCAACCATCATTACAACGCCCCGTTGCAACCCGTCAGCATTTATAAGGACTTCGGACCTTCAAATCCATCATCAGCGGATGGTATGGTTGCTTTAATCGCTATCAGACTTTCATACTGCTGGCCAGCAATATATGTATGGCTCCCGGATGGAAACCAGAAATGCGGTGATTCCGTTGCCCTTTTCCGGGCAAAAAAATAAGGGGACAAGTTAGTGCAACCCCTTGATTTTACTGGGTTCTTCTAACTTGTCCCTATTATAACACGGGCATCTGCGTCTATGCGTCTGGCTCTTTTTTATACAAATTTTTAATAACTGTTACCTGTAAATCTTTTGCGTTAATCAATCTTTCCTGTTTACATTTCGGACAGTAAAGAGGGAAATTTTTTAATTCTGTATCTGTAATCTTGTTTTGCTCCCGCAAACAGGACAATGTACCCATTCTATTCTTTTCATTATAGACCTCATTCCTTGCAATTACGAAAACGCAAAAAGGATAAAATACCAATAGGACAAAAATAAACGCACCAAAACTCTAATACAGCTATACCTATCCACGTCAGACTATCCGTTTTGAATACTCCGAGCATAGGAATAATCAAACAAGAGATAAAAAACACGCCATGTACCATGAGCAGATATTTCAGCCATTTATCTATCTTTCTCTGTGGTTTTATCGTCAATCCGGCAAATAGTGTAGCTAATGACATAACCCCGTAACCCAACAGGTCATAGTTAAATAGCAATCCATATTGCTGAAAATCAAGAAGTGCAACAGCTTGCTGTGTTAAATCATCTAATCGTACAGTTGTTAGCTGAGCAAAATAAACTAACAAAATAATAGCTGCGTATATGACGGAAAAGGCTACTGAAACACAACCCGCTAATTTTACTTCCTTTTCAGCAAAGTGGGCATATCCACATACCATAGCTACAAAACTGAATGCAATGAACATAGAGAAAAAGTAGCTGCCATAATCAAAGTCAAATAGCATAGACATAGCAAAACAGATTACCGCAATGAAATTAACACAAGAGCTATACACGCCTATTTTCTTATTCATCAATCTGCACCGTTCCTTTATAAAGAATACCAACCAATTTATTGATATATGTTGCCCTATCCTCGGTTTTCGTAAAATCATACCCCAATAATTGTTTGATTGTCTCACTTCCTAAAAATGCCGCCTGCATTGCAACAGTAAGAATAAATACAAACATGGATTTATCCTCATTTGAAATATCATTTCTCAAAGACAGCGAAAAACCCCGTTGTGTAAGTACAGAATTACAGTTTTCCGTATAATTTTGTAAATCACCCAAAATAGAAATACGTGAAATAGCAGAATGTTCAAACAGAAAATTGAAAACATTAGTAGCACAATCCATTAAGCGTTCTTTATCTGTTTCATATTGGTTCGTCATTTGAAATTCTGTAACTACTTTTCCGATAATGCGCTGCACACATTCCGTTATCAATTTTTCTTTACTACCAAAGTGATAGTTGATTAAACCTAATCCAACATCTGCTTTTGTGGCAATCATACGGGCGGTTATGTCCTTAATGTTGCCGTTATGTTTTTCAATCAATTCCGTTGTAACTTCAATAATGCGATTTTTTACATTGGCATTTTTATCCATAGCAATATTCCTTTCTTGAACAACGTTCAAATATATTGTATTGAACATTGTTCTAAAAGTCAATAGATTTTATGAATTTACTCCATTTTTTACCATTCCGAGAAAACGGAATAGCGATAAATTGTTCTATTTTGTCCAATAATAAAATTTTATGAAAGAAAGGAAAGAGGGATTCCGTAGCAGTCGGCATTGTGGGAATGTGTATAACTGGCTATCTCATGGAATTGTGGGTAACTCTGTTTGCAGGACGTGGGAATCTCCCTTGCGCAAGCCCTTATGTTGTTTAACCGTCCTATCCATTCTAAGGCGTTTTCTGCCTTTAACCGTTCCGTTATGCCCTGTGTCTGTTTCATGCCCTCTATGAGCCTTTCAAAGCGTTCCTGCGCTTGCCTGTCAATGTCGGCAAGATAGGTGTTGAGTTTGCCGCTTGTGAGAAGATTGATGTATATAACCCTGCGGTACTGCTTCAGATAATCCAAGTGCCGCTGTCCCCATATACCTATGGGCTGCTCTTCTTCGGTTGGTAATCTCAAATCTGGGATGAGATATCCATTTTCTTCGTGATATGTGCCGCCTAACTGTTCAAATAGTGATTTCATATGCAAAAACTCCTCGTATAATAAGTTTGTAAGCAAGAAAAACAGCTTACAGACTTATTCTTTTTTGGTAGACAGAAGGATAATTCTAAACACCCTTTCCGAAGATTCTTCTTCCATCATGCTGATTCATCCATTCTCTGTCTATTGGTTAATAAGTTGCTTTATAGTCATGGCCCCAGATGTTACAATAAGGTTCTTAAGAACTGTAGCTATGGTCACTGCTCCGTAACTCCAGCAAAGCTTATGCTATTGCCAGGAAAGCCTGCAGCCCTACTGCCATAGATATTCCCCCTCTCCGAAAACGTCTTTCCGCACCTTTGGGACAAAATGTCCCGAAGTACGAAAAGCCGGGGAGCGGCACAGCACCGCTCCCCCATCGTCTGGACGGCGCTCAGTCCCGCCGCCTGCTTGTAGGGCCGGATATAGGTCGTGGCCGTGGTAGCACCTCCTTTCGCCATGGAAAAAGACAGCAGGCAAAGCGCCCGCTGTCTTTGATACAGTAGCTATTTTACGAATAGGTTTTAATAAATGTCTGTTCAATAAATTCTTTTACTGCGTATATGTCTGCAAATTTCTCATACTTAGGAAACCCTTTTAGGTTTTGCTTTGAATAAGTCAGATGAAAAATGTAATAAATGTCCCTACCTTCTTCTCCACCAGTAACATATAAAACATCATCATTAGATGCACATTTTGCTACTGCCCAAACTTTTTTATGATATAAAAAATGTTCTTCTCCAATCTCCCTTTTCAATTCCTCAACAAATGCACCATTTGACTGTGATAGCGGCACCATATACCAGTTGAAATCTTCACCATATTTATCAAACAAGTCACAAAAAATCTCTTCTGCTGTCATTTATGCTCATTCCCCACAAATCCCGATTTTTCTGTATAAAAACTTACTTGTAAATCAAGTATATCACATTCTTGTACCATTGTCCATTCCCCACCTTTGGGACAAAATGTCCCGAAGTACGAAAAGCCGGGGCTGTTGCAAAAGTAGATGAACAATCACTACTGGAGCAACAGCTCCGTTTTTTGTACCTAAAAACAGAAAAGCAGACTCCGAAGAGCCTGCCACCCGTGGTATAATAAGTTATGACCAGTAAATTAATATACCATAAAAATTATACCGAATTTGGCGAACCTTATCAACTGGTTTTACCATTAAGTTTAGAAGGTCTGGTC
>ERZ808028.896-NODE-896-length-20680-cov-4.053293_pt1 | contig 20680 bp, 16 predicted proteins | sample MGYA00380184_ERZ808028 | MGnify/ENA primary metagenome ERZ808028 (study PRJEB31490, sample SAMN06133397) | mouse gut metagenome | isolation source: J8_1 | host: mice | place: China: Chengdu | collected 2015-05 ...
GGTAAATTCCAGTTCAAATAATCTTGCAGGGAAGTTAATTCAGGAAGGGACAAAGCAGATAAAACAGGAGTTTGAAAATTTGCTGCAGGGAAAATGTATAGAAATTGATATTGATGAGCAGATTGCCTATAATCAGCTAAAAACAAAACGCAATGCTATTTGGAGTATTTTGCTTGCGGGAGGATATTTAAAGGTAATAAAAAAAGAACTGAATCAAAAGAGTGGACGTTGGTATTACACCATGTCATTAACAAACAGGGAAGTATATCTTATGTTTGAGCGTATAATTCAAGATTGGTTTTCAGAAAGTGAAGAAAATTATAATGATTTTATTAGAGCATTATTGCAGAATAATATTAAGGCAATGAATGTGTACATGAATCGAGTAGCACTGACTACGTTCAGCTATTTTGATACAGGAAAGAAGCCTTCTGACGAAGAACCAGAGCGCTTCTATCATGGTTTTGTATTAGGGTTAATGGTAGAATTATCTGGCCGATATATCTTGACTTCGAATCGGGAAAGTGGTTTTGGGAGGTATGATGTAATGCTGGAACCTTTATATCCAGAGAAAGATGATGGAATAATTATAGAGTTTAAGGTATTGGATAAAGATGAAGAAAAAGAACTTTCTGATACAGTGGAAGCGGCATTAAAGCAGATTGAAGAGAAAAAATATGAAACAGCATTAACCGCAAAAGGAATACCAAAAGAAAAAATCAGAAAATACGGGTTTGCCTTTAGCGGAAAAAAAATATTAATTCAGGGAAAGTGATTTTTTAAATTGTATCCGAATAAACGGCAGATGTTAATTAAGCATCTGTCTGGAACCGGGAAGGCTTAGGGGAAGCAGTTAAAGAATTGCTGGCAGAATCGAACGCATTTTTGAAATCATCAAAAATACTTAGAAAGATGAACGAAATTGAGTTGTGATTGCATGATAAATGATAATTGGTTATCTTAATGAAAGGATATGCAATCGTATCTGTATGTATCCTCAGCTAAACGTCTGCGACCCATACGTAATTAAGTACCCCAAACCTGCCCGGCTGGATAAGAATTCGCCGATAATTACGCCCACCAGGCAAAGCCCGATATTGACCTTCATGCTGCTGATGATCAGCGGGATGGAAGAGGGCAGGAGGACTTTTGCCAGAACATCTTTTTTGGTTCCGCCCAGGGAGTAAATCAGCTTGATTTTTTCCGGGTCGGTCTGGGAAAAACCGGTGTGCAGGGTGAGGATGGAGCCAAAGAGGGCCACGGAAACGGCGGCGACGATAATGGTTTTGGTGTTATTGCCCATCCATACTAAAAACAGCGGAGCCAGGGCGGATTTGGGCAGGCTGTTTAAAACGACCAGATAGGGTTCCAGGATTTCTGACATGGCCCGGCTTGACCAGAGGAGGAGAGCGCAGGCCAGGCTGATTAGGATGACCAGAAGAAAGGAAACCAGGGCTTCCATCAGGGTGATTCCCGTGTGCACGAAAAAGGAACCGTCGGCAAGCATGGAATAAAAGTATTTTCCAATCATGGACGGGCTGCTGAAAATAAAGCTGTCAATCCAGGAAAAAGAAGCTGCCAGTTCCCAGAGTGCCAGAAAAAGAACCATCAGCATCGTGCGGACGATTCTTACCTGTCTGCGGTGAAGAAGCTCTTCTGCCAGATAATGTTCCTGGGCCAGGGAAAGAACAGAGAAGAATTTATGCTCCATCATGTTTTAACTCCTTCCAGATAAGATTAAAATACTGTGAAAATTCGGGAGTATTGCGGCGTTCCATGGGAGAAATACAGGCTGGCGAATGTTCATTTGATGTGTTTTTATCAGGAGAATCGTTTTTATCAGGAGAATCGCCGGGAACAGCTCTCCGGGAAAAAGAAACCGGGATAATGGCCTTCACCCTTGCCGGGCGGGGCGATAAGACGACGATCTGATCTGCCACGCTGATGGCTTCCGATAAATCGTGGGTGACCAGTACCGCGGTTTTTTTTGTTTTTCGGATAATGGTGCTGATATCGTCGCAGACAGCCAGTCTTGTCTGGTAATCGAGTGCAGAGAATGGTTCGTCCAGCAGCAGAATATCCGGCTTTAGCGCCAGCGTGCGGATAAGCGCAGCCCTCTGGCGCATACCGCCGGAAAGCTGGGAGGGGCGCATATCCTGAAACTCTTCCAGACCATAGGTCTTTAACATTTCTTTTAATTCTTTCTGGTTTTCGGGAGTGAGGCGCTTCTGGATTTCCAGTCCCAGGGAAACATTGGATAAGATCGTCCGCCATTCAAACAGGTGATCTTTTTGCAGCATGTAGCCGATTAAGTTGCCTGCCTCGTCCAATGGCTTCTGGTCAATAAGAATCGAACCGCTTTCCGGCCTGACCAGTCCGCAGAGCAGGGACAGAAGCGTAGATTTTCCGCATCCTGAGGGGCCTACGATAGCGATAAATTCTCCGGTATCTGCTGTAAATGATATATCCGAAAGAGCCGGCGTTTCCCCTTCCATCGTGTGGTAGGCGTAGCCGACTCCCCGTACCTCAAGCTTATGAGCCATGATAATGATTCCTTAATTTCTGCTCTTTCTATACTCTATGACTGCCGTTTTCGAGTGGTTCATCATCTTCGATTTTCTGCAGTAAAAACATCGTATAGGTTCCGACAGCAACGAGCTTTCCCGCTTCCGTGGTGATTTCCACCCGGTTGACCACCGTTGATCTCCCCTTATGTGCCGCCCTGCATTCGACATAGAGTTTCCCTTCTTCTAAAGGAATACCATGGAGGAAATTGATGCTGGCACTCTGCGTGGTGTTGGTCATTTCATAGGCATAAGTAGCCATACCTGCCGCCATATCACACAAGGTAAACAGGAAACCTCCGTGGACAATTCCGTAAATATTGATGGATTCCGGCGGAATTTCGATAGAAAACTTTGAATATCCCGGGCGTGCATCAATCAATACTGCGCGTTCAAAGCCGCCGAGCGGATGAATGTGGCTTACAATGCCTTTCCAAATCTTATCTCTCATGATTCTTTTCCCGTGTTACCGTTCCCGCAGCAGCAGGTGTGTGCGGTGTGAACAGCAACTTTCCTTTCTCTACTTTTTTGTCTATTTTTGCCAGAAGAAATTGAAAGTTCATGGCCGGATTTTGCATTTTTTGTCTATTCTGCACATCTTAATCGTTAAATAAATAACAATATTTTTGCATGGTCAAAGAAAAAATAAGGAGAAACTTCTATAATCAATTTGACTACGATGCATCATTGCTTTTCATGGATTTATGGGCAAAATGATAAAAAATAAACTCTTAACCGGTAAACTATACCACAAAAGCGATAATTGTACAAGGAAAAATACAATCCATAGGCAATACCTATTAATCCTAAAAAAAGTTCGGGTTAGCATCGATTGGATCTTTTGACAGGGCTATTGTATAATTCAAGCATAAAGATTGTTAAAAAAAATCCAAAAATAATAACAATGAAAAGCACAAGGAGGAAATGAACACATGAGTAAATTATCCGCAGAAGAATTTCAGGCTTATTTAAAGCAGATTCGCGAACTGGCCGAAGGACCATTGGAGGAAATTCAGAAAGAGGTTGAAGTTACGAATAAGTTCCCGCAGGAGTTTTATGACCTGGCAATCGAGAATAACTTATATCGCTGCTCCCTTCCGGAAGAGTACGGCGGCTGGGGATTAAGCGAACTTGAAATCTTACAGGTACAGGAAGAGTTCTCCAGAGGCCCGGGCGGCATGCGTATGCATCTTCACTATGCAATGGACTTAAACTGGAGAATCTTAGATGATTACGGCAGCAAGGAATTAAAAGACGAGTGGATGCACAAGTTCCAGGATAAGACCGTATTTACTTGCTTTGCTTTAACCGAAGCTACCGGAGGAACCGGCGCTGACTTACATACCACTGCAGTAAAAGAAGGCGACTGCTACGTATTAAACGGTGAGAAAACACTGATTTCCCATACCGACTGCTGCGAATTTGCCTATGTTATCGCTGTAACCAACCCAGAGTCCAGCAAGGACGACCGTCTGTCCGCATTCTTCGTACCGATGGATGCTCCTGGATTTGAAGTAATCAACATGCCTCATATGATGGGATGCCGGGGAGCCGGCCATGGCGAGCTGAAATTCACAGACTGCCGCATCGACAAGAAATACCTTCTGGGCAAAGAGGGACAGGGACTGGAAATTGCAATGCACTCCTTATCCGTATCCCGTGCACATATCGCAGCTTCCAACCTGGGTATGGCACAGAGAATGTTAGAGCTGTCCTTACAGTATGCACATGACCGTGTAACCTTCGGCAAGCCAATCGGAACCCGTCAGGCTATCCGCTGCAAGATTGCCGATATGTCCATGATGGTTCATGCTCTCCGCTGCATGGTTTATGACTTTGCAAAAGATTACGAGAAGAACCCAACCGGCGAGTACATCGAAGAGAAGGCTGCAATGTGCAAGCTGTACAGCATCGACACCACCAGAAAAGTCAGCGACGAAATGCTGGAAATCTTCGGCGGCGTAGGCTACTTTGAGGACTGCAAGTACGGCCCGGTAGAGCGTCTGTACCGTGACTGCCGCGCAATGTGGTTAGAAGAAGGTGCTCCAACCGTTCAGAGAATCACCATTTCCAGAAATACCATTAAGCATAATGCAAAAATGGAGTATGTTCTGTAAGAAAGCAGTAAGAAATAGACGATAATTAAGCAATGCAAACGTGCAGCTGGCTGCCGCCCCGTTGAGAGCTTGCTCGTACAAGGGGTGGACGTCAGAGGCACGTTTCTTTTTTTGCACAATCCTGTTCCAGCGATGGAAGGATAAAACTAACGAACAAAGTTTGAATATTTTTATAAAAAAGGAGAACCCACCATGAAACCACTCCAGGGAGTAAAAGTAGTTGACTTAACAACCTATCTTGCCGCCCCCACCACCGTCCGCGTACTGGGCGAATGGGGTGCTGACTGTGTAAAAATAGAATCCGCCAAAGGTGATCCCGCCAGAACCCAGGGTGCCGTCTTCAACATGCCCTTCCTCGACGACGAAAACCTGGCTTTCGATGTTGCCAACATGAACAAGCGCTTCATCACCTTAAACTTAAAGTCCGAAAAAGGTCGTGAAATCGCCTACAAACTCTTAGGCGAAGCCGATGTATTCGTCACCAACACCCGTACAAAATCCTTAAAAAACCTTGGCTTAGACTACGACACCCTAAAAGAAAAATTCCCGAAATTAATCTTCGCCCAGGTATTAGGCTACGGTGAAAACGGCCCGGAAAAAGACACTGCCGGTTTTGACGTAACCTGCTACATGGCAAGAGGCGGTGTATTCGGCACCACCGTAAACCGTGGTGATGCCCCCATGATTCCCACCAACGGCTTCGGCGACTTCCAGGTATCTTTAGCATTAGCTTCCGGCATCTGCGCCGCGCTTTATTCCCGCGAAAAAACCGGAATGGGCGACAAGATTACCATCAGCCTGCACCACGCCGCCGTATACGCTCTGAGCACCGGCTTGATCTCTGCGCAGTACGGCAACCAGTATCCCAAAAACCGCCGCGAGGTTCCCAATCCGTTTAACAACGTCTACCGCACCAAGGACGGCAAGTGGCTTGTTTTATGCTGTCCGGAATACGACCGCGACTACGAAAAAATCTTCACTCTGCTCGGTCGTCCCGATATGATTGGCAATGAAAAATACATCCATTGTGCAGAAGTAAACAATAACAATCTCAACACGGAAGTAACCGGCATCTTGGATGAAGCGATGGCAAACTTCACCCGCGACGAGTTAATGGCAATGTTTAAGGCCAACGACCTTGCCTGCGAAGCCGCCTACGAACCAAACGATATCTACAAGGATGAACAGGCGCACGCCAATCATGTTCTGGCAAAAATCCCCTATCCGTCCGGCGAGCGCTTTATGCCGACCAACCCGGTCAACTTCGGTTCCATGGGCGTACCGGAATACTTTATCGGCGGTTCCCAGGGCGCTCACACCGTAGAAATTATGAAAGAATTAGGTTATTCCGAGGACGAAATTAAAGAAGCCTTAGAAAACGGTGCAGCCACCGGAGAAACCAAACTCCGCAAGCTGTAAACATAAATTCCGGTTTTGTCTTGAAAAATATGTCTTGAAGAATAAAAAACAGACAACCAAACCAGACAGCCACAAGAATAAAGAAGAAAGGTGAAAATAAATATGAGCTTACTTTACACCGATGAGCAGAAGGAATTAATTGCCATGGTTCGTGAAATGGCAGAAAACGAGATTAAACCTTATGTTCAGGAAGCCGACGAAAAGGGTGAGTGCCCGAGAGAACTGTTTGACTGGGGCTTTAAGATGGGCCTGCACATGCTGGAAATCCCGGAAGAATTTGGCGGAACCGGCTTAAGCTATGAAACCACCGCAATGATTTTTGAAGAACTGGCAAAGGTAGATGCCGGATACGCAATCAGCTTCGTAACCTCCTTCGTGGCATTGCGCAACGTGATTTTAGCCGGAACCCCCGAACAGGGCAAATACTTTGCCGACATAGTAAAACCCGGCAGGTTTGCCGCCTTTGCCTTAACCGAGCCAAACGCCGGTTCCGATCCCGGCGCAATGCGTGCAACTGCCGTAAAGGACGGCGACGACTATATCTTAAACGGAAACAAGACCTTTATTACCAACGGAGCCTTAGCTTCCATTATGGTCGGCTTCTTTAAAACCAGCCCCGAACTGGGCAATAAGGGAATTTCTGCCTTTATCGTAGATGCCGACGCCCCCGGCATTACCATCGGCAAACATGAAAATAAGATGGGCCTGCGTCTTTCCAATACCACTGATGTAACCTTTGAAAATGTAAGAGTAAAGGCTTCGGCCATGCTTGGGCCGGAAGGCAGCGGCTTTAAGCTGGCATTAAACGCCTTAAACCTTTCCCGTGCATTTGTGGCAACCATGGCTGTGGGCATTATGCAGCGTGCACTTGACGAGTCCGTGAAATATGCCAAGGAAAGAAAGCAGTTTGGCGAGCCGATTATCAATTTCCAGATGGTTCAGCAGATGCTTGCGGATATGGCAATTAAGATTGAAGCTTCCCGCTGTCTGGTCAACAACACCATGCGAATGATGGAGCAGGGCAGCCTGGTACAAAAAGAAGGCTCCATCACCAAGACCTTTGTTTCGGACTGTGCACAGGAAGTAACCTCAAACGCCGTACAGATCTTCGGCGGCTACGGTTACAGCAAGGAATATCCGGTGGAGAAGCTGATGCGTGACTGCAAGGTATTCCAGATCTTTGAGGGTGCAAACCAGGTACAGAGAATGACCATTGCCAATGTTTTAAAGAAAGAATACAAATAAAGCGCAGGAAACGCAGAAAAAATCTTCGGATAAAACAGGCACAGTTATTAAAAAAGGAATAAAAACAGGAGGATGCAGGATGAACATTGTTGTTTGTATCAAGCAGGTTCCGGATACGACGGAAATCAAAATCGATCCGGTAAAAAATACATTAATCCGTCAGGGTGTGCCCAGCATTATGAATCCATTTGATAAAAATGCTCTGGAAACGGCTCTGCAGTTAAAAGACATCTACGGCGGGAAGGTTGTGGTAATCTCTATGGGACCGGGGCAGGCCAAGGCGGTTATCCGCGAAGCCATTGCCATGGGTGCAGACGAAGGTTATCTGGTAACTGACCGTGCATTCGGCGGTTCCGATACCTATGCAACCAGCTATATTCTTTCCCAGGCGATTGAGAAATTAGGGCCGTTTGACGTGATTTTAGGCGGAAAGCAGGCGATTGACGGCGATACCGGGCAGACCGCGCCGAGTATTGCCGAGCACATGGGCGCTACCCGTCTGACCTATGTTCTGGATATGAAGGTGGAGGGCGATAAGGTGACTGCGCGCCGCCAGGTAGAAGAGGGGATTGAAGTGATTGAAACCAAATTCCCGGTACTCTGCACGGCAACCAAGGAGAGCAATAAGCCAAGATATGCGACGGTAAGCCGCAAGCTTTACTCCCTGCGCTGTGATATTCCAGAACTTACTTTTGCGGATTTCCCGAACATAGATACCACGAAGATCGGCTTAAAGGGTTCTCCGACCAAGGTAAAGGCAACCTTTACGCCAAAGCGGACGGCAAACGGAGTGACCATCGAGGGCAACAGTCCGGCAGATGTGGCAGTTTCCCTGATTGAAAAGCTGACCGAAGCAAAAGTTCTGTAAACCATCATGCGCCCACAAGTGAGTGCACAACCATGAATTAAAGTAAAGCTGGGCGCATTTGGAATACCTGAACTCAGGCCGCCTAATCGGCGGCGGACTTTTAAAGTAAACAAAAGGAGGAGCAAAATACGATGAGCTTTGACAAATGTAAAGATGTATGGGTATTTATCGAATGCTTCCAGGGCGAGCCAAAGAGCGTGGGCTTTGAACTGCTTGGTCAGGGACGGAAGTTAGCCGACGGCTTAAAGCAGCAGCTTTGCGCCGTAGTGATTGGAAAAGAAGTAGATAAGGCCGTAAAGGGCGCTGCCCAGTACGGTGCAGATAAGATTTATGTGGTAAAGGGCGACGAATACGAAAACTATACGGCAGACGCCTACGGACACGCATTTCTGGAACTGGTTTCTAAATACGATCCGAATACGATCTTAGTCGGCGCTACCGTAAACGGACGCGACCTGGGTTCTAAGCTTGCGGTCAGCCTGCACACCGGTTTAACCGCGGACTGTACGGCATTAAGCGTAGAAGAGGAAACAGGAAATGTAGTCTGGGAACGTCCTGCATTCGGCGGAAACCTGTATGCGCAGATCCTCTGCAGCGAAACCCGTCCGCAGATGGGAACCTGCCGTCCGGGCGCATTTAAAAAGCCTCCGGTAAGCGCAGACAACCAGCCGGAGATTATCGAAGTGGAAATCCACACCCCGGCAGACAAGATCCGCACCAGGGTTGTTGAATTTATTAAGGCAGCCGAAGATCAGGGAATGCGTTTAGACGAAGCCGATGTTATCGTATCCGGCGGACGTGCGATGAAGAATGCAGAGAATTTTGCCGTTCTTCAGGAACTGGCGGACGAACTAGGCGGAACCGTGGGCTGTTCCCGTGCCGCTGTGGATGCCGGCTGGATGCCGCAGACCAAGCAGGTTGGACAGACCGGTTCGACGGTTTCTCCGAAGATTTATTTTGCCTGCGGAATCTCCGGTGCCGTACAGCACGTTGCCGGAATGAGCGAATCAGGAACCATTGTTGCCATCAATAAGGATGAAACGGCACCGATCTTTGAAGTTGCCGATTACTGTATCGTAGGGGATTTATTCGAGGTGGTTCCGGCCTTAGTGAAGGAGTTAAAGGCCAGACACCAGGGATAGGCTTATGGTTGAAGAACTTAAAATTAATCCAAAACAGAAACAAATCTATCTGGAGAAAGGCTACTGGAGCGATAAAACCCTGCTGGACTGCTGGGAGGCTTCCGTAGAAAAGTATCCTGACCGGGAGTATGTGGTGGATGATCGGGGATTTCGCTACACCTATCGGCAAATGGATGAGGCTGCATCGAAAGTTGCAGCCTATCTCCGCGAAAAAGGTGTAACGCCCCGCGATGTTGTTTCCTTTCAGATTCCCATATGGAGTGAATTTGTCCTGATAACGATTGCCTGCTTTAAGGTGGGGGCCGTTATCCATCCGATTGCCATGTCCTATGAGGAAAAGGAGTTAATCCGCAGCATGAACACCACGGAGTCCAAGGTGTATTTTGCGCCGACCTTTTTCTATAAAACGGACTATGAACAGCGGATTCTTGCGGTGATGGAGCAAATTCCGTCCTTAAAAGGCGTGGTGATGCTGGATTATGCCAGAGAGAGGAAGAGTAATCTTCTCTCGCTTGCCGAAATTATTAAAGTTTATCCGCCGCTGTCAAAAGAGGAATGTGCCCATGAACTGACCGGACAGGATATTACCCTGATTTTATGTACTTCCGGGACGACGGGGGGAACCAAGGGTGTTTTATTGTCCCACGACAACATCCGTTACAGCGAGGAAACTTTTAACCAGGAACTGGAATTAGACGAAAACGATATTATGTTTATGCCGGCCCCGTTAAATCATGCAACCGGTTTCCATCACGGCGTTATTGCCCCGATGCTTCTTGGCGCAAAACTGGTGCTTCAGCAGAAGTACCGCTGTCACGAGGCGATTGCTCTGATGAACCAGGAAAAATGCACGTATTCCATGGGAGCCACGCCGTTTATTTATGATATCCTGCGCGAACTGGAAAACAGCGGGAGAGAACTGCCGTATCTGAAGTTTTATCTCTGCGGGGGTGCCCCTGTACCCGGTTACATGGTGCAGAAGGCGTGGAAGTTTAAGATCCTCCTCTGCGAGGTCTACGGTTCGACGGAGAGTGTTCCCCACGTCTTTGTTCGCCCGAAAGAAGCACTTGCCCTAAATGGAACAACTTCCGGGAGGCCGATGGGCGCTATCGAGGTCAAGGTGGTTGACGACGAGGGCAATGAGGTTCCTACAGGGACGCCCGGCGAAGAGGTTTCCCGCGGCCCGAATGTATTTCTCGGCTATTTAAAGGCAAGGAATATTACGGACGGGGTGTTGGACGACGATGGATGGTTTCACAGCGGCGATCTCTGCGTGATGGATGAAAACCGCAACATCCGTATTATCGGCAGAAAGAAAGATATGATTGTCCGGGGCGGAGAAAACTTAAATTCCAACGAGATTAATGATAACCTGGAAGGCTGCCCGGGGGTGGGCGAGCACACGATTATCGGTATGGCGGATGACCGTCTGGGTGAGAGAATCTGTGCCTTTATCGTTCCGGCAAAGGGCGGGGAAGGTCTGGTGCTGGAAGATGTGCTTGCCTACTTAAAGGGCAAGGGGGTGCCTAAACGGTTCTGGCCGGAACGTCTGGAATTGATTGACCGGATTCCGCACACCGGAAGCGGGAAGGTAAAAAAATATCTGCTTCAGGAAGAACTGAAAAAGCGGATGGAAGCAGAAAAGAGTGTTTAATAAACAAAAACAAGCATGAAGAATGAAGGGATGGTTGTCCATGATTGAACAGACATTCAGTGCGACAAGATGTCGGGATACACGAAAGCCCAGAGAAGGCGAGTGCCCGGGCGTTTGCTTTTACCGCTGCGAGGTATGCGGTGCGCTGTTTCCTGTGACCCGCGGGCTGGGCATGGATGCGGGCAATGAAGAGCGGGAGATTATCTGCTGCGGAAAAAGAGCCGTGCGGCTGCTTCCCCTGTCCCAGGAAAATGCCGGCGATTCCCTTGCGGTAACCTACCGGATTACGGGAGGCTACAATGATAATGCGGTAAAGGTGTCCTGGAAGGCAAAACTTCCTGAAGATAACCCGGAATGGATTTACTTAAAAACCTTTACCGGCGGGTATTTAAAATATATTGCGGAGGGAAAACGCCCGCCCATGGTGTTTGCCTTAGCCGATACGGATGCCTTTGCCTACTGTGATGAAGATCCCTGCCTGGAATGTGTGTTCCGGTGCAAGCGCGGTTTTATCCTCTATGTGTATGGGAAAAAGACAGGGCTTCTGGAGGTTCCGCTAGATAAGATGAATGCCCAGTGGCAGTCCAAGGCCAAACCATAATGTTTTTGGGGATGATGATTAAAGAGTCCGCCGCAGGCGATTTTCATGGATGTTTGCCTGTTGCTGTGCATGTGAACGGTAACAAAAAATTCGCCTGGCGGAGTTCTTTGCACGCAAAATTGTTAATAAAATAACAATATTTTAGAAAAGAAGGCAGAGGTAATATATGCAAAGTGAGATAAAACAAAGGGGAGCACAGGGAGTAGACTGGAAAACCGTTCTGGTCTTTGTATCGATTGCGTTCAGTTCACAGTGCGGGGGTGGTTTTGCTTCCGGGTCTACGCCGTGGACCTATTTCTTTAGGAATACAGGGTTTTATGGGATGCTTCCTGTGGTGACGCAGCCCTATTTCTGTCTGTTTATGCCGTTTGTTGTTGCGGCTATTAATTGTTTTATTATTTACTTTTTTATGAAATTTGCCATGGACTTTAAGGTATTTGATTACAGCAGCTTCCTGCTTAAATACGGTTCCCGATTTTGCGGCGGAATCTTTGCAAGGCCGATGCAGGTGGTGTATGAACTGAACTTTAACTGGCTGTTGATCGTGTGCATGGCGCTTGCCTATTCCACCTCCGGTTCGGCATTATCCGAACTTACGGGAATCCCCTATCTGATTACCACCCTGATTGTCGGGGCAATTATGTTCCTTTTATGTATGAAGGGCGTAGATTTGGTTCGGAAAAATGCGGTATTTATGAGTGCTGTGATCTTCTTTGCCCTGATTCTGGTTCATGTGCCCAATATCCTGTATAATGTAGGTGCAGGGAAGCTTTCCGCAGAGATGGCAGTGATGACCAATGAGATGAACACCGCCGTTGCTTCGGGGGCAGGAAGCTTTATCAAGTACCTTTTGATTGCTGTTATCTGGGCCTATATCTTTTCCGGGCAGAACCTGGCTGGATTTGGTGCCTACGTCAACCATGCGCAGCTTTTTGACAATAAAAAGACCCTGCGCTGGGCCGTTATCTTATCGGTCATTGCCAACTGGGCATTCCTTGCTATGAACGTAATTAATCTGGCATCCAATTACTCTGCGGTTTATGACGGCTGGGCCAACGGAAAGGCAGTTTATACGATTCTGGTGGTACAGGAAGGAATAGGAAGCGGTGCGCTGAAAACGGTGATGCTGACTTTTTTGACCATTGCCATCTTTTTTGCCACGATTTCCACGGCGATCAACTATGCGCAGGGCTTTAACGACCGTATTTTAAACTGGTATCAGAATAAGATCAAGGAAGATCCAAAAACTTCTGCGGCAAAGCGAAACAAACGAGGGGCTGTTTTAACATTTATTTATATCTGTATTACCTGGGGCGTGTCCCAGGCCGGACTTACCTCTCTGGTATCCAAAGGACTTACCCTTGCCTCGTATATTACCCTGTTTACTCTGATTATTCCGACGATTCTCAATGTGGTAATCGGATGGAAGGACGGAGGAAACTGACCGGGAAAACAAAGGAAAAATAGGGCAAAAAAACGGCTATCAGGGACAAAATTTTGGTATAAAATAGAACATGGTTACAGTAAAGGCTTCTGTGCTGTAACAGGAAATGGAGGGAATTATGCTTAGTACCATTGGATTGATTGTTGCCATTACACTCCTGGTTGTTATGATTATCAAGGGAATTGATATGATTACGGCGACGGTGATTACTGCGCTGATTATCTTAGTTACCAGCGGACTTGATATTTTTGAAGGATTCTTAACCACGTTTTCCGGCGGTGCCGGCGGTTTTGTGGCTTCATGGTTTTTGATTTTGGGCATGGGCGGTGTTTTCGGACAGCTGGTTCTGGAAACGGGCCTTGCAACCAAGGTTGCTAAATATCTGACGGAAAAGTTAGGGGCAAAGATGGTTGGCCTGGTTATTTTAATCTGTACCTTCTTTATCACTCTGCTTGGAATTAATGGTTATATTATGGTTTTCGTTTTATATCCGATTGCCGATAACCTGCTCAGAGAAAATAAGATGGATCGCCGGGTGCTTCCCTTTATGCTTTTGGGCGGCGGTGCCAGCGCAAATGGTTTTATGTACACCCTGGATATCTGTAATGTACTTCCCAACACCTATTTAAAGACCTCTCTTGGCTCTGCACCGGGGCTGTCGATTGTATTTACGGTGATTCTTGCCGTGTGCTATTTTGCTTATTTTAACTATGCACAGAAAAAGAGCCATGCTCAGAATACCGAAGAAGAACTTTTGGCGATGTACAAGGACAATGCCAGCATTATTCCGGATGAAGAACTCCCGGGAATCGGCATGTCGGTTCTTCCGTTTATCGTTGTTCTGGCAGCGGTTGTAATTACCTCCGGCTGGGGAACTTCAAACAGTATTTTATTCTCACTTACCCTGGGAATCCTTTTGGTTATTGCCACACAGTTTAAGCATATTAAAAACGTAAAGACTGCTGTTAAGACAGGAAGCAGTTCCGGTTTAAGTTCCATGCTTACTGTAGCCGCCGTTATGGGGCTTTCCAAGGTCTTAGGTATGGCTCCGGCATTCCAGAGCCTTCAGGAAGCTGTGCTTGCACTGAATATTCCGGCCTATATTAAGGCTTACTTTGGTACGGCGGTACTTACCGGACTTACCGGTTCCGCGATTTCCGGCGAAACCATTTTCCTGGAAAGTTTTGGGCAGGCATTTTTGGATATGGGGGTAAATGCACAGGCTCTGCACAGAATTGTTACCGAATCCGCATTGATTTTAAATAAGCTTCCCAATTCTTCCGTTGCCATCCTGACCATGTCCATCTGCGGATGCAGCTTAAAGGAAAGCTATAAGCACATCATTATCGGGACGACGATTCCGGCGGCGATTGCAGGTCTGGTTATCGCTTTGATGGCTACAGCTGGGATTATTATCTAACCGGTTAGGGAAGTCCTGTAAAACGGTTCTGTGAACTTATTGGGTTACGGTCAGCGTGTGAACAGTAACCCTATTGGAGAAGGTGAAGAAACTTAGGAGGAATTTATGAATTTGTCCCAACTCTATTATTTCCGCAAACTGGCACAGCTTCAGCATTACACGAAGGCGGCAAAGGAACTTTATATTACCCAGCCCAGTTTAAGCGATTCAATTTCTTCTCTGGAGCAGGAACTTGGCTTATCGCTTTTCCAGAAAGAGGGCAGAAACGTAAAACTGACAAAGTATGGGAAGGAATTTTACGAATATGTGGATGCTGCGCTTAATGAGTTGGATAAGGGGATTGCTGTAGCAAAAAGTAAATCCGGGCTGTTGGGCGGTGTAATTGATCTTGGCTGCATTCCGACGATTTTAGGTGACTATGTGCCGTCGGTGCTGACACGTTACCGGGAAATCTATCCGAAAGTTTCTTTTAATATTTATCAGGGACATACACTGCGGCTTTTGGATGAACTGAAAAAAGGAACCTATGATCTGGCTTTTTGCTCAAAAACCGAAGATACAGAGTTAGAATTTGTTCCGATTCTGGCTCAGAGGCTGATTCTGGTGGTGCGTGCGGATCATCCCCTGGCCCAGAAGGAATCCGTGGAAATTGAGGAACTGACCAACTATTCGCTTACCACTTACCGGGAAACTATTCCCATCGGAAAAATTGTCCGATCAATTCTTAGAAATAAGGGCGTGGAGGCAAGTTTTTCCTATGATGATGAGATTTCCATCGGCGGTGTGGTAATGGCAACCAATCAGGCAGCCATCGCCGCGGACACGCCGTATCTGAGCCAGTTTGGCTATATTAAAAAGATTACCATTTCCGATATTCCGGAGGATACGCGCCTGGTGTACATGGTTTACAGCAAGAAAAACTATATGACGAAGGCAACCGAAGACTTTATTGGGTTTTTAGTGAAACATGCACGGCAGCTTCCGCAGTTTATGATGGAAGAAGGTTAAGAAAAGTTTTAAAATGATGATGGAGGATACTTGACAAATGCCCAAAATCCCGTTAAAATATGCTTTAAGTTTTGAAAAAGCTGTGAAGATGCAAGTAAACCTTTATTGTCTTTCAGAGAGGGGAAGCCGCTGGCTGAAAGCTTTCCTAAGTTCCTGTAAAGGATTGAAATTCCCATCGGAGCTGCACGGCTGAAATTTTTAATGATCGGCATGCAGAGTATTGTCTGCCGGATGAAACGTAGGCTGTGACGGATTGCACACGTTATAGGCAGATGAGCGCCTGCAGGGCAGAGATTCTTTACGATAATGGAAGTTTCATACGCTATTATTGGTGAAGGATAAAAGCCGCAGGAATCAGGGTGGTAACGCGAGAAATTAGCCTCGTCCCTTTGTGTGGGACGGGGCTTTTGTTATATTTAGAAAGGTTAAGGAGAATGATGATGAAAGATCAACTGGAAAAAATTAAAGCAGAGGCGCTGGCAAAGATAGAAGCGTCCGATGCGCTGGAAAAACTGAATGAAATCCGTGTAGCTTATCTGGGCAAAAAGGGAGAACTGACCAGCGTATTAAAGAATATGAAAAATGTAGCACCCGAAGAACGCCCCAAGGTAGGTCAGATGGTCAATGATGCCAGGGCATTAATTGAAGAAAAACTAGAAGCCACAAGGCAGGATCTGGCAAGGAAGGCGAGAGAAGAGCAGATGAAGCGCGAGGTTATCGACGTTACCCTTCCGGCAAAGAAGAATAAGGTCGGTCACAGCCATCCCAATACGGTCGCCTTAAAAGAGGTGGAGAGAATCTTTGTGGGCATGGGTTATGAGGTTGTGGAAGGCCCGGAAGTCGAGTACGATTTATATAACTTTGAAAAGCTGAACATCCCGGCAAATCACCCGGCAAAGGACGAGCAGGACACCTTCTATATTAATAGGGAAATCGTTCTGCGCACACAGACCTCCCCGGTACAGGCCAGGGTGATGGAGCAGGGCAAGCTTCCCATCCGCATGATTGCTCCCGGGCGTGTATTCCGCTCCGACGAGGTGGATGCCACCCATTCCCCCTCCTTCCATCAGGTCGAGGGACTGGTGATTGACAAGCACATCACCTTTGCCGACTTAAAAGGAACCTTAGCTGAGTTTGCCAGGGAGATGTTCGGCGAGGAAACCAAGGTAAAATTCCGCCCCCATCATTTCCCCTTTACCGAACCAAGCGCGGAGGTCGATGTCACCTGTTTTAAGTGCGGCGGAAAAGGCTGCCGCTTCTGCAAGGGCTCCGGCTGGATAGAGATCTTAGGCTGCGGCATGGTTCACCCCCACGTCCTGGAAATGTGCGGCATTGACCCAGAAGAATACAGCGGCTTTGCCTTCGGCGTGGGCCTGGAGAGAATCGCCCTGCTGAAATATGAAATTGACGATATGCGCTTATTATATGAGAATGATATTCGGTTTTTAAAGCAGTTCTAGCTTAACCTGCTGGGTCAGCAGATTCGTCAACAGAGAAATCATTTAACCGATTAGTGTAAATATAAATTTGGAGGACATTATGAATACATCATTAGCATGGATTAAAGCATATGTACCGGATTTAAAGGTCAGCGCCCAGGAATATGCGGACGCGATGACGCTTTCCGGCACAAAGGTAGAAAATTATGCCTGCCTGGATAAAAACCTGGAAAAAATCGTGGTGGGAGAAATTACAAAGATTGAACGACATCCCGACGCCGATAAGCTGATTGTCTGCCAGGTCAATATCGGCGAGGAAACCATTCAGATTGTCACCGGTGCGCCAAATGTCAAAACCGGAGATAAAGTTCCTGTGGTCTTAGACGGCGGAAAGGTAGCCGGCGGACATGACGGCGAGCCGATGCCGGAGGAGGGAATTAAGATTAAGCGCGGGAAACTCCGCGGGATTGAGTCCTGTGGGATGATGTGCTCGATTGAGGAACTGGGTTCTTCGAGGGAGATGTATCCCGATGCGCCGGAGAGCGGCATTTACATTCTTCCGGAAGACAGTGTGCCGGGGGCGGATGCAGTGGAACTTTTAGGGCTTCGGGATGCCGTGCACGAGTATGAAGTCACCTCGAACCGTGTGGACTGCTACAGCGTGGTCGGCATTGCCAGAGAGGCGGCGGCAACCTTCCGTTTGCCGTTTTATCCGCCGCAGATTAAGGAAACGGGGAATGATGAAGATATCAATGATTATTTAAAGGTGCGGGTGGAAGATCCGGATCTGTGTCCGCGCTACTGTGCCAGGGTGGTGAAGAATATTAAGCTGGCTCCTTCACCGGAGTGGATGAAGCGCCGCCTGGCTGCCTGCGGTATCCGTCCGATTAATAATCTTGTGGATATTACCAACTATGTGATGGAAGAATACGGACAGCCGATGCACGCTTTTGACTATGATACCCTTGCCGGTCATGAGATTGTGGTTAAGCGGGCAAAGGACGGTGATGCGTTCCAGACCTTGGACGGGCAGGTAAGAAAGCTTGACCGGGATGTGCTGATGATTAATGACGGGGAAAAGGAAGTCGGCATTGCCGGAATTATGGGCGGTGAAAACAGTAAGATTACCGATGATGTCAAGACGATGGTGTTCGAGGGTGCCTGCTTTGACGGGACGAATATCCGGCTTGCAGCAAAGCGTCTGGGACTGCGCACGGATGCCTCGGGTAAGTTTGAAAAGGGACTTGACCCCAATACGGCGGCAGAGGCGGTGAACCGGGCCTGCCAGCTTGTGGAAGAACTGGGTGCCGGGGAAGTTGTCGGAGGAATAATTGATATTTACCCGGAAAAGAAAGAGGGCAGAAGAATTGCCTTTGATGCGGAAAAGATTAACTGTCTTTTGGGGACGGACATTTCGGCCGATGAGATGAAGGAGTATTTTGCGCGTCTGGATCTGGGCTTTGACGAGGAGGCGCAGGAAGTGATTGTTCCGACCTGGAGGCAGGATCTGGAGCGGATGGCGGATATTGCGGAGGAAGTGGCAAGGTTCTACGGCTATGATAAGATTCCCACCACCCTGCCTTCAGGCGAAGCGACGACGGGCAAGCTTTCCTTTAAGCTTCGTGTGGAAGATATTGCCAGGGAGATTGCCGAGTTTTCTGGATTTTCCGAGGGGATGACCTATTCCTTTGAAAGCCCCAAGGTATTTGACAAGCTTCTTTTGCCGCAGGATTCACCGCTGCGAAAGACGGTGACGATTATGAATCCGCTGGGCGAGGATTTCAGTATTATGCGGACAACGCCGTTAAATGGAATGCTGACCTCATTGTCCACCAACTATAATCGCCGGAATAAGAATGTGAAGCTTTATGAGATGGCCAATATTTACCTGCCCAAAGACCTGCCGCTGACCGAACTTCCTGACGAGAGGATGCAGTTTACCTTAGGGATGTACGGCGAGGGCGACTTCTTTACCATGAAGGGCGTGGTCGAGGAATTTTTTGATAAGATTGGGATGGATAAGAAGGTGCATTATGAGCCGAACTGTGACCGACCATTTTTGCATCCGGGGAGGAAGGCCGATATAATCTATAATAAGAAGGTCGTAGGCTATATGGGTGAACTGCACCCGGACTGTGCGGATAATTATAAGATTGGTGAGAAGGTTTACGTGGCTGTGCTGGATATGCCCCAGATTACGCCGTTTGCAACCTTTGACCGGAAGTACACGGGAATTGCCAAGCATCCGGCAGTGAACCGGGATATCAGCATGGTCGTTCCGAAAAATATCCTGGTAGGACAGATTGAGGATATGATTATCCAGCGCGGCGGAAAGCTTCTGGAAAGCTGCCAGTTGTTTGATATTTACGAGGGAAGCCAGATTGTTGCCGGGTTTAAGTCGGTTGCCTATTCCATCAGTTTCAGAGCCAAGGACAGAACGCTTACCGATGAGGATGTTAATGCGGCGATGAAGAAGATCCTGAATGGACTGCAGGGGATGGGGATTGAGCTTCGGGCATAAGGTTAGAGAACGTAAAAAGATGAATGCCAGGCGGGGGAGTATCCTGCCTGGCTTTTTTGGGGATGCCGAAATAATGGTATAGAATTTAGTTGGAATTTTAGTTGGAATTTGTGAAATACTTATTGTAAAAGAGGATGAAATTCGTTATACTGGGAATAGTTCTTGAAAACAGAAGGTAGAAGGAGAGGGGGAGGAATGGCAAGAACAGTGAGTATCGGATGTCAGGATTTTGAAACGATACGAAACGCGGGATATTTTTATATTGATAAAACATCATTGATTAGAGAGTGGTGGGAGAGCGGGGACAGTGTTACCCTGATTGCTCGTCCAAGAAGATTTGGAAAAACACTTGCGATGAGTATGATGGAACAGTTTTTTTCCGTGAAATTTGCGGGAAGAAGGGATTTGTTTGAAGGGCTTTCGATTTGGAAAGATGAAAAGTTTCGGAAGCTGCAGGGAACCTATCCGGTAATCAGTCTGTCGTTTGCAAATGTAAAAGAAAAGGATTATCCGTCGGCAGTACAAAGGCTTTTTCAGATTTTAACGGATTTGTACAATAAACATATTTTTCTTCTGGAAGGAGATTTGCTGACGGAGGAAGAAAAACAGTATTATCGCAGTGTGAATTGCCGTATGGAAGAGGTTACTGCCACATGGGCGCTTCATAAGATGTCGGATTTTTTGTCCCGCTATTATGGAAAGCGTGTGATTATTTTGCTGGACGAATACGATACGCCTATGCAGGAGGCTTATGTTCAGGGATACTGGGAAGAACTTACGGCATTGATGAGAAATATGTTTAATGCTGCTTTGAAAACGAACCCCTGTCTGGAGCGTGCCATAATGACAGGGATAACCAGGGTGAGCAGAGAGTCCATTTTTTCTGATTTGAATCATTTAGAAGTGGTAACAACGACTTCCGATAAATATGCGGCCAGCTTTGGATTTACAGAGAGGGAAGTTTTTGCGGCGCTGAAAGAGTTTGCACTTGAAGGGCGGAAGCAGGAGGTAAAAACATGGTACGATGGGTTTACTTTTGGCCGATGTACAGAAATCTATAATCCATGGTCGATTTTAAACTATCTGGATAAGAAAAAAGCGGGCGCATATTGGGCAAATTCCAGTTCAAACAGCCTGGCAGGGAAGCTGATCCGGGAGGGAAATAAGGAGATTAAGCAGGAATTTGAAAACCTGTTGAGGGGCAATGCCTTCAGGGGTGAGATTGACGAGCAGGTGGT
>ERZ808028.899-NODE-899-length-20660-cov-4.948890_pt1 | contig 20660 bp, 25 predicted proteins | sample MGYA00380184_ERZ808028 | MGnify/ENA primary metagenome ERZ808028 (study PRJEB31490, sample SAMN06133397) | mouse gut metagenome | isolation source: J8_1 | host: mice | place: China: Chengdu | collected 2015-05 ...
TCTCCGTGCCCACCTGGTCGGTCTCCGTCTGGACGATGTGCCCGAACTCCGGCTGCATGGACTTGGGCAGGTCGAAGCCGAAATTGTGCTCCATGATATAGGCGGCGCCGCCCTTGCCGGACTGGGAGTTGATGCGGATAATGGGCTCGTACTCCCGGCCCACGTCGGCGGGGTCGATGGGGAGATAGGGAATTTCCCAGTACTCCGTGCCGGAGCTCTTCATATACTGCACGCCCTTGTTGATGGCGTCCTGGTGGCTGCCGGAGAAGGCGGTGAACACCAGCTTGCCCACATAGGGCTGGCGGTCGCCTACGGGCATCTTGGTGCAGCGCTCAAACATCTCCTTGATTTTGTTGATATCCGAGAAGTTCAGCTTCGGGTCCACCCCCTGGGTGTACATGTTCATGGCCAGGGTGACCATATCCACATTGCCGGTGCGCTCGCCGTTGCCGAAGAGGGTGGCCTCCACCCGGTCGGCTCCGGCCAGCAGGCCCAGCTCGGTGGTGGCTACGCCGCAGCCCCGGTCGTTGTGGGGATGGAGGGAGATAATGGCCCTGTCCCGGCCGGGAAGACGGCGGATGAAGTACTCCAGCATGTCGGCAAACTGGTTTGGCATGCAGTTCTCCACGGTGGTGGGCAGGTTCAGAATCACCTTCCGCTCCGGCGAGGCGTGGAGATGGTCCAGAACCGCCTGGCAGATTTCCACGGCGTAGTCCATTTCCGTTCCCATAAACGATTCCGGAGAGTATTCAAACCGGAGATTCATACCGGATTCAATCAGAGGCTGAGACATCTCATAGATCAGGTCGGCGGCGTCGGTGGCAATCTGGGTGATGCCGTCGGTGTCCATCTGGAAGACCACCTTCCTCTGAAGGGTGGAGGTGGAATTATAGAAGTGGAGAATGACGTTTTTGGCGCCCCGGATGGCCTCGAAGGTCTTTTTAATCAGGTGCTCCCGGGCCTGGACCAGAACCTGAATGGTGACGTCGTCGGGAATGTGGCCCCCCTCGATGAGCTCCCGGCAGATTTCATATTCCGTCTCGCTGGCGGAGGGAAAGCCAATTTCAATCTCCTTCACGCCGATGTCCACCAGGGTATGGAAATACTCCAGCTTTTCCGCCAGATTCATGGGGTCAATCAGGGCCTGATTGCCGTCCCGCAGGTCCACGGAGCACCAGACGGGGGCCTTTGTAATGGTCCGGTCGGGCCAGGTGCGGCCCCGGATGGGCTGGGGCTGGAAGGGAATGTATTTTTCAAATCCGGGTTTCATATGGGTGTCCTCCTTCAATTCTAGCAAATATCAGCATCACTTTTTTTGCAGCTCTTTCAGCCGCCTGACCAGCCGGTCACGGTTTTTGGCCGTTTTCATAAATCCCGGCAGGGTATCCGCCTCGGTGCGCAGTCCAAAGCGTCCGGCCGGCTTTTCCCGCAGGCCGGCGCTGAGGTATCCGATGAGATAGGCCAGGTGCTCCCGGTTCAGCGCCCAGACCGGCCTGCCGCCGAAGCTGGTCAGAAACCACAGGTCAAACCCGAACACGGGGTCCTGGCCCTGCCGGAGATCTCCGTCCTCGCCGTACCACACCTGCTTCCCCGTCTGCTCCACCCGCCCCGGCGCCGCGAAGCCGCAGTAAGGACAGGTGACCCGGAGCACGGGAAAGGTCTGCTGCCGCCGGTCCTGAATGGTGATGTTATAGTACCGGCCGCAGGACGGGCACTGATTCTGTACCTGGAAGCGGTATCCGCTTAATTCCTTTGTCCGGACGTGGCCGCAGCGGGTGCACCGGAAGCGGTACGGTCCGTCTCCGCGGGTGACCAGACCCATCCCGCCGCAGCGGGGGCAGGTGACCCACAGCCCCGTTTTCAGGACGGAATAGACGCTGTAGGTCCCATAGGGCTGATCTGTAACTCGGTTTTCCGGCATAGCGCCCTCCTTTCACCTGCGGGGACGAAAAAAAGCCCCCGACTTTTTCAAGTCAGGGGCGCAGAATTTCTCCTCTACGCGGTACCACCCTGGTTCAGCGAATGGTCGCCCATTCGCCCTCACAGCCTCCAACAAGGCCACGGCCTGTAACGGGGCCAGCCGTCCCGCCCTACTTCCACCTGTTCGGACGGACTGCTCGGGGGCCAGTTATCCACAGGGACCCTCACGCCGGTTCGCAGCAACCACCGGCTCTCTGAGCGAGGATGTCCTGTCTTTCTCCCCTTCATCGCATTTGCTTGATTCGATATTTTAGCGAATCGCACCGGACTTGTCAAGAAAAATTTTTTGCCGGCCTCTGCAAAATAACATCTGCCAATGGGGCACTCCCTCGGGGCGGGCCCCCTGCGGGCGCTATGTCCCGTCTCTTGGGGCTCCGGCGCTCCCGGGGGGAAATGGCCTGGTCAGGGGACCAGGCCCCACAGGGTATTCTGCCGATAGTGCGGGGCCCGGTCCCCTGACCGGGCCATCCTCCGGAACCGCACCACTCCCGGAGTCGCGGGAGAAAACGGCCCTTGACGGACCTCCGCCCAGGTGCTATTCTATAAAAAGAACAACGAAAGGAGCGGGGGAGCCCATGAAGCTGGCGGAGCTGCTGGAGATTCGCCCCGGCATCACCGCCGTCACCGGCGGCGGCGGCAAGACCACCCTTCTCCGGGTCCTGGGGGAGGAGCTGGCGGCGGCAGGGCACACCGTTCTGCTCTGCGCCACCACAAAAATTTACCCCTTCCCCGGCCTTGAAACTCTGGAAGACCCCGGCGAACAGGCGCTGAAGCACGCCCTGTCGGCTCACCGCCTGGTCTGCGCCGGGACGCCGGTCCCCGGAACGGGGAAGCTGACGGCCCCGTCCCTTCCCATGGGCCGTCTGGCGGCCCTGGCGGACTATGTGCTGGCGGAGGCCGACGGCGCGGCGGGCCGGCCCCTCAAGGCCCACGCCGCCCATGAGCCGGTTGTCCCCAGGGAGGCCAATCAGATCATCACGGTGGCGGGGGCCTCCGGCTTCGGCAGGCCGGTCCGGGAGGCGGTCCACCGTCCGGAGAAATTCTGGTTTCTAACGGACCTGGAGCCCGGGGACCCGGTAACGCCGGAGGCAGTGGCGGAGGCCCTGCAAACCGAGGCGTCCACGGCCTGGCCCCCTGTCCGGGTCCTTGTGAACCAGGCAGAGGACGCCGCCGCCCTGGCCGCCGCCCGCCGTCTGGCGGAGCTGCTGCCCTGGCTGGTTCTGGCGGGGTCTCTGCGGAAAGGAGTCTATACGATATGCTCGTCCTGATTCGAGGGGCCGGAGACCTGGCCACCGGCATTGCCCTCCGCCTTCACCGGGCGGGGCTCCGGGTGGCTATGACGGACCTGCCCCGGCCCACCGCCATCCGGCGGACCGTGGCCTTTTCCCAGGCCATTGTCCACGGGGAAACGGCGGTGGAAGGCGTAACCGCCCGGCTGGCCCAATCTCCCGCCGGAGTCCCGGCGCTGCTGGAGGCCGGAATCATTCCCGTACTGGCGGACCCGGAGGGGGCCTGCGTCCCGGTTCTGAGGCCCGACGCCCTGGTGGACGCCATTCTCGCCAAGAAAAATCTGGGCACCCGAATCACCGACGCACCGGTGGTCATCGGCGTGGGTCCCGGCTTCACGGCGGGGGCGGACTGCCACGCCGTGGTGGAGACCATGCGGGGCCATTACCTGGGCCGGGCCCTCTACGAGGGAAGCGCCCAGCCCAACACCGGCATCCCCGGCCTCATCGGGGGCTTTGCCGGGGAGCGGGTCCTGCGGGCCCCGGCGGACGGGGTCTTTCACCAGCTCCTGGACATCGGGGCCCAGGTGAAGCAGGGGGACATCGCCGCCCAGGTGGACGGACAGCCCATGGCCTGCACCCTGGACGGGGTGCTCCGGGGCATTCTGGCGGAGGGCACTCCTGTCCATAAGGGCATGAAGGCCGGGGACATCGACCCCCGCTGTGAGCTCCGGCACTGTTACTGCGCCAGCGACAAGGCCCTGGCGGTAGGCGGCGGGGTGCTGGAAGCTCTTCTGTGCCTCAGCGGGGCGCTGAAATAGGGTCCGCAAGACGGGGCGGGACAGAGCCCGCCCCCTACACCTCATTCTGATAGAATGCGTAAACGGACACAGCATTCACAGGTCGCCGCCTTTGCGCCGCATGCAGAGGCTGATTTGCGCCTCACCGAGGCGCGGAAACAGGGAGGAACACGTATGGCGGGAATCTGGATCGAGGGCCGCAGCACTCTCCGGGAAGTCTTTTCCCTGCTGGGGGCGGAGTCCTGGAACTGCAATTGGCTGATGACGGACCTGGAGTGCTATGACTATGAGGGCTGGGAGGGCTGCGAAAAATGGGCGGAAAGGCGGCTGTTCCTCACAAACCGGCAGCTTCTTCACGACATAGAGCTGCGGGACATGCAGTTCATCTGGGGGATTTTTTCCGCTCTTCCCTGCGGGCGCGCGGAGGCGGAGGCTCTGGGCCTTCCCTCCTTCCGGCTGAATGAGCGGGGAGAAAGCCCCTTTCTCTCGGATGTCCTCCTGCCCCAGCACCCCCTGGCGTTTCTGGAGATTTCCGTGGAGGACTCCAGCAGCACCACGGCGGTCTCGGCGGACGCGGCGCTTCTGCGGCCCCTGTACGGTCTGCCGGAGTGGACGGAGGACGCGGAGAAGAAAAACCGCTGCTTTCATCAGATGCGGGCCATGGCGGAGGCCCTGAAGGAGGAACTGGGCTGGGGCGGCATGGACGCATTCGCCCGGCGGAACCTGTACGGGCTTCTTTGGCGGGCCCTCTATTATCACCGCCCGGACCGGCCCGTCCGGGAGGAGGACGTCCGGGCGGCCTATCTGGAGCTATGGAAGGAGCGGAAACACCATGCCTGAAAACGAAGTCAAGCTGACCAAGCTGGCCAAGTGCGCCGGCTGCGGGGCCAAGGTGGGGGCCGGGACGCTGGCCCGGCTGCTGGAGGGCATCCGGGTCCGTCAGGACCCCAACCTGCTGGTGGGCTTCGACAAGAGCGACGACGCCTCGGTCTACAAAATTTCCGAGGACCTGGCCCTGGTCCAGACGGTGGACTTCTTCCCGCCCATCGCAGACGACCCCTATCTCTTCGGCCAGATTGCCGCCGCCAACGCCCTCAGCGACGTCTACGCCATGGGCGGCGAACCGAAGCTGTGCCTGAACATCATGGCCGTCCCCAGGGACATGCCCCCGGAGGCAGTCCACGACCTCCTCCGGGGGGGCTACGACAAGGTCTATGAGGCCGGGGCCCTCATCACCGGGGGCCACAGCATTCTGGACGACGAGCCCAAATACGGCCTGGCGGTCACCGGCTTTGTCCATCCCGACAGGATGCTCACCAACTCCGGGGCCCGGCCCGGCGACGTGCTGCTGCTGACCAAGCCCCTGGGCATCGGGGTCCTGACCACTGCCGCCAGAGCCGGCATGGCCCCGCAGCCGGCCATGGCCCGGGTCTATGGCCTTATGACCACCCTGAACAAGGGGGCCCGGGACGCGATGGTCCGGCGACGGGTCCACGCCTGCACCGACGTAACGGGCTTCGGCCTGCTGGGCCACGGGCTGGAGCTGGCCCAGGGCAGCGGCGTGGAGCTGGAGATCGACGTGGCCGCCGTGGACTTCCTTCCCGAGGCGGGGGAACTGGCCCGGATGGGCATTCTGCCCGAAGGCATGTACCGCAACCGGAGCTTTGCCGAGGACTCCGTGGACCCGGGAGCCGCGGAGCTCTGGCAGCAGGACCTGCTCTATGACCCCCAGACCTCCGGCGGGCTTCTCATGGCCGCGGACCCGGCGGACGCGGACGGTCTGCTCGAGGCGCTGCGGGCCGCCGTCCCCAGCGCACAGCGCATCGGAACGGTCCGGGAATACCGGGGCGGGAAGCGCATTTTCCTGAAATAAGCAGAAACAGCGGACGGCAAAGCCGTCCGCTGTTTCAGCTCCGGTCCCTTCCGCCGGAAAAAGGCCGGAGGCCGCGCCCGTCATCCGTGCCGGAGGAAAATTGTAAGAAAACCTTCAGAATTTTGTCAAGCCGTTCGTAAGAAACGCCCGCTATACTGGGGACATCACGAAAGGAGATGTTTCCATGAACAAGCAGACCCTTACCCGCTGTCTGGCGGCATTTCTGGCCCCGGTTCTTCTGACCGCCTGCGCCCCGTCCCGGAAAGAAGCCCTGACGGCGGGCACGATCTCCCGCCGGCCCCCGGCGGCGGTCTCTTTCTGGCAGGCGGACCCGGAGGCAGACCACGGCTTCAGCGACCTCCGGGGGGCGGACCTGAGGAGCATGGACCTGTCGGACCGGGCAACGGAGCTCCTCGCCGCCGAATTTGATACCCAGACCCAATGGCCCGCCGCCCTGCCGGAGGACTTCGACCCGGAGCGGCTTATAGAGCTGGGGAAGGACCCCGGCCTGGGCCTCCGGGCCCTCCATGAGCAGGGCATCACCGGCAGGGGCGTGGGCATCGCCATCATCGACCAGACCCTTTTGACGGAGCACCAGGAGTATGGGAACCGCCTCCGGTTCTATCAGGAATACCACAGCGCCGCACAGGACGGCGCCTCCGTCCACGGCCCCGCCGTGGCCTCCATCGCCCTGGGGGAGACGGTGGGCGCGGCCCCGGAAGCCCTGCTGTACTTCATTGCCGACGATGTGGGGACCGGCGAGGGGAAAAACTTCGTCCGGGACATGAGCTATTATGCCGGGGACGTAGACCGCTTCATTGCGCTGAACGAGACCCTGCCGGAGGAGGAAAAAATCCGGGTGATTTCCATGTCTGTGGGCTGGATGCCGGAGGACCGGGGGGCGGAGGCGATGGAGGCCGCCATCGCCCGGGCCAGGGCGGCAGGCATCGCCGTGGTTTGCGTCAACAGCCGGGACCCGCTGCTGGAACCCTGGATGGGCATGGGCCGGACGCCCTATGGGGATCCCGGCCGCCTGGAGGACTGCCGCCCCGGAGCCTTCTGGGAGGAAGCCCTGTACAGCGGAGAGTACCGGGGCGCGGACGGCTCTTTGCTGCTGGTCCCCATGGACCGGCGGACCGCGGCCTCCCCGGCGGGGCCGGAGGAATACGCCCATTTTCCCGAGGGCGGCATGAGCTGGGCGGTTCCCTGGGTGGCGGGGCTGTACGCCCTGGCCTGTCAGGTAAAGCCCGAGGTGACTTTTGAGGAATTTCTTGCCGCCGCTCAGGCCACGGCCCATCCCGTTTCCATCCGGAAGGATGAGCGCACAGAATACCCCTGCGGAAAAGCCGTGGACCCGGCGGCGCTGCTGGAGCGGCTGGGGGCGTGAAAAAACGGACGGCCACGCCGTCCGTTTTTCGTTTCTGTTACGCAATTACGCAATCCGCAGCAGCCATTTCAGGTCATAGGGCTCGAAGACCACCTTTTCATAGGCCTCCACATCCAGAGGCGTGCCGTCCCAGTCGCCGTGAATATCCCCGTTCTGCTTAATCAGGATGTCATACAGAATGTCATAGGTCACCCGGTCCGCCGGGTCCGTCTCCACGATGGTGGAATAGGGCAGGGTCTTGTGATAGGTCAGTTCCATGCCCTGATAATCAAAGTGGAAGCCGCAGCGCATCCGGCAGCCGTCCAGTCCGGTATAACGGGCAATCTTCTTCAGGTCCCGGAGAATCTTGTCGTTTTCCTCCTCATAGAGGTTTTCCGGCGTGGTGGCGGTGTAATCGAAGCGGAACTGAATGGACGCGCCGGGGACCTTCCTGAAGCGGTCCAGGTAGGGGACCAGGTCCTTGGCGGGATAATCCTTATACAGCACGCAGTTCACCCGGAAGGGCACGGGAAGCCGGGCCAGCAGCGCGTCGTTGGACTCCACCACGTACTTCTGCATGTGCCGGGAAACGTTGATGCAGGTAATCTTGTCCCGGTTCTTCTCCGTAAAGGCCAGAATATCCTCTTCCGTCTGGAACTCCGACACCGGCAGCGTGGTATTGATATAGACCTTGTGGGTGGAGGGAATCTCGTCCAGCATCATCTGAAGAATGCTCAGGTCCGCGAAGGGCTCTCCGCCGGTAAACACAAAGTCGCAGTAGGGCGTAATGGCGTCCATCCGGCGGATGCTGGCGCAGATCTTTTCGGCGGAGAAGCCGGTCAGGTCCGCGTATTCTCCTTTATTGATGCAGAAGGGGCAGTGATTCTTACAGTCGTAAGGAACGAAGACTGTCACTGTTGCGCCGCCCTCCCGGGTTTTATAGGGATGGTTCATAACGTCGTCTCGCCTTTCCGTCTTATGATGGTAATGGTACAGCGAGGGCTGTACACGAACCCTTATTTTAAAGGATTTTTCCCGGAAGGTCAAGAGCTATTCGGAAAAATACCGCTGAAAATCGCGGTGCTCCACGCCGGAAAAAGAGGCGGAGCGACGGGCCCGCCTCTTCTTTCGCTTTTCGCTATTGATGCCGCAGCGTATAGATGCCCATCCACTCGAATTCGCTCACGATGGAATCAATCCGCTGGAAGCACCCCGGGACCTATGCGCAAGTATTCACGAACTTTTGTTGGTATCACATTGATTGTGGTTCCATATACTGAATTTGTCAATCACTATGATTGGAGATTTTATGAGTATTTTACAGGAACGGCTGAAGCAGTGCCGGAAGGAAGCCGGGCTTCCGCAAATTAAAGTCGCGATTTACTGCGATATTACCGAACGGGCCTACCAGAACTATGAGCTGGGCAACCGTGAGCCGAAATTAGATATTATCATGAGAATCGCCCAGTTCTACAAGGTATCCATTGATTACCTGGTGGGCCTGACCGACGACCCGACGCCCTATCCCAGACCCCGGACATAAGGCTCCATCGGGAGACGCCAAAGATGCCCTGCTTTTGTCCATAACGATTGTGGGTGTTCAACATGAAAGAAATTTTGGCAAAGCGGCTGCGAAAATGCCGGGAAGATGCGGGCCTGACCCAAATCAAGGTTGCGATTTACTGCGACATTACGGAAAAGGCATATCAGAATTATGAGCTGGCCACACACGAGCCCAAGGTCAGCATCCTTCTGAGAATCGCCCAGTTCTACGAGGTGTCCATTGATTACCTGGTGGGCCTGACCGACGACCCGACGCCCTATCCCAGGCCCCGGACATAAAGCTCCGTCAGGAGCCATAAAAAAGCCCTGTAACCTCCGTTACAGGGCTTTTTTGCCTTTTTTGCCTTTTTTGTTTCTTTATTTCTTCCCATGCAGGGCCTTCATCCGCTTCTCGTGGTCCAGAATGCTCTTGCGCATCCGCAGGCTCTTGGGGGTGACCTCCAGCAGCTCGTCGTCCGCCAGGAACTCCAGGCACTGCTCCAGACTCATCTGCCGGGGGGGCACCAGACGCAGCGCGTCGTCGGACCCGCTGGCCCGGGTGTTGGTCAGCTGCTTTTTCTTGCACACGTTGACGGTCATGTCCTCGCTCCGGGGGCTGACGCCGATGACCATGCCGCCGTACACCGGCACGCCTGCGCCGATGAACAGGGTTCCCCGCTCCTGGGCGTTAAACAGTCCGTAGGTGATGGACTCGCCGGTTTCAAAGGAGATCAGGGACCCGTTCCCCCGGCGGGAGATGTCGCCCTTATAGGGGGCGTAGCTGTCGAAGACGGAGGCCATGATGCCCTCGCCCTTGGTGTCGGTGAGGAAGTCGTTCCGGTAGCCGAAGAGGCCCCGGGCGGGAATCAGGAATTCCACCTTCATCCGGCTGCCCACGGGGGTCATCTCCACCATGTCCGCCTTCCGCTGGCCCAGCTTCTCAATCACCGGACCCACGCAGTCCCCGGGCACGTCCACCACCAGCCGCTCGATGGGCTCGCACGTCTTTCCGTCAATCTCCTTGTACAGCACCCGGGCGGGAGACACCTGGAATTCATAGCCCTCCCGGCGCATGGTCTCAATGAGGATGGAGAGGGACATCTCGCCCCGGCCCGCCACGTTGAACGCGGTCTCCTTGTCCGTCTCCGTCACCCGGAGGGACACGTCCCGCAGGGTCTCCCGGAAGAGCCGTTCCCGAATCTGGCGGGAGGTGACGAATTTGCCCTCCCGGCCGGCAAAGGGGGAATCGTTGACAGAGAAGGTCATTTCCAGCGTAGGCGCGGAAATCTTCACAAAGGGCAGGGCCTCCACCGTGTCGGGGACGCAGATGGTGTCCCCGATGGTGATGTCGGGGATGCCGCTCATGGCGATGATGTTCCCGGCGAAGGCCTCCGTCACCGGCTTCCGGCCCAGGCCGTCAAACTCATAGATGGCTGTGGCCTTGGCCTTGCGGAGGACGGCCTCGGGGTCGTGGTAGTTGCACACGGCAATCTCCTGATTCTGCTTCAGAGCGCCCCGCTCAATGCGGCCGATGGCGATGCGCCCCACAAATTCATTGTAGTCAATGGAGCTGACCAGCATCTGAAAGGGCTCGTCCACATTGGCCTCTGGGGCGGGGATATACTCCAGAATGGTGTCGAAGAGGGGCTTGAGGTCCGTCCCCGCCACGGTGGGAGAGGTGGAGGCGGTGCCGTTCCGCCCGGAGCAGAAGAGCATGGGGGAGTCCAGCTGCTCACTGGTGGCGTCCAGGTCCATGAGGAGTTCCAGCACCTCGTCGATGACCTCATAGACCCGCTGGTCGGGCCGGTCAATCTTGTTGACCACCACAATGACCCGGTGGCCCAGCTCCAGCGCCCGGCTGAGGACAAACCGGGTCTGAGGCATGGGGCCCTCGGCGGCGTCCACCAGCAGGATGACGCCGTTGACCATTTTCAGGACACGCTCCACCTCGCCGCCGAAATCGGCGTGGCCCGGGGTGTCCACAATGTTGATTTTCGTGCCGCCGTACTGGATGGCGGTATTTTTCGCCAGGATGGTGATGCCCCGCTCCCGCTCCAGGTCTCCGGAGTCCATGACCCGCTCCACAACCTCTTGATTTTCACGGTAGACGCCGCCCTGCTTCAGCATTTCGTCCACCAGTGTGGTCTTGCCGTGGTCGACGTGGGCAATGATGGCGATGTTTCTCAAGTGTTCATTCTGCATACTCTGTTTTCTCCTCCGACTCGGACGGACGCCGGTCCGCCGAAAAGATTCTATGAAGAATTTTAAAGCCGATTGTTTATTATATGCCTCTCTCCCCCCTATTTCAAGGGAAAAATCCACATTTTTCAATGGAATCGGCATTCAATTCCACTGCATCTTGGACAAGGGCCCCTTTCTCCCCTCCTTTATTTTCTCCCCCGCCTTGACCGGAACGGGCCTTCGGGGGTATAATGATATTGAAAAATCGCCATTTCCCCGTGACGAAGGAGGTCCTTCCATGACAGATCAGAAGAGAAAGCCCGCCGCGCCCTTTTACGCGGTGGCGGCTCTGTGGCTGCTGAGCGGGGCGCTGCTGCCCCTCTACCGGGCATCCCATTACGCAATCCTGTCCGCCGTGTCGGCGGCGGTGTTCCTGGCCGTCCACGGCCTCTGCCGGGGCGGCGGAGTCCTGGGCGGCGGGCAGGAGGAAAAACAGGCCGAGGCCAAGGCCTCTCCGGCCCCTGCGGAAACGGAGCTGGACAAGATGCTCCGGGAGGGCCGGCAGGCCATTGAGGAGATGAAGCGGCTGGACGCCAGCATTGCCGCCCCCGGCATCTCTGCCGACATCGTGCGTCTGGAGCAGGTCAGCGGGAAAATCTTTCAGGCGGTGCAGGACGACCCGGAGAAGCTGCCCCAGATCCGCCGCTTCATGGACTACTACCTGCCCACCGTGCTGAAGCTGCTGAAGGCCTATGACCGCATGAGCAACGCCGGGATCTCCGGCGAGAATATCAGCAAAAGCCTGATTCAAATTGAGACCATGATGCGGACCATCGTCATCGCCTTCGGCAAGCAGCTGGATTCCCTTTACAGTGCCGACGCTCTGGACATCTCCGCCGATATCCGGGTGCTGGAGACCATGATGGCCCGGGAAGGGCTCTCCGGAGAACCGGAGCTGAAGGCGGACCAGCCCGGCGGAACGGATATCAGGCTGGAGCTGTAAGCGCACAACAGCGCCGGGAAAGCCAGAAAAGCCGGACATGACAAAACGGCACGCCGGAAGCGCCCGGGTAAGCTTTTTGGAACCCTTGAAACCGAGCCGGGCCCGCCGGCAGCAGCGGACCGCATAACAGACCGTATAAAATAGCGCTCATAATACAAACCGGGCATGAAAGGAGCAAGCCCGCGTCCCGGCACAGGGAGCGCGGCGGAAAGGAGCCTGCCATGAACAAGGGAACAACACGCCTGTCCAGGAGCCTGACGGTCCTCGCCGCCGTGCTTTACGCCCTCTGCGGCCTGATCTGGCTGGGTCTGGGCCTGGGGGACCCGGCGGGGCCTGACCGGTTCCGCATGGCGCTGGGTCTGGTATGGCTGGCGGGGGCGGCCGTCTGGGCCGTCCGGGCCCTTCGGGAGCGCCGGGAGGAGAAGGAGACCCGGTCATGAAGCGGCGGCGGTCAAACCAGAATCTGTGGAACTACGGTTTTGCCGGGCTCTTCGGAACCATCGGCCTTCTCTGTCTGTGGCTGGACCGGCGGCGCGAATACGATTTTCATATGGCGGCGTGGGTCCTGGGCTGGCTGGCCCTGGGAGCGGGGACCCTCTGCCTGGCCCTCCGGGAGCGCCGGAGGGAGGTCCCCCGGGACCTGCAGCCTCTGGCGCTGGGCCTCGCCTACGCGCTGATCAGCGGGCCCCATCTGGAACAGGGCCTGGGGACGGGAAGCGGCTTTCATGTGGCCGCAGGCATCTGCTGGCTGGCCCTGGGAGCGGCGTGGCTGTTCCGGGCTGTCCGGAACCGGAACGGAGGACAGGAGCCGTCATGAGACAGGAGCTCAGTTTTTGAAGCTGTCTCCCCGCGCCGTCGCGGTAACAGGCGGTATCTTCCTGTGCCTGCCGCGGGACGCCGCCCTCTTGCTGATGGGCCCGGGCTGGCTGTGGCTGGGCTGGGACGCGCAGAAGTTTTACGCTCAAAAGTTACAATAGTCACAATAGAAGTATGGGAATACAAGGAGGATGCGGCATGAATGTCAAAAATGGAAAAAGAATCATAAAAATGAAAAACCCGGTGTACCTGTTTATCTCCCTGCTGGAAGGTCTGCTCTCCGGCGGTTATTTCTACCTGGCGAAGCGGGACCGGGAGCCTCTGGCGCTGCTGACCGGCTGCATCTGGCTGGCCTGCTCCGTGGTTCACGGGCTGCTTGGCGTCGGGGAAGCGGACGATGAAGACGGCGAGTGGTTTTGAGGACCTTCCGGCGGAGCCGGACAGCGGGCCGGGACAGAGCCCGGCCCCTGATTCCTGATTCCTAATTCCTAACTAACGCCTAATTCCTAATGAACATGAAGATGGAGGACACAAAAAATGGATGACAACATGATTCCCGAGCTGACCCTGGACCCCGCCGGAGCGGCGGCCGCCGCCCCCACCCCCGCCGCTCCCGCTCCGGAGCTGAAAAAGCCGGAGGTGAAGCCGGTGGAGCTGGACGACTCCATGCTCTCCGACGCAGAGAAAAAAGCCGTGGACGACTTCGCCCAGAAAATCAACATCATGGATTCCAACATGATTCTCCAGTACGGCTCCGCAGCCCAGAAGAACGTGGCGGGCTTCTCCGAAAACGCCCTGTCCTCCGTCCGGACCAAGGACCTGGGAGAAATCGGAAAGTCCCTCAGCGAGCTGGTGGTGGAGCTGAAGGGCTTTGGCGAGGAGGAGGAGAAAAAGGGCCTCTTCGGTCTGTTCAAGAAAACCGGAAACAAGCTGGAGGCCATGAAAGCCCAGTACTCCAGAGTGGAGACCAACGTGGACAAAATCGTCCGGGAGCTGGAGCAGCATCAGGTGACGCTGCTGAAGGACGTGGCCATGTTCGACCAGATGTATGAGCTGAACCTGAAGTATTACAAGGAGCTGACCATGTACATTCTGGCCGGCAAGAAGAAGCTGGCCCAGGTCCGTTCCGGCGAGCTGGAGCAGCTGCGTCTGAAGGCGGAGCAGACAGGCGCCCAGGAGGACGCCCAGCGCTACAACGACATGGTACAGATGTGCGAGCGCTTTGAAAAGAAGCTCCACGACCTGGAGCTCACACGGATCATCTCCATTCAGATGGGCCCTCAGACCCGGCTGCTTCAGAACAACGACACACTGATGGTGGAAAAAATCCAGTCCTCTCTGGTCAACACCATCCCCCTGTGGAAGAGTCAGATGGTGCTGGCCCTGGGTCTGGAGCACAGCCGTCAGGCCACCGCCGCCCAGAGCGCCGTCACCGAGATGACCAACGAACTTCTGAAGAAAAACGCGGATATGCTGAAAATGGGCACCATCGAAACCGCCCGGGAGGCGGAACGCAGCGTGGTGGACATCGAGACCCTCCAGCACACCAATCAGCAGCTGATCTCCACTCTGGACGAGGTGCTGGCCATCCAGAGGGACGGGGCCCAGAAGCGCAAGGCCGCCGAAGCGGAGCTGGGCCGCATCGAAGGCGAGCTGCGGGCCAAGCTGATGGAGCTGCACAAATAAAGAGCCGGGCTCAGGCCCGGCACAGCTCCCGGGCCACGGAAAAGGCCGCCAGAAACATGGCTTCCAGCTCCAGGGTCCGCCGTTCCTCGCTGGCGTCCTGGTATCGCTCCAGGGCCGCTGCGTGAGGCGCGGAAAGGCCCTCCCGGAGCGCGGACAGGGTGCGTTCCTCTATCTGGGTCACTTCCTTATAGGCGCGAGGGGGCAGACAGCCGGGGAAACGGTTGGTCCGGGCGTAGTGATACAGCAGTTCCATGAAATCAGTCATATACAGCCCTCCTATGAATATTATAAATGTATTATAACACTCATCATAAATGTATGTCAAGGAGAACCTATGGAAATTCTTGCAAAACGTCTAAAAGCACTTCGGGAAAGCCGCAGAATCTACCAGAGGGAAATGGCTGAGCAGCTGGGGCTTTCCTTTCGGGGCTATCAGGGTTATGAGACAAATCAAACCGAACCAAAGCTTGCAACTTTAATCGCCATTGCCGACTACTACAACGTATCCATCGACTATCTTGTGGGCCGGACGGATGACCCCAACATAAACCGGTAGCGGGGTGAGTTATGCCCAATTATTCAGAACGTCTAAAAGAACTGCGGACCTCCCGGCGGCTCTATCAGAGAGAGCTTGCGGAGCTGCTGGGAATATCGATCCGCGGCTATCAATGCTACGAGACAGGAGAACATGAGCCCGGCGTTAAAAAATTGATTGCCTTGGCTGACTACTACAACGTATCCATCGACTATCTTGTGGGCCGGACGGATGACCCCAGCATGAACTGACAGCGCGCCTCCGGCAGCCCTTCTATTCTTGAATACCAGAGGATTGTGATGCCCATGAAAAAAATCTTTCAAAACCGCGCCGTGGCCCTGCTGGTGATGGTACTGGCGATTGCGGCAGGCATCGGCCTGGGCCGGGCCAGGGCCCCGGAAGGCGGGACCTCCGTCTCCGGCCGGTTCTCCTGCCTGGTCCACAACGAGAACAACGTGATTTCCCAGGAGACCGTCCGGTATATGGAGGCCATGAACGAGTCCCTTTTCGCCCAGACCGGGGCGCAGATCGCGGTGGACGTGGTGGACACCACCGGCGGCACGGACATTGCCGACTATGCCGAGGACCTGTTCGTCCGCCTGGGGGTGGGCTCCCGGCAGCGGGACAACGGCATCCTGCTGGTGCTGGCTCTGCGGAATGAGCACGACGGAGCGCCGGAAGGCGATTACTACATCGCCTGGGGCGGCGGCTTCAGCCCCAGCCAGCAGCGCCGGCTGGACGACATCCTGTGGGAGCACATGGAAGAGGGCTTCATCGTCCAGCGCTACGACCTGGCGGTCCGCTCCACCTTCGACGCCCTGGTGGACTACCTGGAAGACGTCTATCACGTCACCGTCCGGGAGCACTACCTGCCCGACACCGCCCAGAGCTATCAGGCCCTGTCCGGCGGCTATGCCTCCACCGGAGGCGGCGGCGTCCTGCCGGAGGTGCTGGCGGCGGAAATCGTGGTGCTGCTGGTGATTCTGCTGGTCATCTGGGTCATTGCCGACGGCCTGCGCTACAGCCGTTACCGGCGGCGCTGGGGCCCCACGGTGGTGGGCGTGCCCCGGCCCATTTACTATCCCGTTTTCTGGGGACGGCCCCGGCGGCCCCGGGTTCCGCCCCCTCCCCGTCCGCCCCGGCCTCCTGTGGGCGGCGGCTTTTCCGGCGGAGGCTCCTTCGGCGGCGGCGCAGGGCGGCGCTCCGGCGGATTCTCCGGCGGAGGCTCCTTTGGCGGCGGCGCGGGGCGGCGCTCCGGCGGCGTCAGCCGCGGCGGAGGCGGACGGCCCGGCGGGATGCACCGCAGCGGCGGTTCCCGGGGCGGCGGAGGCCGCCGGCGTTAGGGCTTCTTTTCTTCCGGCGGGGACGCGGTTTTTCGCCGGAGGCAGGGCCTCCCGGCTCCGCCCCGAAAAAACGGACTTCTCTCCCCTGTCCCGAAAACAGCAAAACAGGCCGGCTGAAAAGCCGGCCTGTCTGTTTGTCCGGAGGTCCGCCCCGCTTTCAAACCGCTCCAACGAAACCGGGCAGGAAACGGGTGGGCCGAGGCGCTCCCCTGTCAGGACCGGTCCGCGTCACCGGCCCGCCGGGAACAGGGCGGCTCAGCCGCCGGGGCTGTGTTTCTCCAGCTCCCTCATGCTCCGCTTAAACTGAACCGTGAACATGGAGGCCGTGGTGAGCACCGCCAGGAAGTCCGCCACCGGCTCCGCCAGAAACACGGCAAAGGCCTTGTCGGCAAAGAAGTTAGGCAGAATATAAATCAGGGGAATCAGCAGGATGATTTTCCGCAGCACCGCCAGAAACAGAGAGGTTTTCGCGTTGCCCAGGGCAATAAAGGTCTGCTGGCAGGCAATCTGAATGCCGAAGAGGCAGGTGGTGCCCATGTAGATTCGCAGGGCCCAGGCGGCGTAATTCACCAGGGTGGAATCATTGTTGAAAATCATGACAAAGGCCCGGGGGAAGGCCTGCACCAGCAGCCAGAGAACGACCGAGTATGTGACGCAGGCCTTCAGCAGGCACTTGAAGGCGTCCTTCACCCGCCGGGGGTTCCGCGCGCCGTAGTTGTAGCTGATAATAGGCTGAGCCCCCTGGGTCAGGCCCTGGAGGGGCATCATGGCGAACTGCATCATGCTTGTGAGCACCGTCATGGCTCCCACCGCCACGTCCCCGCCGTATTTCAGCAGAGAGGAATTGAAGCACACGGCAATCAGACTCTCCGTGGACTGCATGATGAAGGGAGACAGTCCCAGGGCCATGCTGGGCAGAAACACACCGGGCACAGGCCGGAGGTTCTCCCGCCGGAGCCGCCACTTGCTGTCGGGCCCCGTGAGGAAGCGCAGAACCCAGGCGGCGGACACCGCCTGAGAGAGGATGGTAGCCAGGGCCGCCCCCCGGACCCCCATCCCCAGGCCGAAGATGAAAATGGGGTCCAGCACCGTATTCAGACCCGCGCCAATCAGCACGGTTTTCATGCTGACGGTGGTAAAGCCCTGGGCGGTGATATAGGCGTTCATGCCCAGGGTCATCTGAACGAAGAGGGTGCCCAGGGAGTAAATGCGCATATAGTCCACGGCATAGCCGATGGTGTTTTCACTGGCTCCGAAGGTCAGCAGCAGGGGTTCTGCGAAGAGCTGGAACACCGCCGTCAGCAGAATGGAGATTCCCGCCAGAAGGGTGAAGCTGTTGCCCATGATGCGCTGGGAGGCCTCCAGGTCCCCCCGGCCCTCTGCAATGGAGGCCCTGGGCGCGCCGCCCATGGCCACCAGGGCCGCAAAGGCGGAGATAATCATAATCACCGGCAGGCAGACCCCCACGCCGGTGAGGGCCAGGGCCCCCACGGTGTCCACAGGCCGCATATGGCCGATGTAGACCCGGTCCACCAGGTTGTACAGCATGTTCACCACCTGGGAGGTAATGGTGGGCAGGGCCAGAGAAAACAGCAGCTTTCCCACCTTTCCGCTGCCCAGGTCCACAGAGTTCCGATTCATGTTGTTTGTGCTCCTTCCTCCGAATTTGCTGCGGCGGATCCGGCGGCTGATGACAATACCGTCTCCGTCCGCTCCAGCACCTTGCTCAAAAGCCGCCGGAAGCTGGCCTGCTCCTCCTCCGTCAGTCCCGACAGCAGTTCCCGGCCGCAGGCGGCCTGAATCTCCTGTGCCTCCCGGGCCAGCGGCGCTCCCGCCTCGGTAATGGCCAGATGCACCACACGCCGGTCCCCGCCGTCGGCCCGGCGTTCCAGCACGCCCCGGCCCGCCAGCACCTCCACCGCCTGGGAGACCTGGGACTTGGCCAGCCCCCGGCACTCCACCACCTCCCGGGCGGTGTCCTGTCCCGGGTGATTGGTCAGAAAGAGCAGGACGTGCATCTCCCGCATGGTCAGCCCCGTCCGCTCCAGCAGCGGGGTGAAGCACCGGGCATAGTACCGGCCAAAGCGCTGGGAAAAACGGGTCAGCTGATTGACGCTGAGCATGGCCGCGCCCCCTTTGTTTGATTTCAAACTGTTCTTTTAGAAACCATCAGATCATAACACAGCCCGCCCCGGATGTCAAGGGGCGGGTGGCGCCGGAAGTGTCCGGCCGCGCATTTCATAGCGGGGATGCCATGTAGGAGAGGGGTCCCCTCCCGTTCTTCCGGGTGCTGTGCCACGTTCTTTGGAGCTTTGGCGCTCCCGGGGAAATGGCCTGGTCTGGGGACCAGGCCCCACAGGGTGTTCTGCCGGTATAGTCAGCACAGTTGAAAATCGGCAGATACCGATTTTCAAGCAGCAACAGAGCCGCTGACAGGTAAAACAGGCTATAAAATACACAGATGGGCACTCCCCGCTGAGGGTTCATATTGATTTTTTTCTCCGTCTGGAGTACAATAGAGGCGGAAAGCCGGAGAGAAAGAAAGCCCCGCGGGTTTTGGACGCGGGCCCTCCGGCATGTCGGGGGCGTCGGGCGGCCTGACATAAAACACATCAAATCTGAGAAGACTGGGAGGAAATCCACCATGAAAATTGCATTAGGCTGCGACCACGGCGGCTATGCCCTGAAACAGCACGTCATTCAGGTTCTGGAGCGTCTGGGCCATACCTATGAGGACTTTGGCTGCCTCTCTACGGAGAGCTGCGACTATCCCGATTTCGGCGCTGCCGCCGCCCGGGCCGTGGCGGAGGGCAGCTGTGAGAGGGGCATCGTCATCTGCACCACCGGCATCGGCATCTCCATCGCGGCCAACAAGGTCAAGGGCGTCCGCTGTGCCCACTGCGCCGACTGCCTTCAGGCGGAGATGACCCGCCGGCACAACGACGCCAACATGATGGCCATTGGCGCGGGCTTCACCGGGCCCAACATGGCGGAGCGGATGGTGGAGGTTTTCCTCTCCACCGAGTTTGAGGGCGGACGCCACGCCCGGCGGGTGGATAAGATGATGGCCCTGGAGGGCTGAACCCGGAGGGGCGCGGTTTTATAGAAAAGAGGTGCGGAGATGGCGGGAGCCAAAGGCTACAGCAGCTACCGGGGCCGGGAGCCCAAGCTGAAAATCATTCTGGCGGTATTTCTGGTTCTGGTGATTCTGGCTGCCGCCGCCGTAATCTATATTCAGCAGAACCTTGTCTATGGCGACGACGGCCGCTACCGGCTGGACCTGCCCTGGCAGGAGGACATCGCCGCCCCGGACGCCGGCACGCCGCCGGAGGAGCCGCCGCAGGTGGAGCTGGTGATTCAGGAGCCGGAGGCTCCGCCCTCCTCTCTGACGCTGTCCCTCTCCGCGTCGCCGCTGACCATGGAGCTCTGGGAGGCGGCACAGGGACAGGCCTGCGACGCCGTCTGTGTGACGCTGAAGGATACCGCCGGGAGTCTGTACTTTGACGCGGCGCACGGGGTTTCCGGCGGGGTGCGGACCCAGGCGGACACCGCCGCCGCTCTGGCCGCCCTCACCGGACGGGAGGACGTGGCCGCTGTGGCCCGGTTCTCCTGCCTCCACGACCCCCGGACGGCCAATTCCAACGTTCGGAACCTGGCCCTGCGGAATACCGGCGGCTATATCTTCTACGACGGAAACAACAGCCAGTGGCTGGACCCCACCAAGCCCGCCGCCCGGGAGTATCTCTGCGGCCTGGTGGGCGAAATCGCGGCCCTGGGCTTTGACGAGATTCTGTTGACGGACCTGAGCTATCCCACCGAGGGGAAAATCAACAAGATTGACTACAACGGAGAAGGCCCTCTGGAGGACAATCTCAGGCTGCTGCTGACGGAGCTCAAGGCGGCTCTGGAGCCCTATGAGGGCGTGACCCTCTCCCTGGAGCTGCCGGAGACCGTCATCACCGCGGGCTATGACCCGGTTTCCGGCCAGAAGCTGGCGGACCTGGCCCCGCTGGTGGACCGCGTTTATGCCGTGACAGAGCCGGACCGGGCGGAGGTCCTGGCTGAAGCCGTGAAGACCGCCGGCGAGGATACCCTGTTTGTGCCGGAGCTGGCGGCGGACGACCCGGATTTGAAGGGTCCGCGGCTTGTGCTGCCCGCCCCGCCGGAGGCCTGAGTGCCAATCAGACAAAACCGTGAGGACGAAGGAAACGTCCTCACGGTTTTTTTGTATAAAAAGAAAACCACTCGCTAGGCGAGTGGTTCAAAAGAAGCCTAATGGCGATGATGTAGACAAGGAAACTCCCTTTGC
>ERZ808028.901-NODE-901-length-20636-cov-5.865704_pt1 | contig 20636 bp, 15 predicted proteins | sample MGYA00380184_ERZ808028 | MGnify/ENA primary metagenome ERZ808028 (study PRJEB31490, sample SAMN06133397) | mouse gut metagenome | isolation source: J8_1 | host: mice | place: China: Chengdu | collected 2015-05 ...
TCGTACAGCTCCCACTCGCAAAAAACGAAATTCAGCTCCATTTCTCAACGTCTGCCAGCGTGTAGAATTTGTAATTTAACTTTTTCTATATTATATATTATTTCTTCTCAGGAGGATCGTATTCAAAGCTTGATGCATTATATCCAAAATGCTTTTCAACAATCGGGGTAAATTCATCAGCATCATTATATTCAGGGCTCTTCAGCTCATAAATTGCCTCATTGATTGCGTCATTGTACCAATCCCACTTTTTGAACAGATAAGCATAACTGATATTATCAAGCTCACCGTCAAGAATTTTATACTCGGCAGCTTTTTCTGCAGAATGATAAACAAATTCATCAACAACAAGTGCATTGATTTTGCCTGCGTCAAGGTCTGCAAGTGCTGCGGCAATATCCTCAGCCTTATACTCCTGAACAGCCTTGCAGTTATTCTTAATTGCAGTGTGCTTATCAAGAGCAGTCTTTGCAACACCTGTCACAACACCAACGGTTTTGCCCTCAAGTGATGCATAGCTTGTTATGCCGCTTTTATCTGTGGTTATTGTTATGATTCTGTCATTGATAACATCCTCGCTGAAGGTGTAATTTTCGTTAACAGAGCCGGTATCCTTCTGCACGCCGCCAATCATTACATAGGCAATACAGTTTTCGCCGTTATCGTCAACGCAATAAACATCTTCACCGATTTTGTAATCCTTGTCAACCTTCACAAATTTGTAATTCTTAAATTCATTTTTTACATCTTTAAAAATGGTTTCAAACAGCTCAACATCAAAGCCCTTGACCTCGCCGTTTTCCTCATAAACAAAAGGTGCATTATCCTCTGTGTAAGCGATAAGCATTGTTTTAGCTGTAATTTCCTCAGCAGGTCCGCTTTGAGAACAGCCTGCAAAACAAAGAACAATGAGCATTGCCGAAAGCATAACTGCTAAAATCTTTTTCGTAATTTTCATATTCATATCCTCCTTTGGATAGCTAATATAATTTTATAATATTATTCGGTTAAAGTCAATAGAAAACAACACAATAAAACCCTGCATTATGCAAGGCTTATTATTCCTTTTCACTATCGGCAGTTGAGGAATCACTCTTTTTATTTTTTATCACTGTGCCTGCAATCACAAGCGCAACACCGCTGGCTATCATAACTCCTGCAACCGATAAAATGATTACAGCCGTTTTGGATCTCCTATACGTACCGACTGTATTCCCTGCCTCATTCAAAACCGTTTTTTCTTCCGTATGATTATCAGCAGCATTTCCTGATGAATATATTTTATCTGCACTAAATTTTGAGGACTGCTCTTTTTTTGCATTTCTGCTCAGTGTGCCTGTCGGTGTATATTTTGTCGATGGCTCTTTATCCGAAGCATCATTTTCAGTACTGCCGTTTATGCGTGAATCCGTCGTTTTTTCTTTATCGGATTTATTCGGCTTTAAAGCCTTTGAAGCGCTCATTTTGACAGTAGGCTCAACATACATATCAAGTCCATAATCAGAAAACAGTATTGCAGTTTTATTTCTTCCGCCTGCATACTCACAGCTTATATGATTATACAATGTTCTGTCAGTATCATTAAGCAGTTCAAAACCAATCAGTATCTCACCGCCGCAGCGACTGACTGAGCAGTTGTCAAAATTATAGGTAAGCCTGATATTTTTCTGTTCATTTGCACCCGTATTGACATATCCGTTCCTGTTAACAGAAAAATGATATCTGTTGATATCGTTCCAGACGTCAAAGCTTATTACTGTATTATCGTCATCGTATCCTTCAAGCCCGACATCATAAAAGGAAAAATACATATAAAAGCAACCATTTTCCTCATCAACAATCCATTTTAAAAAACCGTCAAAGCCTGTTTCTTTCTGCTGAAAATCAATACGCTCATCAATATCAATCCAGCCATTATATTCACTTATAACATAATTACTGTCAAGTGCATAGGCAGAGAATGCAGGTAAAAAAACAAGAAGCATCATCAGCGGTACAATAAGTCTGAAAACCATACGTAAACGCCTGTTTCCGTCACCTATCATCACCAAGACACTTCCTTTCAACACTAATCTTTACCAGCAAACTAATCATACCATATCGTGACAAAAAAGTACATAGTGATTATTGATGTTTTTCACTTTTTCTATGAACAACCAATGAAAAACCCTCTTGATGCAGAGTATACATCAAGAGGGTTTCATTATCTGTTTTTATAAAATTATTCAGCATTCTTTCTTCTTGCTGCAAGCTCTGAAGCAATCTTTGCCTTCTTTTCGCCAACAACATCATACTTGAAGATTGGGAAAATGGAAAGCAGTGCAAGAATACCGGGAACAACTGTATAAGCAAAGAATACCAAATCCTTTGTGCCAAGGTCAAAGCCTGTTGCTGTGCCGTTTGCAATCTGTGTTACTGTATCTGAATAGCCTGATACCTGAATAAATACAAGACCGAGGGCAGTACCGAGAGCAAGACAAACCTTGATTGTTAAGGTAAGAATTGAATAAGCAGCACCCTCCATTCTCTTGCCTGTTTCATACTCATAATAGTCAACACAGTCAGCAGTCATAATCATTGGCATAAGTGTTACTGCACCAAACTGTAAGCCGATAAGGAACAGTGACAGATAGAACAGTACCATAAGCACCTTGTTTTCAGGGCTGATGAAATAGAAATGACCTACAACAAATGACAATACGGATACAACAAAGCCATAAACAGAAAGCAGAATGTATGTCTTTTTCTCACCCATTTTCTTAATCAGTACAGGACAAAGTGCCATACTTATCATTGAGCCGACTGCCGTTACAATACCGAGAACTGCAACAAGATTCTGCGAGCCGAGAATAACATTTGCTGCCTGCACCTGAATACCCATAGCCATCTGTCTGCCGAAGCCAAGGAAATAGGAAACAATAACAAGCATAAACGGCTTGTTGTTCTTTAATGCACCAATCATATCCTTGAATGTGGTTTTTTCAGTTGCAACATAGGCAACACGCTCTTTGTTGAGCATAGGAATAAGTGCAAACAGCACACAGCCGAGCACTGCAGTTAACAGTGCAGTAAAGAAATACTCGCTTGAAATCATCGGTGTATCTGTTTCACCGCTGGCAACAAATACCTTTGAACCATTAGGAATAATTAAGCATACAATCGGAACAATGACTACGCAGGCAGAAAAACCAACCTGCTTGAATGTGTTTGAAATAGAAACTACGTTTGTTCTTTCTGTCGGGTTCGGCGTAAGCACGGATGCAATACCCTGTGACGGAACATCACCCAAGGTCATTGCAAGTGACCAGATAAGATATGTAACAAAAATCCACACATAAAGACCCACACCTGTGAACGGGACCTTTAAGAACACAATCGCTGTCATAATAAGCAGCGGTGCCAGTGAATACATAATCATAGATTTGAACTTGCCGTTTTTGCTTTTTGAACGGTCAATCATATTGCCCACAATCGGGTCAAACACTGCCGATACAATCTTGGCAATTAAAATCAAAATACCCACTATGGCAATATCAGCGCCGAGAATGGATGAATCAAATTCTGCCTGATAGGAATTGAGCAAGCCTACGATTGCCTGAAAACCGAAAAGTCCCAATGAGTAAGCTGCAATTTCCTTAAAATTCATATGCTTTTGCTTAGTTATATCCTGTGCCATAACGCTCTCCCCCAAAATAACTTTTAAAGCAAAAGGGCGAAAATGCCCCTGAAAAGACATCCTCGTCCCTGCTTATAAACTGAAATCAGTCTTTAAATACATCATTGAAAAGGTCGATATCCGCAACCTTCATAACAAGTGAGAACAGCTCACTGCCCTTAACAGGGAGCATTCTGTTGAATATGGACATTGCGTGAGCGTCAAGTCCGTGAACCATCATCGGACGCTTATGCTCAATACCAAACATAATCATCTTAACCATAAGGTCACAATCAGTTGAAATCATGTCCATAACCTTCTGACCCTTACCGCCGTCATTCTTCTGATCACGGAAAATGTCTGTCTTGGTAAAGCCCGGGCAAACCAAGCCAACATACATCTTACCCTTGAACTCAACTCTGAGCGCCTCAGTGAATCCCTTTAATGCAGCCTTTGAAGCACTGTACATTGATGTGCCTGCAAGAGTCATTAATGCTGCTGAAGAGTCAATGTTGATGATTGCAGGATTTTCCTGCTGAAGAAGAACAGGTAAAAATGTTTTAACACCATATACACATGAATAGAAATTGATGTTCATAGCTCTTTCAATCTCGTCATATGAATATCTGTCAAATCTCTTGAACTTAGGAAGAATACCTGCATTGTTGATAAGAACGGAAGGAACAATGCCCTCCTCCTCTAATTCTTTAGCAAAATTCTCCCAGTTTTCTTTAACTGAAACGTCAAAAAGCTTATAAGAAAACTGCTCTGCATATGTGGGTCCAAGCTCCTCAATGAAAGCAAGCATCTTAGACTCACTTCTTGCAACACCCACTACCTGACAGCCGTGCTTTTTGATAAGGGTAGCTGCAATTCCTGCACCCATACCGCCGGATGCACCTGTTACAATAACGGTTTTGCCTGAAAGCCAGTCACCGTTACAGCATTTACAATCGCTCATAATATATCCTCCTGAAAAGTAAGTATCATATTCCCATATATTATACAATACCAAAATTGAATTTACAATATTTATTTTTTTATTTGACCGTTTTTTTCAATCAAATACTTATTGTGAATTTTATTCATCGCATTATTTAGTGTTATTTAACAAATTCTTATCGTGTTTTTTATAACAAACGCCGAATATTGTGCATATTGTTGAAAAGTGTTCTTTATTATGATAAGATTATTATATATGATATCATATGGAAAGAGCATAGAGTTATGGACAGAAGAATAAAGAGAACAAAAGCAGCCGTTTTTAATGCAATGCTTGACTTAATGGTTGAAAAGGACGCAGGCAAAATCACAGTGTTAGAGCTGTGCAAAAGAGCAGATATTAACAAAAGCACCTTCTATTTGCATTATAAAAGCATGGAAGATTGTCTTGAAAGCTGTTTCCAGATAATCATGAATGGTGTTGTTGATATATCAAAGCTTGTCAACTACAATGAAATCGGCAGAAATCCAAAAGCATTTGTGGACAGAGTAATCGATGAGGTCGAAAAAAGTGCAGAATATCTCTGTAAATTCAAAGCAAGCACAATCTGCGGTCCGTCAATTAAAATGCTCAAGCAAAATCTTGTTGAAAACATTGCGAATTATAATGGATTCAGTAAGGAAAACAATTATTACGAATATGCAAACATTACCTTTGCAGTGGGCGGAATGATTGATTTACTTATTGAAATGCTGCCAAATTTAAACAAAGAGCTTTTGAGTAAATCAATGTGTACAATGCTGCAATCGTATAATAACTAAAACATTAACAGGCACTCCATTCAGAGTGCCTGTTCTTTCATTATGCCATTAAAAATGAAAATAACACCCGAAGTTTCCTTCGGGTGTTTGATTTTTATTATGCAAGGAACAATGCTGAAATGTCTATGTTTGTATCATCAACATACCAGCTATTGCCGATTTTAACAACATAAAGCTCCTGTGTTGCAACAACCGTACCATCCTCAAGCGTTACGTCAACAGTTGCTTTAGCAACAGAATCAATATCCTCTGAACAGTCAAGCTTTGCAAAAGCATCAGTCATATCTGACTTCTTTGTGTCTTTTTTATCAGCATCAACAAGACCAAACTGGTCAGCCTTTGCTGCACCTGACTCAGCTACAGGTTTAATTCTTGCTGAATACGCTTCAACATAAGCCTTTGCCTCATCAGCTGAAAGCTCGGTACACTCCTTAACTGTTGTGGTGAATTTATAATCCTTACCGAATTTTTCCTGATAAACACCTGTTGATTCTTCCTGAATTACAGTCTTTTCATCCTGTGCAAGCTTTTTTTCAGTACCGGTTAAAGACTTGCCGTAACGGTCAACATTTGATTCAAAAGCACCGAACATAAATTCAGTGTCCATATAATCATCGCCGTAGACAGCCTTTCTCACCTCGCTGAGCTTAGCAAAATAGCTGTTATAAAATTCATCATAATGATCAAGACCGCAGGTGCTGAGGAGTTCAACATAATAGTCATACATTGTGTTATAAACCTCATCAATAGCAGCAGCCTCTTCATCTGTACCTGTGCCGACAAAATCAGCCTGCTTAACATCGTCGCCGTCATTGACATAGGGAAGCATATACGCATTAATTACAAAATCACCATATTTCTGATTTTTTGAAACCAGTGTGTTTTTATATGCGTTATAACCGTCACCTGTCTGAACAACAGTATCCGTATAAAACTGAGCAACCTTTTCAGGTGAAAAAGCAGTGTATCTTATTGTGAAAGCAAAAATTGTCATCAGAACAAGAACGACAGCAACCGTAACACAGGCAATAACTGAGTAAGCACCAGCCTTAAAGCCCTTTTTCTCTTTTGTTTCAGCCATTTTCACTTACCCCCTTACTCTGCATTCTCACTGATGGTAACATCTTCTGTTTCATCAGTGGACTCAGCCTCTGCAGCAGCTCTTCTTTCTGCAAGGGCAGCGGTAATTCTATCCTTCTTCTCACCAACCATATCATAGAAGAATACAGGCACCATCTGTAAAAGAACGAATGCCGCAGGAATGATTGTGTAGATAGCAAGAAACTTCATCAATACATCATTTGTCTGGTCAGCATATGCAATATTTGCACTCTGAGAGAACTGATAACCACTCCATGTATAAACAAGCATAGGAGCAAGATATTTTGTACCTGCAGATGCAATCTTTGAGAACAGACCATAGCCCGCATAAGCAAGACCTTCCTGACGCTTACCTGTTTTATATTCCATTTCATCAATACAGTCAGCAATCATAATATTAGGTGTAACATTTGTGTTACCATGCTGAATACCGCAGAAGAAATTGAGAATAAGGAACGGAACAATAAGTGTTGAATTGAAGCCTATTCCTCTTGACATTAAGAACAGAATAGCCATTGCAGAAGCACCGTATACACAGAAAATAATAAATGTTTTCTTAGTAGAGAACTTCTTAAGAACAAAGTTAACAAGCAGAGTACCAACGGCTGTACCGATACCCATCGGAAGCATAAGAGCAAGCTTTAAGCCCTTTGAACCAAGAAGGTAAACAGCTATGTAAAGTGATACTGTACCGTAAACACCACGACCAAAGCCGAAAAGCTTGGTAAGTGAAACCATAAGCAGGTTTTTGTTGGTGAATACAAGCTTGATTGATTCAATCAGTGATACCTTTTCAGTTGTATAAGGCACACGCTCTTTGTTGTTTGCAAAGAAAATCATTACAAAAATCATCATACCAAGGGCACAAACTGCAGTTGAAATGATAAGGTCAATACCCTGACCCTCAGCATTTTTGTACTGCTGATTACCCATTAATGCTTTCATAATAGCAGGCACAACAATGATTACAACCTGACCGCCGCTCTGACCGACAGAACGAAGGAAGGAAGCGATGGAAATAGCACTTGATCTTTCCTTCGGATTTGGTGAGCAAAGCGCACCGAAGCAGTTTGAAGGTGACTCAACCGCACAGGAAATTGCGGTATAAAGTGCATAAATTACAAACATCCAGATTGTAGCAACCGTGAATGATGTTGTGTTCGGAGCAATAAAAACAAGCATTGAAATAATAGCAAGCGGAATTGCACCGAAGCCTACCCAAGGCTTAACCTTACCGAGCTTTGTTCTTGTTCTGTCAACAAGCATACCGATAACAAGCTCGCAAACAGCACCAACTACACCTGCAACACCGAATACGGATGATACAATTGTAGCAAGCTGGGCTGAATCAAAGCCCTGTCCTTTGAATGCGAAGTCTGCAAAGAAAGTCATAGTATAGTCCGGCATCCAGCCTGTAAGCAGGGCAACACCGAATAAACCTATACCGAAGGTAACAATCTCTGATGGCTTCATGTACTTTTTCTCTGCAGGAGCTGTTGAAACTGCTGCAGCGGCTTTAGTTTTTGCCATAAGAAAACCCCTCTTTGTTAAAAATTTTCAATTAATTATACCACTATGAAACTAAGAAAACAATAGAAAATTTTACTTTTATTTAACACGCGTTTAATAATTTATATTTTCGTTATGTTTTTATAACAAACTGCATAAAGAAAAAAGGAGAGTCCGCAGACTCTCCTGAAATTTTATTGAATTAAACTGTAGCTGCAGCAGCAACGGTTTCAACGATTGAGCTAACAACAATTGTACAGCCTGCCTTTAAGTCAGCATCTGTTGGCTTGCCATCCTCGCCGACAGCTGCTTTAATCTCAGCAGCGGTCTTACCCTTTGCCCAGGTTTCAAAAGCAGCAGCCTGCTCATACCATTCCTTCTGGATTGGAGAAATAGCCTTCATATTATAGTTTTCTTTAAGCTCTTTCTTTGTCTGGTAAGCACCCTTTTCAACAGTGAACTTGCCGTCAGCAATTGAGCACTTAGCCTGTGAAGCATCAATCAGACAAGAAGTAATTTTACCCTCTGCATCAAAAGTAACAGCAGCATAGTTTGAATCATACTGAAGGTTAGTTTCGTTGCTCTCATAATACTTCTCGGTTGTAACAGAAAGTCTTAAGGTATCAGTAGCCTTAGCGCCCATATCTGTAGCAGAAGCCATAGCCTTTGCAACAACCTCTGTAAAGCCGTTAGCCTTAATTGTGCAGCCTGCCTTTAAATCAGCATCTGTAGGATTACCCTCAGCGTCTACACCAGCCTTAACTTCATCAGCTGTCTTGCCCTTTGCCCATGTCTCAAAAGCAGCAACCTGCTCATACCATTCCTTACCGATACCGTTTGCAGCTGAAACTGATTTCATACCATAGTCTTCTTTTTTAGCGAGCTTTGTTCTGAGATCAGTAACATTGCCGTTGTCCTTTGTAAGGTCAGGCTTTGTCTGTGCTTCATCAATTTTAACATCTACGATTTTTCCGTCAGCATCAACAGTAACTGCTGCTGCAACAGAATCAATTTCAAGAGCAGTGTCTGAAGGATTGTATTCATCTGCCTTGATTTCACTGATAACAGCTAAACCTGTTTTAACAGTGTCTGCTTTGTTCTCGCCGTTGGTTGTGCTTGGGTCATCAGCAGTTTTGCTGCAGGCAGCAAAAGAAACTGCAAGAATTGATGCAAGACCGACAGCAAGAATTTTTTTCATTTTTGTCATAAGTCTTTTCTCCTTATATTTTGATACCCTTATAATATCTTAAAAAAAGGAGATTGTCAATATTTTATCAAAATATTGTTGATATTAGACAATAAATGTTATTTTTTTATCATGTTTGCTATTGATTAATATATTTTTATTATATTTCTGGGGCACTTTTCCTCACAAGCACCGCACTTTGTGCACTTGTCATAGTCAATACGTGCAATATTATTTTCAAATATAATGGCATCGCTGGGGCAGTTTTTAGCACAGATTCCGCAGCCGATACAGCCTGCTGTACAGGCTGCAGTAACATCCTTGCCCCTTGCAAGTGATGAGCACTGCACACGATATGTGCTGTTTGCAGGAACAAAATCAATCAGATTATGAGGGCAGATTTTAACACATCTGCCACAGGCGATACAAAGGCTCTCGTCAACAACCGCCTTTTTATCAATGATTCTGATTGCTCTGACCGGGCAAACCTTTGCACAGGAACCAAAGCCAAGACAACCGTAGCTGCAGGAATAAGGGCTTGAACCCGGCATTTTTGCAGCGTAAACGCAGCTGTCAACGCCGAAATAATTATAGGACTCGTGTCTTTTTTCACAGGTACCGTCACATTTTACATATGCAACCTTGCGTTCAAGCTCACCAAGCTCCTTACCCATAATTTCAGCAATCTTTTCTGCTGTGGGCTTTCCACCGACAGGGCAGGCTGAAACAGGAGCGTCACCCTTTGCAATCGCCTTTGCCAAAGCGTCACAGCCTGCATAACCGCAGCCGCCGCAGTTTGAGCCCGGGAGAGCATCCCTTACCTGCTCCTCCCTTTCGTCAACCTCAACATGAAAAACCTTTTCTGCAACACCGAGAACCAATCCGATGATAACGCTGATTGCACAAACAATACCGACTGCAATTGCTATTTCATTAAAATCCATAACAGCACCTCCGTTTAAGCAAACACGTTAAAGCCGTAAAAGGCAATTGACATCAGACAGGCAGTCATAAGAACAGCAGGAGTTCCTGCAAAGGATTTCGGGAAATCGTTGCTTTCTGTCTTTTCACGGACACCAGCCATAATAATAATTGCAACGCAGAAGCCCAGTGCTGTGCCGAGTCCTGTAACAACGCTTGTTACAAAATCGTTTGACTGCTGAACATTTGTAAGTGCTGTGCCAAGCACTGCACAGTTTGTTGTAATCAGCGGAAGATATACACCCAGACTCTTATAAAGTGCAGGTGAAACCTTTTTAAGAAAGATTTCAACAAGCTGAACTAAAAATGCAATAACGGCAATAAATACGATTGTTTTTAAATAGGTAAGACCCAGCTTATCAAGCACATAGGTGTAAAGAAGACTTGTCACTGCAGAGGACAGCGTAATAACAAATACTACCGCACCGCCCATACCTGCTGCTGTTTTAATATTTCTTGACACACCGAGGAACGGACAGATGCCAAGGAACTGGCTGAGCACAACATTATTAATCAAAGCAGTTGTAATCAGTACAAGGAATAATGTTTTAGCCATCGTTCTCTACCTCCTCCTTTGCTGAAGGGCAGTTTCTGCAATCGCCGTTGCACTTAGTTTCGCCCTTTGTGTGTCTGTTTGCACCCTTGAGCTTAAACTTATTCTGAATTGCACAGAGAATTGCAAGCACAAAGAATGCACCGGGAGCCATTACAAATATGGACACAGGCTCATAGCTTTCAGGCATAACCTGAACACCAAACAGTGTGCCCGCACCAATCAGCTCTCTTACCATACCGATAATTGTTAAGCCGATTGTAAAGCCTAAGCCGATACCGATACCGTCAAATATGGATAATATCGGATTATTTTTAGATGCATACTGCTCCGCTCTGCCAAGGATAATACAGTTAACAACAATCAGCGGAATAAAGATGCCAAGACTGCTGTAAAGCGAGGTAACATATGCATGCATAAGCATTTCAACAATTGTAACGAACGATGCAATGATTATGATATAAACAGGAACTCTGACACCGTTGGGAATAACCTTGCGAAGAAGTGAAATAATTAGGTTTGACATAATGAGAACTGCCATTGTAGCAAGACCCATTCCCAGACCGTTTTTAGCACTGGTTGTAACCGCAAGAGTGGGACACATACCGAGCATAAGAACTAAAACAGGGTTTTCTTTGATAATACCGTTATAAAGTCTTTCAAATACTTTTTTCATTTATCTCACTCCCCCTTTCCGAATGCCAAAACACCGATTCTGCCCGGCTGCGGTGATGCGGCTGCAACTGCATCAACTGAATCCTCAGGCTCATCTGCCTCATTAGCAAAGGCTTCTGATAAGCCGCCGCCGTAATTTTCCTGATAATATTTGATTGCCTCATTCACAGCCATATCAACAGCCTTTGTTGTAAAGGTTGCACCGCTGATTGCGTCAATCTCATTATTATCCTTATTTGCACCTGTGGCAACAGAAGTGATTTTATCAGCCTTCAAGCCCACAAACTGTGCAGCATAATCAGCCTCCTGTGCCTTTGCACCATAACCCGGTGTTTCGTTTGATGCTATAACCTCAAAGCCTTTGAGTGTTGAATCCTTGCCGATTTCAACAGCAAGTGTAATCTTTCCTGCAAAGCCCTTGGTAGTGGTTACAGTGATTTTGTAGCTGTCGCCAAGCTCCTCTGCATTATCAACAACAACATTTTCTACCTTATCCTTTACACCGCCTGCAAAGTTTTCCTGATAAAAAACGATAGCCGCATTTGCCGCTTCTGTTACAGCATTACTTGTAATGGTTGCGCCGCTGATTGCATCAATCTGATTATCGGCAGTTGCACCTGATTTAGTAACCTCAAGGGTTGAAGCAGGCTTGCCTGTAAACTGATTTTTAAAATCAGGCTCCGTGCATTTTGAGCCAAGACCTGCCGTTTCGCTGTTGCTGATAACATCAAAGCCTGTAAGCTTGCCGTCCTTTGTTACACCGATTGCAACCTGAATATCACCGCCGTAACCGCTTGGCGATGTGGCTGCAATAACATAGCCAACCACACTGCCGCCTGCATCGGTTACAGACAGAACATCGTTTGCAAAGCAGCCTTCATAGCCTGCATTTTTCATAACCTCTGCCGAGTTTTCAAGCATTTCAGTGGTATTTTCCACCTCTGCAAAGGAATTCGCATCGGGATAAACAACCTTATAAATTTCTGCTCTGGCATTAATCTCTGCCTGCTCAATAGGTCCTCTTGTAATCTGATTAACAACTGCAAGAAGAGCAACACAAATAAGGGTAACAATTACCAATACAACCGTATTGAGTATGATGCTTGATTTTTTCTTAGCCATTATTTATTCTCTCCTTTCGCTTTTTCGCAGCCGAAAGGCTTTGGAATTGTAATCTTTTCAATAAGAGGAACAAGAAGGTTGCCGATAATAATTGCATAAGACACACCCTCTGCAGAAGAACCGAGAACACGGAACAATGCAGTGAGTAAACCGAGAAGGATACCATAGATAATCTGACCCCATGGCGTAATCGGACTTGTTACATAGTCGGTTGCCATAAAGAACGCACCTACAAGAAGTCCGCCTGAAAGCACCTGACCGAGCATATAGTTTAAGGAAACATCATTACCGCTTGCTATATTAATTACAAATATAAATAAAGCAGTTGAAAGAATGTAAGTAAGCGGAATTCTGACTGAAATCACCTTTTTGATAATCAGATAAAGACCGCCGATTAAAATCGCAAGTGCTGACACTTCACCTATGCATCCACCATGGAAGCCGAGGAAAAGAGTGAGCAAATCAACCTCTTCTCCGCCCTTAAGCACTGCAAGCGGTGTTGCACCTGCAGTAGCATCCGCTGCTGAAGTCAATGCCTTAATGCCGCCTGTTTTTATCATTTCAAACTGCTCGGTTAAAGTTCCGCTGGTTGCAAAATCACTCATTCTGCCTGTAAAGGAAATCAGCAAAAAGCACCTTGCCGCCAGAGCAGGGTTCATAAAGTTCTGACCCAAGCCGCCGAAAAGCATTTTAACTGCAACGATTGCAAACACGCTGCCGATAACAGGAATCCACCATGCAACATTTGCAGGCAGGTTAACCGCTAAAATCATACCTGTTACAACTGCACTGTAGTCAAATATGGTAACTGTCTTTTTAGCAAGCAGTTCAAAAATCAGCTCACTCAAAACACAGGTGACAATGCAGATGGCAATAACCATAAGTGCTCTTAAACCGAACTGATAAACACCGAATGCCAGCACAGGCAGCAATGCAATGGCTACGTCACGCATGACTGATTTCGTGGTATTTTGTGACCTCACGTGAGGAGATACCGAAACATTATACATTTTTATTCCCCTCCTTATTTACCAAGCTGAACTTCCCTGACCTTAACCTTACCAAGCTTAAACATCTGGGTAAGCGGGATTTTTGCAGGGCATACAAAGGTGCAGCTGCCGCACTCCATACACTCCATACCGCCAAGGTCAGCGAATCTTTCATAGTCGTTTGTTTTAATGGACTTGCACATCATCTGCGGAACTAATATTTCAGGGCAGGCAGCAACACACTTGCCGCAATGTATACAAGCGGACTGCGGAAGCATTGCAACATCATCCTTTGAAAACGCAAGAATTGATGATGAGGTTTTAACAACAGGAACATCAAGTGTGCTCATAGCCATACCCATCATAGGTCCGCCGGAGATAAACTTGACAACATCATCCTTTGCACCGCCGCAAGCCTCCAGCACCTCGCTGTGGCTCATACCAAGCAAAACATCAACATTACAGGGACTGTTAACAGCCTCGCCTGTTATGGTCATTACTCTGTGGATTAACGGCATATTCAGATATACCGCTTCATAAATTGCATAACAGCTTGCGGTATTAACAACAATACAGCCCTTGTCAGCAGGAAGAATTTTTGAATTAAGCTTTCTGCCTGTTACTGCAAAGATAAGCTGTCTTTCACCACCCTGGGGATATTTGGTTTTTAACGGCTGAACACTGATTTTTTCCTCGCCTGAGGTTTTATCCTCAAGCAGCTTTATTGCATCAGCCTTATTATTTTCAATACCGATAACTGCCTTTGCATTCGGCAGCAGCTTTAAGATAACCTGAATACCTTTAACAATCTCGTCTGCCTTTTCAAGCATAAGCCTGTAATCTGATGTAAGGTAAGGCTCGCACTCTGCACCGTTGATAATGAGCGTATCAATATCAAGGGGATTTTTAGGAGCAAGCTTAACACTCGTCGGGAAGCCTGCACCGCCTAAGCCGACAATGCCCGATTCCTTAATTATGTCAAGAATTTCATCCTGTGTCAGATTGGAAACATCTCTTGGCGCACCGAAATTCGGCACAGCCTCATCTGCCCCGTCATTTTCAATAACGACAGACTCAACCATAGAGCCGTTGGTTACAAGTCTTTTTTCAATTTTCTTTACAACACCTGACACGCTGCTGTAAATCGGAGCTGAAATAAATCCATCTGCTTCGGCAATAAGCTGTCCCTTAAGAACTCTGTCGCCGACACGGACAACAGCCTTTGCAGGGGCACCTATACTTTGCGAAAGCGGATACACCATAACAGAGCCTGCTGCTATGTGCTTTATTTCACAATCCTTTGACAGCTCCTTGCCGCCATAAGGATGAACTCCTTTCCTGAATGATTTCAAATTCATACTAATGCACTCCTTGGGATTATTTTTATCCTAATGTAAGTATATCCAATTTATTATACCATACCGTTAAATTATAATCAATCAATATAAACAGTATTTGTTAATAAAACAGTAATAATCGACTGTAATACACAAAAAAACCGATAAACGCCGAAAAAAAGCACTTATCGGTTTTAAAATTATTCAAATACCTGTTCAAATTCTGCCATTGCGTCGCTGTTAAACTTCTCAACATCAAATTTAACAAGACCCTTAAGCTCGTTATTTTTAAAGGCATTGAAGCCGTCAATCAAGCCCTGTTCGCTGTTGTCAACAAGGTATCCGTATCCTGCCTCAAGGAACTCCTTCGGTCCTGTAATATCGGTTGAAATAACAGGCACATCAAGAATCAGCGCCTCAATAATTGTCATTGGCAAACCCTCATAGAGTGATGACAATACAAAAGCATCACAATTTTTCAGAATCGGATATGGATTCATAATCGACTTAATAATGATTATATTATCAAGAATTTTGTTTCCTTCCTCATCCTGCACCATTGCAAGAATATTCTCAAATTCCTTGCCGTAGCCGCCGATAACAATGAGCCATGCATCGGGGTCATTCTCTTTTCTGTATTTATCAAAGGCTCTGATAAGCCTGTCAATGCCCTTTTCCTGTGAAAAGCGTGCAATATTGATGAATTTATTTACAGACTTATCTGCAAGCACTGCATTAAGCTCGGAAAGCTTGGCAGTACAGAAGGTGTCCTCCTGAAATTCAACCTCAAGTGCCGACTTGCTGACAATGTTGTCAACATCATTCTGGTTGTGAACAACACAAATCTTTTTCTGTTCTGCATCGCTCATAAACGGCTTAAGCTCCTCGCCCATTGTATCTCTTACAACAACAATTTTATCGAAGTTTGCATATGCGTATTTGACGGAATTAATATGGAAATTATTTTTTGTTGTGGACTCCTTATACATATTATTATGCACCCAGATATACTTAGGGCATTTCATCCTGCCTAAAAGCTGCATAATATGCTTTTCATAGCCTGTAAAATGAATTGCATGGTCAAAGCGGATTGTGGGGAAGCATCGCTTCAGCTCACGTTCATAAATACTGTCAAGTGCCTTTCGTGTTGCTTTGGTGCTGATATTCAAATAATAAAGAACCTGCAGAATTGCCTCCTTAACCGTAAGGTTTTTAGAGCCCTGCATAGGAATATACTTAACACCCGGCTGAAATTCATTAATCAGAAGCTTGTTGGGATTTGTCTTTCTGGCATAGAAGGTGAGAACATAATTCCTTTCATCGGCATCAAGGCTGTTAACTAGATTTTTGAGTGCAGTGGTCATTCCGTTTTTCTGCAGAACACCTGCATAAATCAGCACATTTTCCTTGTCATTCTTAAATTCGGTACCGCTTATCAGCTTCATTTCAGGTGATTTTCTGCCTGTAACCATAAGATTTACAAGATTTCTTGCAGCATCCTTATTGTCATAACTGCAATATTCCCTAACAAATTCACTGTAATCATATTCAAGCTCATCATTATTGACTGCATTTACAATCTGTCTTGCGTCATATGTGGCAAAAAACGGCAGCTTTTCAATATCAAAATACATACTTCTGCCAGCCATATATTCCTCTTTATCATAGGTATAAAGCAGTATTTTTCTGCCCGTGTTTGCAAAGTCAAACATAACACTTGAATAGTCTGTAATCAGACAATCGGCAATATTAAGAAAATCATAGGTTTCATAATTTGATGGGAATTCCCTGATTTTTTCAAAGCCCTCAAGATCAATCTCGGCAGAGGCAAGATGATGAAGCTTAACAAAAACAACTGTATTTTCATCAAGCCTTGACTCCATTTCCACAAGCAGGTGCATAATATAATAAATCTGCTTGTTTATGGTGTCATCCTTTGCAACAGACCTCCAGGTAGGCATATAAATAACAACCTTTTTACCCTCGAGCTCAAAATCCCTGCGGATTTTCGCAACCCTTGAAGCATCAAAAAGTCTGCCGTTGCAGGGGTAGCCTGCCAGAACATATTTGCCCTTATAGAACCAGTCAAGCATATAATCCTCTTTCAAATGCTCGAATGAATACTTGTTGGGATAAAGCAGATAATCCGACATAAGGAAATTACGCTGAACATTACCGATACTGTTGGGATTATCCTTAATGCTCCTGCCCAGTCCTTTAAGAGGCGTGCCGTGCCAGGTATTCAGATAAATCTGACCCTCACGCTTAATAAAATAAGTGGGGAAGGCAACATTATTAACAAGATATTTTGCAGTAGTCAGTGCCCTGCAGTAAGCAGGACTGTTTTTTTGAACAATTTTTACATTATCCTTAAAGCCATAATTATCCAGCAGAGCTTTCACCTTAGGAATACTGAGCTTATTAACGGATATGACCTTTTTGTAATCCCTGAATTTTTTGTCGTTATAAATATTCTCAAAAACATAAAAAGGATTGCCTGAAAAATCATCACCGCTGAAAGCCTCAAACAGCATCAGGCGGTCATCAATATCATATTTTGACGCATAGTTTGTAGCATAAAATTTCGCTCTGAAAAACTGGCTTTTGCCAACCTTTTTTATATTTTTAAAAAACAAATCAAATAAACGATTTACCGTCATATTATCTCCCGCTTTTAAATCACACATTTTTAATTATATAATTATATCAAACATAACGCTGTTTGTCAAAGCAATTAAGTATAGACAACAAAAAAACAATGTGATATTATATTGTTATAAATTTACCATTTTCTGAAAGGACAAACAATGAAACAAGGACTTACCAAAAACGACTCATTTGCCATTAAGGGTCTTGCAATTATACTGATGCTGTTTCACCATCTGTACTGCTCTGCTGACAGATTTAAAGGTTTTGAAATTGACTTTACACCATTCAGTCAGAATTTTGTTGTCAATATTGCCTTCCTGTTTAAAGTATGTGTAAGCCTGTTTGCATTTATAACAGGCTATGGCTTGCTTAAATCCATTGCAAAACAAAAATTTTGCAGAAAAGACATTGTTAAATGGAACACAACCAGATTAATCAAAACCATGTCAGGCTTTTGGTTTATTTATGTTATTGTATTTATTGTTACAATGATTATTGACAGACTGCCTTACACAACTTACTTTGAAAAGAAACCGTATGCAGGAATTTTCTATCTTATGAACGATTTTCTCGGTCTGGCAAATCTGCTTAAAACACCATCCATGTGCGGTACATGGTGGTATATGAGTGCAGCAATTGTATTTATCCTCATCATTCCTCTTGTTTATGCACTGTCAAAAAAGGTAGGTTATATGCCGATTATCTTATTAATCGTTGCACTTCCGAGACTTTTAAAGGTCGGCTACCCCGGCGGAACAAATATTTACACCTTTATCCTGCCGGTCATCTTCGGAATGATGTTTGCCGACTATGATTTGTTTAATAAAATTGAAGCAAGACTGCCGAAAAACAAGGTTTTTTCGTATATTATAAGCTTTGTGCTCTTTGGCGGACTTATCGGGCTTGGCTATATTATTATGCTTAAATATGACCGCACCGTTGCCTGGGAGCTGAACTACGGCGTTATTCCGCTGGCATTTGTCTGCTTCTTCAGATTCTGTGTTATCAGAATCCCTGTACTGAATAAAATTCTTGAGTTTCTCGGCAAGCATTCCATGACAATATTCCTTACTCACACATTTCTAAGACTTAATTATCTGCATAGCTTTATATACTCATTCAAGCACTTTATGCTGATATTTGCAGTACTTTTTGTATTGTCACTGGCACTTGCTTTGGTATTGGACCTCATCAAAAAGCGGTGCCGATACGACGTTCTTATTAACAAAATCACAACCAAAATACAGAATGCTTAATAACAAATGCCCCTTGCAGAATAAAATCTGCAAGGGGTTATTTTTATAGTTCTCTTATGTTTTCAATAATGCTGTTCTTCATTTCCCTGTGCACCTTAAACCATAAATTTGCAGTGCATAATACAATAAGCACAGCACAGAAAGCAAGTGTCAGCCACGGGTCAAAAATCAAATCAATATTTCTGCCCTGTGATTTATTATAAATATTCACAGCAAAAAAGCCGACTGTATAAACTGCAAAGCCTGAAACAATACCCACGGACAGCATGGAAAGCATTTGCCTGAAATAGGATTTCACCAAATCTGCCTGATTGGCACCGAAGGCACGTATTGTGCCTATCTGCTTTTTGCTTTCCCTTATTCTTGCCGAAAGCGTGTTGTTGATAATGCTTGCGCAGATTACAAAGCAAATTGTTATAAGTGCCAGCAGCGAATAATAGATTGAATTATTGCTGTCCTGCTGTCTTTGCTGCTCCTCAAAATTGGAAAGAATATAGGCATCATTCTGAATTTCAAAGGGTTCAAGCTCAGCCTGAATCACTTTCTCTATATCCTCATTAACCTCTCCGTCGGCAAAAAGATATATTTCATTATATTTGACACCGTTCATAAAGTGACTCATACCCTGATTGGAGGTAATCAGTCTGAAGCCTGTTTCCTGTGCAATAAAATCAGCATCTGCAACCACCTGCGGCGAAACAATTGCGCCGATTCTGACCTGCTTATGTGTTTGCTCAACATTCAACGGTTTGCCCTCGTCGTCTTCATCTTCATGGGTCGCAAGGGTTACATTGAGCATATCACCTACATGATACGGACATTCTGCACCGAAAATAATTTTATAATCTTTTTCAGGAGTTTCACCATCTAAAAGCTTATCGGAACTGATTGATCCTCTTTTACCTATATTAACACTATATTCTATCTTTTTGGGTGCCAACAGTATAATTTCCTCGCCTGAAGCAATTTTATCAAGGTTTATCTCGCCTTCAATATCTGCATTCTTAAACTGCTCAAGTACCTGTTCATCGTAGGAGCTCAAATCAATTCGGATGGTTTCCTTTGTTTCACCGAGCACCTTTTTACGCTCCAGATAGCTGTCACTGTACTCCGACAGGAAAGCCTCATAATAATTATCATAGTTAAGAAGTGTGAAATCTCCTCCCCACTCGTCATAAAGCTTGTCTTTAAAATCCGAGCCATTAAAGCATTTAAAATAGTCAGAATATTCGCCTATCTGTATATTTGCACATATGCTTTTTTGACTGTAAGCATCCAAAATATAGGGGATTGCGGCAATATCCTGAAGCGCCGTTTCATCAAAACCGTCTGCCGGATACCTGTCATTGCTGTATCTGCTCCATAAGGAATAATGGTCGGATACTAAATAATCAAACTTATAGCCATATGGATTTGCTCTTTCATAGCTGATATAGGAAAATCCCAGACAGGAGAAAGAAATGGTTGCAATCAGTATTACACTGACACTGATTTGTGACGCTTTAGAAAATGCAAGGCTTCTTTTTGCAAGAAGTGTTGAAACCTCAAAGCTTTTCCGGGTTTTGATTTTCTTTGTTTTCATTTTCCGTGACTTTTCAATATCACGGATTGCCTGCATAGGGGTAATAGACGCTGCATGTGCCAGCGGAATGAGGGCAGACAGCATAACAATCACCATACCAAGCACAGCACTGACAGGCAGCACCCATATGCTTTTTGTCATCACAAGTTCCGTACCGCTGATTTTAAATATCAGCCAGACCGCCAGATAAGAAAAAGCTATGCTTATAGGCACACAAATCAGGCTGATAAAAAACGCCTCTCTGCCGAATATGCTGAAAATCTGCTTTTTTGTTGTG
>ERZ808028.903-NODE-903-length-20614-cov-13.913814_pt1 | contig 20614 bp, 19 predicted proteins | sample MGYA00380184_ERZ808028 | MGnify/ENA primary metagenome ERZ808028 (study PRJEB31490, sample SAMN06133397) | mouse gut metagenome | isolation source: J8_1 | host: mice | place: China: Chengdu | collected 2015-05 ...
GATAAGAATTGTCATATCTTGATTCTTACCAAAAAAGAGGTATTTTTTTCCAAAGACACAAACTATTTTACACTACCCAATATATCCTTACTGATAGTGCACAAGTTATTTATCAACAGTTCCTTTGCTTTCTTTAGAATCATGATCAATTACACCAACCAGCCAATTCCCCTATGAACATTGCTGTATAAACAACCATATTATAATTGTTATCATTTACAGAAATACTTCTGGAAACTCTGTAAAATGTATTGACATTTCCTCTTTATTTTGTTTTCTGAGATCAGATGGTCCTCATAGACAGGCTTCCCCTGCACGTCATATCTGTAACTGAAGACTACACCTGTGCCGTCTTCCACGCGGATCCTTCTGTTTCTCTCATCATAGGTGAATTGCAGGACAAGGTCTGTGCCGTGCGCTCTAGCCAGTTTTCCATTTCTGTCCCAGTCATAAGAAAATCCTCCTAATTATCCTTCAGGATTCATCCTTTTCATAATACTTGCCTAACTCAATGCATTCAAAAGCCATTAATATAAGAGTTATAGCTCTTTGTGCCGCCTCTATATTTTTAACCGAAAGTTCCGGGTATGCCTTTAAAATTATATCCACCACCTCATCTCTTTCCAGAAAATAGGCAATATCTGTTAAAAGAATATTTGTGTCCTTAATTTTTAAACCGTAAAATTTTCTTTGTTTTCCATTGTAAGGTACATCTTTCATCACAATAGCATACTCTAAATTTTCAATGCATTTGATATTTTCTGGAGAAGCACTCGCCTGTTCAAGAAATCGTTCTTTCATTTTCTTTTGATCATAATTTAATTTGCCATATTTTACTATATTATCACAAATATAGTTCAATTCTTGAATAAATTCAGCTCTTCTTTCAATCATATTCTCTTTACCTCATCCGCTTATGCCTTTTTACACGTTTCAATTTGCTTTTTGTTTTCATCAATTAATGCGGCTGACACAACCTACGAATTCTGATCTGTGTGCTCGCGGACATTGCCGAGACTGTTATAACGGTACTCGATGGCATTGCCGTTTCCGTTGATGGTCCTGCTTACCTGTCCTGCGTAATTGTACTCAAATCCTTCTTTTACACCGTCAGAAAAGCCTGTCCCTGTGATTCTGCCCCAGCCGTCTGTGCTGTAGATGGTCTTTTCATGGTTTCCGTCAACGATGCCTGTGATCTGTCCTCTGGCATTATACTCCTACTGCTGTCTCCGGGGATTTCCACGGCGCACCTCTCTTAACTGACCGTCTGATTCATAGATGAAATCTGTCTGGTTTCCTGATGCGTCTTTCTGAATGACAGGCAGATTGATGCGGTTATAGGAAAGCTCCTACACCAGTTCCCCAAAAGCATTTATCACACGGGTCAGATTGCCGTTTTTGTCGTATGCGTAGCTTGTCCCATTTCCATTGTCAGCATCTTTTTCATAGCTGTATGGGTGGATTTCTTTGATCAGTTGGTCATTCTAGTCATAAATATAGCTGGCAGTCAGGTCAATACCGTTCTATCTATCAAGTTTTATGTCCTTCTATACCTCCTTAGTTAAAACAATACCGCCAATAGTCCTCTTGTTCTTTCCCTCCTATTCCAATTCCATACACAAAACTAGGATCTAAAAATATAATTTGACCATTTTCCAAGATAATTTTTGCAGCAGTACAATTTTTTTCTGTACCATCTTGAAGCTCTATTTCCTTCACTGTATTATTCACAAGCATTGAAGTAACCAAAACAAACTCAATAATGGATAATTTAACCTTGATCATATCTTTGTCACTTTCAAATTGATATCGAATATCGATTTTTTTGATTTAAACTTTCTTTACGGGCCGGATGCACTTCAAAAAACGCTCTGGATCATGATACACATAGGCAAGCCTGCCGGGCGTTGTATCAAGACAGTATCCGCTCTCTGCGTAGTCGTATTCTGCCATCGCCCGCTCAATTTTCTCCTCCACGCTGCAATTCTCCTGCTCATAATCAAACGGTCCATGTTCAAATACAACATACTCTGCCTCGGGCACCTCCAGCATACACATTTGCTGTGGAACCTCTCCATCGTAATCCATCGGTAGGCGCACACCATAACATTCCACACGCCCAATCCCCCAGTCGCAGAGCCTGCCAGCCGGGTCATTGAGATACGCCATAATCTGACCGCTGCCGCCGTTTGCCTCACTGCCGCCCTCATCATCCAGCTTTCCTTTGATACTGTCAAGTAGTCCGCAGACTGTCTCGCAGTCTTGTCCGGAAATCAGGCTTTGCTTCTGCCAGAAATCCCAATATCCATTGCTCTCATAATTTTTGATGTGCATAAATTTGTGCGCTGGAATCGTCACCAAGTAAATCTTTACATCGTCTGTAGATTTCATCATACCAATCTCTCCTAATCCGAAAAAATAGCGGTCAAACGGGTTAATTTTTGTACGAAGGACAACGGGCGCCGGACGTTTCCGATAGGTGCTCGGCGCAACGCCGTACATGGTCTTAAACGCCCGCGTGAATGCCTCGTGCGACGAAAAGCCATAATCATAAGCAATATCAACGATACTCTTGTCACTGTCCCGCACTTCTTTTAGGGCAAACGCCATTTTTCTGTAACGCAGATAGTCTTTCACCCTCATACCTGATATTTCCTTGAATTTCCTCGTCATATAAAACTCGGAATATCCAAGCCGCCGGGCAAGCGCACACAGCGTTAACGCCTCATCATCATACTTTTTGATACAGTTGTCGATTTCATCGATGATGATCTGTATCTGCCTTTGCCATTCATACATTTCCTGTTCCACCTCGTTTCAAAGCTCTGATACAGCAACTATGAAAACAAACCCAAGCTTCATTATCACTGCATCAGTACAGCCTTGCACGTTTATCAATGCTGTACGAAATTCATTATAAAACAAAAAATGAATCTGTGCTTGACTTTACTTGCGATTTTCCTGCTCCAAAAAAAGAGGCTTTGCAAACCGACGTCTGCAATGCCCCTTTAGTCTGTATCCTCGTCTGGCACATATTCCATAATGTCTTCTATCCGGCAATTCAAAATGCGGCATAAATTGTTCAGAATCATGGTCTTAACGATCATATTCTTCCGCAGCCGATGAAGCTGTGCTTTGTCTACACCGTAATCCTTGATCAGTCTGTACTGGCTGATCTCCCGTTCTTTCATCGTAGCCCAAAGCCGATCATATTTAATCATGCTTTCAACCCCTTTCCATAATATTTTAACCGCCCTTGCGTTGAAATAATATGGTGCATGTATACTTCCCATGCTTTTTGGGGTTGACGCAAACTGTAAATGAATTACTTAAACCGCATTCGCAATTGCCCGGAAAAACTCAACGTGCTTTAGCTCATAGCCCTTTTCCATAAAATTCGGGTCTGCGCTGGTCTTGACAATGATGACGCGGCTTGTGGGATTGACGTAAATCCACTGTCCATAGACGCCAATCGCCATAAACTCGCCCTCATTTCCTTCGGGCACCCACCATTGATAGCCGTAGCCGATCGCATTGTAGGCATCATGATTCGCGCCGGGCTTCGAATATTCCGCGCTGACATTCAGACTGTCGCGCACCCACGCTTTCGAAAGAATCTGCTCGCCGTTATAACTTCCCTCATTCAGATACAGTCTTGCAAAGCGCGCATAATCCCGAAGGGACACACTCAAACCGCCCATTGCAAGCTCTGTCCCATTGCTCAGCGTCCAATACGCATCATGCGCCGGCTCCATTCTTTTCCAGAGCTTTTCCTCCATGTACTCCGCAAGGCTGCGCCCTGTCGCGTTGGTGATTACTTTTCCCAGAATCTCTGTGTTGATGCTCTGATACCTGCGGTATGTATACGGTGCGTCCTGCACGCCGTACTTTGCAATCACCTTCATCGCAGGCGTTCCCATCAGGGTTTTCATAGAAAAACCATTCATGTCCGTATCCTCATTAAAATCAATTCCCGATGCCATCTGCAAACATGCGCGGATTGGAATCGTCTCTAGTGCTGTCCCCACAAACTCTGGAATATACTTGCCAAGCGGCTCCTCCACACTGCCTACATGCCCTTCGTCAACTGCAATTCCCATCAGCGCAGACACGAAAGATTTTCCCATAGAGTTGGACGAAAACAGTGTATTTTCATCACCGCCCATAAAATACTTCTCATACTTGATGACATCGTCCTTGATGACAAGCATCGCGGTGGTCTTGGTTTTCTCTATAAAATCTGCTGTCGGATAATAGACCTTCTCAAACGTAAAGCCCTCCGATAGTTTCGCATTGTCCTCCTGTGAAAATTGGAAAACGTCCCCTCCTGCACTGATTTTTTTCGTCGGCTGAATCTCCGGTGTATGCTGGAATGTGTGCGCCAGATTTTCATCTTTAAAACTGTTCAGGGACGTGTGTAGCATTTTTACTTTTTTCCCGCAAAGTCCCCACACAATTCCTGCCACGACTACGCCCCCCGCTATCATGATACCTGCTTTTTTGATTCTCTTCATTTTTATATCTCCTTTCCTATTTAAATATATTCTAATACCCATACCGTTTCCTGTGCTTCAAGAGCATACTAGCAGACAGCGCCAGTGCCATCAACTCCGCCGCAGGCGTCGCAAGCCAGATGCCGTTCACGCCTAGTATCAGCGGCAGCACAAGCATCGTGATGAGCATAAATACAAACGACCGCGAAAAAGCAAGCACCGCAGAAACCACACCGTTTGACAGTGCCGTGAACATTCCGCTCGCAAAAATATTAAACCCAATAAAGCACAGCGCGATGGTACAAATCCGATTCCCTGTCACCGCAAGGTCATACACTGGATTGTCTGGACGGGCAAAGACTGATACCAGCGGTCTTGTGAGCACAAAGGACGCTGCCACCGTCATAATGGAAATCACTGCGATCACTTTGAGGCTGACTGCAACCAGCTTTTTTAACTTATCATGGTTCTGTTCGCCGTAGTAATAGCTGAGCATCGGCGCCACGCCATACGAATACCCTGTGTACAGAGAGCTTGCAAACATCAGCACATACGTAATGATTGTGACTGCCGCCACACCGTCCTCACCCACATAGTGAAGCATTGTCCAGTTGAACATCATGGTGATGATGCCTGTGACAAGCGCTGTCGCCATCTCCGAGCAGCCATTTGTCGCTGCACTCGCAAGCACCTTGAAGCGCCATACAGGTTTCTTGAAATGTAACAGGCTTTTCTTGCGGCTGAATACAACAAGCCCCACAACGGCTGTCACAGAATAGCCAAGACCTGTCGCGACTGCCGCGCCGCTGATTCCCATGTCAAGCCCTGCGATAAACACAAAGTCAAGCACCATGTTCAGCACACCGCCCGCCACCGAGCAGATCAGTGACAGCGTCGCCTTTTCGCTCGCAATCATATAGAGCGTAAAATTGTTCATCAGCAGAATCGGAACTGTAAACAAAAGATAGCGGCTCAGGTATTCCACACAGTATGCCTCCACGTCCGCTGACAAGTTCATTCCCGCAAAAATCTGGTCCATCAGCAGATATCCGAGTCCGCACATGACGAAACCGACCACCACATTCACAAGAATCAGGAAGGTAAAATCCTCCTTTGCCTCCTCCGTCTTTTGCGCCCCCATCTTTTTCATGATGACGGCGCTGCCTCCCGTGGCAAGCATCGTGGAAATTGCAGTCACAAGCTGAATGATGGGCGCTGTCAGGTTGATTGCCGAGAGCGCGCTGGTGCCGATTAGATTTGACACAAACAGGCCATCCACCATGGTGTAGAACGACATAAACACCGTCATTGCAATCGTGGGAACTGCAAATTTTAAAATATTTTTGAGTGTCACAGGCTTCAGATAAATATTTTGAGTTTCCATCTTATTCTCCTTTCTTCTAATTTAATTTTTTCTAATTTGTTTCCCTGTATCAAGCATCATAAACCATACAGTAACTGTACAGTCAAGAGGTTTTTGAAAATATTTTTATTAATTCAAAGCGTTCTCTTGCATGGCGCGCGCAAAACCTGTATCATAAACCATACAGTTGTAAAAGTTGCTTGATTTGCTTTCTATTTTTAGGGGGGATTTTGAATTATGACAGAAAAAAATAAACAGCTCACCATCGGTCAGTTTGCAGCGATGCATGGCATCAACAAAAAGACGTTGATGTGGTATGACGAGATTGGCTTGTTAAAGCCCGCCGCCATCAACCCGGAAAACGGCTACCGCTGCTACAACTACCACCAAAGCCCCGTCCTAGAAACGATTCTGCTCCTGCGGGAACTTGATGTGCCTGTCCGTGAAATACAAGATTTTATGAAAAACCGCTCAGCGGAAAAGATGAAAAATTTATTAGAAGAAAAGATTGCAGACCTTGATCACAATCTCAAACATCTCCAAGCCATTCGAAAGACCCTGTGCAACTACCATCAAAATATGGAAACGCTGCTGACAATGGATTTATCTAAGATCAGTATCGTTGAAAAAGAAGAGCGCTGTCTCATAACGGTTGCCATCACTCCCGATACCACCTTCGAGGAGGAGGTTGAAATGATCACCGCCGAGACGGAGAAGTACCAGCTTGGCAGACTGCACGACGCCTCTTATGGTTCCATGCTCCCTGTCTCTAGTCTGCAATGCGGCAGATTTGATGACTACTGCAAACTTTTTATCGAGATTCCGTTTGGCAATGCTGCCGCGCCGCAGGAGATGGCACCAAAAAACGGGCTGCATATACAGCCCGGCGGGAAGTATCTAAGAGCCTTTCATCAAGGCGGCTGGGATAAAATCCCCAAGCGGTATCAGGAAATTCTTGACTACACCAAACGCCGCCATCTGACGCTGTGCGGCTTCTCTTATGAGATGGGCATCAATGAGAATGTCATTGACCGCATCGAAGATTATATTGTGCAGATTGAGATTCCCTGCTCACCTTCCTCTGCCAGCAAGAGCTGCTGTTAGATAATTGGCAAAGGAAGGACGCAAACTTTATAACGATACGAGTCCCGCTGCCCCGATCATTCCCGCCTGATTCCCGTTCTTTGCAACGACTGCCCGGGGTACATACGCCACCGTACTGCCAAAGCAGTTTGCGCGAAGATGCTGGTTGAGCGGCTCTGTCAGCTTCTCACCCTGCGCGCACACGCCGCCGCCGAGCACGATGAGGTCTGGGCGGAAAATATTTGCAAGATCTGTGATGCCGTCCGCCAGATACTGAATATAATTGTCTACCAAAAGCTTGCCGCAGCGGTCGCCGGCGTCTGCCGCATCAAACGGAATTTTGGCGTTCATTTTCTCTAAATCATGGTCACACAGCGCCCAGAGCAGCGAGTCGGGATACTGCTTTGCCATCTCTTTTGCATCGTGAATCAGCGCTGTCGCAGAGGCATATGCCTCAAGGCAGTCCGCTCTGCCGCAGGTGCACCGGCGTCCCTCTGCGCCGCACTTGATATGGCCAAGCTCCGCGCCGCCGGGATGGCCGCCCTCAAAGATTTTACCGTTTATTACAATACCGCCGCCGACACCAGTGCCAAGTGTCAGAAAAACTGCATTCTGGCAGCCCTTTGCCGCGCCGCGCAGCACTTCTCCAAGTGCTGCGCAGTTCGCGTCATTCTGTACATAAATGGGGACTGGAAGATATTTTTGCAGTTCCTTTGCAAGCGGGACATTGTCCCAGCGGATATTGTTGGAATAGAGCACGACGCCATTCTTGCTGTCAATGGTTCCCGGGCTGCCGACGCCTGCGCCTGCGCAGTCTGCCACGTCAAAGCCGTTCTGGGCAAGCAGCGCCAACGCAGTCTTTCCCATGTCTGCAATCACTTCTTGATAAGGGCGTCCGGCATCCGTCGGGATAGATGTCTGCGCCAGTATTTCATAGGCTGCATTCAAAATCCCAATTTTTACTGCGGTTCCGCCAAGGTCAATGCCGACCGCCACCTTTTTACCTGTCTCTGACATAATTGGTCCTCCATTCTGCTATTTTTGTTACTCGAGAGTATCCTCCAAGCCATATACTTCCACTTCATAGATGCGCGCTGCACTGTCGCTGCCCTGCGTCGGCTTGTTGATGACAAGCTTGACAAACTGTGCGTTGACAGGCGTGAAGGCGTCGTGCGTCGTGCCTGCCGTGTTTCTGGTCACGCTGCGCATCTCCTCAAACGTTGTGCCATCTTCACTGGTGTAGATCGCATAGGATTTGGTGTTCATATCAGCGCTCTCCCCGCCTGCCTCTGCGTGGTAGACATCAAGCGCGCTCACTGCCTTGACTGCGCCGAGGTCAATCGTGATTTCGTGCGGTGCACTTCCTGTCGCACACCATTTCTTTGTCACATCGCCGTCCACTGCAAACTGCGGCGCTTCATTTTCATTGACATAGGTATCCGCCTCGGTACCTGCCCCCTGCGAAAGCAAAACAAGTCCGTCTGCTGCCTTTTCGGTGATCACGATATACCCTTCCTTTGCGGCTTCGCTGCTGCCTGACGCATTTTCTGCCTTGACTGTGACAGGATATACACCGGGTTCTGCATATGTGACCGTAACGCTGTCACCCTCTGCACTTTCCTGATCTGCGCCTGTGAGTGTCCATGTCACCTTCTCCGTATTCTGCGAGCACAGGCTCTGGAAGGTAATGCTCTCGCCCGGCGCCGCCAGTGTGACATCGGCAGTAAACGCCGCTTTTGGAATACTGTTGTCTGGCCACTCCATCGTGACCTCCGCACCGGTGCCTTCTGTTAGCAGCGCATTCACAGGAATCACCGCAAACGCCGTCTGCCTTTCCTCGCCTGTGCGCGGTAAGGTATTAATATAGAAGCTATTGGTATTCGACACGCCAAGCAGAGACTTTGTTTTGTCCTCATTGATGCGGTACACCTCATAGTAATCTGTCGGGACATCGCTGTCCCACGACAGGCGCACGCCCGCATACATGCCGTCCTCATCAAACTCTGTGTCGAGCACCTTCAAGCCGCTCACCGCCGCAGTCTCCTCCGCCGCTGCGTCGAGCATCGTAATATTTCCAAAGCGGAATTGCAGCGTATTGGTGTCGGTATCCGATGTCAGCCGGTACGAAATATTCCGTATGGTCTTTCCGGCAAGCTCTGCGGTCTGGTATGTGACCGTCGTCCATGCGTCCGAAACCTTCTTGTCACCCTCAAGCACCACCTCTGAACCGTCGTCGAGTGTCAGCACGGCATCTAGTGCAACCTCTGCGCCCTTTGCCCGCGCAGTTGTCGTGAACGTCACATTTTCTGGAACTGGTAAATCAGCGCTGTACAGTTTGATGACAGACGGTGTATTTTTCTTGACAGCACCGCGCAGAATCAGGCTGGTTCCGCCATAGTATGCATCTCCTACATCAAGGTCTGCGGACAGTTTGTTGCCCTCGCCGTCCTCGATGATATAGCGGTATGTGGGAAGCATATCGGAAATGCTGCGGTTGTTCCAGTCGAGCATACTGATCAGCTCACCCTTTTTATAAAAACCGTATCCGTTTCCTGTGGAAAAATTTGTCACAAACGGCAGTGTTGTCAGCGCAGTACGCTCTACAACATAGGTGGAAACACCTCTCCAGTCCGTGTCGCTCTCTGCCGTAATCTCCGCAGACGGGTCGCCTTTTGCGTTGACCCACAATTTATTTTCCCGCTTCCAAAACTCCTGTATCATGTCCGTGGAAAAATAAGTCCAGCTCGGGCAGTACAGTCCTAGCGAGGTGTAGGTGCCGCCGTCAGGCTTCTCAAACAAATTCCATTTAATCGGGGTGTCGTAACCGTTGCTCTGCAAATCGACACCTGCGTACAAATCATACGCATCAATTTCTTTCTCCGCTGCCAGCTCTGCGGAGGTTTTGAGCAGCTCCTCGGGCGCGAGGGAGTCCGTTGTCCACCAGAAGTTTAAGAACATGGAATCTGCCACGTCGTTCCCCTCCGCATCTTTCATGTACGGCGCATTCTTCTCTGTGAGTGCGTTCTGCCAGTCCATCTCGCCGTCCACTGTCATTGAATCATAATAAATCAACTCTAACTCCGGCGCCTGCTGCTTAAAATACGCAAGAAACTCCTGCATTCTGTCAGCGTGGTCTTTTGTCAGCCCCTCTTCACTCTCCTGATTGATAAACCAGCCGTCAAATCCATAAAGCTGCGCCACTTCTATTAATTTATCGACGACGGGATAACTTCCGTCCTCCCGTTTCTGCAAAAGGTCGTCAAGCCACTCGATTTTGCCGCCGTGTGCTGCCTGCGGCATAAACACGGTTCCAATGACCTTCACGCCGTTTTTGTGCCCTGCGTCCACGATATCAGGGCTTGGCGCCACAATCAGGCCTTCACCGGACGAGCCGCCCCAGTATACAAGCGTATCCACATACTGCCAGTATGTAAAAGCATTTGCCTCTGCCTTATTCAATCCATGCGGCGCATTTCCGCTGGTGCTGCCATTCATAATCGAGATGGACATCACTTTGGTGTCCTTGTTCTGTGTGGCATTCACAGGCTCTAGCACCCCAAGGTCTGCACGCGCTGCAAGCGGCACAGTGCTGACATTGAAGATAAAGTCCTCATCATCGTCGGCATTCCATTCTAAGAGCTGCGCCGGAAACCAGTAGGACGCCTCCGGCTGGCGGGTCATGGTCAGCTCCTTATTCTCATTCTCACCAGTTACAGTATAGTTTGATTCAGATGGCTGTGCGGTGTCTGCCTCTGTCTCCGGTTCCGCAGGTGCCTCTGTATTGATCTCTGTCTGTACAGGCGCCTGCGTCGCTGGCTGCGGGGTATCTGTATTCTCTTTTGCGCCGCACGCTGCCAGACTGAGCGCCATGGAAGCCGCCAGAATAATGCTCATCAACTTTTTTCCATATTTTTTTCTTTTTATCATACTTCTGTCTCCTTTTTCAACAATGCTGTGTATCCTTCTCTCTGATTGCAGCACTTTATTTGTGACACTTTACTTTACCGTACTTCATTGCCGGTATCATTCATATGCTGCCTTTAGAATGAAGGGGGGCTGTCGGTGACAGCCCCAGTATCTACTTCATAGCACGTTCAGCCTGTGTCCAGATTAAACCACCTTCACTGTCACCACTTCATACGGTTTGAGCACCACCTCAATCTCTTTTCCTGTCACAGCTGCCTCGCTCTCTGTCTCCTCGAGCAGATTACAGATATAAGCCTTCTCAAAGGCGGCGTTCACAGTCAGCTTTGTCTTGGTGTAGGCATTCTCCGACTCATACATACGAATGACAGTTCCTTTGCCGTCCTCGGCATTTTTAATCGTCTCGACAACGACGTTTGCGTGCACTACAGAGGCATAAGAAAATGCTTCCTTCGACGCTGTCTGTGTCTGTACGAACAACGGCTGGTTGAGCTTATACGCTTCTGCCACGGTGCCTGCTGCGCGCCAGCCCTCCGCATGAGGATAAATCGCGTAGGTAAACTCATGCTCCTCCTGATCGGTTGTCGGGTTTGGCTCAGTTCCTGATTTAATCAAAGTCAGCGCCATATTCGAATCCTTGACAGAATGCCCGTACTTGCAGTCATTGAGCAGGGAGACGCCGTAATGTCCCTCTGACAAATCCATCCACTTCTGTCCGCAGCTCTCAAAGCGCGCCACATCCCAGCTTGTGTTCTGGTGCGTCTTGCGGGTCAGATTGCCAAACTGCACGTCGAATGCCGCCTCGTCTGTGTGCACTGCCACTGGAAAATGCACCTTTAACAGCGTCTGATGCTCTTTCCAGTCCACATAGGTCACAAACTCGATTCTGCGGCTGTCCGCATAGAAAATAATATTCTGCTGGATTGTGGACTGCGATGCCTTTCTCGTGATTTCGAGCACAGCGCGCACCGCACCGATTTCTGTCCATTCCATGTGCTCTACGGTATCCACGTCCCAGTATTTTTCTGTATAATAAATATCAATGTCCCAGTTGTCAAAATAAATCGGCTTATCCTCGTACATGCGCAGCAGGTTCGCGCGCTGTCCCTCCTGAATCACCTCGCGGTCATTCTCCTTGTCGTAAATGCTGGTGAACATGCCCTGTTCGTCAAGTTTAATTCGGTAAAATGGCGTTTCCAGCTCGTAGTCCCCTGCAAGCGTGAACGGTGTCTTATCCTCTGCCGCGGTCTGGCTGACCTTGAAGGACTTGTAGCCCTTTGACGGGAGATTGCGCACATATGCCACGCTGCCGCTTCCGTCTCCTGTTTTCTGGATTGGATAGCATGTGCCGTCCGCATCTACAAGCGCACTGCCTTCAAGCGCACCTAGATTGACGATATCATCACGCACCTGTCCTGTCGTGTTGAAAATAGTGATATCCTCTCCGCTTCCTGCGATTTCCCTGCTGCGCTCCGCAGTCAGCTCTGCAAGCTGCTCTGCAAGCGCTGTGTACTCCTGCTTTGTGACCTCATAGACCTCATGAATGGACGAGCCGGGCAAAATATCGTGGAACTGGTTCAAGAGCACGAGCTTCCACATGGCATCGAGCGTCTCCTGCGGATAGCCCATTGTCTGCTGCGTCAGGACGGACAACAGCTCCAAATCCATCAGTCCAAGCTCGGATTTGCGGTTTGCGCGCTTGTTTCTTGCCATCGAAGTCAGTGTTCCTCTGTGATACTCGAAGTACAGCTCTCCTTCCCAGACCGGAAGCCGTTTATTGCCGCCGACACGCTCTTTCAGCTCATCAAAGAAAGTCCGCGCAAACGCCTGACGCACTTTGGGGATTCCCTTGACGCCTTTTTCCATACGAATCGAGGTCTCGAGCATTTCTCTTGTCGGACCGCCGCCGCCGTCGCCATATCCGTAAGATATCAGAATATCATTGTTGATATCCTTGTTCTGGTAGCGCATCCAGCCGCCCATGATCGCATCGGGATGCAGCATTCCATTGTAGGTTGTAAAGAAGTCCTTGATTGGCTGATGAACGCCCAGCGTCGTGATCAAGTGTGTCAGCACCTCAGAGCCGTCGATTCCTCTCCACATCATTGTATCGTAGGGAATCTTGTTGAACTGGTTCCAAGCAAGCTTTGTCGTCATAAAGTAGTCAATGCCGCACTTTTTCATAATCTGTGGCAGTGCACCGGAGTAGCCAAACACGTCGGGCAGCCACAGAATGCGGTTATCCACGCCAAACTCCTCCTTGAAAAAGCGCTTGCCATGCATGAACTGGCGCACGAGCGACTCGCCCGATGTCAGGTTGCAGTCCGCCTCAACCCACATGCCGCCCTCCGGCTCCCAGCGTCCCTCCTTGATGCGCTCCTTCGCTTTCTCATAAAGCTCAGGATAGCGCTCTTTTAAGAAGGCATAGAGCTGCGGCTGGCTTGACATAAACTTGTAATTCGGATATTCCTCCATCAGTTTCAGCACGGTCGCAAAGCTGCGCCCTGTCTTTTCCCTTGTCTGCGCGACAGTCCACCACCATGCGACGTCAATGTGCGTGTGGCCGATACACGTCGCGATGACGTCCTGATAGCCAGCCATCTCGTCATACAGCGCCTTGTCAATATAGTCAGACGCCTCCTGTAGCGTGCGGTAAAATTCGTCGGAGTACGGCGTGCGCAAGTCGAGATAATTGACTGTATTGTTCAGAATTTCCGTGATGTCCTTGCGGTTCTTGTCGTCCTCCTCCATTCTCGTAAATGCCGCGAGCGGCACCCACAAATCATAGTAGAGCTTCTCGATCAGCGGGTCGATTTCCTGCATCTCGACAATCAGGTTAAACTCTGTGTGCAGAATACCCGTGTACGACTGCAAGCCAAGCTCGAGCACATCGCCTGCCTTTGCCGCTCTCGCAAGCAGCACATCGCGGTGGTTCATGTCAATTCCCTGAAGGACTTCCCCGTTCACAAACAATAAGAACTGTGGATTTTTCGCGTCGTCCCACTCATCAATCTGTGTGCGCACATGCAGCCACATGGGTTTTCCATCAAACTCCTTTGGCACCTGATACGTTGTCTTAAACCAGTAATGGCGGTCCTTTCCATACCAGTGCATATGCTGGCAGTCAAACTCTTCCCACGCCGCCGCGTCTGCCTCCGCTTCCTCCGGGCGGATAAAGTTTCCTTCCTTGTATTTCCAGTTATCAATTTCAAATTTCTGCTTCACCTTTAATTTTTTGAGTTCCTCGCAGATTACATTCACTCTCTTATCCAAAAAATGCATTGTTTTTCCTCCATATTACTTCAAGTCTTCTTCTAAATCGAGCAGGAAGGTTTCATTTCCCTTTACTGCCGAAAAGGCTGCCGCAAAAAGATTGTAGCAATCGCATCGCTCTTCATTTTTGCGGCAGCCTGTCAGTCTGTACAAATTCAGATTTCTGAATCCATATACGCCATCAGACGGTCTACTGTCGTGAATGCCAGTCCGGTCACTGTGTCTGCGCAGCCATAGTAGACTGCAATTCTTCCTGTCGCTGCGTCCGTGAGCGCCGCACATGGGAATACCACATTGGGCACATCTCCAATACATTCATACAGTTCGTGAGGTCCTAAAATATAATTCTTTGTTCTCTTTCGCACTTTCCAAGGTTCTTCCAAATCCAGCAGCGCACAGCCCATTCTGTAGACAAAGCCGTTGCAGGTATTGATGACGCCGTGGTAGATTAGAAGCCAGCCCTCGTTTGTCTCAATCGGCACACTTCCCGCGCCAATCTTGGTACACTGCCATGCCGAGGCATCGCCCTTGATGGTCCCCATCACATAGCGGTGGCAGCCCCAGTATTTTAAGTCAGGGCTCTCGCTCAGGAAAATATCTCCAAACGGTGTGTGCCCGTTGTCACTCGGACGACTGAGCATGTAATAGTTGCCCTGAATTTTGCGCGGAAACAGCACGCCATTGCGGTTGAATGGCAAAAATGCATTTTCCAGTTGGTAAAAGGTCTGAAAATCGAATGTGTACCCTACACCGATGGTCGGGTACTCATGGTAGCCATTGCACCATGTGATGTAGTACCGGTCCTCGATAAAGCATACTCTTGGGTCATAGCGGAAATCCCGTTTTGCCACCTCGGGGTGCGCCCCCTGAAAGGCAATCGGCTCGTCGGAAATCTCCCAATGAATCCCGTCCTTACTAAAGCCTGCAAAAATATCCATGCTGATTGACTTGCTGTCACAGCGGAACACTCCTGCGAATCCGTCCTCAAAAGGCACGACCGCACTGTTAAAAATACTGTTGGAGTTTTTTGTTGCAAAACGCTCGATAATCGGGTTCTGTGCATAGCGCCAAAGGGGCAGACGTTCTGTTCCATCTGGCTCCTGCCATGGGATATTGGGCAAATCTTTTCCGATAATTCTGGTTGTGGCTTTTTCTGTCATAATCTGCAATCACCTGCCATTTCCTGTTTTTTATTTGGTTGCCATATACTCGTCAACCTGTTTCTGTGCTGCGTCCAGTACGTCCTGCCATCCAGCTTTCATGAGTTCTTCTTTAATCTTAGGCACTACCACTGCCGGGTCCTGCACACCAGTCATAACCTCACTGCGGTAACGCATCCAGATTTCACGGCAGTTTGCAAGCTTATCTGACACTTCTGTCGTATCGAATGTAAATCCAAGCATAACGGAAGATACTGCCTGCTCATTTAATTCCTTGATCTCGTCCCACTGGTTGTACTCGTCTGTATCCACCTGTGTTACTGTGAAGTAAGAAGCCTGTGTGTAACCTGCCATCGCCCAGTCGTTGTTGATCTTGTGTGCCTTGCCGTCTGCGGTGTACTCGAAGTTTACACCCTCCTCGCCATAGTAGAACATGTCGCGCAGCTTGGTATCTGTGTTAATCAAATCAAGAAGCTGCAAACACTTTTCAGGATACTTTGTATTGATCGAAACCATATTCAGAGAACCGCGCACGGTCTCGTTGGAAAGAATCGTGTCGCCTACCTTCTGAACAACAACGTCCTTACCCATCTGAGGACCCCATGAGGTGATGCCTGCGCTCTCCCAGCCCTGTGCCACACGCCACATGTTGTATACACGTGCCTCAGATAATGTAGCCGCGTCAGGGTTGATGATTCCCTTCTTATACCAGTCATGCAAAGTCTCTAATGCCGAATAAATATCAGGCTCTTCCAGCGTGAAGCATACTTTTGCGTCTGCGTCGTCATAGCGCACGCCGAGAATCTGTGTGCCGGCGCCAATCTGGTCATACACGTCGAAAATATAGTAAACGCCGTCATTTTTCGTGTAGACTGGATAGTCGTTTTTGTCTGCTTTTAAGGTTTCAAAAATTTCTGTCAGGGACTCAATTTCTGTGAGGGAAGCAATGTCAATATTGTACTCGTCAACCAGTTCTTTATCCCAGACTGCATAGTTGGAAATCGAGCTGTCCTTGTAGGTCGGCACACCGTAAATCCTGTCTTTTACCTTGACGCCGTCCCAGTATTTGTCTGGCATGAGCTGCTTTAAGCCCGGCATGTTGGCGTCAATCATATCCGTGATGTCATAGTACGCACCGAGGTTAATGTCTGCGATATAGTTGTTGCCGTTTCCAAAAATAATGTCATACGGCTCATTGGTGCTGACAATGATATTGCGGCGTTTGTCCCAGTCTCCCCAAGGGATAACTTCCATGTCAAGGCTGACACCCACTTTGTCACCGATATACTCGTTGACCTTTGTAATCCATGAATCGTAGTTGGTAGGCATACCGTTTCCGATTGTCACCCACTTGAGCGGAATAATCTCACCGCTTCCGGTGTCCTTTGATGATGAGCTGCTCTGGCTGCCAGAGGACGCTGACTGATTGCCGCTATCTGTTCCAGCGCTGTTGTTGTTATTGTTGCCGCCTCCGCCGCCACAACCTGTGAGCATTCCCATTGTCATCACTGCTGCAAGACCTGCTGCCAATACTTTCTTATACTTTTTATGACTCATAATAAATCCTCCTATTTTAAGTTGCGCATACCCCCGCCGCGCACTTTGCGCCTGCGTCCGGGGTACGCTGTTTTACATGTTTTACTCTTTGACAGAACCAATTGTCAAACCAGAGATAAAGTACTTCTGGAAAAACGGATAAGTACATGCAATCGGTACGATAATGACGATTGCGATCGCCATGCGGACACTCTCTGTCGGCATTGACAGCTTGTATTCCTGCATGGAAAGTCCACCATAGGGATTGTTCGCGATATACTCGATATTTTTCTGCATCTGGTTCAACAGAGACTGCAAAGTCTGGAGCTTGGTATCCTGAATGTACAGTGATGCCTGAAACCAGTCATTCCAGTAACCGAATGCCGCAAACATACCGATGGTCGCCATAACCGGCTTTGAAATCGGAAGTACAATCTGCGACCAGATACGGAACTGTCCCGCACCGTCAATCTTTGCCGACTCAATGATAGAGTCTGGCACTGTCGTTCTAAAGAATGTACGGCAGATGGTCACGCTGAACGCCGAGCACGCAAGGGGCAGAATCAATGCCCAGATGCTGTTGTTCAAGCCCAAAATATTGCTTACCACCACATAGCTTGCCAGCATTCCGCCGTTGAACACCATCGGAATAAAAATCAGCCATGTGTAAATCTTCTTTAGTTTGAAGTTTCTCCTCGAAACCACATACCCCATCGACGTGTTGAGCGCAATGGAGATAATCGTGCCGACAATCGTCACCAGCACGGACATAAATGCCGCGCGCAGGATTGTCAGGCGCTCATTCCACAGAAATTCATACGCCGCATTGGACAGCGCCTGTGGAATCAACTGGTATCCATTTTGACGAATTGCCTCCTCGTCTGTGATGGATATCGAAAATACAAACAACAGCGGAATCACGCACATAACTGCCAGTATCAGAAACACGATGTTGAACACAATGTTGGTCGATGTCTTGATCTGGTTCAAGGACTGTCCGCTCTTTTCCTGTTTTGCCACGGGACACACCTCCTTCTATATAATCCTGTTCTCATTGTCAATCTTGCTCACAATCCAGTTTGCCAGCAGAATTGTTCCGCAGCTACAGATTGCTTGGAAGAACGAAGCCGCCGCCGTCTGTCCGATCGGTGCCGTGGACTGGATCGCCATGTAAATGTATGTGTCGAATGTCGATGCCGTCGTGTACAGCGATGCGGGCAGCTGTCCTGTAACCTGAAAAAACAGACCGAAATCCGAGTTAAAGATTTTGCCGCAGTCCAGAATCAGCATCATGACAAAGACAGGCTTGATGGCTGGCAGCGTGATATGTTTTGCCTGCTGCGCCTTGGTTGCGCCGTCCATAACTGCCGCCTCGTAGAGTGACGGGTCAATTCCGGTGATACTCGCCAGATAGATGACCATACCATAACCCATACCTTTCCACGTGTTGAGGAACACGATGATAAACGGCCAGTACTTGTTCTCCTGATACCACATGATGCGCTCGCCGCCCAGTGCGGTGATGATGCCGTTGATGTAGCCGCGCTCTGGTGTCAGCAGTGCATAGACGAAATAGCTGACAACAACCCATGACATAAAATAAGGAAGGAACATCATGGTCTGGTACACCTTGGAACCTCTCTTATTGCGCATACTGCTGAGCATCAGCGCCCCTCCTACCGCAACGCTTGCGCTGATAATGATAAACGCAATGTTGTAGAGAATCGTGTTGCGCAAGAGCATGGTGAACGAGTTCGATGTAAAGAAATATTTGAAATTTCCAAATCCCGCCCATTCACTGTGCAGCAGGTTGTAGATAAAACCATGTCCGCCCGGCTGAAGCCTGTAGTTCTTAAACGCGATGATGATACCAAACATCGGCAGGTAGGTGAAGATTAAGAACCAGAGCAATGTCGGCAGCGACAGTGCAAACAACTCTGTATCGTCGCGTGACCATCGTTTCCACCAAGGCTTGCCATGGCGAATCCCCCCTCCGTCCGTCGATTTGCGAATACCCATTTGCTTTACCTCCTTCTATTTATTTTTGTTAACGTCATATTAACATTTATAAATTATCATGTCAACATATTTTAGCAATTTCATTATTTTTCCTAACAAAGCTATGTATATTTTAGTATTATTGACCGATTAATAATTTATATCCGTATTTCTTTATGCATCTTTAATCATTACGTTTATTTACATTTATACTAAAAAACATAAAATCAATGATATCCGCATATTTTTTTGTGTAGCTGTACACATTTTTCCTTCATTGGCAAAATTGTTTCTATAAATTGATACAGTTTCATACTATTTTTTGGTTATTTGTATAACAAAGCTGCCCAAAAGGAATTTCAGGCATGAAACGTAAAGATTTTATTTGTTACAATTAACATTTGTAAACTAATTCATTGTCTTTTGAGTTTTCCTATGTTATAATAAAAGCAACTACCCTACTGCGCGGACAGATGTCTGTGCCGGAACGATTTACATTGTGTCAAAATTGCAGGAAAGAGAGAATCGAATTTATGGAAAAAGTAACGATGAAGGATATCGCAGATGCCCTCAATATATCCAGAGTCACAGTCAGCAAGGCTTTTAACAACCAGACTGGCGTGTCGGATTCCCTGCGGGAGTTGATTTTTGAGAAGGCAAAAGAGCTTGGATATGCCAAACTTCCCTATCAAATATTAGAGCAGCCGCTTGAGGACCAGCGCACTGTCTCCCTGATTGTCTCAAGGCCAGACTCTGCGCTGTTCTGGACGAATATTATTCACCGCATGGCACAAGAGCTTTCCAATTATAAAGTCAACCTGCTCTACACCTATGTTCCTTCTGTATACACGAAATCTTTCAGCCTGCCCCCCATTCTCCAGAATGGCAGTGTGGACGGCATTGTCGTGCTGAATGTCTATGATGCGGAGATACTGGGCATGGTCAATGCGCTTTCGGTGCCAAAAGTATTTCTCGACACGGTTCCTACCCTGTCAGACCGCGCGCTAAACGGCGACCTCATGTTAATCGAAGGCTTCCGCACAGAATATGACATCACAAATACCCTGATTCAAGACGGGCATACCGAAATCGGCTTTCTCGGCGATACCAGCTATGCCCTGACCAATCTGGAGCGCTACCACGGCTACTGCAACTGCATGGAAAAACAGGGGCTTGCCGTCCGCCCAGAATACTGTCTCACAGGGCGCATTGATATTTTTTCCTACGAGAAAGAATTATATACATTTCTAAACCAGCTCCAGCGCTGGCCGACTGCATTTGTCTGCGCCAGTGATTTTGTCGCAAACTTTGTGCAGTCCTATATCGACAGCAATCCGCAGCGCGTACCGCACCCTGTCGCGCTCACAGGTTTTGACAACACCGGTGAATATGCAGATGTCGCAGGCCGCATCATCACGGCGAACGTCCCGACCGGACTGCTTGGCAAACGGCTTGCACTCCAGATGCTGTTCCGCTCAGAGCATCCCGAGTCACCGCATGAGCTGACGTTTATTAAGCCGTCCATCATTATACCGCACTATAGTGCGCAGAAGGCTCGATAAGCTGTTCTGTCTGTTTATTATATCAACTGGAAAAATAAGAAATGGCATTATGCATAAGAATATGGGTGTCTTGCCGGCAAATATACAGCAGGCAGCAAAAAACAGGGAGATTGAACGGGCGGCATTGAATTTCATCAATGCCGCCATTTTGGTGTGCCCGGTGGGCATACGTTCTAACGGGTGAAAGTCCCCAATCTGCCCGGCAGTGGGAAGGATACAGCC
>ERZ808028.905-NODE-905-length-20576-cov-4.391287_pt1 | contig 20576 bp, 21 predicted proteins | sample MGYA00380184_ERZ808028 | MGnify/ENA primary metagenome ERZ808028 (study PRJEB31490, sample SAMN06133397) | mouse gut metagenome | isolation source: J8_1 | host: mice | place: China: Chengdu | collected 2015-05 ...
GTCTCATGTTTATAAATAGAGTACTCAGACTTAGATGAATCAAATTTTATTAACCCTGAATAATCAGATTTATTTTTCTTATGTAATATTATTTCATACGCACTATCGAATACGTTTTGCGCAATGTATTTACTGATTTGACTTCCATCTTTACTATCAGTTTTTACTTCTCCAACTATAAATTCATCTGGTGAAAATACATTTTCCCACATTTCTTTTGTCTCTTTAAATTTCCAAAAATCACTTTTTATTAACATAAGTTCAATAATGGAGAAACCATTATTTCCAAAATAATATGCTAACTCATCTTGAATATCGTTAATTTTATATGCAGCTATATCAGGTGTACCTACACCATAAATAAAAGGAATTTGGGTATCTGTTATATAGCCCATTCTATTTAATATTTCTGAGAAAATATATTCAATAAAAGATTCATACTGTGTTGCTTTTTTGTTCCTAATTGGGTGGATTATAAAATGATTTGGGTTCAATCCATTTTCTTTCAATTGTTCTATTATGATTTCTATTTTTTTATCTAAATCTTTCGGTTTATCATATTCAACAATGTACACATATTTTTCCTTTTCTACTAGAAAAGGAAAATCTTTTGTTAATTTTTTTATATTCTGGAAAAATCCAGTATTTTCACTATAAAATAAACCAAATTGTTTTTCATAACTATCTATTTGATTAAATATCCTATATAAATCTCTAGGTATAATATGTCTATATTCATTAGCATTCTCGTCTAAATAACCATGTCCCGAAATAATAGCATATTTAATCGCATCGTAATTATTCATTTTAATGCATTTACCGATAACAGTATTAATTTCTGTAAAACCTAATGTTTTGAATGCCTTTATAGCAAACTCCCTATTATAAATCATAAAAAATCCCCTATAATACTATTTTAATAATATTTTACCATAAAAATAAAAAATAAGCAGGGAATAAAACCAAAAAAAACTCACTGATTTCTCAGTGGGTTTTTTCAGTTTGTTTAAAAAGTCGGCCGTTAATTATTTTTTGTGGAAGTTCTAGTCTTTTTTCTACTCAAATTCTTCGAATTTTTTTATAATAGGTTCATAGGTTAAGAACCAGCCCATTTTTTTGGCTGATTCCAGGTTGACGAACCTGAGAAGGTTTTGTACGATGGTGGTCGTTAAAACCTGACGCATTACTTTAAGAGTTCCGCGGTAGCGTGCATAGCGCATACCGTGGAACTCTTTACTATTTGCGAAACTAAGTTCAATCGTAGAAGAACGTACAGATTTTAATTGTTTACCTCTTAGTGATAAACTGTTAATTCTAGCAATATCACAATAAGGTTGATGAATAGAAATGCTTAATAAGCGGTCTTCGTCCGCCTTTTTCTGATAAGGACAGTGGTTACAAGAATCTTGAGGTGGCTTATATAGATGATAGCCTTGACGTGTTATATTTACATGATAGAAAGGGATACCTTGTCTGCATACATATAGAGAATCATTTACCTGTTTAAATAGGTGATTCCTAATTTAAGTTATTTTTATTTTTAAAAAATCTTCATATTCTTTTTATTCAAAGAATCTATATGTTTATTCCAAAAGTAATTCACTACTATTACTAATCTGTACTATTCTAATATAATTTATTTTTCTTTCAACACATAACAAATAATCTATTCGAACAATACAGTCCTCATTTTTCACAAAAATCCATCCACATCTCCCAACTTTAATTTAATATAATGTTCCATAATAGTCTGATGCGACTTATGACCAGATTGTTTCGCAATCGTTGGAATATCAGCACCCTTTTGATACATAGCAGTAATCTGCGTTTTTCGAAATGTGTAGGGCGCAAAACCAAGCCAGCTTTGAATAGCCTGATTATAACTCACTTCACTAATCTGACGTGAAGTATGATTGCCCCATTTATCAGCTGCACCAACAAAATAATCATCTGGTATCAGTTCACATGAAACAATATACTTTTGAATCGCCTGTACACACTCTAACGTCAGACGTTTTTCTTTCATTTCGCCTTGTTTGACCATCATCACCTGCACCGTGCGATTTTCTAAATCAAAATCGCTCACCTTCAGACGCACCATTTCAGACGGACGATTCGCTGTAATCAAGTTCACCAAACAAATTGCACGCTTGCGAATATCGCTCTTTTTATCCGTATCATAACGATCAATGAGACGCAGCACATCACTTTGCTTTTCGGCACGTTTTCCTCGCATCGGTTTTAAACGTATATATTCCTCTTGATTATATAAACCTCGCAATAATTTGATGCTTGTCTCGTGCTCTGAGATGAATTGAAATCCATATTTATGCACTAACCAGTACTTCACACCGGCTAAGCGTCGATTAAATGTCGACAAACGGACTTGCTGCTGTGTAATTAAATGATGAAGATACAATTCTAACGATTCAAAATCCAGTTTTAATAGATGTTCATCGCAAAAAACCTGGAATTGTTTAAAATCCGATTGGTACCTAGCCAACTTCTGTAGTTGAATTTTCTGCAGCGTTTCATCTTTTTGCTTGGTCATTTTATATTGCTGCAATAAAAATAGAGTTTCTTCCATTATATATAAATGTCCTCCACCTGAATTTAGAGTAGATATTTCAAAAGTAGAAATTTCTACTTTTGAAAGGTTTTCTTTTGTAATTAAATACTTTTTGAATTAAGAACTGATGTTTGTTTTATTATACCATTCTCAACCTTAAACAAGCATTATTTTTTAAGGTTGAGAAATAATTTTTCTGCACTTCAAATTCTGGTGAAATAAGTATATAAGAGATCTGGAGGTATTTATATGGAGGCATTAAATTTCACTAATTTATCGAAGCTACTTGAAACCAAGCCTATGAAACCAGGAAAAAAGAAATGGTATTTCCGCTGTAATAATTATGAATTAGTTTATAACAGTATAGAGCACATCGAATACACGTTAATAGATACATTTGCTTTAGGTTATTATTGTAACATTGACTATGGTGAGATACATGAAGGTACAATGTTCTGTTCGCCAAATTGTGCCGTAAATCATCTAGAATCATTAAATATAGACATCGATTCTGCTATAAAAACTATAATTGCGGAAGAAAATAAAATGACATCCCGATATTAAATTAATACTAAAAGAAGGTTTTTGAAAGTTAACGAAGAATATCTATTCTGATGCAAGGTTAACTGATTAACCTATTTATTTTAAAAGAATTTAAAGTTAACTCGGAGGGATTCAAATGGCAGATAAAACATTTGGTTTTAAAGTAAGCGATGAAGATTACGAACGTGCAAAGCTCTTAATTGAAACAAGCGGGCTTTCATCAAAAGAATGGTTCCAAAATGCTCTAGCTAATTACGAGGTCAAGGCACTTCAAACAAATGCACCTGAATACTCAAGGAACCTAACAGAGCTTGAACTTCATACTACACGCATTTATGAATTAGTGGTGGGGATGGTGCAGCAGTCTATTTATTTTAAGGAACATGCTGTGCGTGAAGTTTCAGAGCAACTCGAAAAGAAAGAGCACCTGATGTTAGAGCTTCAAGAAAAATTACAGCAAACAAAGCAAACTGTCTAGACCCTTCAAGCGGAAAAACAAGAACTTACAGCAATTCAAGCAGAGCAAGCGAAACAGCTAGAGGAAGGTCGCCTTTCGACCGAAAATAGTGAACTTCTTATCGCAGAGTACAAAGAAAAAAACGATTCGTTAACAGGACTTGTTGCAAAATATCAAAGTTACGCTGAAGAAAACGAAAAATTGAAGATTGCCTTCGCAGAGGAAAAAGAGGCACTACTGCGTACGGCAGCTACTGAAAAGCAAGCACTTGAAAAGGCGTTAGCTGCTGCTACAAATGAAGCAATGAAGCAAAGACCAATGCTGACCAAATAACAGTTCTTGAAAAAGCGCTAGCTGACGAAAAGGCAAAATCTGAACAAGCCACTGCCCTGTTCCAAGAACGTCATGAACTTGCATTAGAACGTGCGATTGTGAAAGCTGAACGTGAATACCAGGAGAAACTACAAGCCCAGCTCGATACATATCACGCTCGTATCACCGATTTACAAGCTGAAAATGATCGTATCCATGGTACTTATGAAAGCCGTTTAGAAGAGCTTTTGAAAAATAACAGCAATAAGAAATAACTTAGGAGGAGTCACATATGAAGTCAACTGGCATCGTACGAAAAGTTGATGAACTAGGACGTATTATCATCCCCATGGAGTTAAGAAGAACACTTGAAATCAATGAGAAGGACCCTGTTGAGATTTTTATCGAGGGTGAGGAAATCATTTTGCGTAAATACGAGCCACAAGCAGCTTGCATCGTGACAGGAGAAATTACATCGGAAAACTTTACGCTATTCAATAACATAAAACTCTCGCTAAAGGGGGCAGAAATCTTATTGACTGAATTAAAGAATAAATAAAATAGATTTATTTAAATGATGCGTTAGAAAATCAGTAATATCTAACGCATCATATTACAATTTAAACTTTTGTAATTAAATTCATTTGTTGATAGTGATATGACTCTATAATAAATGCAGTAAAAGTCATTGCAGAATTTACTGCTAATCGAGCATGATGTTCACTAGGTTTATATTCTCTTGCATGTGAATCACTAGCCTTTGTCCTAAGCTTGCCAATTCCAACTACAATACTGTTCAACCCTTGAAGAATTTGTTTCAAAGAATCATTTAAACCTTCTTGTCCTGGATCAAAATTAATACATTTTTTAACCCTATTATATAAGGAAGATATATCGCCATCATTTTTTTCTCTTTTCCCTGTCATACGTCTTTCAATTTCTAATAAAACTTCTTCCACTAAAGTACGTGCATTTGTAATAGCACCATCAAAGTCTTTCTCTAGTAATTTTTTTTCACACTTATCTATTTGCTCTTTTAGAAATGCTGTCGATAAAATTTCCAAGTGTTTTTCTTGGATGAAAACTGTTGAAGTTGCTAAACCATCTAAAGAAAACTTATTTCCATTGCGTATAATTTTCAGGTTATCCAGTTCTAAATAAGAATTCCAATATGCTATTATTTCATCAACATTATATTGTGACTGCACTTCAAGGTAATGTTCTGCACTCAAACTATAGTTGAGAAATTCTAAGAGTCTTCCATTAGAAATTATTTCTTTTATTCTATTGTTAGCAAAAACCCACCTCGTTGGAAAGCCTTCTCCATACAAATCATCAAATCCAAGCTCATTAAAAAAACTCACAAGTTGAGAACCTGAACGATAAATAGATTTCCCGTTATCTCCAGTTATAGTTTCTGCCATTATTTTTATCGTCTTATTTTTTATCATCAACAACCAAACGCCCTTTATTTACCATATTTAAGTATATTATAACATTTAAAGTTGGCTCTAATTAAATAATTAAGATAAATTCACAAACAAATCAGCACTATATTAGCCATCCTAGCCCTCATAAAATAGTGATAAATTTCTTATTTAGAGTTAGGCTTATGAACAATCAAACTTACTAAGTCTTAGGCGTTAATGACCTAAAAGTTCTCAGTATTATAAGCCAATAACTACAAGGTAAACCTGATTTAATTATCCAAAATACATCTAAATAAAAATAGCTGATCCTCCGTCAAATTCAGTTCTCGTTTAATATCAGCTAATTTTCTTTCCCTTTCAATATGTGCCATGAGTTCATTTGGATTCCGTACCAAATCTTCAACAGTCACACCATAAAGTAAAGCCAGTTTAATCAGTTTTGCTAAAGGAGGAATCGACCTTCCTATTTCATAGTAACCGTATGCTGATGATGTTAAGTTTAAAAAGTCTGCTACTTCAAATGTTTTGAAGCCGCAGTATATCCGTAAATTTTTCAAATTTTCAGCGAGATAATCTTTACTAAACGCTTCGTACGCCATTCTCATCACATCCTCTATATAACGTCGCCTTGCGTGCAAGGCGACGCGATTTTTCGTTTATAATACCTTTCCCTATCTCACGTAAATTGAAAAGAGACGTACAATGTGTACGCCTCTCTTGTCTTACATATAACCTTTTTCTTTTAATGAAAGGAAATCATTTTCGCAAACGATCAAATGGTCGAGAAGTTCCACACCTAATAGCTCACCCGCCTGCTTTAAACGCTCGGTAACATCAATATCCTTGGGGCTTGGTGTACAAATACCTGAAGGATGCGTATGTGCCACAATGATTGAAGAGGCATTTTGTAAGAACGCTGTTTTAAACACTTCACGTGGTGTTACGATGCTCGCATTCAGTGAGCCGATATGACAACGGTGTAAGGACTGGATTTGATTTTTCGTTGATAAGCAAGCGACTAAAAAGATTTCTCTATCCTCGTCCCCAATAAATTTCATGGCAATATTGGCAAAGTCTTGAGGACTACGAACTGTATAATCTGTAAGGTTTTCCGACAAATATTTCTTTGGCAATTTGCGACGCTCGGCTTTAATTTTCACAATCTCATAAATCGGTTGCAGTGTGTCATTTTTAGCATTTGTCATGGTGTCTCCTCCTTAGATTTTTTTGATTGCTTTAGCCGCAATCACGAAGTCGGAAGGCTGAATTTTTTCCGATTTCTTGGCTATGCCATGCAGTTATTTGCAGCAAACAAAAAGCAAGGAATTGCACTAGCAATAGCTCAAAAATTTTTGCAGCGGTAGGGTTTTAAGCAAAAAATTTTGACGGTCCTTGCTTTTTGAAGTGAAACTCGGATAGCAGTGTGGTAGGCAGAATCTGCCACGCTGATTGCCGAAAGTTGAACGCAAATGGCAAAGCCCAAGCAAACGATCTTGTTGCTTGGGCGTATGGCGAAAGAAATCGAAAAAATGCTCACAATAAAAGTGACTGCCGTGACAGTCACTTCCAATTTATCTTGTTATTAGATGTTGAAATTCGCCTCGTTTGGTATGGAGGCCTAGCCGTAAACGATACAGGAATCTACTCGCTGTTAGGCACTTACAGCGAGTGATTATCGGAGCGTTTAATGCCAAAGCAACACGTACCCCTTCACACAAAGCGTCTTTTGCTTGTGATGGAGGGGTAGTGTAGGTGCATTATTATGGTATTATATGGTTATAAAAGTTATGGTGGTGTAAAAATGAAGGCTAGTGAGAATAATTTTTTGAAATTTTTAAGTGGCATGAAACAGTTTTTAATCCCTATTTATCAGAGGAAATACAGTTGGCAAGACGAACAATGCGAACAATTATGGCATGACATTATGCAAGCTGCCGATAATTCTACTGGGCATTTCGTCGGTTCAGTTGTATATATTGAACGTGAGATCTACACAGTTTCTGCAATTCCACAGTTACTGGTTATTGATGGTCAACAACGCTTAACAACTATTTCTTTATTGCTAATGGCTCTTAGTAAGCGACTGTCAGCTGAAAATCTAGTAGTAAATGATAATATCACAGGGAAAAAAATCAAAAACTATTACCTAGTTAACAACGACGAAGAAGATACTGAGCTTTATTATCGCCTTGTGCTCACGGATTCCGATAACTCATTTTATAAAGCTTTGTTAGAGGATACGCCTTACAATGAAGAAGATAATCGAGTTATCGAAAATTATCGATTTTTTGAAGATAAAATAAATACGCTAGATGCTTCTCAGTTAGCTAAATTGTATGAAGGTTTATCGAAGTTATTAGTTGTCGATATTGCATTAGAACGTGGAAAAGACAACCCACAGCTCATATTTGAAAGTCTGAATTCCACAGGACTTGATTTAAGTCAAACTGATTTAATTCGCAATTATTTATTGATGGATTTAGAGCCAACAGAACAAAATAAGCTGTATACGAATTATTGGAGTAAAATTGAAAAGCGATTTAATTTAGCTAATGATGCTAAGTTATTTGACCGATTTATGCGTGATTATTTAACAATTAAAACAGAAAAAATCCCAAACATTGATCACATTTATAAAGACTTTAAGAAATATGTATTTGAAGAAAATATTGCTGTAGCCGGCTTATTAAAAGAATTAGAATTTTATTCGAAATGTTATCTTGCGATTACATCACAAAAAGACGTGACAAATAAGCAAATTCAAAAACAATTATTTGATATTACAAAGCTAAAAGTAGATGTTTCGTATCCATTTATTTTAGAGGCTTATGCGGATTTACTACGTGATAAATTAACAGAAGATGATTTTATCCAATTACTAAAATTAGTAGAATCTTATGTGTTAAGACGTTCTATTTGTAACGTCGCTACCAACGGGCTCAATAAAGCATTTGTTACTCTTTTAAAAGAGGTTGATAAAAATGCCTATTTAGAAAGCTTTAAAGTAGCACTCGTGACGAAAAAAGGAAGTATTCGCTATCCGAACGATGCTGAATTTATTCGAGAATTTAAAACTAGAAATATGTACAAAATGCGCAACCTACGTTTCTTATTAGAAAAAATTGAAAACTATAATCGTAAAGAACCGATTTCTATTGCAGACTTTACAATTGAACATGTTATACCGCAAAATGAAAAAATCTCATCCGATTGGCAAAAAGAATTAGGTTCTGATTATTTAACAGTACATCAAATTTACCTACATACGATTGGCAATTTAACATTAACAGCTTATAATCCGTCTTTAAGCGATAAATCATTTGCGTTGAAGAGAAGTACGGAGAAAGGCTTTTTGAAAAGTCCTCTTTTCTTAAATGAAAGTATTGCACAAGCTACACAGTGGAATAAAGAAACGATTGAAAATAGAGCTGAGCTACTGGTAAAAAAAGCGTTGGTCATTTGGGCTTATCCTAATGTCGATCAAATAACAATTGATAAATACCAACCTACTAAACAAGCAGAACAAGAAAGAGATTTTGAAAGCTTTAATGATCGTTTCACCCAGACAACAGTTAACTTATACGAGCAATTAAAAGAAAAAATAATTGCAATTGACCCAGCGACAATAAAAATAAGCTATACAAAGCGATACATAGCTTTCAAAGCAACCACCAATTTTGTCGATGTGATTCCTTATAAAAAGAAATTAAAATTAACATTGAATTTCCCTTTCGAGGAAGTTATCGACCCAACAAATATAACAAGAGATATCACAAAGGTTGGTTCCTGGGGCAACGGAGATGTGGAAATCACCATCGAAAAAACCGATCAAATTACACCTGCCTTTGAAATTGTTAAACAGGCTTATGAATATCAAATAAAATAATTATGGAGAGGAATAGCTAGAAGATTTAAATGTTCACAGCTATTCCTTTCTATTATTCAAATTTAATTCTATACTCCCTATTACGGTCAGTTTTATTTTCTTCACCCTCAAACTCCACTTCTTCACCTTGGATTTTTCTGATTTTCTCATTTTCCCCCTCCAACACTGGCTTAAAATGCTTCAGTTCGTCCTTCCCATACACATAAGCTTTCACCGTCTGATTTTCAGATGCAGCTGCATGGAGAAATGATGCCTTTGCCTCTTTCACTTCACTAAATCCAATAATCGGTGCGTCCGTTTTCTTATGATATAGCTCTATTACTGGCTTCGGCACGTGCACTTCACGTAAAGCAAATTGCTCGGAAAAGCTCTCATACATCATCGCTGCTGTTGGCTGCCGGTCAATGACATTCATTAGTAAAATAAACTTATCCTTCAGCATTTCTTCACTAATCATCTCGCCTCGTTCATCCATTAGCCGGTTCGTTTGGCGGTCATACTTCGCAATCTCAAAGCCGTTATAGCGTGCATCAAACACTTCAATTGCTACTTGTGGTGCTTTGACATATGCAAGTGCTGATAAATGCTTGGTCAACTGCTCGTAATGTACCGTAGAGTTTTGTAACTTCGGCTCATAAATCGCCTGCTCTAATTGCTCATATAGCTGTGGATGAAGCACCACATCAATCGTTGCGAGCGTTTTTTCAAGTATTGCTTGAATCTCGATAAGTGCCTTTTTCATCAATTCATTATCTTTTGCCCAAGTGGCAATATAGCCTAGTGAGAAATGGCTCGTATCAAAGCCTAAATATGCCATCGTTGCACACGCAACCGATTCAGCCTGTGCCTCCTTATGTGCACGTGACGCCTCACGGTAATCGCCACTGCGACCATGTAACTGGGCATGAGTAAATTCATGAATAAGCGTACTGAGCTTTGCAACAGGATTAACCTCACTTGCATTAATAATAATTTCATTCGTCGATGGCACAAAATAACCACGTCCTTCTTCTTGAATGGAATACGCCTTCTCTGAAACGCGCAGCTGCTTAAACTGGCTCAAATAATTTTTCATGCTCGTATATAAGCTCTCTGCATCGGCATCCGTTTGAAAGCGTTCATTCACGAAATCCCTCGTCACCTTCAACGGTTCTCCCGCTGTTTGCGATATATCAAACACCGTTACCCATTTGTAACGTACCAGGACGGTTTCTAATTTCAGTTCCTCATTTTCATAAACAGGCTGCTTCGTCTTCGGATCTAGCACCGGTTGTTGTTCAAAAATGGGGGCACGTATTTGAATGCCCTTCTCGCCCTTCTGCACAAAACGGTCGTGCTTTTTCCATGCTTGAAAGCCTGCTACATAAGTCGCCTTTGGATTTTGCATGAAAATTAAAATTTGATTATCGACCGAATACTGGCGCATACTTGCCATGAAATGAAGATAACGCTTAAATTCCGCTTGGCTGGCAAATTGGGTTAACTGTTCATCCAACTTTGCCGTTAATTCCTTTGTCCGTTCCTCGTATTTATTCGATCTAAGGGGCATCATGCCTCACCTCGCTTTTGATATAACGGCACATAACACTGTTCATCTTCAAACGGTACTTCTAAATACGCCACGATATCGTATTGTAGTAAATCAGGTACTTCGACAATCGTGAGTAAATCACGCTTATGGCGGTAAATCGGTTTGTCGTTAAACTCTACTTCTTCACGTCGATACATTCTGCTAACCTCCTTCTTTATTTCAAAAGCAGAAATTTCTACTTTTGAAAGGTATATATTTTTGGGTAACTTATCCATTTTAGATGATATAATAACTACAAAGGAGAGATCACTAATGAACTTAATAGGGCATATTAAAGATTTCTTTAATCTTGTAAACATTCAACAAATCGAAATTTATAATGAATTTTCATTACAACATGAACTCGGTTTATATTTACGAAACCACCTTAATCCTACTTTTAAAATTCAATTTGAACGTAATATCAAATTCTTTGGTATACAGCAAAAATTAATTAAAAAGGAATTGGATATTGTAATCTATAACTTACTAGCTGATGAAAAGTATGCTATTGAACTTAAGTTTCCAAAGAATGGTCAATATCCTGAATCAATGTTTAGTTTTGCAAAGGATATTAAATTTATGGAACAGATTAAGGACAATAACTTCACTCATACGTACGCCATTACATATGTTGAAGATAAATTATTTTATAGTGGATCAAATACTACCGGAATCTATTCATACTTTCGTTCATCTCAGCCTCTCCACGGAGAAATCATTAAACCTACTGGAAAAAAGGATGAACAATTTCATATTAATGGCTCATACCAAATTCATTGGGAAACTTTAAGTGGAAATTCAAAATATTATTTAGTCGAGATTTAATACTTAACAAAAGTAGAAATTTCTACTTTCGTTAAGTATATTTTATTTACTAAGCTTAATTGTTGTTCCTTCAACACGGTTTCCATCTTCGTCTAGCTCATATAACGTGATGTTCTCTTTGTCTTCCTGCTCTATTTCGTATTGATAGGCAAGCTCCTGCTGACCGTCCTTTGTTGTATATAAGTTCAACATATTATCTTCAACAGCCCATTCAAAAGAGTTATTAAAAACGCCCATTTCAATGAGCACCGTTTCATTCTCGTTAAATGTTACCGTTCCCCCTCCTCCTGAAGACTCTGTACCTGTCCATTCACCAATTAAATCGACTTGATCATTGCCACAAGCAGCCAATAAAAATACCATCAATGCAATCGGTAATAATCGAAACCACTTCATCCTTTACGCCTCCCATCTATTTTAAAAGTCGCATCATCGAAATACGTGTTGCGGACTTCCCAAGTGAAATCCCACCTTTCGCACCACCACTCGAGTACCACATCGAACGAAGAACACTCGGTCCACGAATAATTAAGACACCACAACCAATAATGAGCATGAAATCATACCAGCTGTTAAAGTTAGCGAGAAGCTGCACAATGGCTGCCATCAACAGCACCTGCGTTACAATACTGACAATCTGGCTTAAAAACTCACGCCACCACACTTCACTAAAATCATAGTTTTCAGTCGCAATGGTAATCGCTGCAAACACACTAAAGATTTCTAAAATAATAAGATCCACATGATACACACAAATTTTGAATGTAAAAACGATAAAAACAACGACTAAAAACAGTAACAATAAAGTAATCGCCATCGTCCCTGAACCAAACACATCAACAACCATCGAAGACTCAATCGAATTTGTAATAATATCCGAGGAGCTACCAGCAATTTCAACAAACATATATTCCATTAATGGATACAAAATTTCTTTCACGACAAAGTACAAAATGACTGGTAACAAAAACACCATGATACTCGCCTTTAACGCACTAACAATAATTTCTGCGATGTTACTCTCATTGTTAGTCGCTTCATTTAACATCGCATTTAATATGCGGAATAACACAATGGCAACGAGTAGCACCCCACCAAAAACGGCAAATATCCGATAAACGTCTAAAAATAAACCACTTAGCGCCTCATGGTTAAAGAGTACTTCTGCTAGAAATTTAAAAACCGCTGTTAGTAAATCATTTAACCATTCTTCAATCATATTCATGACTTTATCTTTTATATCAAACAACTGGCAGCCCTCCTTTAGACGAAGCTTTGTGCACAGCTATTGTTTTTCTAAATCAATTTCGCCTTGCAATTCCTCCAACGCACTTTCAAATGTCACTTCCTGCTCCACAACTTCAAAACCGAAAAACTCCTTCTCTAATTGCTCTTGCTCGGAAAGCTGTGTCGCTGCCTTTTTCGCCATATCTTCCTCAAACACTTGCTGAGCCTGTGCTAATTTTTGCAATTGTTCCTCAGACGGTTTTGCGTGATAACCAAATTGGCTTACTTCATATTCTTCCGTCACACCAGGAAACAATTGAAACTGGAATGCTTTCTTAACTTGAATCGGGGGCTTATGCTGAAATAAAATGATGCCGATGTCTGCTGGCATTTGCATAATTTCGCCTGCGGTCATTAAATCTCGTGCTGCAAAGCTTTCATTTTCGCTCATGCTACTTGTTCGGTTCTCCTTACCGTATTGCTTCGATTCCGATTCAGTATCCACTTTGACGGTCGTTTTATCGAGTAAATCCTTAAAATAAGTAGCTGTTGTCCGATTGGCAGCGTTTAAGCATAATTTCACCCCACAGTTTCCTAAAATAGACTCAGCCTTCTTCTCACTGTACCGATCTTGCAGCTGCGAAACCGTTTGAATAATCGTCGCAACACTAATGCCATAACCACGACACGTCGCTAAAAATTCCTCATAATTATCAAACTTCCCAAGATTCACAAACTCGTCTAAAATGAAATTCACGTGCCGAGGAAGCCTTGCATGACGATGAGCTGCTAATTCATACAGTTCATTAAATAACTGACTAAAGAATAAGTTCACCAAGCTCTGCCACGATTGGTCCATCAACGGAATGATGACGTAGAGCATCATTTTCTTCTGCCCAATATCCGTTAAATGAAAATCGCTAAAACTCGTAAATTCAGCCACTTCACTGTCTACATAATCAGAAATCGTCGTCAACATCGACACGATTATGCTGCCCTGCATTTCCTGCTTCGCCTTTTTATAGCCAAGCTCATACGCTCGCCTTGCTGGGTGCTTAAAATCAAGCTGTAAAAACTGTTTATCTAGCTCGCTATCTCCGTCGCCATCTTCCGTATCAAAGGTTTGTAAAAATTCAAGCAGTCCCCGCATATTTCGGTGCTTCGGCTCTAGCTCATGAATTGCATATAAAATTAGCGCTTTTAGTAAGGCACGCTGCGAGTAGTACCACACATCTCGCTTACCGTCTTTATTGGCACTATCGACCATCTTCGTCGCTACCGTGGTCGCCTGCGTTTCCTTGCGTACATAATCGAGTGGATTGTGCCGATCACTCGCCTGCATATTCATAAAATTAATAACGTGCACCTCATAGCCCTGTGCCTCTTTAATCGCTGCCGTTTTCTCGTACACTTCCGCTTTCGGGTCTGTAATGACAATGCTGTTTTCTGTTTCATATAAAACATTCGTCATGACAAAGGACTGTGTTTTATAGCTACCAGGTCCACCAACGACCATAATATTGCGATTTGGCTTCGATTCATTTGGCTGGATTAACACTTTTTTATTGTAAATGCCTAAAATGGTGCCATTCATTGTTCATCACGTCCTTTAAGCGACTGTAAAAAAGCCTCTCGCACATCCTTCTCCGACTTCGCAATAAAATTGCCATCTAAAATTTCCTTTTCCTTCGCCCAACGTGCCGAGCCGTGATAGGCATTTTTTTCGTGAATATCCCAGCCCTCTTTTTTCTGTTTGCGTCGAATTTGAATAAAGGCGCTGTACACTACATTGAGGAACGTTAACAAGATAAATAACGGATTTCGACTCGTCACATAGCCTTTAATCGTCTGGAATGGATGAAACAAAACGTCCTTTACACTCGCGAACATCGCCTCTGTCGTAATGGCGAGCTTTAATTCACCGAGTAGTAAAATCAAATCAATGAAAAATACAATAACCACTTCAAAGAGAAGAAAACTGACGAGAAACCAAAGAAGTTTCTTCATACACCATCCACCTCCGTCATGTTACCAATGACTTTAAATTCACCAATCACATAGCGTTCCTCGTCTCTTAGTACCTGCACCTCATACAATTGACTGCCATGATTCACGAGCGCACCGTCTAAATAGTAATTCGTCGTCGTATACACTAAAAACGTATGAGGCACGGCTGAATTCATATAAACCTGCACTTCTTCTAGCTCATGTTTCATTTTCACAACAGGTGCTGCAAGAGAGGATGCACCTTTGAGTTTATTCAGTACATTTAATTCGACAAAATTTGACATTTCGTTGAAGCGAATCACATACGATTCGTTGTCATAGTTCAAATACACGCTAAATGCCTCTTTGACAAACTGTACTTCCTCGCCTGTGACTTGAAAGCCTGTAACCGCCGAAAGCTCTTCATTTTCTAAAGTGAGTGCCTCCAGTTCCTCATTCTTTCGCTCAATCGTTTCCTTTAAAGCTTGCTTGTCACCTATGAAAACAACGACTGAACCTGCTAATACCAAAATGATGAGTAACAGTACACCGAATACAATCCCTTGCTTCATCCTCCTTCACCTCCCGCAAAATTAACAACACGACCATAACTGTATAAATGCGCCTGCCAGTATGGATCATTTAAATCGGTGAAGCCAATTCCACCACCATTTGCATCAAACATTTTGCCGTTCCCCACATACATACCGATATGGGTCACTGGTCTGCCTGCATTGTACGTGCCGGTGAAAAAGATAAAGTCGCCGGGCTGCAATTCATCAGCCGTAATTTTTTGCGACACATTGTATTGTTCCTGAGCTGTACGAGGTAAATTCACACCGATTTTCCGAAATGCCCACATCATCAAGCCTGAACAATCAAAGGAAGTCGTCGGGCTCATCCCACCAAATGTGTACGGATAACCGTCAAACTGAACCATCGTTTCATACACAATTTGAAAATTAGCCGGGGCATTTGCAATGTCAATGACTTCACCCTCTCGCATCGTTCCAACATAACGCTTCACGTGAGCGACATACTCGGGGTCACCATAGCTCGACCAACCGAGCTTATCAGCTTGCTGCCGAGAAAATGCCTGTGCCAATTCTTCTGAATGTTTTCCACCGTTCTGTGCAATAAAATCCATATAACCCGAGCCGTAGTTATAGCTTTGAATAGCTGTATCTAAATCAACGCCAAGTCGCTCACGCTTTGCCATGACCTTCTCAAAATGAGCAACACCCACCTCAATAGAATAGACGGGGTCTGTAATGGTGTTCGGTGGCAACCCAATGGACTCACTCGCCTGCATCACATCGAGTGAAGCTATCCCACCACTCTCCTGCATCATAATGGCGAGAACTAACGCTGTATGTTCTTCTAATCCGTATGTTAAAAGTGCACCGTGCACTATTTCTTCGTACTGCAAAACAGCCTCTGACAGTTGGCTTCCGATTGTATATTGTCCTGTTGGTGGCTTCGCATCCTCTGTAACGAAAGCTAAAATAAGGATTAAAAACAAAAAGAACGGTGCAACGATAAGCCACAACAACTTCCGACCACCTTGTGAAAATAAAAGCTTCGCCAGTAAAAATTTCATCGACTTAGCCCCCTTTGAGCCCTTCGATTTTCGCCTCCAGTTCTTCAATTTTCGTTTGCTGTACCTTTAATTGATCGTCCTTATTCGCTGTATTTGCGGACTGTAAGGCTGTTAGTTTTTCTTTCGCTATCATGAGTTCACTTTCGGCCTGTGCTAACTCAATAACTCGCTTTAAATGGTCATCCTGCGTTTTATTTAGCACCTCCCGAGCACCTGCCATATCACCCTGTTCAACAAAGGCTTTTCCCATCCGTCTAAGCGTATGTTCATCTGAAATAAACGGTAAATCAGCTGCCATTTGTGCCACGTCATAGCTGACAATCGCCTTTTCATATGCAAGCTTTTGCGAGTACACAGATTCCCCTTGTGAAAGTGTCAAATCAAGGAGCTGTTTCTCCTCTCCCTGCTCATATAAAACGGTGATAATTTCCTCTAAAACGGCTGGCTCTGTATCAAGTGCAAGCTGCCATTCCTCCTCTTCCATTAACTTAGCTGCCACTTCTTTTGAAGAATCTCCTAGCTCAAAAAATAACGGAATTGCCTTCTCAAATTGTTCGTCAGCAAATAATGTCTGTGCCTCTTGCTGTAACTGTTCCTGCTCATAATCTTTTGTTAGTGCCGAAAGAGCTTCTACTTGCTGTTCATTCGCTGCTTGTTTGATATAGCCAATCCCAAATAAACCAAGAAGGGCTGTTAACATAACACCCGTTATCAAACGAGAACGCCATTTTTTCTGTTCAGCCGTTTGGGCTTGCACCGTATGATACGCAACAAAATCGTACGCCTCTGTCAGCAGTTGCTGCATATCTTCAATCGTTTGCGCCTGTAAAATGGAATTTACTAAATCATTCGCTCGCTTCGCTAAATGCTCTGGCTCCGCTAAGCATTTTTCATACGGCTGATTCGTTAGAATCGTTAAGATAAGTGCCTTATAGCGTTGTAAATGCGTATATTTTTCTTCTCTAGGCATTTGCCGATTCGCTCGGTAACTGTAACGGATCGTGGACATCGGGTGATAATACACAGTCGCGGGATGCAAGCTCACAAAATCAGGTGTCTTGATCACGATTTCATCCAGCAAAATCGCCTGTGCAACCGACAGCTTCACCACGTAAGCCTCCTGCTTAATCGCGACAATCGGCTTAAAATGCTCGACAAAATGAAAGGTGATGAGCACGTGCCCTTCATTTTCTTCGATTCCTCTAAATGCTAAAAATGCATCGGCTTTCGTACTTCGTAAAAACTGGTCAATTTCTTCTAACCTGTCATAGGTAAATTCACTACGACTAATCGTAAATTGGGCTATGTCTGGCGTTAATTTAATGCTGCCAAATGAAAAATTGTAAATTTTGGTCGCACTCACACTAGCACCTCCTAACGATTTAAAATAAATGAATAACTTGAAAAGTCATTTATATCAATAGATTAACCAATTAACCATTAAAACTATTTTATTTTTATACTTTTGATAGGTAGAAAATTCTACTTAACAAAAGTGGAAATTTCTACTTTTCAAAGTTCTTCATTTTTAGTGCCTCTTGATGCTCAAGTTCCGTCATGCGAATTCGTTCTTCATAATTTGGCGTAATAGCTGCACTCGCCTCATATAGCTCTTCATAGCGTGCTGGATCTTTTAATCGAAGCTCTTCCTCGGTTAATTCTACTCGCATAAACGCTCGCTGCGTCCCATGAATAATCAGTGCCTCACCTTGCTTACGTCGCTCTAACAGTTTCTTTTCCTTTTCACTAAACGTCATACGTAGCTTCTCTGTAATATCATCGACGCCCTTATTATCAAGACCAAAGAACACTTTTGTATAACTATTACCAATAATCGCCTCTCCGACATTTTGGCCATTCGCCATTTGTCCGTCTAATACATCTTGGATTTGCTGTGTTCCCGCAATCGCACCGGCATTATATTTCCGAAATCGTTTATATGCCTGGTAAAAGAAACTCGCTGCATCTGGATTTTGCGTTAAAAAGTGAAACTCATCGACGAACAGCTTGACGTTTTCATCTGTATTTTCTGTGATGTTATCCCACAAGTGACTAAATGTATTTAAATATGCTGCCCCTTGCACTTCTGCCTCGTTTTGCAATGGCTTTAAATCAAAGGACAACAAGTCGCTCTGTAAATTAATATTTGTATGCCCATTAAAAATCGTTTTACTACCATTCACATAGCTCTCCAAAATATAGTGAAAGTCCTCAATACGTGCATAACGATCGGCATCACTTCCCTTTAATGTAGCAATCGCTTCATAGACATCTGATAAAATCGGGTATGCTGTACTCGGCACTTCTCGAAAACTCGTATATTTTAAAATGCCCGCATCACGGTACACTTGGCGTAAAATGGCATCTAATATCGCCTTTTCTACCTGTGTAATGTCCTGCTTTAACACTTGAAAGAAACCAAGCAATCGCTGAACTTTATCCTTCAGCACCATATCCATATCAGCTGGACCCTCGTCGACCACATTTTCCGAAAAGACCTCTAACGGATTAATTTTCGTACTCGAATTACTACTTAAATGAACAACCGTCCCACCTAAATGTTCCACAATGTTCGTGTACTCATTTTCAGGGTCAATAATGAACACCTTCACGCCCCGAGCAAAGTACCGCAAAATCTTTTGCACCATATACGTCGTCTTCCCAACACCACTCGTGCCAATAACGACCATGTTTTGATTCAGCGTATTTCGTCGATCTAGGTAATCAATCGCTATTAAACTACCTGTATCCTTGTTCACGCCTTCTACATCGCTACGTGGATTAATCGTTAAAATTTCCGCATCATCAAATGGAAACATACTACTCGCTGCCTCTGTATTGGACTGCTTATACGTGTAATCCCCGAGCAAATTTTCTAAAATTGGCATCGCACTCCAAAACGTCTGGTACATCGCCTTAATAGGTGTCATCGCCTTTAACTGCAATTTCACAAGCGTATTATGAACCGAGTCACTAAGGGCATTCAGTTCATCTAGCGATTTAGCCTGCAAGTAAATATACGTGTATTGATAAATATAGCTCGATTCATTTTCAAGAAACTTCATCAGCTGGTGCTCAGCTGCTTCAACCTGCTTTTCAAGCTGCCTTTTTTTAAGTGGATCAAAGGTTTTCAGCACTTCAGCCTGCTTATTTTTAATCGTCTTATTATAATGATCCACCATTTTATTCGCGTTGGAGGATTCAAGAAATTGCACAATCGTAATATTGCCCTTCTTGCGCTTCAATTCAGACAACCAATTCCCATAGCGGCTTTTCGGATAATCTATAATCGCAAGGACACGAATAAAATTATCACCCGATTCAATATGATCTGCACATTCCTCCCATGAAAACGGATAAATCATCTCCAAGCTCGCCTCATCTAATACATCACTTAGTGCCTGTTCCTTATCAACGAGCTGAGTTGGCTTTCGCTTAAACATGCCCTCACCTCCTAATGGTTCGAGAAATTAAGTAAGTGCTGTAATACTTCTCGGCACTCCTTCGCTGTCAGTTGCCTTGCCTCCACATCATACGTGCTTAAAGCATTTTCTAATTGCCGAATAAAGAGCAGCACCTTTTCCTCTAACTGAATGGCTGTTTGCTCAAGAGACGCTAAATGCTTTTTTGATATCTTTTCATGCAGCACGACAATATGTGTCTTTGTCGTCATCTCTTGAGAAGACGCAATCACTGAAAACGTATCGACATAGCTGGCAATGAGTGCGAGCTTTGCTTCATTTTCTGGTTCTTCCTCTAACACCGTTAAATAACGATGCTGCCAAAATAAAATATAATCACTAAAATCAACCGGCATTGTAATATCTAAATACTGCTGTACTTCCTCACTATTCTCACCGAGCGTCGACATTAAAAATGCATTGAATTCATCAAATACATCCTCCTGCTCCGTGGTCGTCAGTAAATCGAGATTAATGCCAGTCACTTTAATGAGCACAACCAAATAACCACGTTTTGTGACTAAAAAGTCATTGTACTGCGCTTCAATGAGCGACATATCTTGTAGGCTCTCTTTGCCTTTATCGAGCGTTTTTGGCTCATAATCAAATACGTAATCATCTATTGGCTTCTTCTTTAAACCAAATAACTTTTCCCACAATGCATTCACCGCCTTACTTTAAAAAGCGATCCTTCTTTCGTACATAAA
>ERZ808028.906-NODE-906-length-20547-cov-5.991255_pt1 | contig 20547 bp, 20 predicted proteins | sample MGYA00380184_ERZ808028 | MGnify/ENA primary metagenome ERZ808028 (study PRJEB31490, sample SAMN06133397) | mouse gut metagenome | isolation source: J8_1 | host: mice | place: China: Chengdu | collected 2015-05 ...
GCTTTCTACCTCTACATTAATCCCAGCGGGGGCAAACCCTATGGTCAGCATGCTAAGATTCGGTACACATCAAAAGGGCGCGCCTATTTCCTGGCTAACGGCCGGCGCATCCACCTGGACCAGTGTCTGCGAAAGGATATCTGAGAGGAAGATTGACTATGATTGGAACAATTGGCATTGCAAATATCCTGTTGGCTCGGTCTTTCGATGAGGAGCGCCTTATTAACCCCATGAAACTGCAGCGCCTGCTGTATATTGCAGCCTGCGAGTACCTTAAGGAGACCAGTGACCTACCGTTTACGGAGGATTTTGCCGTGTGGGCATATGGACCAGTTCTCCAGTCCGTTCACTGGAAGTTTGGCTGTTTCCGAGCTGGGCCAATCAAGGTCTATGGACGGGATGCTCTGGGACGTACTCAAGGGCGAGATGTACTTATTGACAGGCGGCTGGAGAAATGCGTAAATCGGGCATGGTTTAGTTTCAGAAACTGGTCTGCAGCAAGCTTATCCGATCTGCTCCGAAAAGATGGTTCGGCCTGGCACAGGGCATTCCAGAAGAATCGAGAGACAATTGCCAAAGAGGATATGCTGGAGGATTTCAGCTACATCAGCGAAATTATTTGTTGAGAACAACAGAGAACGGGGCCCGGAAATAATTCCGGACCCCGTTTTTAGTCGATTGTAATATAGTACCCTATGTCCTCAACTCCAGACAACTCGTTGTAATTGCCTGTCAGAATGGGTCCACCCAGAACAGCCTCCAAAAAATCTGCGACCCGCTCGCAAGCGGTCTCATTGGAGCAGACGATTTCCTCGCCATTGAACCAGAAGCCGCGCACGGCACACTCTGGGTCCTGGGGCAACGCCGATGTAATGATATCGAACAATTCCCCTCTGTTCATGCCGTACCCCTCCAATTATTAATGCCAATACCCATCGAATACTAAGGCCTCAGTGTCTGCATGGTCCAACAGTTTTCTCTCGTACACATCAGCCTCCATCCCGAAGAAAGAGACATACTCCTCATCGGGGGTTCCCAAAACGTCAATTTTAACCTCAGGATCCGTAATGGCGAAAACCTGTTTTGTAAGCAGGTTGACCTTGCAGGGCGTGGTGATACTGAGGCCACCATTCCACCAAAGAGTGTACTCTGCATTCACGATGGGGGACTCCCCTTCCAGAGGGCAGATTCGCCAAAAGGCCTCAGTGTCTGCATGGTCCAAAAGTTCTCTCTCATCAATGATCTTCACCTCATGCATAGTCTCCTTGAACGCAATATTCTTTTTATTGGTTTCCATTTTCTGTTCCTCCTATATTTTTATCCGATAATCCTCAGAATTTGCTGAATTGCGTGCTCCAGGCTGCCATTGTTGGAGACAGTCCAGTCACAAATCTGCTCATTTTCCATTTCTTTGTCCAGCGTCATCAGCCGGCGTACCTTGTCATCCGTCGGAACATCCCGCTCCAACAGGGCAGCAACGATGTCTTCCTTGTTGCGGCGGACGAACACAGTCACGCAGCGATCCTCATAGACAGACTTGCAGGCCATAGCACCGTGAATATCCACTGGCTTGATGGCGATGCGGCCATCCATCCAAATCTTCTGGATTTCGTCCTTAGAGATGCCATAGCGATAGCCAGCGTAAACGGTATGCTCCACAAGCCGGTCACCGGCGATGCTCTCCTGGAACTCCTCCTCTGTGACAAATTTGTACTCCTGGGCGTCAAGACCATCAGGTCGCGGAGCTCGCGTGGTCAGAGCCTTTACCTTCCGGAAGAGCGGGTTTCTGACCAGTTCATCGCAGATGAAGCTCTTGCCAGATGCGGATGGGCCTACCAAGCAGATCATGCCAGGATGGCCGGCAGCTCCCAACTTGGGAATCTCGATAGTGGGGGCCAGAGAGACGGCCTCGACCATCTGGATAAACTCCTCGTAGGCCCCAACACGCAGGTAGCCCTCAGCGGACATATTCCACGGTTGGTTGAATACCACAGGGTACTGAGCCCGGCTGGTGGAGATGTTATACATGGCATCATCCAGCAGGAAATCAGCCTGCAGCAGATCCTTGCGGCTCCCCAGGATAATGTTGCTGGGGGCAATGCGCGGGAAAAAGCGGAGGACCTGATTGGCGCGGATCCCCATCTGGTGGGGCTTCATAGCGGAGGCAATAATTACCTCATGCTCAGCGTCCAGCAGTTCGTCCACCATCTCCACGGCCCCAGGATACGGCTTCTGGTCGTCGAAGAAGTCGGGCTCGTTGAAGATAGCCATAAGAGCCTTGCTCACCTCCGGAGGGAAGTTGGCGAAGCTATACAGAGTTACGGCGCTTACATCCACAGGCAGTCCCCGGGCAGTTGCTTTCTGGCAGGCGGTCTCGGTGCAGGGCATCAAGACATTATCCACGTCCAGAAGAATGGTCATTTTTCTTCCTTTTTTCAAGTGCTTCAACCTCTTTCTTTATGTAGTTAATCCCTATATTGTGGAGATGCCCTCATAGTATGCAAAGAGAGAAATCTTTATTTTGGAGGGGGCGATCTGATTATCCTTTGGTGGATACAGAGAGATGCCGGCAAGAATTTTTCTGGCGTGCAAACTCACTGGTATTGACTGGGCTTTCTCGATCGATGCCAATAAGGGTGGTTCCCGCCTCTCTGTTGTTTTCAACACAGGGGGTGTTTAGCGACACAGTGACGCAGGGTGCTGCCCAAATACCATCGATCGGTGTGGTAATTCAAAACACATGGGTATACGCCCCAAAAATCCCTCCTCTACGTTTTATCGTATCCACCCAAAGAAGCTCTTTTGCCAGAACGCTTCCGGCTGCACCCAAAATATCAACACCAGAACAGCAAAAAGTACTCCCAGCCTATATAGGCCAGGAGCACTCTGTCTTAGGATACAAGTTGGTGAATTACCGTTGTTGTTGCTCCATCTTTCTCTCTTTTCCCATTAACTCGAATCTCGTCAATCCAGCGCACCTCAAGATGTTTGTTGTCGCCGGAGCCCACCCAGTAGCGATGAGGATGGCGACGTCGCATATGGGGCGACATCTGCCAACCATGCCGGCGTACCAGATCCCTGTTGGACACTTTCTTTACCCCACTCTCGGAGAGCTCAAAAAGCTGTAGAGACGGCTCTGTACCAACAGAATACCCGGTATGGACTGTAGGTATCTGCGTTGCTGTAGGAGTGGGCAGGGATGGAGGAGTTCCCTTGTTCGCAACCTTGTTAACAGGCTCCGAGGCAAGTCGCTTGAGATTTTTTTGCCTGGTAACGGTCAGGATGTGTTTTAGAGCACAAAGAAAGGTTATCGTTTCATCAGCTAAATATTTGGGATACTGGGACAGTTTGTCCTGCAATGGTTCAGTACCAACGACAATTCGAATTTCCTCTGAGGTACAGATGTCTATAAGGACAATTCCAGGTTTCTTTTCACCCTCAATGACGCATGCTCTTGCCAAAAATGAGTACAGCCCGTCAGACAAAGCAATTGTGCGATGCGGCACATATTCCACAAGCCCATGGAGAAAGCCGCTTTCAAATAAGCCATCTGCATACATATCAACAAGCTTTTTCTTGAGTGAGTTATCGAAGCTGTAGATAACTCTGTTTTCTTCCCACTCAACGATGCTGTGGTAGAACGCAAGTGTGATATGTTTTCCCCTATCATCTGTTGCTGGGATTATATCAGGGATTACACCTTCGCACTGACTGATTAATCCCCTGAATTCTTTGAGCATGTTCTCTCGTTTCAAGTACCCCATAAGCATACGAAGCCCAGGTACTGCCCACTCTGGGGACATTCCTGAAATGGGAAGATCGTTTGGCCTTTCTGTCGGCAACACCTGTATCAATGTCCCGTTTTGAATACTTTTGTTGACCAGATACTCTCCATTTTCATCCGCCATGTTCATTAGATACCCGATATAGATCAAAATTTTCAAAATAGTTTCCCTCTTTGTGGTAAAAGAGTTCTGGTTATCAGCTTTCTCCAAGCCAGTAAACAATTCCTTTGCTGTGGGGTCTTGATAAGCAATGCAGTCCATGACATATGGAGGGTTCAATGTGAGCATTGCGACACGGACATCATTTTGCCCATATGAACCGTATTCCTCGCCCGATTCTGGAGGAATGATAGATATACAACTGCAGATTGTATTGGGGATACTGCTTCCTGTTTCAGAGAAATCCAAATAGACTGGCGTGAAACATGCCGATCGAATTAACGGCGTACACCTTATGCTCCAATCCTGCATCCAGAAGTCGTTTTCAACAAACTCCAGCAGTTCTTTCGTTATTTTGAAAAACTTCTTGTTTGACAGCCAATTTCCCAAAACTAACGATACCATTAAACCTTGGTAGAAATCTTGCTCTTTAAGCATCTTTGACAAGAACTCTTTGCCTTTTGAAGTTTGAGGATCTGGATCTGAGGCCGGACCATCAGGGAGGTTGAGTATCCCTGTGATTTTTTTATACTGCTGCTTGAATGCCAAAAGCCCAGCTTTAAACATTTGAATATTCGCGGTTGAGATATGGCAAATCCCTGCAATTTCCAACTCAAGCGGAGTCAGATTCCGGGTTTTCTTCCCAGATCCACCCTTTCCCTGTTTTTTCTTTTTTCCCATATGTACTTTTAAACCTCCTTATTGTTGGATGCAACAATGATATGCGGAGACCTCAAATCCTATTTTGTACTGCCTGTGAAACAGTGACGCAAAAAGAAAGCACCCTCAGCCAATAGCCAAGGGTGCTGTACTCAGTTGCCCAAAACCTCAACAGAGAATCCTGTCTCCGTCTCCTCGATGCTCATGTTCAGGGCAATCCATTCCAAGGTCTGGTCTCTCCTTCTGATGGTTTCCGCATCCGGGCGCTCCATCCTCTGCTGGAACTCCTTGGACTCCTCTCCCGATAAAACGATCTGATTTTCCTGGTATTCTGCCACAGTATCACTCCTCCCGACCTGCGGTACAGAAGAAGTCGTCCATACAGAAGCGGAATCCTGCATAGGCCACAAAGATGACCTCATCGGGAATGTCCTTATCTACATCGGCAAGTTCGCCATAGGACGGACACCGGTTCTCGTTCTGTTCCAACTGTTCACAGAGATAGGACTGTTTCAACTCAGCGAGTTGATCTCGGGTCAAATCTTTTACTGACATTGTAGACTCCTCCTGATTTTTTGTTTCCATGATTAGTGCTTTGGTTGTTTTTACGCCACGTCCTCGAAGGTGACTTTCCCAACCACGCTGTTCTTGTTCTTGATGAAAACGACGGTGTTCCCGTTCTCAGAGGCTACCTCGCAAGAAACATCGTCGTACTCCAAATTAGAAAGAAAAGTGTCAAAAACGTCCTAAAACATAGTAAGCCCTCCTTGTTTTATATAGATTTTCCTTGATTGATAGTGCTATCATTAAGATATGCAAACAGTCCACAAACAATTCCGCGACACAGTAACGTTGAAAAACCGCCACCCATTTTTGGATGACGGTTTTGTGATGGTTAGTTTCAATTATAAAAATCTACTCTTTCCCAGTATCAGTTTTTCTTTGCGGCTGATACTGAGGATCAGTTTCCCTGTATTTCAACCGCTGCATAGTGTTCTGCGGGTCTCTCATCAGACTGGTCATCATCTCATATGCCTCAATGGGCGAGTAGTGCAGGTCATGCATCAGGCGACGAGGCGTGTATCCGCGGCGGGCGAACTTGGTATCGGCCTTGCTTTCATTGAGATACTTTGCAAAGCTGGCCAGGGCCTCAGCGTCGTCGTCGAAACCAACCATCATGCGGCGGGCTTCCTTCTCCCCCACTTTTTTCGTCTTGATAATCCACTCCAAGACGGTTTGCTTATCTTTCTCCAGCTTCTCCTCAGGGGTTTCGGAGATGTAGCGATTCTTGCCGGTCATACGGGGGTCTCCCCTTCCTGGTTGCCCCTGCCGGCGCTGGGGAGGCATTGACTGAGACGGATAGCGTTTCTTTTTCTTCTCTTGTTCTGCCCGCTCCATCTCTTCCAATTTCGCAAGTTCCTCCTCTTTGGATGGGAGGGCTGAAACCTCTGAGGTAGCTGCATTGGTTGTAGAGACATTGCTGGCAGTCCCATTATCCAGCGGCTCGATTCCAGTAAGGATATAATCCTTTCCAACAATCATATCGTGATTGGTGCTGCTGGTAACATAGACAAGATTTTTTCTGCGATTATCCTTACTCTGGAACGTCAGCCGGTACAAATTGATTCCATTAAACTGTTTCGTCCTAATATTTGTCAGGGTAAAGCACTCTTCCGCCTTTGAGGTAGAAATCCATTTTTGAATGGGATAAGGGTCAATCTGGGGATCTCCTTTTAGCATTTCAGCAATTTCGGTACTCTGCGTTTTGAACAGATAAAAGAACTCATAGAGTCCAAAATATCTCAGGTACTGAGCTACTGCATCCTTGGGTACATTGCAGCTGGTTATATCAGTCATAAGCAGCTCAGTGAATCCCTCTACCAAACCGAACTGTGCATCCAGACTGGATGGATCAATCCGATTTGTATGAATCAGTTTCTCCATCAGGCAGTGGAAATTCAGAAAGCTGCCGCTTGGGTCGATCTTCCTCCGTTCAGCAGCAACCGGCTCGCTCAGAACTTTCCGGACATCCTCAACCAGAAGAAATTTCTTGGGTTCGAAGGCGGTCTCAGACTGCACATCGGCAGATAAAGGAGTATCAGCAACTGATTGTGAAGCGGGGATTTCAGAAGACTCCTGGGTTGGAGCCTTGGCCTCACCCCTCCCATCCGGTTCCATAATAGTTGATGGCGAATCTCTCTTCACATCCTTTGTGAATGGAACGACCCCAACCTTTGCTCGAATCGGGGTCCTTCCACACAGCCACACCTCGCGGATGATTCCCTTGTGGGAGTACTCAGCAATTAGGGACTTGGCCATTGCCTGGGTAGTCTTCATGACCATAATTGTCCCATTGGGCAGGGTTGCTTTGATGGTGCGAGCATATTGCAGGGCATCCTCCCTGTCAATATACAGCCGGAGAGCTTTCTCCTCAGTGGCAATTCCGAAGGTCTTGGAGGTCCATTCCTCTATGGTTGTATCAGGATCAGCTACAACATAGATGGTTCCATACTTTAGGAAACTTTGAACAAGTGCGGCCTCCTCCCCTGGGTCGGGCCGGCGTTCCAAGCGATACCGCAGAATCTGCCTGGTCAAATAAAATAAATCTTTTATGAGAATTCACCTCACCAAAAGTTTCACGACACTGTGTCGTTGATGTTTGAAAACAGGGCCGAGCTGGCTGCACGGCCCCAGATTTGTTAGATTTGGTCGAGCAGGGGATTCTTTCCCAAAGACGGAAGCAGGGCTGGAGACTTTTTGGGAGATGGCGGTGGTACAGGAGCAGCTTTCTGCGTCTCATGGATAGGCGTTTCAGCTGGTGCAGAAACCTCTTCATTATCCGTAAAGGCAAAAGACCTGTCAAGGCTTGGTACGACAGCTTTTCCCGATCTGCCCAGTCTCTGCCTAGGCTCCCATTGGCTGGGCAACTCGGATTCGGTAGGCTTCTCAGAAACCCAGCTTGTATCTGGGGCAGCAGGCTCAACCGGGTCAGGATGCGGCAGTTCCCTTTCCTTTCGTACCTTGGTCATGTTTTTATTAACGCTGACCAGAAATTCAGCCCAGATGCGGTTGTACTCATCCATTTTGGGAGGGATGTCCTTGTCCCCCGTTTTCAGATTCTTCCGAATGAGGGATTTGATGAATGTGGCCAGCTTATGACCATTCGCCCAGGCTTCGTCCAAGACGGTTCTGAGCTCCGCATTTCGAATGGTGAGATTGATCACGCTGCCAATGACGTATTCACGATGAGGGCCTCGTATGTGCCATCCATACTGGAAGGAACCCTTTGGCGTCACTGTGTCGCTGGGGTTATCCTTGTCTCGAATCAGCGGGGCTGTTTTATTGATGATGCCAATCCGGAGGGGCTGCTCCAGGGCATAGGCGGCCAGCAGGCCGCGCACCCATACAGTACGGCTCATGTGGTTACGCTCCAGCAGGTTGAACCACGCTGCGATATCCTTATCCTCCGGACTGATATAGATACCGATACTTGTCGGTGATCCCATGGATGGAAGCACCTCCTTTCTATGATGAATGCAAAACCGTTATCGCTGAATCTTCCCGCACAGTCCCTTATACGCGCCAGCGGCAATAGAGAATTCGATGGGAAGAATCTCGCCGCCGATGTCAGGCGTGGTCAGCAGCATATGCTCTTCATCCATCAGACCAGTCCCCTTGTAGTACTCCAACAGCTGAGCAAAGAAACAGGCACCGGTACCGCCGGTGACCAGAATATACCGGAAGTCTAACAGGTCATCGTATTTCTCGTTCAGGTAGTGAATAAAGCTGTCACAGACAGACCGCAGCTTCTTTTCCCGGATAGAGGCCAGATCAATGGTGATTACTTTTCCCTGTGCCTTATCCATATACCGGATGCCGCCCTCCCCTTGGCTCAGGAGATATTCAACGGCGTAGTGCTTGATGTCCGGGCGTACCTCAGCAATCTCCTTGGCGATAGCCAGGTTGACGTTTTTCATGGCATGGGAGGTGTCGCTTTCTGCCCGGCCGTCGTCAACGCTGCCGCCGCGGGAAACGGGTACCAGGCCAACAGTGTAGTAGCCGCCGTCAATGACCAGCGTGGGTCCGTTGGACAGGTAGAAATACTTCTCCTCATTGATGTAGCCGTTATCGTCAGAGGTCTCCCCCAAAATGGCGGCAATAGTCTGAGAAACAGTCATGACGTTGGACTCCTTGATGGTGAAGTGGTAGAGCCGTTCGGCGTCATCCTCAAAAGTCATATAGTAGCGCTGCTCGCCAGAAACCAGGCCAACAATGGTGGAGGCATACTTGTTCCGGACTGCGTGTGGGAGAGCCACAATCAGGCGAATGTCCAAGTCTTTCTGCTCGTCGTACAGGCCGGTCAGGTTGATAGCTTTGGCGATAGCAGACAGGATGCCAACAGTGGCCTCAGCAGAAATGAAGCGTTCCTCGGTGTAGAAGTTGCGCAGAGGGTCATCCTGCTGGTTCTTGTTCTCGAACATCAGGCTGCGGGCATACTGCCCCACCCGCCAGGTAGCGCCGCTGGTATCCTTGTAGAGAATGAAACTGTGTCGCCCTCCGTAGTCGCTCATCTTCCGCTCATCGGTCTCGATGGCGCTGAATGGGAATTTGAAGTGCTGCTCATTGGCGATGACCTTCATGGAGTCAAAGCCAGGGTCAATTGCAATCAGGAGCTGTTTTGACATGGGGTTATCCCCTCCTTTTGAAGTCTGCCGCTATAATATGCAAGTCATATAAATTCTATTTGGCAAAAGAGAGAAATAAAAAAAGAGCAAGGACCGAAGTCCATGCTCATACTCCATAAGTTTACTCGTTTTTGCTGTAGTATAGTTCCAGTGCCTGCTCAATTATTTCATCAGCCCGCTCATAGTCAGCGGGTCTTATTTTTGCCTTGGCTGTCTCCAATAGTTTTGGGGTAGCCTGCTTGAATGCCTTATTGTAGATGCGGGCTTGTTTCCTGGCCTGCTGTTCTTCCTTTGTAAGCTTAACAGGTTCGAGCTTTTGGGCTTCTTCTTCCCGGCCCTCTTTCTCAATTGGGTCAGGAAGGGGTTCCAGGTTGTCAGCGATGAAGTTGCTGCTCCAGGTTATCTTTTGGTTTTTCCCAGAGTATACCTCATACAACCACTCAAGTTTTTTTTCGTTTACCTTATAGGCAAGAAGCTCGTCCTGAATATCAGGAGGAAAGAAAGCAACTCGGTAGCCGATACGCATACTTGTTTTTCCAGCATCCAGACGATCAAACCAATCCTTGATAAGGCCGTGCATCTTGACATATCGTTGAATGGTTCTGAGACTAGGACCATCATCGCTTCCGGCCAACATTGCCATTTCAGTATTTTCCCGTTCTATTTCCTCTTCACTAAGTATCCGATTGCCGTAAAGTTCAGTGTAATACTCATACCAGCCATTGATAAGATCACTTGGAATAAGCTTCCGGTGCAGAAGATTTGTAATATGGAATACCTTCTTTGCCTTGCTATCGTCCAGATTCATGATCCGGCACGGCACTGTGTCGCACTCAGCAGCCTTTGCATGGTTCCACCGGCTTTCACCAGCAATAATTTCGTACATCCCCTTGGTTTGAGGGGACTTTCTTACGATCAAGGTCTCCAAAATACCGAAGTCTCTTATGCTCTGGACAAACTGCTCACTCAGATATTGATCGTGCCGGGAGTAGTCCGAAGTTCCCTTCAGAGTGAAGGGATGGAGCATGGTGACGGGGATGGTTTGAAACCCAACCATGACACTCCCGGCCCCAGTATCATCAATAGGGAGTTTTCCTTTTTGTCTTGCTGGTTGACGCTCTAACTCTTCATCTTCCAGCCCGCTAAAATCTTTTCCTTTAGCCATTCCTCTATCCCTCCTCCATTTTCTTTACTCGTGCCAGAAACTCTGTTGCAAAGTCCTGATAATCCATGGCTACGGGACTCTTTGGAGCGTAGCTTATCAAATCACGTTTCTTATTTGCATATTCGGCTACGGCAATACCTTCTCTGATCTTTGTTTCAAACAGCACAGTCCCTAATCTATCTGCAATTCGCTGGAAATAGGAAGTATATGCTGCCGCAATCTTTGTATGCCTCTTATACTTGGTAATCAGAATTCCCATGATTTCAGCATGCATATCTGAATTTTTCTCCCGGAGTTCATCAATAGTGTTTTCCAACTCCATAATAGCCTTTCTGGATGACTCCTCCGCAAAGGCTGGGATGAGTATGTAATCAGCTGTATACAAGCTGTTTAGTGTCAGTAAAGTCAAAGACGGGTTTGTATCCAGGAAGATAAAGTCATATTCATTACGAATTTCCTGGAGCTCAAAATCCAAGGTCTTGTGTTCCGTAGCCCCCCACCCAGACTGATAGCGCTCTGTGAGAATCCCCATCAATTGCTCGGGGGATATCCCTGAGTCCACATAGTTTTTGAAGTCGCGCCGAGACAGTAGACTACGTCCTGTCCACTGGGAAAGATTTGGCGATGCCCGTACGAGATCGCCAATCTCTGTTTTGACAATGGCTTCCCTCATGGAGCATTCCTGGTTCAAGACATTCAAGATGCTGAGACTTTCCAAGTCGTATTGGTCAATAGGCTTGGTTCCGCCAGCAACCTGATCGAAGTTGCATTGAGGGTCCATGTCGATGGTCAGGATCTTGTAGCCGCGAGAGGTCAGGATGGAAGCAAGGGAGGAAGCGGTCAAGGTCTTCCCTACCCCGCCCTTCTGATTGGTCACTGATATGACATGACTCATGTGGCAAATCCATCCTTTCTCCGCATGCAGAAATAGAGAGTACACGATACTGATTTCGATTATAACAGATGAAAAAGTCGTTTGCAATCGTTTTGTAATTTTTATTTCTGAAAATTTTCGCGTCGCTGTGTCGTTGAATTGTTTTGTCAGAGAGTGGAAGCAGAACTATATACAGTGAGATTGGTGGTTTTTGACTGAGTTTTTGAGGGCTATTTGGACTGAGTCATAGTTCCATGTCACTGTTTCGCCAGCTTTTGTGTACGTTTGGGTTTCTTCTTAGTGCAGAGATCGCGGATACAAGAGCTGTACCGAATGGTCCCTCCTTTTGGGTGGATACGAAGAGATGTGGTGGGGATTTTTCTGAAGTTCCAACTCAGAGCATATGGGCTAGCACACCGATCGATGGTATTTGGCAGTGCTGCTTTTATCGCTGTTGTTTTCTACGATGAGGGCGCTGGCGACACAGTGACGCTGATGAGTTTAATCCTGTTTCCAGATCGAGGTTTTCTGGCATAGTTGTTTTTCAACCCTTCTCCCTCCCTACCAATTCTGCCGATGAAATTTTGCGTATGTGCATAGCATAAGTAACAGAAAGGAGGAACCCTATCTTGTACTTTCTGTGGAGAAACAAGCCGCACGCCGTTCTGGGCCTGAACGACGAGTGGATTCCGAAGGGTGAGATACAGGCCAGGCTCGATGAAGTTCGTATATTTGGAGATGCCGGCGAGGCCCGCTACGTGCAGCGGATCAAATACAGCAAATCCGGTGTTTCTGTCCTAAACCAGAAATCTTTTAAGGAGAAGGTCCGCATCAAGAAGCTGCCTGTTTACAGGTCTGCCCCTGTGCCCGCAGAGAAGCAGGCAAAGGATGGCGAGGGCCAGCCCAGTGATGTCAACGACACAGTGTCGGAGACATCCAGACATCTCATTTACGGTGAATATCTGGAAAAGCTCTGCGAGAGCGACTGCGGGCAGAATACCCGAGTCATCTTTCCGCCCTCCAATCTGGAGTTCACTACAGAAACTCCGGTTGTGAATGGGGCTCGCTCCATTCTAACCAATCTCCTGAAATGTATCACGGACCTGGAAAATAAAGAATACCAGCTGCGGGAAGAGATCAAGAGACTCGACCTGCTTAATTCGGACCGGCTGCATCAGGTTGAGATGTTTGAACTCACTGATGAGGAGTGCATTACGTTCGTGAGGGCACTCCATGAGTCTCAATTGGAACGCCGCCGCCGGAAAAATGAACTCCTTGCTTTGCTGGCCGAGAAAGATGCTCTCAAGAGGCTAAATAAGGATGAGCTGAAGAAAGCCATCAAGGAGATTGAGAGCCTGGGCCAGCAGGAATATCGGTGCCGGGTCCTCTCCGATTCTGATTCGATTGTAGAAGGGCACGCGAAGGTTTCAAGGAAAGGAGTTGATTCCAGTGCCTGAAAAGAAAGTTACATCAATTGTCCTCGTTCAACTGCCCAAGAAGCTGTCATATTTTGTCGGGTCTAAGACCATTGATCCCGGGGGCGGTCAGATCTGCGCCATTTATGACGATGGCTCCTTTGACACAATCTCGATGAGTAAGCCTGAAATCGAGTTTTCTTTCGACAGCAGCAAGGAAGGCCCCGCGCTCGTCACTGTGTCGTTCGGGGGTCAATCTCAGATGTTCCAGGCATACATCAGGACTCCGGTTATTCGCAAATTCCAGATTATGACTCCTCCCGCCAAGCGGGAGTATCTGGTTGGCGAGAAGCTGGACCTGACAGGTCTCCAGCTACAGGCGGAGTATGAGACTGGTGAGAGGGTTCCCTTTGCGGATATTCCAGCCGTTGACTACTCTGTAAAGCAGGGCGACGCTGTCTATCCCTTGTCCATCAATGGCATCACTGTTCCCATCTACATCCGCGTTGCTGATGCCAGTCTGGTTGGTATTCGTATGGGCAAGCCTCCCAATGTGACCGAGTACCTGGAACGCAAAGATAAGTTCAATGCGGCCGGCGGAACGATTTTCAAGATCTACAACAGCGGTGTTGAGCAGGAGATGCCTCTTCCATACAATGCCGTGCGTGGTTTCAGTAACCTGACCCCAGGTTCTCAGACTCTCACCGTCCAGATCGACGGATACACGACCTCCTTCGATATCACCATCGTGGAGAAAAAGGCTGTCAAACTCACTGTGGATGTACCGCCATTCCGGACTTCCTATACCGAGGGCGAGGAGATTTCAATGGATGGGATTCGGCTCTCTGTTGAATACAACAATGGGGAAAATCGAATCTGTGAAGATTGGGATTATGAGCCTAAGGTCGCAACATTGGACGCCGACACTGTGACAGTGAAGTGTGGCGACGCTGTGTCGCAGGTTGCTGTCTCCGTGACCCCCCGTCAGCTGATGTCTATCAGTGTCTGCAAGCTGCCTAACAAGATCCAGTACCGGGAAAATCGTGAGCAGCTGGATATCACCGGAGCGGAGCTGGAGCTCAGCTATGACTATGGCGAACCCATCAAAATTCCGATTGAATCCGATATGGTCAAGGGTTTTGATAATCGTAGGGCGGGGGAGTGTCAGGTAGAGGTGCAATACCAGGGTTTGGCCGCCAACTTCACCGTTGATATCCTCCCGCAGCAGCTGCTGGGTATCACCATCACCCAGATGCCTGAGAAATTGGACTATGCGCCAGGCGAAATGTTTGATAAGAAGGGCCTGGTTGTTTCCGGGTTCTATGACAGCGGCATCCTGGAGCCTCTCCGGTCCTATGCGGTTGAGCCCGACCGCCCGCTGACAGAGTCCGATGTGGCTATTCTGATCAGCAGTATGGATAAGACGGCCGTTATTCCTATCAAGGTGGCTGAGATGTTCCGGCCCAAACTGGAGCAGCCCATCGACTGGGATACACTCTCGAACCAGGATTCGGCTGAACCGTCTCCAGCGGAACCCCTCATCATCCCTCCCGTTGAACAGATACCTGTTCCAGAACCGGAGCCTGAACCTCAACTCCCTGCTACCGGATCTGGATTCCTCCCTGACCCCACTATGGGATTTGGAATTCCGCCGGAGCCCACACTTGACATGAGTCCTAAGCAGGAGCCCGAAAAGAAGCCGGAGCAGAAGAAGAGCAGCTTCTGGGGCCGGCGGCTGTTCTATCCCTCGACATCAAAGTATCAGGACGAGTAGTAAGCCTATTCTGGTTGACAGTACAGAAATGTCTACGTCACTGTGTCGTCGTTGGACTGATTGCCAATACAAAGAGAACTTACCCCAGGTTGGTACATTGCCGGCCTGGGGTTTCTCGCGTCACTGTGTCGTTGAATGTCCTGTGTTAGAAACCATAGATGGAAGGTTGACTAAATTACCATCGATCGGTGTGTCAGTTCAAAACTTGTAGGCCAGCAAAACGGAGAAAAACCTCCCCACCACATTTCCTCGTATCCATCAAAAAAGTGGAGATCATCAAACAGAATATACCAAACTTTCAGAACCCAGCCAAATCCCAAACAACCTTCTTTGAGAATGGCTTTCTGGGCATTTGCATAGGATACAGGCATCATTCAATTTGGATGCCCAGAAAGTTGTGACAAGTCCATTGTCGCAAGGAAACTAAGAAATCAAGGAGGAAATACATATGTATATGCTGCTAAAAGAATATACACCCAAGGCAGGGAGCAGTTGCTGTGAAAGCGCTGTTTTTGGCCTGTGCTCCTGCGGGGCAAAGTTCGAACTCAATAGGGTCAAGGATTCCTACAATGTTGATGCGGAATACGACACTGCTGCCGCGTGCCCCAGCTGCGGCGCGCCGTACGGAAAACTTGCGCAGGATGTCTATCTGCGCAAATGGGATGGAAGCATCATGAATGAAGTGAGGATCCAGAAGAAGGCGGCCTTAACGTCTCTTTCCGTTGACGGCGACACAGTGACACTGTGTCGGGAGGTGCCTGACTTCGAGACCTTCACGTCAAAGCACCTCTCCATCGCGGCTTCCAGTAAGGTCATTTTCAGCACAGATCGAGGACTGAGAATTGAAAAGATAGAAATTGATGGCAAAGAGGTCAAGCTAAATAGCGGAAATCTGGCCAAAGCTCTGAGCTACGTCACAGTGTCGTCGCTCCCCATGAGGGATGACTGCAAAGATTTTGTTGAAGAGATCAGAGCATTGTCGATTATGCTTGATGGAACAACTTCTGTTCCCACCATCGCAAAGAACCTGCTCAAATATCCCGTCTTAGATTCCCTATACCATGAGGTAGCGTCTACTGACAAGACTAATACCACTCTCCACTATCTCAAATCTGCCTTTAAACGAGCGATTGAGGACGAGGTTCTCAAACCTGATGAGCGCAGCATTAAGAAGGCATTTGGCCTTCCGAAACAGCTGATCGACCTGGTGTTCAAGCTGTATATCAGCACGAAAGAGGCACAGGAGCTCAACCGTAAGGTTGGCCCAGATGTGACAGTTGAGTCTGTTAAGGCAGCCTTGGAAATCTTTGGGGAAAGTACCTCGTGCTATATTGGTGAACTCGTTTTCTTTTTGGCTGAGCGGACACCAGCTGAGCGCAAACGACTGGTAACATATCTAACTGAGGAGGTCTCAATCTACCAAGGAATTGAGAAACCAAAGGATGCATGGAACCTTCTGAAAGATTACATCAGGATGAGCATTGATATGAATGTTCCCTATATGCTGTGTCCGAAATCCCTGAAGCTGCAGCATGATTTGGTCAGCATGAATTACAAGGTGGTCCTATCCGAGAGAGAAAAGGCCAAGTTTAAGGAGGTCGTATCCAGCCCTGAGTATAAGAACCTGGGTTGGGTCTCCAAGAATAAAAAATGGGCTGTCATCACTCCCCAGGATTCGGTGGATCTGGTGAGGGAAGGGAAGGAACAAAGCCATTGTGTTGGCTCTTACATCTCTTTTGTCACTTCTGGCAAGTTCAAGATCTGTTTTTTGCGCAGGACTGAGAATATCAAGAAGCCCGTTCTGACTCTCACTGTGAATAAAGAAAATGTTTGCTCTATGTATCTCGGCTTCGACAACAGACATGCATCGGATGAGGAGATTGAGACGTTAAAAGAGTGGACCAAGGCGAAAAACCTGAAGCTGGGATAAAAAGGGAAGGGGATAGTAAAATGAGTAAAGAAATGTTCCGGAAGACGAGAATCGAGATCTGCGACTATGAATTCCTGTTTGAAGAGGCCGATGCGCAGGCGTACCTATACGCCATCAAAGATGGAAATGAGTTCGACTTCATCATGTTTGTGACGGCAGTCAAGAAGGGTTCCGGCGACACAGTGGCGCAGTATGAGAAGACCTGGAAAACGGCCAACCGGTCGGCTATCCAACAGTTCATCGACAAGTTCTGCCAGAACGCCAAGTTCCGGGCAACGTGGCAGACGGGTGGGGAACGGATTGACGCCGTATTGGATAGGCCGGATTTCCTGATCCACCCCAGGTGTGCTCAGGCCATTGTACGCCTGAATTCCAAGAAGGCAAACCAGCTTCATTTCAAAGATTTCCTGGCACTCAAGACTTATGGGCAGGACAAGGTGTCCCGGATGAAGTTGGAGGCGCTGAAAGACCTCCTTCCTGAGTCGCAACTTGCTGAGCTGACGGCTGAGATCGGGGAGGCTAGGGCGTTGCAGATTCTCCGTTGGATCAAACGGGGATTGAATCCTGACCACGCCATCCGCAAAGTCAAGGTGGATATGGAGGTGGCAGTGAACGCCCGTTTATAGAGCAGAAAAGAGGGAGGCAAATGCCTCCCTCTTTTGCTATACTCGCGACACTGTGTCGCAGACAAACTCAGTTAATCATCGAAAGAAACTCCTGTTCGGTCAAGACCTTCACGCCCAGGCTCTGTGCCTTGGTGAGTTTGCTGCCGGCACCAGGCCCGGCAATGACGTAGTCTGTCTTCTTGGAAACAAATCCGCTTGCTTTTGCGCCCAACTCCTCCAGCTTTTTGTTGATTCCATCCCGGGTAAAGGACTCAAAGGAACCAGTGGCTACCACAGTCTTACCCTTGAAGGGATTATCAGCGGCAGGGGAGGGGGCAACTTTGAACTGAATCTCAGCGGCAACGTCAAACATCAGCCCCCGATTCTTCCAATCCATGAGCCAGCTGGCCAGATTACCAGCCTTCTGGGGACCAAGGCCATCGATAGCAGTGAAGTCGTAGTTGTTGTCAACCGCGTTGACAAGAGCCTGCAAGGTCCCGAACTCTTTCTCCAAAATCCTGCCCACATGGCGGCCAACCAGAGGGATACCAAAGGCAGCGATGAAGGATGACAATGCGACATCTTTACGGCTGGCCTCAACAGCCCGGATAATCTTCTGATAGGAACGTTTCCCGAACCCATCCAGGCTCTCAATAACCTCCTTATAGCGGTCCAGGTGGTAGATGTCGGAATATGTCTTAACGCAGCCGGCATCGATAAGAGTCCGCAGAGTGGTCCCAGATAGACCGTCAATCTCCATATAAGTTCGGGCACAGAAGTGCTCAAACTTTCGTACCTGCTTGGCAGGGCAGTCCTCATTGAGACAAACGAGATAACGGGTGGACACCCTTTTGACAATCTCAGCTCTGCCTCCGCAGCAGGGGCAGGCGTCGGGCAGCTGGAACGTCCCAGACCTGGTATTGTTCTGAGCAATAGCAGGGGTGATCTTGTTGGCCTTATAGACCTCAATTTCATCGCCAACGCCCAGCTTCATGGATTCGAAGATATCGACATTGTGTAGTGTAGCCTTCTGTACGTTAGATCCAGTAATCCTGACCGGCTTGAATGTGGCCGTCAGACTAAGAATACCAGTACGGGTAGGCCGAATCCGAACTCCGGTAAAGACGGTCTTGTAGGTTTCATCTTCCCACTTGAACGCAAAACGGCAATTCTCATGGTGTCCAGTTGCTCCCAAACTCCGGCCAAAGTCTTTGTCGTTGTATTCAATAATCAGGCCGTCGACAGGGAAGGGGTAGTGCTCGGGGTTGAACTCCTCAGAGCTAATCACCGAGACAGGGTCATCAGTGATAACATGGGGAACAACAGAGAAGCCCTGTTCGGCCATAAATCGATAACTCTCCTCAACGGTGTTTACCATAGGGGTGACCAGCTCAAAAGCGATGAACCTCAGACTGCGAGTCCTGGCTTCCTTGCGAGCCAGCAGGCGGATGGAGCCAGCTGCAAGATTGCGCGGATGGGAGTACGGAGTCTCCACTCGGTCGTTGATAGCGTTGAAGTCTGCCCAGGAGATAATGCACTCTCCTCGAACCTCCAACTCGTCGAGATAGGTGATAACCAAGGGGATGCCTAGTATAGCGGCCAGGTTATGTGTTACATCCTCTCCAGCAATCCCATCGCCGCGGGTAATGCCCTGGATCAGCTTGCCTTTGTTATAGCGAAGTACCAAGGTGAGTCCATCCTCTTTCCAACTGACCGCATACGGACCCTTCCCCTTCTTTGCAAAAGCACCAATTTTGGCAGGGTCTTTGGTCTTGTCAGCAGACAGCATAGGCTTGGTATGGATGACTTCCTTCAGGCTCTCGATAACGCCGCCGCCAACATTTTGAGTGGGGGAGCTGGCGAAGATGATGCCGGTTTCTTTCTCCAGGGAGGCCAGTTCATCAAACTGAGCGTCCCACTCCCGGTCAGAGACAATGGGGCTGTCATTCAGATAGTAGGCGTCATTCTCGGCTTTGATAAGCTCCATTAGCTCCTGCATTCTATTAATTTTCTTTTCCATTATGGTATATACCTCCAAATGTTGTTTGACTCCCTTGATTGAGGGTTATGTGTATCGTATGCCAAATGGGGAAATATGATTTTGGAGGATAGACATCCTCTTTTGTTAGATATAGAGAAATGTGGCGGGTTTGGATTTTGAGGTGCTGGTTTACCCAACAAATCTGCGCTAAAAACGATAGCGATTGGAGGACTGTCAAAATACCATCGATCGCTGTGGTGACTCAGAACACATAGGCATCCTCCTAAAACCCCAAACCCACATATTTTTCTGTATCCACTGACAAAATAGGAACCCAATCCATTTCACACACTAAAAAAGCCGACCCCCAAAAAAGGGGTCGGCTTTGCTACTTATGCAAGCAGGACTTTCGTATCATCAACCATAACGTAGCAGAGACCACTGGCATCGTGAAACACTTCGTGCTCCGTCACCCCAGACATCCCAGGGCTCATCGTGAAAGCCCGGGGCATCTTTCCCAGTGAAGGATAGGCCTCCTTATAGAGGTATATAGGCCGTACCGCGCCAGAGTCGAGACCACCAACAGGAATGTTGATTTCGGACCTCAGGCATTCAACAGCTTCAGCATCCTCTCCACATTCGCTGCACTCCCAGAAGTTGTTGTTGTCAGGAGCGTGTGTGACCTCAAGGCAATCGTTGACACTCTCAATGAAAGTGCCAAGCGCATCCACCTTCCAGTCCTGCATTACATGGGCAGGGGTGATGAAGGTAGCCTCCTTACACCCATTCGGGCACACATGCAATGTTACAGTGTCGTTTCTACCTGTCATTTTGTTTACACCTCCTCAAACACACTCAAAATGCGATATCGGTGTGTGGGACATAGTTCCAATTGCTACCAAACACCCGATTCATGGCCTCGGTGATCATATCCTTAGTAGACAGGTCTTCCTGACCACTGCACTTGACCTCGTCGAGAGCCTTTTTCAGTTGTTCAATATCCCCGTTGGTGGGGGAGCGGTCAATTTTGACCAGTTCGGCAGCGTAACCTCCGCAACCATCTACATTTTCCTCGGTAATGGCAATAATGAAAGATTTATTCATGTTGTGTCTCCTTCTCAGTCCAGCTTCCAGATGTGGTCATCGAGCTGCGTGCAGCCTTTTATGCAGGGGAAAGTCCGCTTTCCATCAGGCCAGCGAACGTGCATGCACCATCCAGTGCAGCCAGACATTTGGCATCTCCGGGCGCGAAGATTTGTGATTTCTCCACGCATCTTACTATCCCTGGACCACAGCCAATTCTTTTCTTTTTCCATTCTGTTTTTCTCCTTCCTCAGACTAAAGCTGTGTGGTGATAGAGGCATCCGTCAGTACATCTGACGAATACGTCCTTCTCCTGGATCTCCGTCTCAATGACGGAGAGGATTTCGTCGGTCCCTTTAATAATCGGCGCGGGAAATCCCGGTTACTTGTATCCGGGATGAAAGCGCCGGCTATATAAATTCAATTAGGTG
>ERZ808028.907-NODE-907-length-20518-cov-4.330414_pt1 | contig 20518 bp, 18 predicted proteins | sample MGYA00380184_ERZ808028 | MGnify/ENA primary metagenome ERZ808028 (study PRJEB31490, sample SAMN06133397) | mouse gut metagenome | isolation source: J8_1 | host: mice | place: China: Chengdu | collected 2015-05 ...
CTCCGGTTGAATGTCGATTGGAGCTGGAACTGTTGATTGCGGCAAAGGAGATAGAAGTGGAGGGTTTGTATGAGCTTTTATTGTAAGGTCTGGATTAATGGGAAGGAAATGTTTGTCGATCCGGAGCGGAAGCTGATGGATGTTTTGCGAAAGGACTGCAAGTGCAAGTCGGTGAAGGACGGGTGCAGCGAGGGTGCCTGCGGGACGTGTACGGTTTTGGTGGACGGGAAGGCGACGAAAGCCTGTGTGCAGAAGATGAGCAGGCTGGAAGGAAAGCATATTTTGACGGTTGAAGGGTTCAGCCAGAGGGAAAAGGATGTGTATGTCTATGCTTTTGGTGAGGCTGGGGCCGTGCAGTGCGGGTTTTGTATTCCAGGAATGGTGATTTGCGCCAAGGGGCTTTTGGATGTGAATCCGAACCCAAGTCGGGTGGAGATTGCCCACGCAATACGCAATAATTTCTGCCGCTGTACGGGGTATAAGAAGATTATTGACGGAATTGAACTGGCAGCAAGGATTCTGCGGGAGAATCTTTCTTTGGCGGATTTGGAAAAGCAGAATCTTTCGGGGGATGCGCCGGGGAAGGCCGGAAAAATTCTGGTGGGAGATGCAATTCACCGGATTGATGTGGAAGGCAAGGTTCTGGGGACGGGCGAATATGTGGACGATGTGGAATTGCCCGATATGATTTACGGAAGTGCTGTCCGCAGCCAGTATCCCAGGGCGAAGGTGCTTGCCATTCACACCGAGGAGGCAAAGAAACTTCCGGGCGTGGTCTGCGTGCTGACGGCAGAGGATGTTCCGGGGAAGAATAAGGTGGGGCATTTAAAGCAGGACTGGGATACCATGATTGCCGTGGGCGATATTACGCGGTATCTGGGGGATGCGATTGCGATTGTGGCAGCGGAAACACCGGAGATTTTGGAGCAGGCGAAGGCGCTGGTGAAGGTGGACTATGAGGTTTTAACGCCGATGACCTGCCCGGCGGACAGTCTGGCTGAGGGTGCGCCGCATCTGCATGAGGGCGGAAATATTTTAAGCCATGAGCATCTTGTCCGGGGCAATGCGGATGATGTGATTGCCAATTCTAAGTTTAAGGTGACGCGGCATTATGAAACACCGTGGACGGAACATGCATTTTTAGAGCCGGAGGCAGCGATTGCGTTTCCGTTTGAGGATGGGGTGTTTATTTATTCCACGGATCAGGGGACGTATGATACACGGCATGAAACTTCGATTCTTTTAGGGCTTGCGCCGGAGAAGGTGATTGTGGAGAATAAGCTGGTCGGCGGCGGCTTTGGCGGCAAGGAGGACGTGACGGTGCAGCATCATGCGGCATTGATTGCGTATTTGACCAAGCGCACGGTGAAGTGCAGGCTGACCAGGAAGGAAAGTCTTTTAATCCATCCCAAGCGCCATCCGATGAGCATTGATATGACGACCGCCTGTGATGAGAACGGGATGCTTACGGCAATGAAGGCAGTTGTGGTTTCGGATACGGGGGCTTATGCTTCCCTGGGCGGACCGGTGCTGCAGAGAGCCTGTACCCATGCGGCAGGACCGTATAATTACCAGGTGGTGGATATTGACGGGACAGCCGTGTATACGAATAATCCGCCGGCGGGAGCATTCCGCGGGTTTGGGGTAACGCAGACCTGTTTTGCTACGGAGTGTAATATTAATTTATTGGCAGAGATGGTGGGGATTTCACCGTGGGAGATCCGCTACCGCAATGCTATTCGACCGGGGCAGGTGCTTCCGAATGGGCAGATTGCCGATGATTCAACGGGGCTTGCGGAAACTCTGGAGCAGGTGAAGGAGATTTATGAGAGCAGCCCATATGCGGGGATTGCCTGTGCGATGAAGAATGCCGGTGTGGGCGTAGGGCTTCCGGATACGGGACGGGTGCGGCTTGTGGTTGAGGACGGGAAGGTGCATATTCATGCGGGAGCTTCCTGTATTGGTCAGGGGTTAGGAACCGTTCTTGTACAGGTGGTTTGTGAAACACTTAACGAAGGTCTGGATCGCGTGGTCTATCATCAGCCGAATACGGGTAAGGCACCGGATTCCGGGACAACTTCCGGGTCACGGCAGACCTTGGTTACCGGTGAGGCGGCGAGAAGGGCGGCTGCGGATATTGCGGCTGCGCTTAACGATGCAGGCGGCGGCTGGGCAAAGCTTGAGGGTCGGGAGTTTTACGCGGAGTATCTGGCAAAGACCGATAAGATGGGAACGCCTGTGCCCAATCCGGTATCGCATGTGGCTTACGGCTATGCGACGCAGGTTTGTATTTTAAATGAGGACGGGACAGTGAAGGAGCTTGTGGCAGCGCACGATGTGGGTAAGGCAGTGAATCCTAAGAGCGTCGAGGGTCAGATTGAAGGCGGCGTAATCATGGGCTTGGGCTATGCATTGACGGAACAATATCCGCTTAAAGAGTGTGTGCCTACGGCAAAGTTTGGGACACTGGGTCTGTTCAGGGCGGATAAGACACCGGATGTAAAGAGCCTGATTGTGGAGAAGAAGGGCGTTCCTGTGGCTTATGGGGCGATTGGCGTTGGAGAAATCACCTCGATTCCTACGGCTCCGGCGGTGCAGGGGGCATATTATCGGTGGAATGGAGAGTTTCAGACCGAACTGCCGTTAGCAGGGACGCCGTATGCGAAGAAGAAGTAGAGAAATATTGTGATGGAGAGATAGAGAAGCAGAAGGATAGAGAAGTAAAGAGATAGTGAAATAGAGGAACAGTGAAGCAAAGAGATAGTGAAGCAGGGGAACAGCGAAGTAACGAGATAGTGAAACAGAGGAAATTTTTTTAAGGGAGGTGTGCGGATGGGAATTTTGCTTAAAGGGGGACGTGTTGTTTCTTCTGACGGCGTAGTGGAGATGGATGTTCGTATTGAAGGGGAAAAGATTATTGAAGTGGGAAAAAAATTGCATTTAGGCAATGATAATATTGTCGATGTGGAGGGTAAGCTTCTTTTTCCTGGATTTATTGACGGGCATACACATTTTGATCTGCATGTGGCAGGGACGGTGACGGCAGATGATTTCTATACGGGGACGAGGGCTGCGATTGCAGGCGGGACGACGACGATTGTGGATTTTGCAACGCAGTATCCGGGGGAAACGTTGACGGAAGGCTTGGAGAACTGGCATAAGAAGGCGGATGGAAGGTGTTCCTGTGATTATGGGTTTCATATGTCGGTTACGGAATGGAATCCGGAGATAAGCCGTGAACTTGAGAGGATGATGGACGAGGGGGTTACTTCGTTTAAGCTGTACATGACCTATGATACCCAGGTGGACGACAAGACGATTTACGAGATTTTAAAACGGCTGAAAGAAATCGGAGGGATTGCCGGGGTGCATTGCGAGAACAGCGGCGTGATTGCGGCGCTTCAGGAGGAGGCGGTTGCTGCCGGGAAGATGGGCGTTTTCAGCCATCCGCTCACCCGACCGGCGGAGGCAGAGGCAGAAGCCGTGCAGAGGCTTTTAAGGCTGGCACAGATTGCCGATGCGCCGGTGCTTGTGGTACATCTTACCTGCGAGGAGGGATTGAAGGAAATCCTGACGGCGCGGGAGCGAGGGCAGCAGGTTTTTGCGGAAACCTGTCCGCAGTATTTGCTGATGAATAAGGAATTGTATGAGCTGCCGGGATTCGAGGGGGCAAAGTATGTGATTGCTCCGCCGCTGCGCCGAAAAGAAGATGCAGATGTGCTTTGGAATGCGGTTAAAGAGGGGCAGATTCAAATTATTTCTACGGATCACTGCAGCTTTACGACCAAACAAAAAGAGCTTGGACAGGAGGATTTCCGAAAGATTCCCGGCGGGATGCCCGGCGTGGAAACAAGAGGGATTTTAATGTACAGTGAGGGGGTGAAGAAGGGCAGGATTACAGAGAGTGAAATGTGCAGGCTGCTTTCGGAAAACCCGGCAAAGCTTTTTGGGATGTATCCGAAAAAGGGTGTGATTGCCGAGGGAAGCGATGCGGATATTGTGGTCATTGACCCGGAAACTTCATGGGTAATCCGGGCAGACGAGCAGCTGCAGAATGTGGACTATGCGCCATTTGAGGGGCTTTCTGTGCAGGGAAGGATTTCGCAGGTGTATTTGCGGGGCGAGAAGGCTGTTGAGGACGGGAAGGTGCTGAAGGAATTGACGGGGCAGTATGTTGTCCGAGGGAAGTATAGTCTGCAGGGCAATGTTGGCTGATTCTAAAGAGATTTGCGTTGGGTTTGCTTAGATGCGCCTGACAGGAACAGGAGTTTTTGCCGTGTGATTTTGCTGTGGTTTTGCTGCGGAGTTGGTGTCTGGATTTGCAGATGTCAGGTTCGCAGCAGACTTATACGAGCGTTATGTTTTTGGAAATATAACGATGTCGTTTTGCTGTATGGCAAGGATCATTTGATGATGGAAAGAACGAAAGAGAGGTTTTTTATGAACACGAAGAAGATGTTAGCAGTCTGGGGAGTTTTGCTGGGAGCGATTGGAGCGATTCTGGCATTTTTTGGAAATCCGGGGAATATGGCGTTTTGCATTGCCTGTTTTGTACGGGATATGGCTGGGGCAGCGCGGTTTCATCAGGCGGCGATTGTGCAGTATATGCGGCCGGAGATTGCGGGTCTGGTGATTGGCGCGTTTGTGATTTCTCTGGTGTCGAAGGAATATCGTTCGACGGGCGGGTCCTCGCCGATGATTCGGTTTCTTTTGGGGATAATAACGATGATTGGGGCTTTGATGTTTTTGGGGTGCCCTCTTCGGATGGTGCTTCGGATGGCTGGCGGTGATTTGAATGCATATGTTGCTTTGGTTGGTTTTATTCTTGGGGCGGCTACGGGGAGTTTCTTTTTGAAGAAGGGATTTTCTCTGGGGCGGGCATATGATACGCAGAAGGTTTCGGGCTGCATTCTGCCGGGAATTTTGGCGCTTTTGTTTGTGCTCAGTATTGCCACGGGGATTTTTACGGCAAGCACGGAAGGGCCAGGGAGCATGCATGCGCCGGTGATGCTTTCTTTAGCCGGGGGGTTGGTGTTTGGCGCGATTGCCCAGAAAGCGCGTACCTGCTTTGCCGGGGGAATAAGGGACGTGATTTTGATGAAGAATTTTGATTTGCTGACAGTGATTGGGGCGTTGTTTGTCACGATGCTTGTGTATAATCTGGTCAATGGAAAGTTTGTGTTAAGTTTTGCGGGACAGCCGGTGGCGCACACGGAACATCTCTGGAACATGCTGGGGATGTATGCGGTTGGCTTTGCGGCGGTTCTTGCCGGAGGGTGTCCGCTCAGACAGCTGATTTTAGCCGGGCAGGGATCGGGAGATTCTGCGGTTTATGTGGCTGGAATGTTTGTGGGCGCGGCAGTCTGCCATAATTTCGGCCTGGCTTCGAGCGGAAACGGGACGACGGGAGCAGGGCGTATTGCCTGTGTGGTTTGTATTTTGCTGTTATTTGTGATAGGGTTTACCTGTAAACGTGAGAAAAGGGGGAACGGAAGATGAAGATTGATGTAAGAGGGCTTTCCTGCCCGGAACCGGTACTGATGGTGATGGATGCAATGGATGAGGCACCGGGGGAGGAACTGGTTATTCTCTCGGATGCGGCGCATACCCGGGATAATTTGGTGAAGCTGGCGCAGACGGAGGGACGAAAGGTTTCCGTAAAAGAAAATGGAAAGAATTATGAAATTGTGATATCATAATGATTGCAGGAGTACAAAGTGCGGAGCAGTCTGTGGTATCATGGAATTGAAGCAAAACGACAGGAGGAAAGATTTTGGAAGAGGAGAAGATTGTTTTTTGTAAAGGCGGGGGCTGTACGGCGAAGCTTGGGCCAGGGGCATTGAACCGGGTGCTGGGTAAGCTTCCCAAGGCCGAGGACCCAAACCTGCTGATTGGTTTTGAACATTCGGATGATGCGGCGGTGTATCGGCTGCGTGAGAATTTGGCAATTGTGCAGACTCTGGATTTTTTTCCGCCGATGGTGGAGGATCCCTATACTTTTGGGCAGATAGCGGCGGCAAATGCACTCAGTGATATTTATGCTATGGGGGGCGAAGTAAAGACGGCGCTGAATATTGTCTGCTTTCCCGAGCGTATGGATTTGAATATTTTAGGGCAGATTCTTTTAGGAGGAAGCGAGAAGGTGCGGGAAGCCGGGGGGGTGCTGGCTGGCGGTCATTCTATCGCAGACCAGGATGTAAAGTATGGGCTTTCGGTGACGGGGGTAATTCATCCCGATAAGATTTTTGCCAATAACAGCTGTAAAGAGGGGGATGTGCTTTTATTGACGAAACCCCTGGGCGTGGGCATTGTCTGTACGGCTTCGCGGGTTGGGGAGGCGTCGAAGGAGGCCATGGCGCTGGCGGTGAAGTCGATGACGACGTTGAATAAATATGCGGCGGAAATTGTAAGGAAGTATCGGACGCATGGGTGTACGGATGTGACGGGATTTGGATTTTTGGTGCATTTGTGTGAGATGCTGGGGGATGATTTCAGCGCGGAGATTGATAAGGATAAGGTTCCGTTTATCCCCGAGTGTCCGGCGTATGTGGAGGAATTTTATCTGACGGCAGCAGGGCAGAGAAACAGGAATCATGTGCAGGATAAGGTGGTATTTGAGGACTGCAGTTTTGCTATGGAAGAAATTTTATATGATGCACAGACCTCGGGCGGACTTTTGGTGAGTATGGCTGCAGAAGACGGGGAGAAGGCATTGGAAGAACTTAAAAAGCTGGGGCTGCCCTGCGGGATTGTGGGGAGAGTGGTGAAGAAGGGAGAGATGACGGTGGTTGTGCGGTAAAGGAGAATTAATGGATGAAGTTTATACCGTTTTTTGTTATTTTGGAAAGTTATAAAGGAAGGTGGTATGCACACAGGCGATTTGGGTTTGCACAGTTTATTTGCAGTTTCGAAAGGAATGGTGAGATGGATGAGATTGGATGAACGTGGAAAGCAGTGTCCGCTTCCGGTGATTGATGCGAAGAAAGCTTTGGAAAAGGCAGAGCCGGGAAGCGTTGTGGAGGTAGTGGCTGACAATGAGATTGCCGTGCAGAATTTAAAGAAACTGGCAGCGCATAAGGGGCTTCTTTCTTCTTCGGAAAAGGTGAGCGAGCGGGAATTTTTGGTGAAAATTACTGCGGGAGGAAAGGCAGAAAGTGCGGCTGAAGCTGTACCAGGCAGCAAGGCAGGAAGTGTGCAGGGAAGTACAACCGAAATTGTATCAGGCAGCGGAACGGGAGATGTACAGAAAACGACTGAATTTGCAGCGGAAGAGCAGCAGGTAAGCTGTGCATTGGACTGTCGGGAAAAGGGAATGGTTGTGGTTCTGGCTTCTGAGGAAATGGGGCAGGGCGACGAGGTTTTAGGGCGGCTTTTGATGAAAGGTTTTGTCTATGCGCTGACCCAGCAGGATCGGTTGCCGGAAACGGTGCTTTTATTTAACGGCGGGGCAAAACTATCCTGTGAAGGCTCGGATTCCCTGGAGGATTTGAGGGAGCTGGAGGCGCAGGGGGTGGAGATACTGACCTGCGGGACCTGCCTGAATCATTATGGGATAGCTAAGAAGCTTTCGGTTGGGAATGTGACGAATATGTATGAGATTGTGGAGAAAATGACCGGGGCAAAAAAGATTGTGCGGCCCTGACCGGGGTGTAAAGGGAAAAGATAACTAATCGTTAATTTTTTCAACCAATAGTTTACCTCCATTCAGTTGCGGTCAGGGTATTTTTTTGGTAGGATGGTATCCATGCAGTGGCGGAAGTAAAGGCGTGATAAGGTTTATCTATCTGCAAAGCGCATACATGCTTCAGGCTAAATATAGGACAGGAGGACGGATGATGACCTTGGGGAAGGTGATTCGCAAGTACAGGAAAGGAAAATCCATGACGCAGGAGGAGATGGCAGCGCGGCTGGGGGTGAGTGCTCCGGCAGTGAATAAGTGGGAAAATGAAAATTCTTACCCGGATATTATGCTTTTAGCACCAATTGCGCGGCTTTTGGAAATTTCTCTGGATACGCTTTTATCGTTTCAGGAGGATCTGACGAGGGAAGAAATACAGAAAATAACCGTGGAACTGGATGAAATGCTGAAAAAAGAGCCGTATGATCAAGGGTTTTGCTGGGTGAAGAAAAAGCTGGAGCAGTATCCGAACTGCGGATGGCTGATTATCTCCGCGGCGGTGATTCTTGATGCACAATGTATCGTGCAGAAGCCTCCCTGTGCGGCGGAATATGAGGAGTATATTTCTTCCCTCTACCACCGCGCCCTGGAATGCGGCGACGAAGAGGTTCGCGTTCGGGCGGCCGATGCGCTGGTTGGTTTTTACCGCAGGAAGAAGGATTATGTTAAGGCGGAAAAGTATCTGGAATATTTTTCTATTCAAAACCCCATGCGCAAGATACAGCAGGCGATTATTTATCAGGAAACGAACCGGGTTCATGAAGCCTATAAGACGTATGAGGAGCTTTTATTTGCCGATTATCAGAGGGTGAACGCCCAGCTGCAGGGGATGTACGCGCTTGCATTGCAGGAAAAGGACAGAAAAAAGGCTCATTTTCTTGTGGATAAACAGGTGGAAATGGCGAAGTGTTTTGACATGGGGAGATACTATGAGGTTTCCCCGGGGCTTGAACTGGCGGTGCAGGAAAAGGATAAGAAGGCCGTGGAAGAGATCGGGAAAGAAATGCTTTCTTCCGTGGATCAGATGTGCAGTTTCCGAGAATCGCCGTTGTATGAGCACATGGAATTTAAGGCACCGCGGAGGGAATTTCTGGAAGGAGTGAAAGAAAACCTGAAGAAATGCCTGCAGGAAATAGCACAGGAGATGTAAGGGAATAAAAAGGAGCCTTCTGGGGGAGGTTTGGCGGAATAGAGAATGAATGGGCCAAGGGGGGGGCAGGTGGAGAGGAGAATATAAGGGCATAAGATGAATGGAGGGTGAAACATGACTGTAAGAAAAGAACAGTTAATTATTGTCCGGGGCGGCGGGGATATCGCTACAGGGACGATTCACAAGCTTCATCGGTGCGGTTATCCGGTGCTGATTCTGGAAACGGGGTTTCCCTCGGCGATCCGCCGCCAGGTGGCATTTTCCGAGGCCGTGTATGACGGGAGCAGCGAGGTCGAAGGGGTGAACTGTATCCGGGCAAAGGATGCTGAGGAAGCGAAAGCGATTCTGGCAGGGGGAGATGTGGCGCTTTTGGTGGACCCGGAGGCAGAGGTGTTAAAGCAGGTTAAGCCGTGGGCACTGGTGGACGGGATTCTTGCCAAGAAGAATCTGGGAACCAACCGGGGGATGGCAGAGAAAACGATAGGTCTGGGGCCGGGATTCTGTGCAGGAAAAGATGTGGATCTGGTAATTGAAACCATGCGCGGCCACAATCTTGGGCGAATTATCGGCAGCGGGTGTGCGCTTGCCAATACCGGGGTTCCCGGGATAATCGGCGGTTTTGGAAAAGAGCGGGTGATTCATTCTCCAGCCAGGGGGATTTTGACGACAAGGTGCAGGATTGGGGATAAGGTAAAGAAGGGACAGGTCATAGCCGTGGTTGTGACCGGACACGGAGAAGTGGAGGTTTTTGCTTCTCTGGATGGTCTGGTTCGCGGCATGATCAGGTCGGGTTATCCGGTGGAAGAAGGATTAAAAATCGCCGATATTGACCCGAGGGAAGGGGAGTTTGAAAATTGCTTTACCATTTCCGATAAGGCAAGATGTATCGCAGGAGCGGTGCTGGAGGGACTTTTATATCTGGAGGAGAAGCAGGGCAGGTAAAACGGGGAAATGTCTGTACACCAGAGGAGTAAAGACAGGATAAGTAAAGACAGAATAAGTAAAGACAGGATAAATAAAGCTTGGAAAAAAGTAAAAATTTGGAAAATAAAAACAAATATTAGAAAAGAGAAATACTAGAAAAGAGAAATAAATATTATGGAAAGGATATATTTTGACAGCGCGGCAACCAGCTATTACCGTCCGCGCCAGGTAGCCGAGGCGGTTGTCGGGGCAATGGATGCTATGGGAAATTCTTCCCGGGGAACGCATGAAACCGCGCTTGCCGGTGCCAGAATTATTGCCGGGGCAAGGCAGCTGGTGAATGAATTTTTTGACGGATATGGAGCGGAACAGACGGCGTTTACGGCAAATTCTACCGAAAGCTTGAATATGGCACTGAAAGGATTATTAAAGCCGGGGGATAAAGTGGTTACTACGGTGATGGAACACAACAGTGTACTGCGGCCGCTTTATCAGCTGGAAGCGCTGGGCGTGGAAGTCGTGCGTGTCGGATGCCTGAATGGGGAATTGAAAAAAGAAGAGTGCGGGGACGGGCAGCGGAGAGATAAAGGGCAGCAGGAAGAGATGGGCCAGGAAGGGCAGCAACAGGATATACAGCAGATGGGACTTTTGGATATGGACAAGCTTTTTGCGGAAATTCGTCCGGGTGTCAAGGCGGTGGTCTGTACCCATGCCTCGAATCTGACGGGAAATGTTTTGGATATCCGAAGGATTGGAAGGGCTTGCCGGGAGGCGGGAACGGTATTTATCGTGGATGCCTCGCAGACGGCGGGTGTACTTCCCATTTCGATGAAAGAGGATTTTATTGATATTCTCTGCTTTACCGGCCATAAAGGGCTGATGGGGCCGCAGGGGACGGGCGGGATCTGCCTTCGCAAAGGGATTGTCCTGGAACCATTGCTTACCGGCGGCAGCGGGATTTTGACCTATTCTAAATATCATCCGCAGCAGATGCCCGCGGCGCTGGAAGCGGGAACACTGAACGGGCATGGGATTGCAGGGCTTCGGGCTGCCCTTTTGTGGATCAAAGAACATGGTGGGACAGAAGCGGTTTTTCAGAAGGAAGATGCATTGGCTAAAGCTTTTTATCAGGAGGCAAAGGAGGTTCCGGGGATTTGCTTTTATGGAGATTATCGAAGCTATGAGGATAACCGGAATGATGAACATGGTCAGAGGAGTGTAAATAGCTGCGGCTGTGAGCGTCCAAAAGAGAACTGTTTTTTGGGCAGAGGATGTGTCCGTGCGCCGATGGTGACGCTGAATTTGATGGATGAGGATTCTGGGGAGGTCAGTGACTGGCTGGCAGAGGAATGGGGGATAGATACCCGTTCCGGCGGTCATTGCGCGCCGTTGATGCACGGGGCATTAGGAACCCGAAAACAGGGGGCTGTCCGCTTTAGTTTTTCGCATTTTAACACAATGGAACAGGTGAAAAAAGCAGTGCAGGCACTGAGGGAGTATTGAGGTTTTTTATTCCCTCGGTGTTTTTTTGCTTTACTTTTTCACTCCGCAGGTTATAATAAAGGATAGTTTTGCCTGCTTATCAAAGACAATATAGATAAGGGCACAGACGATTATATTACACAGAGAACGGAGAAAAAGCAAATGGAAGTTTCCAACAAACAGACAGTTAAGCAGGCCGTGCAGAGGGATGGCTTTCGGCATAAATGGGGGTTTATTCTTGCCTGTATCGGATCGGCAGTGGGGATGGGGAATATCTGGAGGTTTCCTATTCTTGTCACAAAATACGGGGGGATGACGTTTCTTGTCCCCTATCTTATTTTCGTCGCACTGGTAGGTTCTACCGGGATTATCGGCGAATTTGCCCTGGGAAGGGCGGCGCAGGCGGGACCTGTCGGTGCGTTTGGGCAATGTACCGAAGCCGGAGGAAGAGGCAGGAAAACCGGCGAGAGGATTGGCTGGATTCCCCTTTTTGGGTCGATGGGGCTGGCGATAGGCTACAGTGTGGTATTAAGCTGGATTTTTAACTATACGCTGATGGCTGTTTCTGGAGGCATGTTCGCCATGGGGACGGATATGGAAGAAATCGGAAATACCTTCGGCTATATTTCCGTTCACAATGCACCCTGGATAGTGATTACGCTTCTGGCAACACTGGTGATTATGGGCCTTGGTGTGGCAAGAGGGATTGAACGGGCGAATAAGGTGATGATGCCTGCCTTGTTCATCCTGTTTTTAATGCTGGGTGTCTATATTTTTATGATTCCCGGTTCCCGTGAGGGATATCGTTTCATCCTTACCTTGAAGCCGGAAGGGCTGGCAGACCCGGAGGTTTGGATTTTTGCTTTTGGGCAGGCGTTCTTTTCCCTGTCAGTTGCGGGCAATGGCTCAGTTATCTATGGTTCCTACCTTTCCCGCGACGAGGATATCCCGTCCTCTGCCCGCCGTGTGGCTTTTTTTGATACGCTGGCCTCGCTTCTGGCTGCCTTTGTTATCGTTCCTGCCATTGCCGCCAGCGGGATAGCCATGAGCGAAGTCAGCAGCGGTCCCGGTTTAATGTTTATTTACCTGGTCAATGTGATGAACGCCATGCCCGGCGGACGGATAATCGGCATGATTTTCTATATCTGCGTACTTTTTGCCGGTGTTTCCTCCGTGATCAATATGTATGAGGCTCCCGCCGCCATGCTTCAGGAGAAATTCGGCATCGAGCGGTTTACCGCTGTAGCTGTAGTGCTGGTGTTTGGCTGCATCGCGGCAGTTCTTATCCAGCCCGTCACTTCTCAGTGGATGGACGGTATTTGCATTTACATCTGCCCTTTGGGTGCCTTTTTCGCCGCTTTTGTCTTTTTCTGGGTTGCCGGAAAAGACTATGTGCTTGCGGCAGTTAATCAGGGGGCGAAAAAACCCATCGGGCAGTGGTTTTATCCGCTGTCAAAATATGTGTACTGCAGCTTTGCCGTTATTGCCCTGATTGCGGGGGCTTTGTTGGGCGGAATCGGCTGATCTGCCGCTGAGAACGTGTAAACAGTAACCGATAGAGCAAATCTTTTTGACAAGGACGCAAGGAAAGCAGGATGGAAGGGCAGCACAGGATGGGATCAGGACTGACGGCTGCGGTATTCCAGATAATCTTTACGCCCCTGTGCATACAGGTTATTGCCCTGGCTGTCGATAATGACGACTAAAGGCATATCCGCCACCGTCAGTTTCCGCAGGGCTTCTGCGCCCAGATCTTCGTAGGCTATCGGTTCCGACGCTGTGATGGATTTGGCTAACAAAGCGCCTGCGCCTCCGACAGCGCCGAAGTATACGCCGTCATAGGTTTTGATGGCTTCAATAACCTCCGGCAGACGGGCACCCTTTCCGATCATCCCTCTTGCGCCGACTGCCATCAGGGTTGGGGCGTAGGCATCCATCCTTCCGCTGGTGGTCGGGCCTGCCGAACCGATAACCTGTCCGGGTTTTGCGGGAGTGGGACCGACGTAGTAGATGGTTGCATTTTCCGGGTCAAAGGGAAGGGATTCTCCACGGGCAAGCGTTTCACACATCCTTTTATGCCCGGCGTCACGGGAAGTATAGATGGTTCCGCTTAATAAAACTTCGTCCCCGGCGCGGAGGGTTTTTGCCAGTTCTCTGGTTAAGGGGAGCTGTATTTTTCGTTTCATCTTAAATCACCTCCGTTTTATGTCTTGTAACATGGCAGTTAATATTAATGGCACAGGGCATTCCGGCAATATGGGTGGGCATGGTTTCGATGTTCAGCCCGATTGCCGTTGTTCTGCCCCCGAACCCCTGCGGCCCGATGCCCAGGGCATTTACTTTTTCCAGCATTTCTTTTTCCAGCTCGGCATAGTACGGGTCGGGGTGATGACTTCCCAAATCCCGGAGCAGGGCCTTCTTTGCCAGCAGGGCCACTTTATCAAAGGTTCCCCCGATGCCCACGCCGATAACGATGGGCGGGCAGGGATTGGGTCCTGCAGCTTCCACCGTTTCCAGGATAAATTCCTTGATTCCCTCGATTCCCGCCGAGGGTTTAAACATGCGGACGGCACTCATATTTTCACTGCCGAAGCCCTTGGGCGCAACGGTGATTTTTACCTGGTCGCCGGGGACGATTTCGGTGTAGAGCATTGCCGGTGTATTGTCCCCGGTATTTCCCCGGCGGACAGGATCTTTAACTACGGACTTTCGCAGGTAGCCGTTTGCATAGCCGCGGCGCACGCCTTCATTCACGGCTTCGGTTAAATTTCCGCCGGTGAAGTGGACGTCCTGTCCGATTTCTAAAAACACACAGGCCATTCCGGTATCCTGGCAGATGGGCATCTTCTTTTCCTCGGCAAGGCGGTAGTTTTCGATAATATCATCCAAAATCCCGCGTGCAATCGCCCAGTCTTCACATGCCCGGCACCGTGCAATCGCCTCTTTTACATCTTTGGGCAAAAACTGGCAGGCATCAATGCACAGACGTTCAATGACCTGGGTGAGCTGTTCTACAGTGATTTCTCTCATTGGTGAAGTTCCTTTCTTTGTAAATGGCTTCTTTTGGTTTGAAATTTTGGTTTTGTATGGAATGAAAGTTTGAACTTTTCTAAAATCAAGTATAAATTTTTCCCTGATAAAATGCAACCCGGGGAAGGTGAAAAAACAGCCGCAGCAGAAAATCCATGAGCGGATTTGCTCTGATGCGGCTGTTTTTGACTTCGTTTAATTGCCGGGGGATAATGGATTATAATAAAGCTTCCTTAATTTTTACAATAGCTTTCTTTACCGCTGCCGGTTCGCCTGCGGCAGCCCCCGGGCGGTGAATGTCGTTGGTGAAGAAGATACAGAAAGCGCCGGCAGGAACATCGATATAGTTTTCGCTGCTTAAATTCTTAAAAAAGCAGATATCTTTGCCCTCCGGGTTTTCCTCAACCTCTTCCGCACCGGTATAGGGTACATAACCCATGCGTTCTGTGCCGGAGATAATGCACTGGACATCAACATAGATATCATGTTTTTCTGCACGGCGCACATCCATGGGCTGTGTGGTTATTTCCTGAACCATGGCATAGATATCCTTGCCCTCGATTTCATAGGTTCCGGCTTCCATAGCAGCTAAGTCATTATTTTTTAACCAATGCAGAGCCTTCTGGATAGCTTCGGGATACTGGTAATGGCAGGAAGCCATGTTTAAAGATCCTAAAATCATAAGATGAACCTCTCTTTCTTCTGGAAAATTAGTGCCTGGTGTGCTGACCTGGCAGCAGCGAAACAGCACACAAGCTGCATTCTTTATCCATCTTAGCATAAGACGAATAAAATTTCCAGTATTACATATCCTTTTCTTTGACAAGATTTTGTCCGCTGCTGTGAACATGTAAACAGTAATTTTTGAACTGCAGAGAACTGGAGCGTTAGTTATGAACCGTGTAATTTTGAATTTTACCGCTTATTTTTTAATTCCCCTATCGACTGTTCTTTTTGCCTGGGACAGCAACTGGTTTACCACGAATTTTTCTGTTTTAAGTAATGGCATGGAACGGAAAAATGCCTTTGCCTTCTGGGGACTTTTGGTTGGCGTGTATTTTTTCTGTATCCTTCACCAGATTTCCAGGAAAATGTTTCCGGCACCTAGAGGGATTTCTCTGATTTCTCTTTCCCTCCTGCTTTTGGTCTGCGGTGTGGTCACGCCTTATCTCCCGGAAAATCTTCCCTTTCCCTCGTTTTTGCATGTTGTATTTTCTTTTTTTGCCGCCGTCAGTCTTTCGGTGTTTCTTCTGCTTTTATTATACCAGCTTTCCCTGCGTTTCCCGGGAGAATACAGGGTTTATTCATGGATTTTGGCGGGCATCCTTTTTCTTTCGGCCATCCTTTTGCTTTTGGCAGGGATTGTCAGCAGTGCTCTGGAAATTTTTTTCACCATTTCTGCGGCGGTGTTCTGCCGAAAACTTTTAGAAAAGGTTTCGATGAAAAATTCTTAGTTTTTCTCAAACATCCGGCTGTAGATTTCCTCGCTTAAGGCATCAATATAAGCTTGATCGGGAAGATCATTTTCGATGGCAAGGTAATCCTGAATCAGAGAGAAACGTTTTAAACTGCGCTCTTCTAAGCGATCATCATCTTCCCCGTTAAGTTCATTATTTAACTTTTCATCCAGTTCTTCGGCAGAATGTGTCTTTAAAAAACGGTCAATCAGTTCTCTGGTTTTCTGGTTTTCTTCGTCGGCCTGTACCTTGAGTTTTGCAGCGTCTTTTCTTGTTTTGCCGCAGACCGCCAGACAACCAATCCCCATAATTCCCAAAACTCCGCCAAAGCTTATCTGATTCATTCCGGAAAGAGGGATGATTCCGGTAAAAATCAGCACAGAAAGCAGCAGAGCCGTACAGCCAATCAAGAGAAAGGCTGAGGCTGAAGATTTCATATCCTGATAGCGTTCGGATTTTTTAACATAGACCGTAGAAGGCGGTCTTTGCTGTTTTTTAGGCCGGATAATTTCCTGGAGGATTTCTTCGGGTAAATCTTCTTCGGTTAAGAATCTTTCGGATGAAGGTTCTTCGGATAAAGGTTCTTCGGATAAAGAGGTTTCCGATAAAGTTTCTTCCGATAAACGGCTTTCAGGAAAATTGTCACGAAAAAAGTTTTTGGCTTCTTCTAAGGCTTTTTTTTCGGCCTCTTCCTGCAGTGCTTTTGCTTCCTGGGGGGAGGAGAGAAGAGGGCCTTTGCAGTCCGAGCAGAACGAAACGCCTTCGACAAACTCCATATCACATTTTGGACAATATGGCATAATTTTAACAATCTCCTTTCATGAAAGGGGGCAAAGATGATTCGTTACTGTGAATATGTAAACAGCAATGATGATTACCCCTGATGTCTATGTATCATTATAAGGGTAAATTTTGGTTTCGTCCATCTTATTTTACTTGCTTTGTTAAGCCGTGGGGATTTATAATGAGATAGAAGCGTCTAAAGTTTTTTGCCGCTTCTGGTGATGCGGATTGCTTAGCACATAGAAAAAACAGCCATACATGATGATGGAGGGAAGAATATGACATTTTATGAAAAGATAGAAGATTTATCTATGGCATTAAACCGGAAGAGGCTGGTAATCTTTGTCGGTGCCGGGGTATCGAAAAATTCCGGTCTGCCGACCTGGGGGCAGATGGTTCAGGCGTTTGCAAAAGAGATTGGCTATGAGATGGATGGGCGGCTTGCCACAGAAGAATATATCCGGATTCCCCAATATTATTACTGCATGGATGAAAGTGAGGGCCATTCCTCCTACTATAATCTGATAAAATCCCTGATTCCGGAGGATATCCAGCCTAATTTACTGGATTATCTTATTGTTTCCCTTCATCCAAAACACATTGTAACGACGAATTTTGATACGCTTTTGGATCAGGTTGCCGGGGGTTACCGGGTGATCCGTGAGGACAGGGATCTGCTCACCGGGATTTCCTCACACTACCTGCTTAAACTGCACGGCGATATTTGCCAGCCGGAAAAAATGGTATTTAAAGAAGATGATTATCTGCAATATTCAGAAACGCATCGCTTAATGGAAACCTACCTGAAATCCCTTTTAATCGGCCATGTGTTTTTATTCGTCGGTTATTCGTTAAATGATTATAACCTGAAAACCTTTGTAAGCTGGATTGACTATGTGGCCAAAGAGATGGAAGTCCGCCAGGAAATGCACCGAAACTATTTTCTTTCCAGCAGCTTTCATGCCGGCAAGGATTATCTGCGGAAATATTATGAAGGAAAAGGGCTTGAAGTCATCGATTTATACCAGCTTCCCGAAGAAGTGGATAAGCGTGCGGAAAAAGTACAGCTTTCTGAAGAACTGGGCAGGAAAACCTTTGCGGTTCTGGAACGGATCCGGTAAAAGATATTCGGTAAAACATAGAATCCGCCGCCCGGTGTTTACCTGTCCGGGACGGCGGATCTTTATGTTTTTCTTTGTTTTTGTCGAACGAATTTTATTTCTGTTTCTATTGTTTTTGGAAGCCTAATCCCTGGCAAGGGTGAAGCGGTCTACAAGCTTCTTTAAGCTGTCCGCTTCGGCGGAAAGTTCCTCGCTGGCGGCTGCACTTTCTTCGGCTGTAGCGCTGTTGGTCTGTACGACGGAGGAGATCTGGTCGATTCCGTCCGTAACCTGGATAATGGCCGTTGTCTGTTTCTCCATAGCTTCGACAACGATATCCATCTGGGAAGTTACATGTCCGGCATAGAAGCTGGTCTGTTCAAGGGATTCGGTAACATGCTCTACGGCCTGGCTGCCTTCATTCACGGCCTGGATGGAATTTTCAATTAATTCCTTTGTAGCTTTTGCTGCTTCGTCGGATTTTGCCGCAAGATTGCGCACCTCATCGGCAACAACCGCAAATCCTTTTCCGGAGGTTCCTGCCCGGGCTGCTTCTACGGCAGCATTTAACGCTAGGATATTCGTCTGGAACGCAATGCTTTCAATCGAAGCAATAATCCGGGAAATCTCTTCGGAAGAACGGGAAATTTTTTCCATGGCAACATTCAGTTCTTTTACATGTTCCACACTGATACCAAGCTGTGCTCCCGCCTGGCCGACAAACTGCCCAGCCTGTTCGGTGGCTTCGGATGTTTTCTTTGCGCTTTCCGAGATATCCGAAATAGTAGCTGCCAGCTCTTCTACAGCACTGGCCTGTTCGACGGAACCCTGGCTTAAGCTCTGCGCACCGCCGGAAACCTGGCCGCTTGCCGAAGAAACCTGACCGGCAGAGGCATTAATCTGGCGCATGGTATTGCTCAGCTCAACCTTTAAGTTGCGCATGGAAACCAGGATATTTTGGAAGTCGCCCACATAGGCATCACGGTGGGAAGACTGGATATCAAAGTTCTGGTGTGCCATCTCATTTAATAAGTAGCTGATATCATGAATAATGGTATTTAAGCCGGTGACCATCTCCGCAGTGGAACGGGTCAGTTCTGCGGTTTCATCCTGACCGCTGACCTGCGGAACAGGAGATTTCAGATCGCCTTCCACCAGAAGCTTCATCCTCTTGGCACAGGCATGCATGGGGGTGCTGATATTGCTGGAAAGCTTTAAGGCAACAACAATCGAAGCCAAAATGGAAGCAATAATTACAAGAACATTGATCACAATGCCAAAATAAGTATCGGCTAAGTATTCGGCTTTTAATGCGGTAACGGCAACACTCCAGCTATCGGTGGCTGCTACTGGTGCATAGGCGATAAAACGAGGGCCGTCAGCACTTTTAAAAATACCGAATTCGTTCTTGCCCTGGCGCATGGCGGCGTGGAATCCAGCCAGTTCCTTTAATGAGGAATCGCTCTGGGCCTCCCGCTCAATGTTCTGCGTGGTAATGGTATCCAGGGTAATATCGGCGATGGTATCACCGGATTTGTTGATCATGTAGGCACGGCTGCTCTCACCGAATTTAATTGAGGAAACAATATCATTTAAAAAAGTTTCCTGCGGTACAAAATAAACGACGCCGGTAATCTGGGAGCCGTGTTTTCCGTCCGCATAAAGAGGCGCAGCGACCATAATCGACAAATCCCCGGTGATCTTGCTGATTAAGGGTTCTGAAACATAGACATTCCCCTTCATGGCCTGCTGTACATATTCGCGGTCGGAATAATCCTTGCCGTCAAAAATACTGTAGCCGTTCATATTAATGATATTGCCTCGCTGGAAGCCGTGCATCTTGACACGTTCATCAATAATGGCTTGCTTTTCTTCGAGCGGCACAGAAGCGTCAGACAGCTGCGCAATACAGCCGGTATCAACGGCAACATTTTTGTAGGCAGTCAGTTCCTGCTCAATACGCTCTGCGGCTAAAACAGCGGTTTCACTCATCATCTGATTTACGGTAGCCATCGTACTGCGGTAACTTAAAACAATACTGGATGCTCCAACGGCAAAAAGAGCAATCAGTATGGTAGCCATCAGGCTGACAGTGATTTTTTTACGGATGCTTTTCATCTCTTTCCTCCTAAAGTTCTTATCGGTGGACGATAAATATAATGATGTTAGTAAACATTATATCATAACTTAAGCCCCTGCGTCTAGTCATTATGCCGGATTAACATGAATCATAATGTGTTTTATTTCCGGAAAATGGTTTTCCACACTGGTATGAACATTTTCCGCAACGGCATGGGCTTCCCGCAGCGATTTATCGCCGTCAACAGCGATTTCCAGGTCGATATAAATCTTATTTCCGAACATTCTGGAGCGAATCATATCCACGCGGATGACATCCTTCTGGGAGGCAATGTGCAGGATTAGTTTTTTTTCATAGTCATCCCCGCAGGAGGTATCCAGCATCTTTGCAAAAGCATCTTTTAAGACGTCATAGCCGACTTTCAGGATGAACAGGCAGATAAGGACACTGGCTGCCGAGTCCAGTACCGGAAACCCAAGCCGGGCACCGGCGATGCCGATCAAAGAGCCGATGGATGAAAAGGCGTCCGAACGATGATGCCATGCATCAGCCATAAAGGCAGCAGAATTAATTAGTTTTGCGTAGTAGCGGGTGTACCAGTACATCATTTCTTTTCCAATAATGGAGATTAGAGCGGCAAGCAGGGCAATTGTACCGGGAATGGGAAGTGCTTCGTACCGGCCGGAAATAATGTTTTCCACACCCGTTTTTCCAATACCGATACCGGTAGCCAGAAGAATAAGTCCCAGAACCAGGGCAGCAACACATTCCATCCGTTCATGACCGTAGGGATGATCGGCATCGGCAGCCTTTTTGGAAACCTTTCCTCCTATC